>ERZ772875.3150-NODE-3150-length-10633-cov-23.503971_pt1 | contig 10633 bp, 9 predicted proteins | sample MGYA00580585_ERZ772875 | MGnify/ENA primary metagenome ERZ772875 (study PRJEB29015, sample SAMEA2737736) | human gut metagenome | biome: human gut; feature: human-associated habitat; material: faeces | place: China | collected 2012 ... | reverse complement strand
AGCGTTTCTATATCCCGGAGCGGGTACTTGACTATTTCAATGAAGAGTTCGACTATCGGGAGGTTGCCAACAGCAGCGAGCTGACCGACATAGCCGTAGCTATCTTTGTCGGTATGATTGATACGCCCGCCGTATCTACCGGAGGTGGTGGCGGAGGTTCGCAAAGCAATCTTCCCTGGCGGGACAAGGACGATGATGACCTGCAATGGGCCCGTCGCTGTGCACGTGCTGCTACCCTCCTATTGGGCAAGAAACCAAGAACAGGATTAAGACGATAAAGTCATGGAACAGGCATACAAAAAGCGGCCGCCTCGTGCGACCGCTAATAGTCCGCCAATCTTGACGGATATGGGAGAAATTTATTTTATAAATCTGGTAAATTTATAAAGTGGATGTTTTTTTTTGTGGGCTTCCAGTTGAAAACACTAAATACCAGATGATCTGACTAAATTATAGATGAATCTATCAGAGGATGCATGATTGGCAAATATAACGTTTACCTGCTATCTTTTCTGACGAAATTGAGAGATATAGCTATATGCTTATGCATCTGTTGGATGAAAAATGTTTCTTTGTCGATATTCACTGAAACGGATTTTTCCCGTCGGATCAACGAGAACGATAAAATGATATTTTGCGATAGATTATTTTAAATATCAATTGAATATTTTTACTATTTCTATATCCATAACTGAAACCGTTTGTTTACGCAGGATTAAGAGTAACAAGGACCATTATTAATCACATTGGAAATAGACTAATATCGAATGCAGATTCGTGTTTGGTATAAACAGCCTGTCGCAGATAATTTATGTTTTGCGACAGGCTGTAGTTATAAAAAATAAAGCGCTAAGAAGCTCTAACTCTTCCGATATTTCATTTGCCAAGTGAAAGAAAATCACTATTTTTGTGGACAAATAATAAATTTTGCCAATATGGAAACAGATATAAATCGTCTGAAAGTTGTTTTAGCAGAAAAGAAGAAGACAAATAAATGGCTATGTGAACAATTAAACGTCAATCCATCTACAGTTTCAAAATGGTGTACAAATAGTTCCCAACCAGACCTTGAAACACTAATTAAAATATCACATCTTTTAGATGTCGACTTGGATGATTTAGTGAATAAGGAATTCAAAACTTTTTAGCATATAAATCCACTAGCTGATTTTGATAAAAATTGAAATGAGGAATAAACGTATTGAATATATAATAGATGAAATTCTTGACCAGTATGCGTATGCTGATGAGTCTTCTCGACCATGGATTATAGGATTCAGTGGAGGTAAAGATTCAACAGTATTATTAATGCTTGTATGGATTGCACTCGAAAAATTAAAAGAGCTACCAGGACCTTTTCAACTTCGCAGACCAATATACGTAGTGTGTAATGATACGATGGTTGAAAATCCTATAATTGCATCGTATGTTGACCAAGTCCTTGAACAGATAGAAAAGAAAGCGAGAGAAGAAGACTTGCCTATTTTTGTTCGGAAGACTACACCTCGATTGGAAGATTCATTTTGGGTGAATGTTATCGGGAAAGGATATCCTGTTCCGAACACTGCTTTTAGATGGTGTACTGAAAAAATGAAAATTAAACCTACCGCACGTTTTATCACTGAACAAGTTGATGAGTGTGGTGAAGCAATTATTTTAATTGGAACAAGGAAGGCTGAAAGTGCAACTCGTGCCCGTTCAATTAAGAAACACGAAATCCATGGTAAACGCCTTACAAAACATACACTCCTGGCAAATACATATGTCTATGCACCGATAAAAGAATTAATGTTAGAGGAAGTTTGGTATATTATAAACGCTATTCCTTCTCCGTGGGGGTTTGATAACAAAATTTTGTTTAATATTTATCTTGATGCAAGTGCAGACGATTATGAATGTCCAACTGTTGTAACAGACAAGAGTCATGGCTCTTGTGGTCAAAGCCGTTTCGGTTGTTGGACCTGTACAGTTGTAAAGGATGATAAGTCTATGCGTTCACTTATAAAAAATGGACGAGAATGGATGCAACCGCTTTATGATTTTAGGTTAAAACTGGATCAAGAACGTAATATCATTGAGAACAGATTTCCATTGCGACGTGATGGGAAAAGAGCCGTGAACGATATGGGCCCCTACACCTTTGCATATAGAGCGAAAATGTTAGAAGGCCTACTGAATGTTCAACATGAATTGCAAAAATATAATCCTGAAATAAAGCTCATTACCGATCAAGAATTGATTGCAATTCAAGTGAATTGGTATCGAGATTTTAACTTTGCACATCAAGTATCAGAAATATATAATAAAATCTATAATTCCTCATTAAATATGGAAGAGGGCAAGATAAAAAACAAGTTGGAAGCAGATTTAATGCGAGAAATTTGCCAAGAAAACATTGAAGAAGGCGAATTGATTGAGCAACTTCTTATGCTTCAGAAGAGCAAGTCACTCATGCAAAGGCGCCGTGGCTTAAAAACAGAAATTGAGTCTCGTTTAGAGGAATTCGTAAATAAAAAGAAATCATGACGATACGCGAAATAGAACTTAATAATTTCCGAATTTATAAAGGAAGGAATAAAATTGAACTTTTCCCAGATGGAAATAAAAATCTGATTATCGTCAGTGGTAATAATGGTTTTGGTAAAACAACTTTTCTCATGTCATTAGTTTGGTGCCTATATGGTAAGAACATGGGAAAGGTCGATGAACTATACCGTAAAGAAATTGACGAAAAAGGAGGTTATAGCAAATACATAGGTAACAGTCTTAATTTTGCTGCACAGGAAGAAGGTGAAACCCGATTCTCTGTATCTGTAACATTTACGGACGTAGAAATTCCTGATACACCTTGTACCGAAATAACAATTGTTCGTTCATATGATAGTGCAACGAATTATGATGACGAATTAGAAATTTTGATTGATGGTCGGAAGAACGATTTGTTTACTGGGTCAAAAGAGGAAATCACAAAAGAAGAAGAAATATTTATCCGAGATTATATACTCCCAATAGAGATTGCAAAATTCTTTTTCTTTGATGCAGAAAAGATTGTATCATTTGCTCAAATAAATACCCCAGAGCAGCGAAAAGATTTAAGTCTTGCTTATTCCCAAGTTCTTGGTATACAGAAATATGAAGATCTAAAAAATGAATTAGTAAGAATTCAGGATGACTATAGAAAGGCATCTGCTAAACCTCAAGAGAAACGCGAATTTAATGAACTAATTGCAGATATCGATTTCAAAGAAAGTGAAATTGATAGATTGACGGACGAAATTAGTAATTTGGAAGAAGATCGAGTATTTAAACGCCATAATTCAGCCGAACTTCAATCAAAATTGATTCGTGAAGGCGATATGATGTCAGCAGATGAATTGAAGAAGTTAAATAATCGAAAAGAGGAACTTGAGACGGTATTAAGGGAGGCTGACGACAGCCTTAAAGATTTATATAGTCTTATTCCATTTGGTTTGGCTGGAGGTCTTATGGCTGAACTTTTAACCCAATTAGAAACAGAAAAAGCATATAAGCAGAATAAGCTTCAATTGGAAGGAGTTAATGATAAAACTGATGTCATACTCGGCGATATTGAAGAAGCGAAGAAGAGACTCCCTTTCTCAATTGATATAAAAACTAGGGATTTCTATGAGCTTCAAATCAGACAACTTATCAAAAAACATTTTTACAATGTTTCTGATGAGAGTAAGTTTGAACACTTCAGTACATTGCATGACTTTAGCCAAGGGCAAATTGAAGAGTTTATGCATATTATTACGAAAATCAAAGATAGTAAATCTTCTTTTGAAAATTTAATTAACAAATACACCAAGGCTAAAGCTGAATTATACACAATCGAAAAAAATATTCGAGAGGCTGAGAAAAAAGCTGAGAGTGATTATGTTCAAGAATTGAGAACCAGAAAAGAGAATATCGACCGTCAGATAGATTCTATAGGCGTAGAAATCGGGAAAAAACAAAATGAAATAGAGTCTCTTAAAGAACAAGTGATTGCCCATAAAAAACAAAAGGAGATTCTTTCTAAAAAAATAAATGTATCAGATCAGAATCGTGCGGTTGACAATGAGGCTACGCGCCTAATCAATACAATACAAAAATTTCTTATTAGATTTAAGGAGGAAAAGAAAAAAGCTCTTGCAAAGAAATTGGAAGTAAAACTTCAATCATACTTGCACAAGACCAATCTAGTAAAAAAGGTAATTGTCGACATCAATGGCAATGGTGATGATGTTGACATTTGCTTATTTGGATATGATGACAAGAAAATTGATAACAGCATTCTTTCCATGGGTGAACGTCAGATGTTTGCATCTGCACTATTGAGTGCTTTAGTTGATGAAACAGAAATTGAATTTCCTGTTTTCATAGATAGCCCAATGCAAAAATTTGATCCAAAACATACAAAGAATGTACTCACAAAGTTCTATCCAAATGTTTCAAAACAAGTAATACTTTTCCCTCTTCTTAAAAAAGAATTGACGGAAGAAGAATATCAATATATTCAACCAATTGTAAATAAATCCTATTTGATAAACAATGAAAAGGATGGTTCGCACTTTGTTGAAGTGAAACCAGAGAATCTTTTCGACGAATATAATAATAGCGGATATGCAAATTAATATCAAGACATCTGGCAAAAATCAAGCTATTGTAACCCAATTAACAAAAAAACTTACTGGGGGTACAAAAGAAAATGTGATAGCTCGTATTGCATTAGGCTATTCACTGTCTACTGGTAAACGATTTACGCAGCAGGAATTTTCTGCGTACGACTCACAAGGGAAAGAATACAAGGACCATATTCTTTTTGATGGACAGTATAGGGATTTCTATATTGCCTTAATCTGTCAAGCATATGGAATAACTAAAAATGATGAACTTATTCCCAAGTATATAAAGTTGCATATTGACCATGGATTAGAAAAGATAAATTATCTTTTTGAAAATAATCCACAATATACTTTCTTCGATTTTTTAACTGAATATTTCAGAAAAGGGATAGATATGATTGAGGATACTCCCGAAAGATTCGATTGTGTCGAGAACCGAAATCAACACATCACAAAAAGTGTATTTTCGGGACCAATTCAAATAAAGGTTGGCTATAATATATTGACAGGGGAAGATATATATTGTTGTTTTAACGATTCCACTCGTTACAATAATCAACATATTGCTGTAGCAGGCAAGTCTGGTTCAGGTAAAACTCAATTCGCACTTGAATTTCTTCGTCAACTATGTAAACAGACTCAAGGTCAAGTCAACTTCCTATTCCTTGATTTTAAGGGATTGAGTGAAGATGACAAGGTCAAAATGAGCGATTTTTTTACAGAAACTCATACTGAGTGTATAAATGCACCTCACAAACCATTTCCTTTGAATCCGGTTTCATTCATTGACAATGTTAATGAAAAAAACAAACTAGTCGGCATAAATAAATTTGTTGATATTATCTCTAAATACTCCAATATTGGCAAGAAACAACAGCAGATACTAAAAGATGCCACTAAAGAAGCGTTTGTTTTGCATAAAGATGGTAAACATCCCTCATTGAAGGAGATATATGACTTGGTAATAGAATTGGCCGGTGATAACCGTGACACCCTTACAGAAATTATGGAACGTTTAAGTGAGTATGAACTTTTTGCATCTAAAATAAACGACCCAAGCATCTTCCTGAACAATAATTATTACTTTTCATTATCAGGTGAGTTAGATAGCACCGTTCGATTTACGTCAATTTTTCTCATTATTAACTACATCTTTAATGTATTCACAAATATGGGTGGTACAGAAGTAGTTAATGGAAATCGCAGTATGCGTTACGTATTAATGATTGATGAAGCTCACGATTTGTTTCGTGAAAAGAAGTCTTTAGAGATTTTAGAAGTCTTGCTTAGAAAGATTCGGTCATATGGTGTTTCTATTATCCTACTCTCTCAAGGTATATCGGAATATAATCAAGGGAATTTTGATTTTTCCCAAGAATGTGAAACTGCATTCCTTTTACCGATAAACGACCTTAATAATACAAAAGCAATAAACAAATTCTTAGGTCTAAGTGAGAAAGATAGCTCTCGCACTATGCGAAATATTGAAAAATTAAACAATGGGCAATGTGTGTCTAATATTAAAGAGTTACCAAAAGGTGATTTGTTTGAAGTTGTTCAATATTGGAAAGAAAAGAAATAAATCATATGGAAGAAGAATCTAAAACTATATTCCATGAGTTAATATATAAATTCAAAAAACCATGGAATGAAGTGAGTTTTATTTTATACTTTGTATTTGTTATTGTTATTTTTGGAGGATTGGGAGTTTTACTCTTGTTATTTCAAGAACCGGCCGATAATGTTTATCTAGGTATTTCTCAAAATCTTTTGACATATTCCATAGCATTACTCGTACCCGCATTTGTTTCAATGTTAGCACAGTGTCTCCCATCTTCTAGTAAGAAACTAAGCCTAGTTATTGTCATTGTGACCATATTAATCATTGAAGGATTTATGGTTTATTGGTGCTATTTTTCTGGTGCGTTAGTAGCTTCTATTATTAGTACACTTTTAGCATGGTTTTTTTGGGTTGTTGTAAATTGCGATAATATATATCTAAAAGATAAAACATACGACAACGATATTAGAGAAGGTGCATCAAAACTTAGTGAAAAATGGTAAATTATGATTATACAAGGCATATTAATCACGCAAAATGACCAAGAATTTATTATTGGTAAAGCAACTATCCAACAAATTCTAACGTATACGAAATATACGGAAAGGTTGATTGTTGGATATGATGAGAATGACTATCCTATCTATAACAGTCATGTTCAACGCAAGGTAGAATCTATTCGAGTAGAAAAAATCGCAGATTTTCTTTTAAATGATCCATTTGCAATTTTTCCTACTAATATTGTATTAGGCATACCTTATCAGGCCATAGAGTCGCAGACATTAGAAAATGGAATAGTTAAGATTGTTATCAAAGACAATGTTATAAATGAAGTTGTACGTGCTAATAATGGAGAAAAAAATGCTAATATTTATATAACTATTGTAGATGGACAACATAGAATAAGAGGTATTGAAATCGCAATCCAACGCTTAAAATGTAGTATTGCATCTTCCAATGATGGGGAAGAGAGAGCTAAACTAGAGGTTCAACTCCAAAAAATATTAAGTATGGAAATTGCTATCTCATGTTTTATAGATAAAAGTTTGGAATATCATGCTATGATATTTTCAACAATTAATCGAACGCAAAAACGAGTCTCCCAAGACTTAGTATATAGTTTATTTGGTCTCTCGTCCGAAGACACCCCATATAAAACTGCGTTGGAAGTAACACTAGCCCTAAATGCTCATCCCAAATCCCCCTTTTATCATAGAATCAAATTATATGGTGGAGAATATAATCGTTTCATGAGTCCACCGTTATCGCAAGCAACAATGATTAAAAGTATTGTTGCACTAATTAGTGAATCACTTAGAGAATCTGAAAATGATAAATATAGAAAACGTAGAGATTTAAAAAAGCAAAATAAACATAAATTCTTGCCATTTAGACAATTTTATGCAAATAACCAAGATGGATTAATTTCAGATTGTTTGTTCTATTTTTTCGATGCCGTTAATAATATTTTATCTCAATTCTGGAGGTATAGTGGCACAGGCAAACCGCAAAATATTTTACAATCAACAGTGGGATATGAAGCATTACTTTCTCTCCTTGTAGAGATTTTAAAGCGAGACTCTCTCCATTCTTTTGACCGAAACACATTTAGCCGTTATATAAATAAATTAGCGAACATAAACTTTGGGGATACATCTAAATTTCCCATGACGACAAAAGGGAAAAAGATTGCATATCTCACAATGAGTCTTGCAGTTTTCCCTCCATCTGAAACATCGGATAGCAGAGAAAAAGAACTTTCTAAAGCTATAAATGATATTTAATTTTTAACGGATTTATGACTGATCAATAGCTATTTCAAATGTGCGACTTGGCAGAAACTGGACAGGTTCAAAGAACGAATCAATGACAGCTACGATATTGACTATGAGATTGTAGTTTTCAGCAACTCTCGTGGTTGAAAACTTGTTATTGGTAATAATGATAAATCAGGTACTATAAATGCCTTTTTATATAGTGAATTGCAGGAAACTACTAATTTATTGACAAGTATTGCATCTAAAAATGTGATTCCGAATGTATTAATTGATGTAATAATGTACCAACTTCTGAACGTGCAGTTGTTGTCACAATTTTTGAAGGAAAGAACAAACCATATCATGATAATAAGGTAAGAATGGCGCTGATAAACGTAAGATATTTGACAATTCGGAACTTACAGAGATGATGAGCGAATGCGATAATTTTACTCCTGATACAACTGCTCAACGATCTGATGTAAATACTATCAAACTCTATCTAATGAGTCGTTTTGCCCCAGTACTCAAAGGAAAGAATATTGATAAACTAAATTAATTAGCTATCACTACATCATATAATTTTCTCAATTCTCAATAAATTATTAATTCTTAACAAAACAAGTACGGATATCATGATATTCGTACTTGTTTTGTTATTAGGTATCTAAATTAATCGAAAGTAGATAGCCATTACTAAATCTATCAAAATTAGATTGAAAAATACGGTCTTGAATTATACGATATTTTTTTATTCAGATTTGGCAAATTTAGCCGTTATTATTCCGGCATCAGTAAAACCCGCATCTTCTCCGGCTTCCAATATAATGTCTATTCGTTTTGCCCAACCCACCATTGTCATGGGAATATGGAGTTTAGCCATTATTTCTGCATATCCAATGACATTAACGAAACGCTCCATATCTTCCAGTTTCTGCTGCTTTCAAATAGTTTTTAGCAATACCCACATCAGTTTTCAAAATTTTACTATATAAAACACTTCCCAAGATTATAGAACATTGTTTAATCATTTTCTCGTCAGCGGCAATTGCTGAGTTTTTCTCGGTAATTGAATCTTTGCTTAGTGCTCCGGATTCAATTTTGCAATAGCATAGCAAAGCAATCTGTTTAGGATTTGCTCTGCTATGCAGATTCTTTATAGATAAACAGTCCCTAACCCATCCATATTTGAGCAAGTTGTATTATATTTGCAGTGCAGTCCCGGCCGTTCCTCTCCCAGCTTTCAGTTACTGGTGATGAATCCGGGTTTTATTTTATGCATACAAGACGCCTTTTTTCTTGTTCAAGTATCTGTTTTAGTATATCTTGAAGCCTAATTCATCATTAAGCCCTGAATATAATTTATCCATCGTTGATTCTAAACCTTTCATAGTAGTATAATTAAATATCCGGTCAAAATATGCAATATCGTTTATTGCGCTTAAAATGCCATCAACAGATTTTGTATAACCGGATATACACTTGGCTCCAGTCTCTGTCTTGAAATTTTCTAACTCTTTTTCACTTCCCAGCAATGTGCGGCAATTGTTGAATGTGCAATTTCATTTTAATTATAGGGAAAGGACGCCCTTGCTCATCATACTCAGTCCGTTCGTATTCTCGGAAGCCCAAGTGCCGGTAAAAGTTTCTGGCCTTCGGATTCTGTTCGTTTACATCGACATAGATACAGCCATAATCCCTGATGGCTATATCCATAAGTCTTTTTCCAAAACCGCAACCGAAATAATCCGGCAAAATGAAAAGCATCTCTACCTTTTTGTCTTCAATACCGATGAACCCTGTAGGTGCATTCTTATAATACAGGACAACAAGGTCTGCCACTGATTTGAGTGCAAGACATACATCCGGAATCAAGTCAGGAATATCGGATTCGGTCAGGAAGTGATGGCTTGCCTTAACGGATTCTTTCCAAAGGTTGAGTAAGGACAATATCATCTCTTCCGTACGGGCATTCTTACATATTGCCTTTGGCATAGTCAGATATTTGCGAAAATAGAGCATATCCTTCAGTATTTTCCCGTCCTCTTCTATAGGATGATCATAGTTGTCGGTAAAGAAATCCGGCACAGAATGAGAATAATTGAATCCGCATTTCCGATAGAATGATATTGTACTCATACTGTCTCCGGTTCCTACTGTCATAAGGCAGAACTTGTCCGCATAATGTCGGCTCAGAAAGTCAGTCATTTCTTTGCCATAGCCTTTCCGCTGAAATTCCGGAGCTACAGCCAGACTTTTTATTTCGCATATACCGTTCCCCTCATCAGTAACTATTGCAGAACACATCGCGACACAATCCTGGGTGTACATGACAAACATATCTCCTCTCCCGATATACTTGTCAATCATAGTTTCCTGCTCATCTGCCAATAAAAGAAGCGACAAGAAACGTTTCCTGTCCGATAGTATTTTCTTTATGACTGTCTGCATTTTTGAGAGATAATTTTTACAAAGGTAATATTAATTCATCTGGTCAGTCGGATAGTTTTACAGAGAAATCCGCTCTACATCCTGCCATTCTGCAATAGAGACAATCGCCTGATATTGCTCCTTAGTTAGAAATGAATTAGAATCGTCCGAGCATTCGTATTCCCAAGGCAGTTCGTAGAAGAGAACAAATTAATCACATAATCAGCCAAATCTCATAAAATTCTGGAGATTTGGCT
>ERZ772875.3146-NODE-3146-length-10649-cov-2.914763_pt1 | contig 10649 bp, 9 predicted proteins | sample MGYA00580585_ERZ772875 | MGnify/ENA primary metagenome ERZ772875 (study PRJEB29015, sample SAMEA2737736) | human gut metagenome | biome: human gut; feature: human-associated habitat; material: faeces | place: China | collected 2012 ... | reverse complement strand
GGAGCTATCCGTTACTACGACTGGGCAGTTACAAGCCCATGGCCTTTTGGCCGTGAGTTATTGACAAACTAATCATATTATATTTGGCAGCATCCGGTGACTTTTTTTGTGCGGTGTTGCCTTAGCAGTCCGCGGATCGGATTACAGGATTTTGTTTGACGGAGAAGGAGGGGGAGCGAACCATTCCTTTTTCGCCGCAGAGCAGCGGGGTCTACGCAATGAAGCGTGGTTCAAGCTGTAAAGTTTCATGCCATGTCAACCCTTATATTTAAATGGATAGACATGCGATAGGCAGTGGAATTCTTGCATATTTGGTTAAGTCCGAAAAATCAAATGAAATAGGTGGACAATTATTTATAAACAGTATATACTGATTATAATAAACAGCTTTCGACACCAAAATAAATTGCCCCTCTGTGGCAAATCTTTTACAAAAAAGCATTCCAACACACCATCGGAGGGGCTCTCATGTCCGTTTCAACTCAATTCCTCCACACCATCCAGCCGGTCTCCGAAGACCGTCCGGCAGAAGCGGTGGCAAGAGAAATTCTTGTGCTGATCCGCTCCGAATACCGCTACACGATCGCGGATCTGTGCCGTATGTTCTGCTGCGAGCGGCAGTGGATCGAAGATTTTTTCGTCCCAAACATCCGTCACATTCACGTCAATCACTTCTTCATGTCCTATATCATCCAGCAGTTTGCGGACCACCTCACCCCGGAGGAACAGTCACACCTGATCCACGGGCACTACTTTCTCTCTGACGTGGATCTGGGCCGTTTCTGGCAGGAAAAGGCGTCTGCCGCCGTCAAATGCCGGACCGTAGATCTGGCCGACTATCTGGCTGACGGCCGCTCCCGCAAAGCGCTCTCCGTAGAAAAAGCGCGCCACGAAGCTGCAAAGCGAGAAAAGGGGGAAGGGCAGCGTCACGATGCAGAAATGCGCCGCCTGCTTACCAGTGAAGGATACATGCTTTATACGTATAGGACGCAGTTCTCGAGGTTTCTCTGGCAGCCGATCCCGTTGCCGGAACTGTCTCCCCGGACCATCCGCAGTCTGGTTTCCACCACGCAGTATCAGCGACGGAACGGCCTCCCGTCAAACGGCGTTGCCAGAAAACGGCTGATGGAGCGCGGCTCCGTTCAGATCAAACTGGGGGGCAAGACCCTATGGGTCGAGACCCCCGCGCCGGACGGTGTCTGGACAGTTCCCACCGGGACATTGCCGTAATAAAGGTTTTTCCATGCATGCGCGCTCCCAAAAGGTCATTGCATCGCACATCCGCTGATTTCAGTCTGTGTAAAGCAGTTTACCATGTCACTTATTATTGGAAATTACAGCATATTTTGCGGCGTTTACCGCTGCTGATTTCCATGTATCGGCACCATGAATTTCATGCTGTCGCCAAATATCCGATCTGACGACGTGTAAAAGAGGGACCGCTCTGAAACGGTCCCTCTTTTGAAAAATTGCGGTGCAGTTTTCGCTGGATCACATCTTTGCCAATGCCTGATCGAAGTCGTTCAGCAGATCATCGGTATCCTCCAGACCGGAAGAAAGCCGGATCTGGCCCATGGTGATGCCGATGGCCGCCAGCTCGTCGGGGCTGAGATCCCGGTGAGACGCTCTGGGCGGATAGGTCAGCGTGGTGCCGACGCCGGCCAGAGTGGGTACGAAGCGTACCAGCTGCAAGTTGCTGATGAGCTTGTCGATCTCCTTCTGACCGCCCTTGAAGTTCACGCAGAGCATACCGCCGTAGCCGTTGCCCTCGAACTGCTTGTCGGCCAGCGCCTTGCTGGGGGAGGACTCCAGACCGGGGTAGTAGACCTTTTCCACCTTGGGATGGCTCTCGAAGAACTTGGCCAGTGCCAGACCGTTTTCAGCCATCTTCTTTACCCGCAGGGGCAGCGTCCGCAGGCTCCGGGCCAGCAGCCAGGATTCCGTAGCGCCCAGATTCGCGCCGTAGAGACCCAGGTAGAAGCTCAGAGACTTGATGATCTCCTCGGAGCCGACCACCGCGCCGCCTACCAGGTCATCGTGACCGCCCAGATACTTGGTGGCGCTGTAAATCACCAGATCCGCGCCGTACTTGATGGGCTTGGCAATGATCGAAGTGGCAAAGGTGTTGTCGATAAACAGCTTGGCGCCGTTGGCGTGAGCCACGTCCGCCAGATGCTGGATGTCCGGTACGCTCATCAGGGGGTTAGCGATGGTCTCGCCGTATACCAGCTTGGTGTTGGGACGGATATAGTCCGCCACATCCTGCGTGTTGAAGTCGATGAAGGTGGTCTCCACGCCCCAGCGCTTCAGCTCATACTTCAGGTAGTAGAACGCCTCGCCGTAAATGATGGGGGAGGCCACGATGTGATCGCCGGGCTTCACCGTTGCCAGAATGGAGGTCGTAATGGCCGCCATGCCGGAGGAGAATACCAGACCCTTTTCGGCCCCGTCACCGGCGGCCAGGATCTGAGAGGTGGCGTCGGCGTTTGGATTGCCCAGACGGAAGTAAGCATAGCCGGGAGCGCCCTCGTCGCAGATCTTGTCGATGGGATCAATGGAGTCGAAGATGTAGGCAGAGGACAGGTAGATGGGGAAGGTCTCCGGCACAGTCAGAGCCTTGTTCAGCTCATAGCACAGCTCGCCGTTGCCGGTATGGACATATTTGGTCGCGTCGCCTTTTTCAATGGACATAGAAATTCCTCCTTACGCGCTTTGCGCGTTCCATTCCAATACGGTATAAAGCTCAGTAACAGTTTGCTCAGGTCTCCGTGCGGCCCTTGCCCTTCCAGGCAATGAGACCCACGATGAAGCCCACGATGGCGGGAACGATCCAGCCGAAGCCCAGACCATAGAGGGGGATGTGATTCAGAACGGGGTCCAGGAAGCCGAAGCCATACTCGTGGGGCAGATCCAGAACGGCGTAGATCACCGTGAAGTACACAGCGCCCTTGAACGCGCCGTCATTGGGGATCTTCTTCTCGAAGATGCCCAGAATGGTCATCACCAGCGTGATGGGATAGAAGAAGGAGAACCAGGGGGAGGTCAGGCTCACGATGGTATCCAGACCGAAGCTGGCGACGATGGTGGTAACGATGGGGACGATCATGACCAGAACCTTGTAGGACAGCTTGCCGTGGGTGGCGGTCTCATAGAAATCTGCCACTGCGGTGATCTGGCTGATGGCGGTGGTGAGGCAGGCCAGCACCACGGACAGGCACAGACCGTAAATCGCGATCTGGCCACCGCTGGAGCGGATGATCGACAGCAGGAGGTTGGCGTTGCTGATGTTGTCGGGCGTGTACTCGGTGCTGACGCAGGCGCCCATATACAGCAGGCCGCCATAGACAATAGCCAGGCAGACGGCGGCGATCAGGCAGGCCCGGACATGGGCCTTGCGGAAGGCTTCACCCTCGTAGCCCTTGCGCTTGATGCTGTCAAAGAACACGCCGGCAGCCAGGAAGGACACCAGAACGTCGCCGGTGCTGTAACCACCCAGGAAGCTGTTGACAAAGGCGTTATCCACGGAGGCGGCGCCGGGGGTACCGATGGGGCTGACAGCGCCCTTGACTACCAGAATGAACAGGATGATGGTCATAATGGGGGTCAGGATCTTGCCGACCTTATCCAGTGCGGTGCCGCGATCCTTGGCGAACAGGAACGCGATCACGAAGTAGAGAATGACGAAAACCAGATAGGGCGCGCCGGGCCAGATGCCCTGAAGGCCCATCTCAATGCCGACGGCTGCGGTTCTGGGGATGGACACGCAGCAGCAGAGGATCATGATGGCGCCGATCATGACGGTGTAGAACTTCTTGTTCACATGGTCGGAGATTTTCTGGACAGAGCCGCACATACCCAGCACGATGATGGCCAGAATGGGCAGACCCACACCGGAGGCCAGCATACCGATCATGCCGCTGAGCCAGTTGCTGCCGCTTTGCAGGCCCAGCATCGGCGGGAAGATCAAGTTGCCCGCGCCGAAGTAGGAGGCGAAGAACGCCAGACCGACGAACAATACGTCGGTAAATTTGATTTTTTTCTCTTGCATAAAGTAAGTTCCTCCCTATTTCTCTATTTTGCACACCGAAAAACTGAGAACCGCTTGCTGTTTTCTATGATAGCCGCAAAGGTCGGATTTGTCCAATAAACCAATGTTATAAACCGCAATTACTTTTGTGTATATCGCCTCATAATCGTGTATTTTTTAAAAAAATGCCGTTTTGTACCGTGGAAATGTTTGTTTTCGTTAAAGTAAACCGTTTTGGTATGATTTTAGTTGCGCATTTTGAGTTTCTTGTGCTATAATACGAGAGATCCATCGAAAAATGAGGAAAGGCGGCACTTGGTATGACACTGCTCCAGTTGAAGTATATTTCCACGGTGGCAAAATGCGGTTCCTTCAGCAAAGCTGCTCAGGTCCTGTATGTCTCCCAGCCCGGCATCAGCAAAATGGTCTGCGCGCTGGAGGAGGAGCTGGGGATCACGATTTTTGTCCGCTCTGCCGCCGGGATCACCCTGACCGCCGAGGGCCGGGAGCTTCTGAACATGGGAGAACGGCTTTTGACGGACGCTGAGCATATTTCCCAGCACTTTTCACAGGATCTGAGCAAGACCCACGAGACCCTCAGCGTCAGCAGCCAGCATTACTGCTTCGTCATCGACGCCATGATGGCCTATCAGAACACCTATCAAAAGGAATCCTATACCTATAAATTTCTGGTGGGACAAGGCCCGGAGGTCATTCAGCAGGTCGTGGACAAAACCACGGAGCTGGGCGTATTGTTCATCAGCAGCCGCAGCCGGAAGCACATGAACCGTGTCTTTGGCGACAACAACCTGGAATTTCACCCGCTTTTTGACAGCAAGCCCTATGTGTTTATCCACAAGTCCCATCCTCTGGCCTCCAAGGAGGTCCTGACGATCAAGGAACTGCACCCGTATCCCTGCATCATGTACGAGCTGGACTCCGACGCGCCCTCCGTTTTGCAGGAGGAGATGCTGGTGCCGGACTTTTATCCCCAGAAGGTCACCATTGTCAACGGACTCTATCAAAGCCTGATGGTCATGCAGCAGTGTCAGGGCTATGATCTGGGCACCGGCTTCATCTCCGAAAGCAACGGGGCGCAGGGGGTGATCAAGCGTCCCATCAAGGGCTTTGACGATCCCATCACCATCGGCTGGGTCTGCCAGAAGGCCCATACGCTGTCACAGCCCGCGGAACGCTTTATCCAGCTTCTGCAAAAATACGGACGGGACCTTCCCGAAGCCTGAATCAAAACCTCCAGCTAAGACCAATGTCATGATGCCGGGGTCAAAAGTATAGGAAATTTCTGAAAATGGAATAATTCGCAGCCAACCTTACCACCCCCAAATCTATTGTGTTATAATGGTTATAGATTTGAAGGGTGGTAAGGTTTATGTCATTTAAAGAGCCAAGCAATACGCAAAATCTGCGTACTGTTTAGCTCCTATTGAGCTGTATTTGCATAACAGCGCCTGCCGAACTCTTTCAGAATCCAAATCTTACCCACCTGACGTACGCCCTTCAAGATCAAGGGCTTGCGGTAGGGAAAATTCTTCCAAGCCAGCATTTTTTTGAGATAACTCGCTCCACAGAATCGCTCCTCACATTTTTATTGGCGTTTTATGCTTAATAATCACACTTTTATACGATATGGCGAAAATATATTCTGCAATGAAGACAGCCACAGCCTTAACATCAGTTATATTACATCTTGTACACCTCACCATCCAAGCGCAAACGCTAAGGATGGTGCTTCCGGGACTTTAGGTCCCAGACGCATTTCCACCGTGCGGCAAAACTCAAAAGCTGAATATCCGAATGTTATTGCCAGCGATAACATTCGGATATTTCCGTTTCCATGGGTGTTTGTGCTATGCTCAATGCACCAAGTAAGTCAGTAGGTATATATTGTGCAGTCACACAACCGACGGGAGGTATTTTGAATGAGCCAGTTAGTTTTGAAGCACCCTGATTTGAAGCACGAAGATCTGAAATTCAACACGGTAGAGGTCCACGCCGGCGAGCCGCGGGATATGTACGGTGCCCTGATCCCGCCCATTTATCAAACGTCCACATTCTATTTTGATTCCACGGACGATGCGGTGAAGGCCTGCGATGACTACGCCGAGAGCTTTGCATACAGCCGGATCACCAATCCCTCCGTGGATTATCTGGAACAGAAGCTGGCGGCGCTGGAACACGGCAAGGGGGCCGTGGCCTATGCGTCTGGCATGGGCGCTGTCTCCGGCGCGATTTTCGCGCTGCTGAAAAGCGGCGACCACGCCATTTTCACCAAGGCCAAGTATTCCGGCACGGAGGACGTGACCAGCGACTGGCTGCCTCGCTTCGGGATCGCCCACGATACCTTTGACGCCGCCGATCTCAGCCAGCTGGAGGGCCTGATCAAGCCCAACACCAAGCTGATCTATGTGGAGTCTCCCGCCAACCCCACCATGGTGCTGGTGGATATTGCCGCCGTGGTGGAGATCGCCCATAAGCACGGCATCAAGGTCTTTATCGACAACACCTTTGCCACGCCCTACAACACCACCCCGCTGGATCTGGGCGTGGATGCAGTCATCCACAGTCTCACCAAGTACATCGGCGGCCACGGTGACCTGCTGGGCGGCGCAGTGATTTCCAACGATGAGCAGTTCCTGCGGGAGTGCCGTCTGGGTACCCTCATGCACTTCGGCTCCGTCATGGCGCCCTTTACCGCATTTCTGGTGTGCCGCGGTCTCAAGACGCTGGGCGTCCGCATGAAGCAGTACAATGAAAGCGCTCTGAAGATCGCCAAGTGGCTGGAGGCCAATCCGAAGATTGAAACGGTCCGCTATCCCTTCCTGGAATCCAATCCCCAGTACGCCATTGCCAAGAAGCAGATGAAGGGCGGAGGCGGCATGATCTCCTTTGACGTGGCCGGCGGTCTGGAGGCCGGTAAGAAGTTTATCAACAGCCTGAAGCTCTGCACGCTGGCCGTCTCTCTGGGCGATACGGAAACGTTGGTGGAGCAGGCTGCCGCCATGACCCACACCATGATCCCCAAGGAGATCCGGGAGGCCGCCGGCATTACCGACGGCATGATCCGGATGTCCGTTGGTCTGGAGGACCCGGATGACATCATCGCCGATCTGAAGCAGGCGCTGGGTGACTGACGGCACGGAAGCCCATACCGGCAGACGCAAAACCATCCAAAAAACACCGGAGAGGAAATGATTTCCTCTCCGGTATTTTACTCTTCCTCCGGGGCCAGCAGCATTTTCTTAAAGGCTTTCATGGCAACGCTTTGAGGGCGGGATGTATCCTCGATCAGGTTGACGAACCGTTCCGGGATCGGCTCCGCAAGGCGGATCTGGAACACCGTCCCAGCGGCAAGGGCGGGAGCGGCCATGGACTCCGGGTAGAAACCGACGCCCAGATTGCTCTGCACCATCGCGAGGACCTGATCCATGGTGCCGGCTTCCATTTCCACATGAAAAGCCAGATTGTGCTTTAAGAACAGCTGTTGATAAAAGGTATATGTACTGGTCCCTCTGCTCATGCACACAAAGGGGAGATTTTCCAGATCCCGCAGACTCTGCGTTTCTGCGGTCAGATCATGAAAATCCGAACCGCAGATCAGAATCTCCCGGAAGGAGACCAGCGCCGTTTCCTGCAGGGACTTTCTCACCGGGCAGGGCGTTGTGACCGCCGCGCAGTCCACCTGTCCCCGCAGCAGCCCTTCCATGGCGCGGGGGGTGGAATCGTTGGTGATCCGCAGGTGGATCCCCGGATTCCGCCGGTGAAACGCGTCAAGGCGGTTCAGAAGGGTCAGATGGAGCGCGGCTTCGCTGGCGGCAATGGAAATGCTGCCGGTCCGCAGACTGCAATCTGACCGGAGTTCACTTTCGCCAAGGCGCAGCTGTTCAAAGGCCACAGCAGCGCGGCTGTAAAGCCGTTGACCTTCCGGGGTCAGGGAGACGCCATGGTTGGTGCGGACAAACAGCTTGCAGCCCAGATCCTGCTCCAGATTGTTCATGCAGCGGGTAATGTTGGGCTGGTTATTGCCCAAAGCTTCGGCGGCCTTGGTAAAGCTCTTGTGTTGGGCAACATAGTAAAAAATGCGGTAATAATCGTAGGGAACAGCCACTTTTTTCGCCTCCGTGCCATATCATTCAGATATGTCCAACATATCAAATATACTTTTTACATCTTTCTGTTAGAACAGTATAATACGGGCGTTCTTAGAAGACAAGTCCTTTAACGGTCACGCCGGAAAATGGGACACGGTCAGGGCAGACCGCAGCGCCTGTATTCCGGTGTGGAAAGGAGACCGGCTATCGCATGAAAAGCAAAAAGAAATTTATGATCCTATGGGTCCTGCTCATCGCGGTCCTGTTCGCGGGCAGTCTGTTGACGGCACCGCCGAGAAAAACGGAGACCATTCAGACCGCCATGCGGGACGCGGTCCTGCATGAGGAAAATCAGATCAGCCTGTTCGGCTGGAAAAACGTCAATCCGGGACTGATCTCCGCCATGACGGTATCCGCTATCCTGCTGATAGCGGCGGCGTGTATCCGCGTGTTTGTCATCCCGAAATTCAAGCTGGTGCCGGGGCGGTTCCAGCTGCTGCTGGAGCAGGCCGTAAGCCTGTTTGACGGCATGGCCAGAACCAGCAGTCCTCAGCGAAACGGATTTCTGGGGGCCTACATCTTCGGCGCAGGCGCGTATATCTTCGTGGGGACGCTGTTTGAGCTGCTGGGCTTGCAGGCCGTCACCACCACGGGCCGCTCCGTTACCCTTCCCGCGCCGCTGTCGGACGTAAACGGTGCCATCGCCCTTGGCTGCTTATCCTATCTTGTGATCCTCTCCGGCGGGATCGCGGGCAACGGTCTGAAGGGCGTGGGCAAGACCCTGAAGGAGTTCTCTCTGCCCATTTCCATGAGCTTCCGTCTGTTCGGCGCGCTGCTCAGCGGCCTGCTGGTAACGGAGCTGGTCTATTACTATGTGCAGCTGAGCTATGTGCTGCCGGTGCTGGTGGGCGTTCTGTTCACCCTGCTTCACGCGTTGATCCAGGCCTATGTTCTGACCATGCTCACAGCGTTGTTCTACGGCGAGGTGTCGGAGCGTCCCGAACCGGCGTCCGGGCGGGCATGACCGTCCCAATCATTTACGGATCGAATCATTTTGGAGGTAATAAACATGAAACTGCTTAAGAAAAAGGTCCCCGCGCTGTTCCTGATCCTGCTGGTGGTGCTGTCCCTGACGGTCCCCGCACTGGCCGCGTCTTCCACGGATACCGCTGCCGCACCCGCTGCGGCGGAAACCGCCCAGACCCAGAGCGACGCCACGGGGTCCAAGTCCATCGCCGCGGGCATCGCCATCGGCCTTGCCGCCGCAGGCGGTAAGGCTCAGCGCCAGCACCAGCGCCAGCATCAGGGAAATCACTTTTTTCATAGGTTGCTTCCTTTCTCCGTCGTTGTTCTCTTTCTCATAGGGCCTCATGCCCTCCGTACACTATATCATATCTCTGATCCCTTGACAAGGGACCAGACAAGACTGCCGCCGAAAGAGATGCCTACTGCCCCAGGTGCAGCTCCTTCAGCCGCCGGAAGCTGGCCCGTGCCAGCAGGAACCCGCCCACCGCCAGCAGGGCGCAGGCCCCGCCCAGCAGGAAGGTGACGGTATCCATTCGGGCATTTTCGCAGAGATAGGAGAAAATGCGGTAGGCCCCCATCACCATGAGGATGCCCGCCAGCAGCAGCGCCACCAGCAGGGTATCGTTTTCACATTCCCGAAGCTTTTTCATTCCCTGCACCTCACTCCGTCACGGCGACGTCCAGCCCGAACTCCTCCGGCAGGAACCGGGGGCAGACGTTGCTGCTGGTGCAGATGACGGAGGCCGCCAGACGGCTGCCGATGGCGCAGGACTGACCCAGCGTCTTGCCGTAGGTGAGGCCGATGGTGGCCCCGGCAAAAAAGGCATCCCCGGCCCCGGTGGTGTCCTGCACCTCCACCCGGGTGGCGGGGCAGATGCCGCTCTCGCCGTCCATCTCGGCGTACACGGCTCCCTGCTCGCCCATGGTGACGATCATCCGGGGGATGCGGGCGCTGCGGACCTTCAGCCGCAGGAGCTCCTCCATCTCCGCCGGGGTCTTTTCGCTGTAATCGTCGGAGAACAGGATGCCCGCCTCCTGCAGATTGCACACGAAGCAGCTGGTCTGCTGCAAAAAGTCCCGCCGCTCCACGGCGATGCTCATGTTGGACACCACGGCGTATACCGCCTTGCCGTGCTTCCGGGCGTAGGCGAACACCCGCTTGACCAGTTCCTTGTCCATGTCGATCTCCAAAGCGATGCTGTCGGCGTCCCGGAAGATCTCGTCACCCTTCTCGTCCAGCAGTGCCGCCAGCGGTCGCAGATCCGGCCGCTTGGAGATGGAGGCGCACACGTCTCCGTGGTTGTCGAATACCGCCAGCCACGCCCCCATGCCGTCCGGGGTCCGGAGGATGTAGTCGGTGTTCACCTTGTGGTTCCGTAGCTGCCGCACCACATCCTCCCCCATGCCGGTGTCGTCCACCAGACTGACGAAGGTGGGCCGCAGCTCCACATTGGCGATGTCCTCCACCACGTTGCGGGATACGCCGC
>ERZ772875.3135-NODE-3135-length-10697-cov-3.630990_pt1 | contig 10697 bp, 8 predicted proteins | sample MGYA00580585_ERZ772875 | MGnify/ENA primary metagenome ERZ772875 (study PRJEB29015, sample SAMEA2737736) | human gut metagenome | biome: human gut; feature: human-associated habitat; material: faeces | place: China | collected 2012 ... | reverse complement strand
GCGCGAGGTTCCGCGCGGGCTGTTCCCAGGCGATGTCGCACTGGCAGAGGGCGCAGGAAGTTTAAAATTATGTGATAACGAAAAATTGAGAAGTTTAGGATATAGAAGGATATCCTTTAAATTCCATAGATATTTTATGTTGTATAGAGTGGAAGATACAACTGTTTATATAGATGGGATTTTTCATGAGTTACAGGATTTTGAGAATAAGATTAACTGAGGGATAATAAATATGGCAAGATATAATTTTAGTAAAACAATTGTACATAATGGGTTGAATAAAACAAAAACAATATATGGAACCAGATGTTATTATGTAAATAAGGGTAATAATAACTTAATCTGACCATATAAATTTAACTCAAAATGACAATGTACACATGTCACTTTATCTGTTATTCTTATGTGCAATTAAAGTATGTTGATATAGGAGGCAGATAAAATGGAAGCACAACAGACACAGTCAGTACAGCACAGTATTAAGAAAGAAGGATTTCATATTACTGTAACACAGATGTGTGTAACAGCAGTATTTATGGCACTTACATGTGTTGCAACAATGGTGGTACAGATTCCTATTCCTTTGGGATATGCACATTTGGGAGACAGTGTAATACTTATATGTGCATTTTTCTTCGGACCGGTTGTTGGCGCACTCGCAGGAGGAATTGGTTCTGCGATGGCAGATATATTAACTGGATTTGCAGTATGGGCAGTTCCAACACTTATTATAAAGACAATCATGCCAATAATAGCATGTGCAATATTTGGTAATATGAAAAGTAAGTTTGACAGATGTAAGGTTATTTCAGTAAAAGGAATTGTTGGTGCAGTTGTTACATTACTTTTCATGACATTAGGATATGTTGTATTTGGTGCAATAATAGCAGGCAGCTTTGCAGCAGGATTAGCTTCAGCACCAGGACTTCTACTTAAGTCGGTAGTTAATATGGTTGTATATCTTTTTGTGGCAACAGGAATGTCTAAGATTCTTGGCAGGAAATAATAATTGATTACAAGTAGAGGAGAATAGATATATAGTCTGTAGGGTGGTACTTTTGGGTATCACCCTTTTTCGTGGTTGATACACGAGGAAGTTTTACTTCCTCTAGAAGATATTTATCGTGGAGGTAACTCAAAGTCAAGGAATCCTCATATGCAGATAATGTTAAGATTAGTAGGATTTGGAGATAATGCTGGTTCTGGCTTCCCGACAATTCTTGAGGTATGGAAATCAGAAGGGTGGATTGAACCTCTATTAATAGAGGATACAAATCTTAATCAAGTGACATTTGTGATGAAGATGGAAAAGGAATCTGATGAAGAATTAGCAGAAAAATCAGCAGATTCAAAAAATATGAATAGGTCAGATTTATCAGCAAGACACAAACAGATTTTAACAAATATGGATATAGGTGTTGAATATAGTACGGAACAGATAGCAGAGAAGATTGGATTAAAAGGTCCTAGAACAAGACAACTATTAAATGAATTAGTGAATAAGGAGTTATTAGCTTGTGTTGGAACAACAAAAAGAAGAAGATATATTAAGACTGTTGATTGAAAAACATATGATACCTATCAATAGTCGCAAATCCAAAACCTTTATAGGTCAAAAATCACATCGACTACTATATTAGTTGCAAATTACACCTATAAAGTAACTATAATCAGTAATCTTATAGGAAATCCAACTCCAAAACCCCATTTTAGACAGCGTAAGAGGGCAAATCAGCCTATAAGATGCAATATATTTATTTTTTTATAGGAAGCCCTGACTCAAAAAGCCAAGATTTACCACCACATCCCCCAAAAAATGAGAAAAAAGCCGCCAGCAGTTAAGCTGGCGGCTTAAATTAACACTTACATGAGGTATAGCCACAATCACCGACGGTGGAAGAGCTGTTTGTCAGCGTACATTGCTGAGTCAGCATTTTTTACTATTTCAATAATATCGCTTCCGTTGCCGGATGCAACACCGACAGCACTTTTAAAAATAATCCGTTAAATATACGAATGAACGCACAATTTATATCTTAACATTTAGTTATATCGTTTTCCAGCTTTTTTAATTCTTTTAATTCTCTTATAGTAAAGTATCCGCATACGATAGCAGCGGCAGCGTCTGCTATAGGTCCGGCATACATAACACCGTCAATTCCCATGAATATAGGAAATATAATGATAAGTGGCAGCAGGAAAATAATCTGCCTTGTAAGCGACATAAATACACCAAGCTGTGATTTGCCAATTGAGTTAAAGAAATTGGAAGTTACAGGCTGGATGCCATTAACAATTGTCAGAAACATATATATTCTGAAATATCTTTCAGAGAATTTAAAGTACAGGTCACTTCCGTTACCAAATATGCTGATAATCTGTCTTGGGAATATCTGGAAGCATGCAAATGCGATTAAAGACAGGGCAGAAGCTGCACAAAGTGCAAGAAGATAAGTTTTTCCTACACGAGCGTACTTCTTTGCACCATAGTTAAAACCTATAACAGGCTGTGTTCCCTGAGATATTCCGATAACAAATGACATGAAAATCATATTAACTTTAGTTATAATTCCGGCGCAGGCAAGAGGAATGTCTCCACCGTATATTGATTGTGCGCCGTAGTGTGACAGCGTATTGTTCATAACAATCTGTACAACGGTCATTGCAATCTGATTAAAGCAGGCACTTGCTCCAAGAATAAATATTTTCTTACAGTGGTCAAATGATACAATAAAACTTTCCCTGCTAAGTTTGATTGTCTTAAAATGAAACATATAACGCAGACTGATTGAAAATGAAATTATCTGGCCTGTAATTGTTGCAAGAGCAGCACCAGTCATTCCCATGTTAAAGACAAAGATAAACAATGGGTCAAGAATAGTATTTACTATGGCACCAGCAAGCATAGATATCATGGAATATCGTGGGCTTCCATCTGCGAGAATAAGCTTGCTCATACCAGTGTTTGCAATTAAGAATGGGAAGCCAAACGCAGTGATTCTTGTATATGCCTTTGCATAAGGAAGTACATCATTAGTTGCACCAAAGAATTTAAGCATAGGTGTTAAGAATATAGTGGTTACAAGGAACAGAAATATTCCAAACAATGCCATAAGCACAATACCATTGCCGGCATATTTTTCAGATTCGTTCTTTTCACCGGCACCAAGATACAGCGAGAAATTAGTCGCACTTCCTATACCGAGAAGAAGCGATATAGCTGTACATGTTGTTGAAAGTGGAAATGCAATATTAGTCGCAGCATTTCCAAGCATGCCGATTCCCTGACCGATAAATATCTGGTCGACAATATTGTAAAGCGCTGTCACAAGCATTGAAATAATGCATGGAATTGCAAAACCAACAAGCAGAGTGGATTCTTTTTTATATCCAAGCGGATTATCTTTTGTGTTCATAGTCGCTGACTGATTATTCATAATAAAACCTCTTAATTATTATACAATATTATTAAAAACTGATAATAGCATAATTGATATCATAACACATTATGTTAATAAATGTGTAGCCTGATTTTGTAGCCTGATTATTAAAATGTGCTGTTATATGCTTTGCGTTTGTGATATAATTCATGTCATGTAAACATATAAAGCCGGAGGGAAATATGGATAATTATTCAATTAACACAAAATGCGTCCAGGCAGGCTATACTCCTGGAAATGGTGAACCAAGACAGATTCCTATAATCCAGTCTACTACATTTAAGTATGATACAAGTGAGGATATGGGAAAACTTTTTGACCTTGAAGCAAGTGGATATTTCTACACAAGACTTCAGAATCCAACTAATGATTATGTGGCAGCTAAGATTGCAGCCCTTGAAGGTGGAAGTGCAGCAATGCTTACTTCATCAGGACAGGCAGCTAATTTCTTCGCTTTATTTAATATTTGCGAAGCTGGAAGCCATATAGTAGCATCATCTTCTATATATGGAGGAACATTTAACCTTATTGATGTTACTTTGAAGAAGATGGGAATTGAAGCAACATTTGTTGACCCTGACTGCACAGAGGAAGAACTTAATGCAGCGTTCAAGGACAACACAAGAGCAGTATTTGGTGAGACAATTGCCAATCCTGCACTTACAGTATTAGATATTGAGAAGTTTGCAAATGCAGCACATGCACACGGTGTACCACTTATCGTCGATAATACATTCCCAACACCAGTTAATTGCAGACCAATTGAATGGGGAGCAGATATTGTAACTTTCTTATCGCTTTTATTCTTTTCTACAAACTCAAGCTTTCCTTTTCTTACTACGCCCTTATTTTTTAATACTTTTAAATAATACAATAGCTGCCATTTTGCCGCTTCTACATCTGCATCCGACTTTTTTACTTCTGTAAGATATTCTTTGGTAAGCTTATCAAGCCTTATATTGTCTATTGCAATCTCTGAATTACTTTTATCTGCCGATTTTTCTTCGTGAATTGCCTTGCCTATCTTAACCTGCTCACTATTATCTTCCAGATTTAACCTGTTGCCGTGCAGATAGCATTGTCTTTTACAATGAAAATAATAATTAATCAATGTACCATTCACCTGCATACTAATTCTCCTTTCTACGCACGTTTTTCGCCTATTAAATTTGTGTCAAGTGTGCGCAGCCACAAATCATACGTATAAAAAATCAGATATTAATCTAATTTTTTACTACCTCCTTATATGAATAAATCTTCATTATCCTTGAATAGCTCTTTATTTAACACTCCATTTTCATCATAATAATCTTCGCCATTTTCAACATAAAAAATATCTCCTATCTGCTCATCCCACTCCAGATTTTCAATAACCGGTTTATGATTTTCATTGTATAATTCTATTTTAAACTGATACATAAACATATTCATTTTACTTCTGATATTATGTAGTTTAACGGTCTTTTCCTGATAAGACATATGATTATCCTGCAAAAGTTCTTTATACTCTTTCCATATCTTTTTACCATCTATAACATTCTCAGGATTATTTTTATCAATAATATTTCTTGAAAAATATATCGAATACATCTGTCTGTTATCATCTATGAGTTTCATTTTATCTGCAACTTTATTAAAATCCAGCTTTCCTACTTCTTTTCTGATAAATTCATCTATATTATTATCGTTACATTGCCCCTGGGCATTTTTTAAAACTGGTATTACATATTTTTCATAATAATCATAAAAATCTTTAGAATTAAGTACTTGTCTTATTTCCTCATTCATTAAAGTATTATCAGTATCCACGCGGACATCTTTCCTGTATATTCCTTTAGCATCGTCCATATTAAAGAAATATACAACTCCATCTTTCCTGCACGACCTATTAATTCGTCCTATAAACTGTTCCTCGCTGTCAAGTCTTGATATATCTTTATATCCTATGTCCATATCTATATCTACACCTGCTTCAATAACCTGTGTTGCAACAAGAATGACTTCCTGCATATTTTCAATGTCAGCAATTATATCTTTACGTTCCTGTATGCTGCTATCGCCTGTTATTAACCTGACCGGACATTCTGCACTTTCACTTATATATGCATAAAATTCTTCTGCACTTGATTTTCTTATAAATTCTATAAGTATTCTCTTATTTTTATGTTGCAAAATGTGTTCTTCCAACTCAGCAATTCCTATTTTTCTGTTAAGAAGTTCATAATTAACTTTCACCCTATTGGCAAACATTCTGTGATTAAAATATTTTTCTCTGTTATTTATCAATCTGACAGCTTTGGCATTATTATTGGTAAGCAATTCAAGATTAGGCAGAGTTGCTGACATTATAATTATTTTTATATCTAATAACTGTGCATATGCCTTTAGAAAATTTATCATTGCTCCCCATTTGTTATTGTTGTAACTTTGAATTTCATCTAAAACAATAACTGAATGACATAACTGATGAAATCCAAATGTACTACCTTTAGACCTGCCAAACATTGTATCAAATAAAGTAATATGAGTTGATAGCACTATAGGATAATTTAAAAATTGTCTATCCAATAATATTTTTTGATAATCTTCTATGGCATATTTCTCATTCTTATATAGATTTATATTTAAACTATTCTTTACTTTATATGGAGTAATTGAGTTTACTACAGCTATATTTGACATAATATCCTCTTTTTGTCCAAATATTTTCTCCATAGAATTCATATTCTGTTCAACTAAAGTATTAAACGGATATACATAAAAAATCTTTTTGCAATAGTCCGATTTTTTCAATAATTGAAAACTTAAATTAAATGCGGTATTACTCTTTCCACTTCCGGTTGGAGCTTCAAGATAGAATATCTTACTGTCTATATTGTTTTTCAGATTATATTCTGTTTCAAGAAACATTTCTGTCCGCAGTACATTTATCCCCTTAATATTTCCAATAACCGTGTCTTTATTAACTTTAGCAAGCTGTTCTTCATCTAATCTTTTAATATTCTTCTCATAATTACGTATACTTTTCTGTACGTCATTATTCTCATATTCATTTATTATGTTATCAATATTATTAACATTTCCATAATCGTTATTTTCATATCCATTCATAAATTCAGATGTTGCATAATAATCTGCTGCCACTAATAAAGAATATAAAAGCCTTGTCCACGCATACAAATAAATATTCTTTTCATTACTTTGATATGCCATTCTATTAAGCCATTCATCACGTTTTCTAAGCTTTACAACCGGCTCTTTGTATAACTCCTGTTTAAACATTTCGTACCAGTCATATGCATCTTTTCCTGAATTATCACCTTCTGTATTTTTTCCAGTCAACCCACTAAAAAAATATTCCAGATTATTCATATCACTATGATGCCTTGAAATTATATAAGAATAGATATACGCAAAGTCTTTAAGCACATCAGACTCATCCCTGTTAATTCTTCCATCACCTTTTGCTGTATTAATAATATCCAGAAAATAATCAAGATAAAAAATTGCCGATACAATAGAATGTCTGCTCGATATACTTTCAGGTGCATATTCCACTTTCCAGCTATTCTTCATTTTCAGCTTTTGAAATAAAGGATTTATCTTTCCAATATCGTGTAAAGTTACAACATTAACCGACATCAACTCAAATATATGTCTGGCTTCATTGGTAATATCCCCCATATACAACTGCTCAAACTTTATAAATACTGTTTCAATATGTTTAGCTTCAACAATATTAAACCAATACTTCTGACAACGCCTTGTGTGCTCTGTTAAAGTTTCTTTTTGAGTTTCATCTTCTGATAAATGTGCATAACATTCATCTCCAAATTCCGTAATACTGTCTAACGGCAGCATTAAACTTTTTATATTAAACAACATTTTCCCATCACATTCTTTACTCATACTTGTCTATGTTTCCCCTTTCTCTCACTTACATAATTAATTAAAAATGCCACATCAGACAAAATGAACTTATAATAAATTCCTATTGCCTGATGTGACATCATTAATATAATTATTAGTAAAACTCCAAAACCTTACCTTCTGTTTTATAAAGGTCATATAACTTGTCATTATTTATATCCACTAACATATTAGTATAACAAATATCTGCATATTCATATAAGTTAGTGTATCCATTAAGAGCAACTGGCAATTTTTCAGCATATTTAAACACTTCTATATCATCTTCATCATCAGGCATAATTAAACTGCCTGTTTCCTTTAAAAACATACTAGATATAACTGTTTCTTTTAATATTGTATCCTCAACAACAACTTTTTCTACATTTGTAATATCTGCTGGATGATCGTTTTTACCAAGATAAGGAAAATAAACGCACTTTCCTTGTTGTAAAAATCCAGCCAGTTTCTCGGCTTCTTCACAATCAATCAGTACATATATATCCCACACTGGATTCTCTAACCATTGCTCTTTTATAATAAGATTACCGCCCTGTTCAGCACTTGCATAACCTACTGAATTATTAAATATCTGGACTTTCTTAGGTATATATCCACGTTCATTTTTAGGCACAACTGACACTTTTATATGTCTTAATTTTTCATAGAATTCAGGATAATCAACTTCTATAGGATGCCCCTTCTTTTCCTTTTTCCATTCTTTCTGTGCGTATCCACCATACCCTAATATTGCACCAAATATTCCTAACAAAGCAACCTTATGTATATGGCTATATGTAAAATAATAATAGGCATTAACTTCCGGTTTCTTGAAAAAGGCATTTCTGCCACTTAATGTAAATTTAACAGCCTCCATACATTACACCTCTTTTTGTGTAATAATATCATAAAGCTTCTCCCCTTTAATTCCAGATACAATCTTAGTTGTATGTGGATTAAAGTAAACTTCAACGTCCTTTATTCTATCTCCGATATTATTAAGTATTTCTGCAACTCCACTTATATCTATTGTATTAAGTTTATCACCTTTTTCAAAGCTTATGTACTCAGATAAGTTAGGAAGATATGTATCTATCTCTGTCTCTACAAATATTGCAAATTCATTCTCGCAGCCTTCTTTAGCATTAGTTGCATAAGCTGTTGCACTTACTAAAGCAGTTCTTTTAAAGTTCTCATAATCTTCCTCTGTATATCCGTCTGTAACTCCAAGACTTACCAGTTCCTTATATGCAAGTGGGTTAATTACAAATGGATAAAAATAATGTGCTTCATCGCTTGTAATTTTTGTTCCTAATGTTGAATTCTTTGCCTCTTCATTTTTCTCGCTGTCTTTACTTTCTTCCGAATTTTTCTTACTATCTTTACCTGCTTCAGTACTAAATGGTGATAATATTTGTTGAACTTCAGGATTAATATCAGAATATTTGTTGAAACCCTGTCCAAACTGAACAGCACCTGTTATTGAAAATTTATTATCAGATACTGTAAATGTTGCACCAAAGTTCTTAACATCTACCGCTGACATAAGATTCATAAGTACCTCTTTGGCTTTCTTTTTCCCTTTTAAATCGAATCCTTTAAATATTTCCTCATATCTATCTCTTAATGTTCTTGGCACAAGTGTTCCATCTTTCTTAGAAATTGTCATAGATTTAATATATAACACTTTCTTTCCTTCATCATTCCACATTTTCTTCATAGGATACTTTAAAGCTTTATCACTTCCATACACATCTCCATTCTGTGTACTCTTTGGATACCCAGAAAAATCTGCATTCCAATTAGCCATAATTGAAGAAATTCCTATAACTCCATATACTCTCTTATTCATATTAATTTTCCTCCTCTGACTTCTTTGAATCGTATATAAGATTATCACTTAAATATCCAGCTATTATATCTTCACTATTTACCTTTCCTTCTGTCATATAAGCTATAATCATTGCATAAAGCTTATTGTATCTATTATAGTTAATTTTAATTGCATAATTATATTTCTTAAATAATTGTTCCAATCTCTTTTTTAATACACCTTCATTTGCAACATAAATAAATGGATTTGCTAACGAATGGTTTTTATCTTTTGATTTATTTAATGAAATGTAATATCTAACAAGCTGACCGACTGCATAATAATATTCGCTTTCGCTTTCTATCTGACTATCTCCATCCTGATTAATCTTACTTCTAAGATTACTTCTTATATTAATATATCTGTCTTTCTCTTCTTTCATATCGTTTCCTCCAAAATACACATCTAACGATTTCATCAGATTAAACTGCTTAACTGCTTTCCCAATATAACCGTTAGTAATTGAACTCTTAATAATACTAATACTCACTAAGTGCAGAATGCTTTCTATACCTTTACTCTGCCCCTTATAAAGCCACGCAAATATAGCATCCCTTGATAAAAATATATTTTTCTTTAAAATACTATCTATATTTATTTTTTTAATTTGCTCTTCATCCGAAAAGAAATTGCCCGACAACCACTTAGAAAATAATACTTCATTAATTACAGCAAGTAATTCTTTCTTATTACCATATTTCCTATATTGTTCATCTGTAACATCATCTTCCAAAACATTAGAATATACAAATGGCTTATAAAGATTATACTTATAATCAACTATAGTATCCTGATGTTCTATTTCTATTAATATATCCCCCTTTTGGGTACATACAACAATAGTCTGCAAAAAGAAACCCGAAAAATCTCCTTCAATAAATTCTCCATTTTTCAAAGCCGTAATTCCACTTTTGTTATACTTGCTATCAAGGACTGAATTATCAAAAAACAAATTAGTATTACCTTTATTAGCTTCGTTCATAAGATAATCAAAAAACATTCTTTGGACTAACGCATTTTGTGTAGTTAGTAAATATGGTGCCATTATTTTTCTTGTCTTATGTTCCATATATGGCTTCTTCGGATTCAATGTAAGATTATCATTCGGAGGTCCTAGTATCTGTCCATCAATTTCTGTACTATAATCATTCTTGTTAAAAAGTTTAGTTATAAGATAACGTTGTTCTTCCCTGACATACAACTCTTTATCATCTTCAAAAAATATCTTAAGATAATTCTTACCTGTTAACTCTATCCCCATATCTTTAAGCTTAAATATATTCTGTTTTATCCAGTTTCTTGAATATTCCAGCTTTTCCTGATCAACATCGCCTACCTTTTCAGCTATATAATCATACATTTTCGCATCATAAATATTCTTATATTTTGTATTATTATACATAAGCTGACCGGGAATAGCAAGTTTGTTGATATTGACAGTTTGTTGATATTTATAACTTTCCGGAAGGAATACT
>ERZ772875.3123-NODE-3123-length-10722-cov-4.970845_pt1 | contig 10722 bp, 9 predicted proteins | sample MGYA00580585_ERZ772875 | MGnify/ENA primary metagenome ERZ772875 (study PRJEB29015, sample SAMEA2737736) | human gut metagenome | biome: human gut; feature: human-associated habitat; material: faeces | place: China | collected 2012 ... | reverse complement strand
TGTTGCGGCGGGCGGTGTCAGGGTCAAAGTGCAGGATATCGCCCAGCTCCCAGTAGCTGCGCACCATCACGGTGGGCAGGCCGGTGAGGTTGGGGCGGGTGATGCCCACGCCTTCCAGATCGACGCACACCAGTTCATCCGCGCCCATGCGTTTGGCAAGACCGGTGGGCATGTTGTCGCTGTAGCCGCCATCCAGAAACTTGACCCCGTCGATCTCCCGCGCACGCAGCGCCGGGAAGCAGGCAGCGGAGGCCATCAGGTAGTCCTTGACCTTTCCTGCCGGGATCTCGTCCAGCGTCAGCTCCCGGGGCTTTAAGCCCCGCTGCTCCACCGTGACAAGGCCGAAGCGGATGGGAGCCGCGCGCAGGGCATCCTCGTCCAGAACCCGCTCCACGATCTCTTCCAGCGGGGTCACATCCATGCCGCCGGCTTTCACCACGCTGCGCAGGAACTGGTGCAGGGCCGAAAGGTCGGCATCCTCCTCCGGCAGCTCCATCACATCCTTGCTGCGGATGGCCAGCCACATATCGCGGGCCGTCTCGTACTGGTCCAGCACGAACATGGCACCGTTCAGGCTGCCAACGCTGGTGCCGGTAATGATCTGCGGGTGCCAGTCCAGCTCCATCAGCGCGCGCCACACACCCACCTGATAGCTGCCCCTGGCTCCGCCGCCCGCCAGCACCAGAGCTTTGCACGGAGCACTGCGTTCATCCATTGCATCCGCCTCCTTTGATCGTTTCCGGTTTTGTTCAGATTATAGCATATTTCCAGAGAAATTTCTTCCGTTTTTTGTAAATTGATGCCTTTCTCCCGGCAAAGAAACATGGTATACTTGTCAGGATCTCAAAAGGAGGCATTCTCATGCACTGCAAGCAATGGATCTTTGATATGGACGGCACCCTGACCGACAGCATGACCGTGGTGTGGGAGGGTGCCCCCGACGCACTGCTGCGCCGCTATGGCCGCACCCCGCGGGGGGATCTGCGCGCCACACTGCTGAACATGGGAATGCAGGAGGGCGCACAGTATCTTATCCGGGAGTACGGCCTGCCGCTGACCGAGGAAAGCTATTTTTCCGTGATGCGCGAGGTGATCGCCGAATTGTACGAGACCGTGGAGCTGAAACCCGGCGTGCGCACGATGCTGGCAAAGCTGCAGGCCGAGGGCGCACGCATGTGCATCTGCTCCAACACCTGGGCCGAACAGTGCCGCACCGTGCTTACCCGGCTGGGCATCGCGCAGTATTTCTCCTTCATCGTGGAAGCGCAGGGCGTGCTGCACAAAAGCCGCCCGGAGGTGTTCTTTGAGTGCATGAGCCGTCTGGGCGGTGCAGATCCCGCCGCCTGCGCCGTGTGCGAGGACGCCATTTACGCCGCTTCCACTGCCCACAAGGCCGGGTTCACCGTGCTGGGCGTGCAGGACGCCGCCAGTGCCGCCGATGCCCCTGCCATGGCGCAGGTGTGCGACCAGTTCCTGCCGGACTGGACTGCACTGGACTGGGCGCAGGCGTAAGGTTTCACAAAACTGCCACAGTGCGGCGCTCTTGTAATCCGGGCGCCGCTGGAGTATGATAATAATAATACTCAAATTTTGTCGTCAAAAAGGAGGCCCTGCCATGACGAACCCTCTCGTCAGCATCATTGTGCCCGTGTACAACGCCCAGAAGGGGCTTTCCCGCTGTCTGGAAAGCATTTGCAGCCAGACCTATCAGAAGTTGGAGATCATCGTATTGAATGATGGCTCTATGGATGACAGCCTTGCCATCTGTGAGCAGTTCCGGGCCAAGGATCCCCGCATCGTGGTGGTGGATAAGGAGAACGAGGGTGTTTCCCGCACGCGGAATGCCGGGCTTACCCTTGCGCAGGGCGACTATATCCAGTTTGTGGACAGTGATGACGCACTGGACCCTGATTACACCCAGAACCTTGTACAGGCCGCCTTGCAGCACAACGCCGACCTTGTAATCGCTCCGTACTGGATGGTGATCCCTTCCAACTCCAGCAAGACCGGGCACGCGCTGGAAACGCTGCAGACCTCCCTTGGCATCGAGCCGGAAGCCCCCAAGACCGAGGTACACAAGTACGGATTTCTGCCGCAGGGCGTTTACAGCCGGGAGGACTACGCCCGCCGCCTGATGCAGCAGCCCGCCTCCTTTTACTACGGCGTGCTGTGGAACAAGCTCTACCGCCGGGAGATCATTGCGCAAAATCAGCTTGCCTTTGCGCCCGATGTGCACTGGGCCGAGGATCTGATCTTCAACATGGGGTATCTTGAACATGCGGAGGTGTTCGTTTCCATCTCCGAGGCCGGGTATCATTATATCCAGAACCCCAAAAGCCTCTGCCATACCCAGATCGACTTGCGCGGCATCGTAGAGAACAAGACACAGATTTTTCAGCTGTTCAAGGAGGTGTACACCCGCCTTGGGCTGTACGAGGAGCTGCAGCCCCAGATCTACAAATTCCTGTTCGCCTTTTCGGAGAGCGGGGTGCCCTCGGACAGCCTGCAGGGCGCTTTGCTGGATGCGATGTCCCGCCTGAACGATGCCTCTGTCCAGCCCGAGCCCTCCCGCAAAAAGCCCCGCCGCAAGCCCCAAAAGCACGCCCGCCGCAAAAAGCCCCGGCATAAGGAAGAATAAATCATTAAGCAAAAAAGTCGCTGCACGAATGTGCAGCGACTTTTTACTTTTTACCCTACCCGGGCGCAGAAAGCCTCCCGGACGGCGGCTTCCCGCCCGCGGGGGATGGGGATGCGTGCCCCGCTGCGCATCCGTACCTCGCCGGGTGCCAGCAGCTGCACCGCCTCCAGATTGACCACATAGGAGCGGTGCGGCTGCACAAAGCGGCCGTCCGCAAGCAGCGGCTGCGCCACGGCGGAAAAGGGCACCCGCAGCGAGAGGGAGGCTACATCCTCCCCGGTGGTCAGGTGGAAGTGCACGATATGATGGGTGCATTCCAGATATTCGATCTCGGCATAGGCCAGCGCCCGCACACCGTCGGCGGTGGTCACGGTAAGGGTGGGGCCGTATTCCGGCTCCACCGCCCGCTTGAGCAGGGCAGAAACTTCCGGCTGGTGCACCGGCTGCAGCAGATACTGCATGGCGTCCACCCGGTAGGCGCTGTATGCGTGCGCCGGGGTGCGGGCCACAAAAGCCAGCGGCGCGCGGCGGCCCCGGCGGCGCAGCTCTGCCGCCGCCGTAAGCCCTTCGGGCCGGGCTACCGCCGCAAGCTCAATGAGGTACAGCTCGTACCGCAGCCCGGCGGCATCCTGCTGCAAAAGCGCTTCCGGGCTTTGCAGCTGCCCCACGATGCAGGCGTCCTCCCGCCGGGCGAAGAACTCCATGCACTGGTGCTCCAGCCTGCTGCGCAGCGCCCCGTCCGGGCTGCAGATCGCAATGTGAAAGATCATGGTTTGGTTTCCTTTGCGGAAAAATCATCTTAAATCAAGCAATTCCGGGCAGACTGCGGTCTGCCCGGAATTGCATTTTTACGGCAAGAGTCAGGACGGCAAGCGGCAGCTGACTTTTGTTCTTTTTAGCATTAGCAGCCGATGGCGGCGCACTTCTCGGCCAGCCATGCGCGCTCGTCCTCGGTCAGGCGGGGTGCCAGCTGCTCGAACACCTTGCGGTGGTAATCGTTCAGCCAAGCGACCTGCTCCTTGTCCAGCACGCCGGGCACGATGGGAGAGGTAGCGATGGGCACAAAGGTGAGGGGACGGAAGGCAAGGAAGGTACCGTACTGGTTGTCGGCCTTGTGGTAGCACTCGATCTCGTTCTCGATGCGGATGCCCACCTCGCCGGCCTCGTACACGCCGGGCTCGTCGGTGACGATCATACCCGGGCGCATCAGGGTGGTGTTGCGGCCGTTCAAAGCGTGGGGGCCCTCATGGACGTTGCCCACAAAGCTGACGCTGTGGCCGGTGCCGCAGCGGTAGTTGATGAGGTGACGCCACAGCGGCTCGCGGGCGATGGTGTCCAGCATGTGGCAGTCGCAGTAATCCAGCCAGACGGCCTTGGCGATGTCGATGTGGCACTGCAGCGTCCAGGTATAGAACAGCCGCTCGTCCTCGGTCAGCTCGCCCAGCGGGTAGGTGCGGGTGATGTCAGTGGTGCCGTCCAGATAGGTAGCACCGCTGTCCACCAGCAAAAAGCCCTTGCGCTGCAGAACGGCGTGATCCTCCGGGGTGGCGTGGTAGTGCATCATGGCTGCGTTGCCGCCGTAGGCTGCAATGGTGCCAAAGCTCTCCACAAGGAACTTGTCGTCTGCGCTGCGGTACTTGTGCAGGATCTCGTCCACGGTCAGCTCGGTCAGCTGTTCGCCGGAAGCCAGACGGTTTTCCAGTTCGATCTGGAACCGCACCATGGCCACGGCGTCCCGCAGATGGGACTCGCGCAGGTGTGCCAGCTCCACCTCGTTCTTCACGCCCTTCATAGCCAGCAGGGGGTCGGCGGCGTCCTTCACGGTCAGGGCGGGGTTGTTTTCCAGCACCTGATACACGGCATAGTTCACGGTAGCGCTCTCTGCCAGCACGGTCTGGGGCTCGGTCTCGGCGGCCATCCCGTCCAGAATGCTGTCGTAGTCGGCCAGCGTCACGCCGTTGGCTTCCAGCTCTGCCTTAGCCTCCGGGGTGACCCGCGCCTGATCGATGAACAGCACGGCGCGGTCCGGGGTGACATAGCAGTAGGCCATGGCGTAGGGGGTGCACTCGATATCCATGGCGCGCAGGTTCAGAAGCCATGCCAGATTATCCAGCTTGCCCACCAGCTGGGCGGTGCAGCCCTGCTCCTTCAGTTTGCCGCGCAGCTGCTCCAGCTTTTCCGCCGGGGAGAAGCCAGCGTACTCCTTGGGCAGGATCCATGCCGGGGTAGCCGGGCGGGCGGGGCGGCCCTCCACCCACAGCTCATCCTCCAAGAACAGGGTCTTGATGCTGCCGTGCTTGGGCTCCAGTTCCTTTTTCAGGTTGTTGACCAGTGCACAGTTGGCGGTCAGGCCGCACAGACCCAGCGTGCCGCCCTCGGGCAGCACCTTGCCGCAGTATTCCTCGGCGGTGGGCACGCCCGGCTCGCCCATGCGCATCAGCTGGATCTCAGTACCGGCGATCTCTTTCTCTGCCTGCACAAAGTACCGGCCGTCTGCCCAGACGGCGCTCTCGGTCATGGTGACCACAAAGTTGGAGTTTTCGCCGTGGAAGCCGGAGAAGTAGGTCAGGGAGGTGTAGTGGTCGGGCAGATACTCGCTGGAATGCGGGTCGCCCACCGGGATCAGATAGACGTCCACGCCGTTTGCCTTCATAGCGGCACGCAGCGCGGCCAGACGCTCGGGAACTGTGTTCATACTCATAACAAAAGCCCTCTTTCTGTCATTTGCCGGAAAAACGTCCGGCGGCGATGGTTTGCTGCTGCTATTGTATCATTCTGCGGGGAAGAATGCAATGCGGGGGCAAAACTCCCCCCAAAACGCCGTCAATTTGCAAAAAAAGTTACAATTTTTTCTTGAAAAAGGCCGGTTTTCCATTGACAGGGTTGTTATAATAGAGGTGTAGTATTTTTGGGTCAGCACTCTGCGGCCCTTTGCGCTAACAATTGCGAATATTGCGATAAAAAGAAAGAGGCATTTGGAACATGACTAAAATTGATATCTTCTCCGGCTTCCTTGGCGCCGGCAAAACCACTCTGATCAAAAAGCTGATCACCGAGGCCTTTGCAGGCCAGCAGGTGGTGCTGATCGAGAACGAATTCGGCGAGATCGGCATTGACGGCGGCTTTTTGAAGGAAAGCGGCATCCAGATCAACGAGCTGAACGCCGGCTGTATCTGCTGCTCTCTGGTAGGTGATTTCGGTACTTCCCTGAAGGAAGTTATCAGCACTTATGCTCCCGAGCGTATTCTGATCGAGCCCTCCGGTGTCGGCAAGCTGTCCGATGTCCTGAAGGCTGTGGAGAACGTGGCAGGAGATCTGGATGTGGAGATCAACAGTGCGGTAGCAGTAGTAGATGCATCCAAGTGCAAGATGTATATGAAGAACTTCGGCGAATTCTTCAGCAACCAGATCGAGTACGCCGGAACCATTATCTTAAGCAGAACCGACAAAGTGGATCAGGCAAAGCTGAATGCCTGCGTGGAGATGATCCGTGAGCATAACGACAAGGCTACCATTATCACCACTCCTCTTGATCAGCTGGATGGCAGGGAAGTACTGAAGACCATCGAAGGCGCTGACAAGCTGGAAGATATGATGAAGGAAATGCTGGAGCATATCCATGACGATCACGATGAGGATGAGTGCTGTGACCACGAGCATCATCACCATCACGAGGACGGCGAGGAATGCTGCTGCCATCATCATCATGACGACGACCATGACGACCATGAGCATCATCACCATCATGATCACGACGACCATGACGAGGATGAGCACGAACATCATCATCACGACCACGAGGACGGCGAAACCTGCTCCTGCGGACATCATCACCATCATCACCACGGGCATGACGCGGACGAAGTGTTCGTGTCTGTCGGCGTAGAAACTGCAAACCGTTACGAGCAGGACGAGGTCAAGGCGATGCTGGACAAGCTGTCCGACGAAGAAGAGTACGGCACGGTGCTGCGCGCCAAGGGCGTGCTGCAGAACGCGGCGGGCGACTGGTTCCAGTTTGACTATGTGCCGGGCGAAAGCCAGTTCCGTCCGGGTACGCCGGATTACACCGGCCGCCTGTGCGTCATCGGTGCGCACATCGACGAAAAAGCACTGCGGGAGCTGTTCAAGGCATGAGCGAACAGGAATTTACACCAGTCTACCTGATTACCGGCTTCCTCGAAAGCGGCAAAACCCAGCTCATCAACTCCATGCTGACGGACGACAACTTCTCGCGCGGGCAGAAGACGCTGGTCATCTGCTGCGAAGAGGGCGTTGAGGAATACGAAACGGCGAAGAACACGACCGTTGTCGTCCTCGACGAAGCGGACGAGATGAACACGAAGAAGATGGAAGCGCTGGACAAGGAGTATCAGCCGGAGCGCGTCATCATCGAGTACAACAGCATCTGGACGATTGAGCGGCTGGGCAGCTGTATGCTGCCTCGTAAGTGGGAAGTCGTGCAGATTATCACGACGGTGGACGCGAACACCTTCGACAACTACTTCACCAACATGCGCCAGATGCTGACCGACCCGATGAAGGTCGCTGACCTGATTCTGGTCAACCGCTGCCAGCCCGGCGCAAACAAGAGCCCGTGGCGTCGCCAGCTCAAAGCGGTCAACCCGAAGACGAACATCATCTTCGAGAACACCGACGGCACGAGCGAAGACGGCGTGGCGGACGAAGACCTCCCCTACGACATGAAGTCCGCTGTCATCGAAATCAAGGACGAGGACATTCCGACCTTCTATCTGGATTCGCTTGATCATGCCGACCGCTACGACCGTAAGACCGTGCGTCTGGTGGGGCAGGCGTTCGCTGACCGCTCGCTGCCCAAGGGCTACTACATGTTCGGACGGATGGCGATGACGTGCTGCGCGAACGACATTCAGCCCATCGGCTGGATTACGCAGGGCATCCAGAAGCCCAGCACGAAGGCATATTTCCGCCTGACCGCGCAGTGCAAAGCGGTGGACGCGCAGGGCGAAAAGATGCTGATGCTGCAGGAAGCCCGCGCGGAGATTGTACCCCCGCCCGCGGAAGAGTACCTGAATTTCAACGCATAAGATGCTGATTCATCCCCCCGATTGCTGCAAGGCAGTCGGGGGATTTGTTTTGCGCATTTTCGCCGCCGCTTGTATTTTTTTGTTTTAATATCTTGACATTTTGTACATCGTCTGTTATGATGATATTGGAAACTCGACCATCACACTATGCACACGTTGACTTGCTTCCCGTTCCGAAGGAGGAATTGAAGATGAAACGCTTGCTTGCTCTGCTGATGATGATTGCACTCTTAGGCACGTTCGCCGCGGCGGAAAATACGCAGCCCGTCCGAATTCTCGGCGCATCCTCCTATTGCCCGCCCATTGATTCCTATGCCGCGGCAGGACATTCCGTCGAACGAAGAGACGGCTCGATGAAGGACATTGCATCCGCCATCGCATCCCGCGATCCCAATATTGACATCTTCATTTTTGACTCGAACGCTGGGCTTGACCAAATCAAAAAACAGCACTATTACTATCCACTGACCGATGACAGCGATTTGATTGATAAACTCGGCGACTTGTATCCTGCCTTTCAGAATGCGCTCATGGACAATGGCAATCTGGTCGGCTGGTATGTTGATGCACAGCCGTGGGGGTGGCAAGTTCTTTCCCCTGATTTGCTGGAAGAATTGGCACTTTCCGAACCAACAACCTTTGATGAGTTGTTAGACGTTAGTAAAGTGCTGTTCGACAGCGGTCTTTTGAGCCGTGACTATGTGCTGATGCTCGAATACAGGTACACGCAGCAGGATATGCTCACGTTCTATTTGCGCCAATTCTTGATTGCCTCTGAACGAGTGGATGGGCAAATCAATTTTCTGCGTCCCGAATTTGCTCGTATTGCCGAAAAAATCAGGAATACTGTGCCTGAAACATCGAAGGAAAATTTATTCGCAGACTACGAAGTCTTTACTTCGTCTGCCGCTTCTGTCACTCCTTCCACGCGCATTGAACTAATTCCCTCTGTACTCGATGATGTACCTTCTGGTTTATATTATCTAACAGTCGTCGCCGTCATCAATCCCTATTCCAACAACATCGACGGTGCGATTGACCTAATGCACCATCTGGCGACTTACGAATCCGAAAACGCCGCACTCTGGGATTCGTCTCTCAGCAAGCCCATCATCCGTTCCGACTATGATGAAAAGGTTGCGCAATATCAGGATGAAATCGCCCGCTTGGAAGCAAAAGAGAACCGCACCGCGCAGGATGAAGATAATCTTGACCGCGCCCGCAGCAGCTTAGCCTACATCACCGAACACCCCTATTCCGTCTCCCCGGAGGACATTGCCTACTATCAAAACCTCGTCCAGTATGCCTACATCCCCGGCGACTCCCCCGTCACCTTCGACGATGCCCTCAAGACGCTCATGCAGCGCTACCTGAACGGCGCGTTTGACGCGGAGGGGTTCGCCCGCGCGTGTCAGGAGCATGTCAACACGGTGTATCTCGAAATGGGGCTGACACCGATGTATGTGCCGAACTAATTCCACTTGTAAATTTTCCCGCGTTCGCTTGACAAATCAACCGCAGCGTCCTATCATGGAGATAGGCGCAAAGCCAACGAAGGAGGTTTGATTTTTCATGGCAAATCAGGAGAAATACGCCCAGCAGATGCAGGACGCGGGCGTTTGCGATGCGCGCGGGGCGGCGCTCTGCGCCACGGTGAAGGAGCTGCCGGACGGAAGCTTCGGCATGGTGCTGCTCGGTGTGAAGGGCAATGACCTGCTCATCTACGACACGAACATGAAGTCCGAGCCGCTCAAGCTGATGCGCACCATTCCGCTCAAGGGCGTGACCGACTTCAGCACCACCAGCCTGATGGGCGAAATTCTCAAGGGCTACACGTTCCGCTTTACGTCAGATGGATTTACCTATTCGTTCAAGAACTGCCGCCGTCAAGCGTTCCTTGACGTGCTTCAGCAGGAAATCAACAAATAACATCAAGGGCTGCGCCGGAAAAGTCGGTGCAGCCCTTGCATTTTGCGTTCTTTTTCTGATATAATAGACATATCAAGCATTATGATCACAGGAGGACGCTATGATTTCCATTCTGCCCGAAAGCAACTATGCCGCCATCATGACCGAGACGGTTGAGCCGTATCTGGATTCGCGCCGTCAGGAGATGGACATGCCGCTCTCCACGGGCGGAACGCTGCACGCGGAGGTCTACGAGCAGCCGGATGCGACCCGCGCCGTCGTCATCCTGCACGGCTACACGGAATCCGCCGAGAAATTCCGCGAAATGACGTGGTATTTTCTGAACGAGAAGTTCAACGTCTACGCCATCGACCACCGCGGGCACGGCAAATCCGTCCGCAAAATTTCTGACACCTCCATCACGCACGTCGATGCGTTTTCGGATTATCTGCGCGATTTGGAGGAGTTCATGTCGGGTGTCGTCCTGCCGAGGACGGAGCATCTGCCGCGCGTGCTGTATGCGCACTCGATGGGCGGCGCGATTGGCGGCATGACGCTGATGAATCACCCGGAGTATTTCGCGCGGGCGGTGCTGACTGCGCCGATGATTGCGCCGTCGAGTGCGCCGCTGCCGCGCTGGGCGGGCAAACTCGCAGCGGACTTCATGTGCGCCATCGGCAAGCGGGAAGACCGCGCATTCATCGGCAAGCCGTTCAGCCCGGAGAACGAGCCATTCGAGACATCCTGCGCCACCAGCCGCGTCCGCTTTGACTACTACGAGTGCAAGCGCATCGACAACGCGCACTTGCAGAATTGTTCACCCACTTATGGCTGGGTACAGGAAGCGATTGGCGTGACGCAAGTACTGCTTGACCCGGTAAAGGACAAGCAGATTACCACGCCGCTGCTGCTCTGCCAAGCGTCACTGGACAAGACAGTCTGTCTGCCGGAGCAGAAACAATTCGTCGCGCAAGTCCCCAGTGCGAAACTTTCCGTTTATCCCGCGAAGCACGAAATCTACATGTCCACGAACGATGTGATGGAGAAGTATGTGCCGGAAGTGATTGGGTTCTTACGGGGGTAAAGGAGACGCCAGAGGCTCTGCCTCTG
>ERZ772875.3118-NODE-3118-length-10744-cov-6.310132_pt1 | contig 10744 bp, 9 predicted proteins | sample MGYA00580585_ERZ772875 | MGnify/ENA primary metagenome ERZ772875 (study PRJEB29015, sample SAMEA2737736) | human gut metagenome | biome: human gut; feature: human-associated habitat; material: faeces | place: China | collected 2012 ... | reverse complement strand
CCACCTCTGCAAACACCTTCCTGAACAGCCGCACCCTGTTCATCATCGTGCTGGGCCTCATCGCATTCTCCTTCGGCACCGCTGCCGGTGTTCTCTGCGGCAAGGTCATGTATGTCCTGACCGGCGGTCAGGTCAACCCCCTGATCGGTTCCGCTGGCGTTTCCGCTGTGCCTATGGCTGCCCGTGTTTCTCAGAAGGTCGGCCAGAGCGAGAACCCCTCCAACTTCCTGCTGATGCACGCAATGGGCCCCAACGTGGCCGGTGTTATCGGCTCCGCCGTCGCTGCTGGTATCCTCATCAACATCTTCGGCTAAGCATTTCCTGAGATCTCCGCTCCATCGTGGTATTGACTGCGGTGGGGCGGTTTTTGTTTGCATTGTTTTTATGTACAACTTTTTTGAAATGTGATATACTATATTTTAAGTGATATATCCAGAAATGATTGAAAAGAACAGGTGAAACAATGGCAACAGATCTCGCACAACAATTCTGCGCTTTGCGTGATACGTATATTGAAAAGCAGTTCGGACGCCTGAACGATATGCAGCGGGAGGCGGTGTTCACCACCAACGGCCCCCTGCTCATCCTCGCGGGTGCAGGCAGCGGAAAGACCACCGTGCTGGTCAACCGCATCGCTAACCTCATCCGCTTCGGCTCGGCCCACGGCTCCAGGTGGACGCCCCGGGAGGTGACGGAGGACGATGTGAAAGCCCTGCGCACTGCCATCATGACCGGCACCGATGCCCCGTCGTGGCTGGACGGGATGCTGCGGAAGGACGCCGTCCGGAGCTGGAACGTCATGGCCATCACCTTTACCAACAAGGCCGCCGGTGAGCTGAAAGAGCGCCTGCGCCGGATGCTGGGCGGGGAAGAGGGCGACGAGGTGTTTGCCTCCACGTTCCACTCAGCCTGCGTCCGCATTCTCCGCCGCTGGGCCGAGGAGATCGGCTACCCCCGCAGCTTTACCATCTACGACAGCGACGACTCCCAGCGTGTCATGAAGACTGTGTACAAAGAGCTGAGCGTGGACGATAAGTTCTTCCCGGTCAAAAGCGCCATCAACCAGATGAGCCGCTGGAAAGACCAGCTCATCAGCCCCGCCGAGGCCCTGAAGACCCCGGCCCGGGATACGAAGGGCGCGCTTGCGGCCAAGGTCTACGCCGCCTATGAAAAGAAGCTCAAGGAGGCCGGAGCTTTCGACTTCGACGACCTCATCTACCAGACGGTCATCCTGCTGTCGGAGCACGAGGACGTACGGGAGTTCTACCAGAACAAGTACAAATATCTGCTGGTGGACGAGTATCAGGACACCAGTGTGGCTCAGTTCCGGCTCGTGAGCCTGCTCACCGGCCCGGAGAAAAACATCTGCGTCGTGGGCGACGACGACCAGAGCATCTACCGCTTCCGCGGCGCGACCATTGAGAACATCCTCAACTTCGAGCGCATCTATAAAGGTACCAGGACCATCCGACTCGAGCAGAATTACCGCTCTACGTCAAATATCCTGAATGCCGCTAACTGTGTCATCCAGCACAACACCGAGCGCAAGGGCAAGACCCTCTGGACGAAGAACGGCGAGGGCGACAAGGTGCAGGTCTACACCGCCGAGAACGAGCAGGACGAGGCCAGCCATATCGCGGACGTCATCGGCCAGCACCTCAAAGAGGGCGGACATCTGGCCGACCACGCCATCCTCTACCGGATGAACGCCCAGTCGGCCCCCATCGAAAGCTACTTCACCCGTGCGGGTATCCCGCATAAGATCGTGGGCGGCCAGCGCTTCAACGACCGCAAGGAAGTCAAGGACATCCACTCCTATATGTCCATCGTGGCGAACCCCCGGGACGATGTCCGACTTCGTCGAATCATCAACGAGCCTGCGCGCAAAATCGGTGCAACAACCATCGAAGTCATCGCGGATTTGGCGGCTCAGCAGGGCATCAGTATGCTGGATGTCATCTCCCATGCCGACCAGTACGCCAAGCTCAGCCGCGCCATCGCGCCGCTGTTCAAGTTCTGGGACATCTACCAGAAACTGCAGGAATCGCTGGAAACGAAGACGCTGGATGAGTTCGCTTCCGATGTCATCGAGATCACCGGCTACCGCGCCATGCTGGAAGCTGACGCCGCCAAGGGCCACGAGGATGCCGCTGACCGTCTGCAGAACCTTGGCCAGCTGGTCAACAACGTCAAGAGCTACTGCGACCAGCACGGCGAAGAGGCTTCGCTGGAAGGCTATCTGGAGGACATCGCCCTCATCAGCGACATCGACAGCTACAATGAGAGCGCCGACCAGGTGGTGCTGATGACCATCCACTCGGCCAAGGGCCTTGAGTTTCCCTATGTATTCCTCATTGGCATGGAAGAGGGCGTCTTCCCCAGTGAGATGAGCAAGTATTCCGAGGCTGACCTCGAGGAGGAGCGCCGTCTGGCCTATGTCGGCATCACCCGCGCCAAGAAGGAGCTTTACATCTCCAACAGCGTCACCCGGATGCTCTATGGCCGCACCCAGCGCAACGAGCCCAGCCGTTTTCTCCGGGAGATCGAGCCGGAGTACATCGAAGAGACCCGCAGCCCGGTGCTGGAGCAGCGCTCCCATTTGGGCGGCTGGGGCAGCGGTTACGGCAGCGATACCGTGCCGGGCGGTGCGTCGGGCTACTCCGGCCCCTCCGGCTGGGGGCGTGCGGCCTCCGGTTACGGCTCGGGCTATGGCAGCCGCAGCGGCTATCTGAATAAAGAATATAACGCACCGATGTCCAATAACCGAGGCTTTGGCTCCGATTATGCGGGCCGGGGAAGTGCTTCGTCGGGTCATGGCGGCTGCAGCTCCGGTTTGGGAAGCAGCGGCTTCGGCTCGGGCTATGGCCGTCCGGCAGCGCCCAAAGCGCCGGTCAAACCCGCAGGCGGCGCTGTGACGTCTTCGCCCCGTCCGGCAGCGGCATCCACCGGCCCCAAACACTATGAGCCGGGCGACATCGTGGAGCACAAGGTCTTCGGGCGCGGCAAGGTGCTGAAAGTCAAGCCCGCCGCCGGCGACCAGATCGTGGAGATCAGCTTCGAGAAGGTGGGCGTGAAGAAGACCATGGCCAACTTTGCGCCCCTTGTGAAGATAACGACGGAGGAATGAGAAAAATGATGACTGTCCGATTGATAGCACATACGCCGGAGCCGGAGAAGGTCGTGGCGGCCGCGGCGAAGCTCTGCTACTCCGACGCCCACATCACCGACCTGCTGGACGGGCTGGATGAGGAAAAGACTGCCCGCTTCCTGACCATGCTCAGCGATCTGGGCCACGCCAGCCCCATCGAGCACGCAAGCTTCACCTTCGGCATCGAGGGAGTCAGCCGTACCCTGCTGGCCCAGATCACCCGTCACCGCATCGCGTCCTTCAGCGTCCAGAGTCAGCGGTACGTCCGTCTGGACGATTTCCGCTACGTCATCCCGCCCGAAATCGAGGCTATCCCCGAGGCAAAGGCGGCGTTCATCGAGAGCATGAACGAGGACGCCAGACGCTATCTCGACCTCGTGCAGAAGCTGGAAGACGGCCACACCGCCCGCCTGATGGCCGAAGGTCTGCCCGAAAAGCAGGCCCGGGCCAAGGCTTCCAAGCAGGCCAACGAGGACGCCCGCTTCGTGCTGCCCAACGCCTGCGAGACCAAGATGGTGGTGACCATGAACGCCCGCAGCCTGCAGAACTTCTTCCACCTGCGCTGCTGCAACCGCGCCCAGTGGGAGATACGGCAGCTGGCCGAAGAGATGCTGCGGCTGGTCTACCCGGTGGCACCCCATATCTTCCGCACCGCCGGCCCGGCCTGCGTGTCCGGCCCCTGCCCGGAGGGCAAGATGTGCTGCGGCCGCACCACTGAGGTGCGCGCCCAGTACGCTGCGCTGAAAGGGGAGAAGGCAGAATGAGCAAGGGCAGGCTTCTTGTCATCGAAGGGCTGGACGGCTCCGGCAAGGCCACCCAGGCAAAGCTGCTGGCCTCCTATCTGGCCGAGAGCGGTCGAAAGGTGATGGAGATCACCTTTCCGGACTACGAGAGCGATTCCAGTGCGCTGGTAAAGATGTACCTTTCCGGTCAGTTCGGCGACAAACCCGACGACGTCAACCCCTATGCGGCGTCCAGCTTCTATGCGGTGGACCGGTACGCCAGCTATAAGACCAAGTGGGGCAGCTTCTACGAGGCGGGCGGCATCGTCATCGCCGACCGCTACACCACGTCGAACGCGGTGCATCAGTGCTCCAAGCTCCCGCCGGAGCAGTGGGACGATTTCCTCCGCTGGGCCTTTGACTACGAATACAGGCTGCTGGGCCTGCCCGCGCCGGACGCTGTGGTGTACTTACAGGTAGACCCCGCCGTGAGCCAGAAGCTCATGACCGGCCGCTACCACGGCGACGAGAGCAGGAAGGACGTCCACGAAAAGGACATCGAATATCTGGCCCGCAGCCGCCGTGCCGCCGAGTACTGCGCAGAGCACCTGGGCTGGGCCACCGTCCATTGCACGGAAAATGGAGCCATGCGTACCATCGAGGATATTCAGGCCGAGGTGCGGGCTCTGGCGGAAAAAGAACTCGGATAACCGCGAAAATGGGAGGGATACTATCAATGTATCGTTTGATGCAGCCGTCGGATGAGGCGGCAGTCGTGGCACTGTGGCAGAAAGAACGCGGCGACAGCGCCGAGTTCATTAAGACTGCTCTGGAAAAGTTCGCCGGGGCGGAAAATATCTACGTCGCTGAGGAAAATGACGAGATTGTCGCTGCGGCGCTGGCGGTCCCCGTCACCCTCAAGGGACGCAGCGGCAGCTACCTCTACGGCCTTTGCGGGCAGGGAAGCCTGCTTCTGGCAGGACTCGTGGACTATCTCTGTGCGCAGCAGAAGCTGCGGGGCGCGGGCTTTACCGTGGCCGTTCCGGCCGGACAGGAGCAGGCCGCGCTGCTGGAAAACAAGGGTTTCCAGTGGGCTTTTGCCCTCCGCTGCCTGCCCCGGGAGGTGTCCCGCAACCTGTGGAGTCAGGCGGAGTTCGACTCCGTGACGGCCCGCAAGCTCTGTGAGCTGCGGGAGCGCTTCTATCCCGATACCGTCCAGTTCCCGCCGGAGCGGATGGCCGTCGTGCTGACCGACCTCTACGCCCGGGGCGCGACCATCGTGTCCAGCGAGAAGGGCTACGGCATCTACTTCCGCCGGGAGGACACCCTCTATTTTGTGGAGCTGATGGCCGAAGACGACCGCTCCGCCGAGGTGCTGATGGAAGCGGCCCGGGAGAAGGAAGTCATCGTGGAGCGCGCCGTCATCACAGTGGGTGCGGCTCAGAACCTTTTCCTCGGCGAAGGCACCCGGCAGGACTACGGCATGATACGGTTCGACGCGGAGCCTTTCGATGTAGAAGAAAGCTATATGCGGCTGATGATGGAAAGCTGAACGGAATGGTAAAGGAGTGTGTACATGGCACACGATGCAAAACATAAAAAAAGCAGAAAAGGCGGCGCAGCGAAAATGATCCTGATCGTGCTGCTGATCCTGGTACTGGCGGCGGGCGGCTGTCTGCTGGCCATCCGAAAAGAGATCAATGGCAGTGCTTCCGCTGGCGAGCCGGTGAGTGTGAGCATCCAGCAGGGCAGCGGCGTGGCAGCCATCGCCCAGAAGCTCAAGACGGCGGGCGTCATCAAGTACCCCCACGTCTTCCGCTGGTATGCAGGCAAACAGGGCGCGGCAGGCAAGCTCCAATACGGTGAGTTCGACCTCGCCCCCGGCAGCTCCTACGACGACATCATCGAGGCACTTTCCGCCTACGCGAAGGCCGACAGTGTCCGGCTGACCTTCCCTGAGGGTACGACGGCCATCGCCATTGCGAAAAAAATGGAGGATGCCGGGCTGTGCAGCGCTGAGGACTTCCTCAAGGAGGCCAACACCGGCGATTTCAGCCAGTACAGGTTCTGGCAGTACGTCCCCGACGACAAGGACGCCCCGGACCGCTTCCTCAAGTGCGAGGGTTATCTTTTCCCGGATACCTACGATTTCCTGAAGGATGACACCGTCCATCATTACGTTGAGACGTTCTATTCTCACTTCGACAAGCAGATCACCGATGAGATGTATGCCGAGATGGAAAAGCAGGGGATGACCCTCTCAGAGGTGGTTACTCTGGCGTCCTTCGTGCAGGAGGAGGCCGGCAACGATCAGGACGATAATGTGGCGCAGGTGTTCCGCAACCGTCTGGCCGAGGGTTCACCCTACCCCAAACTGCAGAGCAACACGTCCAGCTACGTCCAGAGCGACGCCGACAACAACTACCTCTGGAACTGGGTCGCGCCCTACTACGGCGGCTGGGACAGCATCCCGGAGAACATTCTGGAAGCCTACGACACCTACGCATGCACCGGCCTCTCCGCCGGCCCGATTTCCAACCCCGGCATCGCGGCCATCCGTGCGGCGCTTGACCCGCAGCCCGACGATGAGGTGAAAGACGCCTATTTCTTTGTCACGGACCTTGCTGGTCACTACTACTACGCCCGCACCTACGCAGACCATCAGAAAAACTGCGATGAGGCGGCGAAAGTAAATAAAAGTATGAAGTAAAAGAGGAATATCATGTTACAGATACCGGAACTTCTGGCTCCAGCGGGCGACCTCGAGCGCCTGCGGTATGCCATCAACTACGGCGCGGACGCCGTTTACTGCGCTCTGCCCGAGTTCGGGATGCGCTCTGCACCCACCAACTTCACCCCGGAGCAGCTGAGCGAGGGCGTCATCTATGCCCACGCCCGGGGCCGCAAGGTCTACCTGACCATGAACACCCTGCCCACCAACGAGGAGGCTGACCGTCTGCCTCAGGCCATCAAGGACGCTGCCGCCGCCGGTGTGGACGCCTTCATCGTGGCCGACCTCGGCGTGTTGGACGCCTGCAAGACGTTCGCGCCCGACATCGACGTCCATATGTCCACCCAGACCGGCATCACCAACTGGGCCGCTGCCCGCGCCGCCTACAATATGGGTGCGAAGCGGGTGGTGTTGGCCCGGGAGATGACCCTGCAGGACATCGCCACCCTCCGCGACAAGACCCCGCCGGAGCTGGAAATTGAAGCTTTCGTCCACGGCGCCATGTGCATGAGCGTCTCGGGCCGCTGCCTGCTCTCCAACTACATGGCAGGCCGCGACGCAAACCGCGGCCAGTGCGCCCAGCCCTGCCGCTGGAAGTACTATCTCAGCGAGGAGACCCGCCCGGGGCAGCTCTATGAGATCGGCGAGAACGAGAACGGCAGCTACATCCTGAACGCCAACGATCTGTGTACCGCGCCCTTCCTCGACCTCATCTGCAAGGCAGGCGTGGACAGCCTCAAGATCGAGGGCCGCGCCAAGACGTTCTACTACGTCGCCAGCGTGACGGCGGCCTACCGCCGCGCCCTCGACCAGTATCTGGCCGACCCGATGAACGAGAACTTCGAGCTGCCGGAAGAGGTTTTGGCTGAGCTGACCCGCACCAGTCACCGCCACTATTCGCCCGGCTTCTACTTTGGCCGGGAGCAGGCCCGTCAGGCCACCGACAGCGCTACTTACATCCGCGAGTGGGAGTTTGTCGGTACGGTGGATGGCTGGGAGAACGGCGTCGCCAGCTGCCAGCAGCGGGGCAAGTGGAGCCTCGGCGACACGCTGGAAGTGCTCTGCCCGGATGGCCGCAGCATCCCGCTGAACCCCGAGTGGATAAAGAATGAGGCCGGTGAGCTGGTGGAGTCCACGCCCCACGCGATGGAGCGCTATACCATCCCCACCCCGGAGCTGCCGCCGATGAGCCTGCTGCGCCGGAAAGTCTAAACATGATAAAAGCCGACGGTCATTCGTTGAATGGCCGTCGGCTTTTATCGTATATTTCTATTATTCCGGCTTGACCTGCAGCTCCTGCTCGCAGTAGATGCAGCGATACTTGCCGTTGGAGCTCAGCTCGAAGATCTGGTCACACTCTTCCTCGATGGAGGAGATGCAGCGGGGGTTCTTGCACCGCACGATGTTGACCAGACGCTTGGGGGGCTGGGGCTTTTCCTTCTTGACGGCCTTGCCGTTCTCGATGATGGTCACGCTGATGTCGGGGTCAAGATAGGCCAGCACATCGAGGTTGAGCCAGGATGCGTCGCCCTCCACCTTGATGATGTCCTTCCGGCCCGACTCTGCCTTGTGGCTGCGAGCGTTCTGGATGAGGGCCACGCTGGCGGTGCGGTTGCCCTTGATGCCCAGCAGGTCCATCAGGCCGATGGCCGTGCCTGCCTTGATATGGTCGATGACGATACCGTTCTGAATTTCATCAATGTTCAGCATCTCAGTTGCCCTCCTTTTCAGCCTTGGGGTCCTTGAGGCCCAGCAGCGTCATGATAAGCGCCATGCGGACGTAGACGGCGTTCTGCACCTGCTCAAAGTAGGCGGCCCGGGGGTCATCGTCCACTTCCAGCGTGATCTCATTGACGCGGGGCAGGGGATGGAGTACGGCCATGTCGGGCTTGGCAAGGGCCATCTTCTCTTTGGTGAGGATATAGCTGTTCTTCAGACGGACATAGTCTTCCTCGTTGAAGAAACGCTCCTTCTGGACGCGGGTCATGTAGAGGATGTCCAGCTCGGGCATGGATTCCTCGAGGCTGCGGGTCTCCTTGTAGGGGATGTGGTTGGCCTCGAGCACGTCGGTGATGATGTAGTCCGGCACGCGCAGCTCCTCGGGGCTGATGAGGACGAAGCGGATGTTCTCACAGCGAGCCATGGTCTTGATGAGGGAGTGGACGGTGCGGCCAAACTTGAGGTCGCCGCACAGGCCGATGGTCAGGTCGTTCAGACGGCCCTTGCGGCGGCGGATGGTCATCAGGTCGGTCATGGTCTGGGTCGGATGCTGGTGTCCGCCGTCGCCTGCGTTGATGACAGGGATGCGGGAGTACCGGCTGGCCCGCAGCGGTGCGCCCTCCTTGGGGTGGCGCATGGCCACGATGTCGGCGTAGCAGGAGACGACGCGGATGGTGTCGGCTACGCTCTCGCCCTTGGATGCACTGGAGACGGTCTCGCTCGGGAAGCCGAGGACATGTCCGCCGAGGTTCAGCATCGCGGCCTCAAACGAAAGACGGGTACGGGTGGACGGCTCGTAGAACAGGGTGGCCAGCTTTTTGTGGGCGGCCACGTCCTGATAGGCAGCCGGGTCGGCGCAGATGCGGTCGGCCAGATCCAGCAGAGAGGTGATCTCCTGCTGACTGAAATCCAACGGATCGATTAGATGACGCATATTCTTTTGTTTCCCTCCGTCAAAGAAGCTTTCGAAGAATCGAGAAGTCGAAGAAGTTCGTGTAGTAGCTCAACGAACGCATGACGGGATGGCAGAGCCGGTTGTAGCATATCTCATCCAGCAGAAGCATGGCCTCGCCCGGGGCCAGACGCATGGCGGCCCGGATGGGCTCGTCGCCGCAGCTGGCCTTGAGGTGGGCCACATTGGAGGCCACCTGCTGGCGGCACTCCCGCTCCAGAACATCGAATACGTCACCCGACAGGTCGATGCGGGTGTAGTCCCGGTTCCCAAACAGGGCGCGGGGCAGGTAGTCGATGGAGTAGATGACGGGGGTGGTGTCGGCGAGGATGCGCTTCTTGATGCAGATGACATCGTCGCCGGGCTCGATGGCCAGATCACGGGCCAGTTCTTCGCCTGCGCGGACGGGGTAGATCTGGATGCCGTCGGCGTGGGGGTAGCTGCCAAAGCTGCGGATGAGCGGGTAATACTCCAGCTTCTGGTCCAATCGGCTGCGCAGGTTCAGGACACTTCGGTTGACCACTGTGCCGATGCCGCGCACCCGCTCGATGTAACCCGCACGCTCCATCTCGCTCAGCGCATCGCGGATGACGGTGCGGCTGACGCCGAGTTCGGCGGCAAGGTCTACCTCAGCGGGCAGACGGTCGGTCTGCGCATAGCGGCCTGTGCGCAGTTCCTCCAGCAGAGCGCTGACGATGCGGTCGCTGATGACAGCACCACCCAGGCGGCTGGAGGGGGATAAGCTGGAATCTCTCATGGTTCGTTTCCTCCGGTACACGGGCAGGGCGGCCCTGCCTGGACTTCCGAAAAAGCTGTGCCTGAGCACAAAAACTTTTCCTGCAAATATTATAGCATAAATTGACAACGATTCAAACGGCATTTATACTGGAATCAGCCGGAAAGTATGATTTTATTTTGGAGGGATAGAGCAAGAATGGAAGTTCTTCTGCACAAAGTGTGCGGCCGGCCCGCAAGCCGCACCATGACCCTGCGCGCTGCCGGGCCGGAGGATGCCGCCGCCTTTTACGCCTTGCAGAACGAGGTGCGGGCCGCGATGCCCCACCCGGAGCAGTTCGTACCCGACACGCTGGAAAACATCGCCCGCTACCTGAAAGAGGATCTGTGCATCGGAGGGTGGGACGGCGGGCGGCTGGGGGCCTACTTTATCCTGCGCTACTGCGGGCAGGACGCGCACAACTACGCGGCCTTCATGGACATCCCGCGAGAAGAGTGGAACGGCTGGGCCAACGCCGACAGCGCCATCGTCCACCCCGACTACCGGGGCAACGGTCTGCAGCGGAAGCTGCTGGAAGCGGCGCTTGCCCTGCTCCGTCCCGGCATCGTGGGCATCGGGGCCACCGTCAGCCCGGAAAATCAGTACAGCCTCAACAATGCCTTGGCCAGCGGCTTTGAGATCGTCTGCCGCCGGGAGATGTACGGCGGGTATGACCGGTATCTGCTGGCGAAGACCC
>ERZ772875.3117-NODE-3117-length-10746-cov-4.478253_pt1 | contig 10746 bp, 7 predicted proteins | sample MGYA00580585_ERZ772875 | MGnify/ENA primary metagenome ERZ772875 (study PRJEB29015, sample SAMEA2737736) | human gut metagenome | biome: human gut; feature: human-associated habitat; material: faeces | place: China | collected 2012 ... | reverse complement strand
GGGAAACCGCGCAGCCGAGCCAACCTCGACTGCGCGGTTTTCTATCCATATTCCCGAATCCTTCGCGGGATTTCCAAAATTTCTAAACGATGCGTAGGGGCCGATGCCCACATCGCCCCGGCAAATGGAACCGATTTTACGGGAATCTTCGGCGAATCCGTTGGTGCCCAATGGGGCGATGTAGGCATCGCCCCCTACGCAAAATTTAAAGATTACGCAAAATTTGAAACATTACACCAAAAACAGGCGCATTCCGTAAAGGCCGAGGCTTACGCGGTAAAGCGGACGGCAGCCAGGACGGCGGGCTTGCCATCGGGCTTTTTGATGGCGATGCGGACGGTATCGCCGTCCTGCTTCTGGTAGACCGAGAGCGTCTCGCCCTCCAGGCACGGCGCGGAATAGTGCGCCTCGATGGAAGCGATGGTCCCGCTTGCGATCTGCTTTGCGGAGAAGCAGTCGAGCAGCACGCGGATGTACGCGACGTTATTCATGTGCCGACCGAAGTCGATGTCCGTCGGGCGGACGATATAGCTCCGGGCAAGATCCGCGTCCGTAAAATCGTCGCGGAACCTCATGGGCGCGTCCGTGATCCCTTCTTCGCCCGTGAACGGGAACTCCCGCGGGAAGCCCGACTGGCCGAATGGCACGACCTTTTGCTCCGGCCCTAAAATCGCCCACTGTGTCCGGCCCATGGCAACAAGCGCGTCGCCGCATCTGAGGCTGTAGCTCCGGAAGCAGCGGATGGACTTTTCGTCGCAGCCCTCGGGCCACGTTTTTGCCGTGAGCGTCTGCATGAGCTGCGCGCGGCCAAAAAAGTCGATGCGGCTGTGTACCGTCAGCCAGAACTCGCCGCGCTTTGCCATGGCCGCTCCGCCTACGCCGATTTTTTCCGCGTGCTCGGTCGCGATGGCCTGAAAGATCGTGAACGCCCCGAGCGGCGAGAGTCCTGCCCGCGCGTCGCAGTAGTCCGGCGTGAGCGTAAATTCCTTCTCAAAATATCCCTGCTGCATAGCTGCCTCCTGCTGTTCGTATTTTCTGTAGTATACCACACGCCGTGCCGGATTGTAAGCCTGAGAAATACGGCAAAAGCCCCGCCTCCAAATGGAGACGGGGCTGCACCTGATTTTAGAAGATTATTCGATGGCGATGGCTGTTGTGGACGGGAGTTGCTTCTGCTCCTGCTTCGGAAGGGCGATCTGCAAAATGCCGTTTTCAAACTTTGCATGCACATCCTCGGGCTTGACGGTGTCGCCGACATAGAAGCTTCTGCTGCACGAGCCGCTCCAGCGCTCCTGCCGGATGTAGCGACCCTTGTCGTCCTTTTCGTCCTTATCGAGCGCCTTATCGGCCGAGATCGTCAGGTAACCGTCCTTGAGCTCCAGATTCACATCTTCCTTTTTAAAGCCCGGAAGGTCAATGTCGAGCTCAAACTGATTTTCCGTCTCGCGGATATCGGTCTTCATCATGTTCTTCGCGTGCTTACCGTACAGGGGATTGCGTCCCTGCGGCATGGCCATCATTTCAAACGGATCTGCGAAGAAATCATCAAACAAACTTTCACCAAAAATGCTGGGCAACATAAAACATTCCTCCTAGTTCTGACTGCCTGTCGTGGGGGTTTTCAGCCTGCGCGGCGGTTGCTTTTGCTGCCAGATGATATATTCTTTTCGTTCCCCGGGAGCTTTCTTTCTCTCTCCCTTGGAACAGCTTCAGTATACACCTGAAACTAGCACTGTCAATAGGAGAGTGCTAAATGTTCATACAAATCGCATAATCCGTTCACGTTTTGTTCATAAGCTCCCGGATATCCTTTCGATTCTCTTAAATTTCCTGAAGATTCACCAATTTTCTGGATTTTATGATATGATATAATAATCAAAAGGAGATGACCCCATGAAACAGAAAAGAATCTTCCGCACCGCGCTGGCGCTCTTTTTGCTCCTCGCGCTTTGCATTCCGGCGTCTGCCGCCGGGTTTACCGGAAAGCTTATTGCCATCACATTTGACGACGGCCCCGGCGCGTATACCGCGGCGCTTCTCGATGAGCTGGCTGCGCGCGACGTAAAGGCGACGTTCTTCGTCTCCGGCTACCGCGCAAAGGGCTACCCCGAAACGCTGGGGCGCATCGTCGCGGAGGGGCACCAGCTGGCAAGCCACACGCAGAACCACGAAAACCTCAATACGCTGTCGAGCAGCAAAATCGCAAGCGAGATCAGCCAGACGCAGGAGCTCATCACGGCAGCGGGCGGCGACAATCCCGCCTACATCCGCCCACCCTACGGAAACGCGAACCAGACCGTGCGAAACGCGGCACAGGCTCCGCTCATCAACTGGTCGGTCGACCCGGAGGACTGGAAGTACCATAACGCCGACACTGTCTGCCGGAACATTCTGAACGGAAGCTATGACGGCGCAATCATCCTTGTCCATGATATCTATAAAACGAGCGTCGACGGCGCGCTCGCGGCCATCGATCAGCTGCTCGCGCAGGGCTACGAATTTGTCACCGTCCGGGACCTTCTTCTGCGCCGGGGGATCCGCCCGGAGGCGGGCGTCATGTACTACGACGCAAAGAACACGGGTGTGAACTTAGACATTGACGAGGCGGGCAGCGGGTATTTTGATGAAAGCAGGCTCACAGAGCACTGGGCGTATGACGCGCTGGAATTCTGCCTGAACCACGGGTACTTATCGTATGAGGAAGACGGCCGCGTCCGGCCGAATAAGCCCATCACGCGGGGCGAATTTGTGACGAGTCTGGCGAAATTCTGCGGTGTGGACGAGAGCTACAAATACTACGAGCAGACCGGCTACCGGGATATTGCTGCGGATAGCCCCCTTGCGCCTTACGTCAAATGGGCGCGCGATGCGGGGCTTATGGACGGCTCGAACGGCTCGTTTTTGCCGGACGAGAAACTCACGCGCGAGCAGATGGCGACCGTCGTCGCGCGGTACCTGACGGCGCTCGGCCTTGCCTCTGTGGATACTGCGCAGAAAAGCTATAAGGACGACGCGCGCATTTCCGCGTGGGCGAAAGCAGGCGTGGCCCTCTGCACGCAGGAGGGCATTTTGCAGGGCTCGAACGGTTCGTTTCTCCCCAAAGGCAAGCTCACCCGCGCCCAGACGGCAGCGATTTTGCACCGCCTGAGCGAGCGATAAAAACCCAATTCCCCGGATGCGGCATCCCGTGTCCGGGGAATTTTTCGCGAAATCTGACGGTGGGCCTTGACAAGCTGCGCGGATTCGCGTACTGTAACGCCGCTATATAACGCTGTTACAGAAGACCGCTAGGGCGCAGGAGCCTGTTTCTTCCACATTAGACCGGTTTCACGCCGCCGCAGAGGCCGAGTTTCTCGAAAAGGGCTATCAGGGCGCGTCCATCGCACGGGCGATTCTCAAAGACGCATCCATTATCATCCTCGATGAGGCGACCGCGAGCGTCGACCCCGAAAACGAGCACCTCATCCAGCAGGCCATTTCTGAGCTTACGCGCGGCAAGACGATCATCACGATTGCCCACCGCCTGGCCACCATCGAGCAGGCCGACCAGATTCTCGTTGTGGAAGATGGAAAAATTGCCGAGCGCGGCACGCATCAGGAGCTCATCCGGCAGAACGGTGTGTACAAGCGCTTCACCGAAATCCGCGAACGGGCCGAAGGATGGAATTTATCTCAAAAAAGCTGACACATCATAACGAAACCACCGGACTTTCGTCCGGTGGTTTTGCGGTCTGAAATTTGTTACATCGGCGTAAGCGCGAGATAGTCATCCAACGTGCCGTCATGCAGGCAGCACTCGATGATCTGCCGGCCCAGCGGGTCAAGATCGTCCGTGAGATACTGCTTGATCTGGTCTTTGAAGAAGTCGGTGAGAATCTTCGCGCCCGCATCGTAGCCATCGATGCCCAGCTTCGACTGCGTCTCGGGGCGAAGGAAGGTCTGACGGACATACTGGCCGTCAAGCTTCATATCAACAAGAGCATACCCAAACAGCGAGCACCTCGCCGGGGTCAGGTGCTTTGCTTTGATCTCTCCGTTGTGTCTGGCCAAATATTCACGCGCGACCCACTCGCTCATGAAGCCAATCTTGTACGCGCCGATGTGCTGGTTCGGAATGAGGACGTTGAGCGTCTTCGGGCAGGCCATGATCTGCCGGAGAAGCAGATTTGCCTGCGTCACGCGAAGCCCCGTCGCGAACGGCCAATAGGAGCCCACGCCCTCGCTCTTCATGCCGCCTCCGCCGTCGACGATGCTGGGGTTCTTAAACCCGCGCGGCGAAACCAATCGCCACAGCCATGCAAGAGACGGCGGAATGATGTGCAGAAGCCCCATCACGCCGTAGTTCGGCTGCTCGGCCGTCGAAGGCGGCATACGAACGCCGAAGCTCCGCACGTCAACCGAAATCGGTTCACGAGGCACGATATGCTCGATCATGTCGCGCGGAATGATCACGCGGGGGTTCGGGCACGGCTGCCCGTTTGAGTCCTTCACGTGCTCCCAGATGAGGCACGTCGCGCCCGGCACGCCGTCCATGTTGAAAAACAGCAGCGGCCGCGAGGGGTGAATCGACGCTTTTTCGTAGATGGGGTTGTTGCCGTAAGCGTGCAGGCTGTCCATGCGTAAGAACCAGCCCGCCTCCGCATCTACAATGCGGAGCTTACCCTCCTGCGGGTCCTGATAGGCCGAGTGGCACAGCGCCATATCGTCTGAGATCGGAAAAATGCTGCATGACTCGCGAAGATCTAAGAAATATTGCTCTCCCGTCACCACATGCTCACCGAGCAGCAGCCGCCCGTCGGGCTCACGCTTGAAATCCTCCAGCATTTCGCTCTTGCCGCCGCCGGACGCGCCCTCGTGCATGAAGACGGTCTCGTTTTCATACGGCGTTTCAACTAACGCAGAAGACGCGTGGCAGCAGACCCAGCCCTCGTGCTCGCCGATGTCGAGAAGCACGGAGTAAACGCCCTTTTTGGCTGAGGGGCCCGGATAGAGATTGTACGCGAAGACCTCGTGCAGGCTCTCGCTGCGATTGTGGACAACGACCTGCTTGCCGTCAAAATGCGTGTGACGGAAGGGCGGGGCGACGTAGATGATGGCGCGCGGGGTGTAGTTTTCGGGGATATCCTGAATCGCGACGAAGCCCTGCATGTTGGCAAGCGCCAAGGCAAAGAACGCTGCATTCGCCGGGCAAACGAGCAAACTGTCATACCCGTGCGCCGGGTCGCCTGCCTTAAACGGAAGCATAATGACCCGCTGCTCAGAGAGCCAGTCCATCGTCTCCTGACGGACCTTCGAGAAGGAATAGCCGAAGCGCTCCTGAAAACGCGGTTTGTCGGTCGGGAGCTCGTCGCTGATGACCATCGAGTTAGGGTCGCGCCGGCGCATATAGTCTTCCATGAAGTTCACCGATGCACCGTTTTTACAGCGGATGACTTCCGCTTCCTTGACGGTGCCGTTGCCGACGATGTTGTAGACCACGTCGTAGCGGGACGAGTGCGTCGGGCCGAAGACGAGCTCGTCGAGCTCCTCCTGCGTCTCAATGTAGGCAATCGAGCGGCATTTTTGCAGCGCCGCGTGTAAATCCTCCGGGAGAACAAAGCGTCCAAAGTATGCGTCAACCATAAACGTTTCCTCCGTTTAAACATGAATTTGGTGCACATGGGTCGTGCTTTGCCGAACTGGTTTTTGAGAGGGGGACCACGCCTCCAAAAAAGCCGATTCCCCATATCATATATAATATACCGGTTCCCTTCGGAAAGCTACAGGAAACTTCCAAAAAGCAGCGCCGCATTACATTTTCGTACAAAGTGTAATTTTGGATTCCTGTGAATTTGTGCATAATTACATGTTCTTGGGAAGAAGAGTACAGGAAAAATGGTCATTAAACCACAAAGTTTTTTGATTTTTAGAAATGACTTCCAAATGCTTTCTGTACTTCCTGCCGTGGCCAGGTATGGCAGGAAGCAAGAATCATTTCGCTTGATTTGCCTCCCCGCGCAGCCGGATGATCTCGTCCCGCAGCACGGCCGCATACTCGTACTCCATCATCCTCGCTGCCTCGCGCATGCTCTTCTCCAGCTTCTCGATCTGCCGCTGGAGCTCCTGCTTTGTCATCTTCACGCCGCTTTTGCCCTTGTGCTCTGGGGTGGGGGTAGCGGAAATTTCGATGAGGTCGCGGACAGATTTGACGATGGTTTTCGGGACAATGCCGTGCTCCTTGTTATACGCGTCCTGAATCTGACGGCGGCGGGCAGTTTCGTCCATGGCCGCGCGCATGGCGGGGGTTATTTTATCGGCGTAGAGAAGCACCCGGCCTTCGGCGTTTCGCGCGGCGCGGCCGATGGTCTGGATTAAGCTCGTCTCCGAGCGGAGGAAGCCCTCCTTGTCCGCGTCCAGAATCGCAATGAGCGACACCTCCGGAAGGTCAAGGCCCTCTCGCAGGAGGTTGATGCCAATCAGCACGTCGAACTTTGCCATGCGCAGATCGCGGATGATCTCCATGCGCTCCATGGCTCCAATATCCGAGTGCATATAGCGCACGCGAATTCCGTTTTCGGTGAGGTATTTTGTCAGGTCTTCGGCCATTTTTTTGGTCAGCGTGGTGACCAAAGTCCGCTCGCCCTTTGCGGTCGTGGCGTTGATCTCGCCGATCAGATCGTCGATCTGCCCTTCGATCGGGCGGATGAAGACCTCCGGGTCAAGAAGCCCCGTGGGGCGGATGAGCTGCTCGGCGATGTTTGCCGCGTGCTCACGCTCGTAGTCGCCGGGCGTTGCCGAGACGAAGATCGCCTGATGAATCTTGGCTTCGAACTCATCGAATTTGAGCGGCCGGTTATCGTACGCCGACGGCAGGCGGAAGCCGTAATCCACCAGAGACTGCTTGCGCGAGTGGTCGCCGTTGTACATGGCGCGGACCTGCGGGAGCGTCACGTGGCTCTCGTCGACGAAGAGCAGAAAATCGTCCGGGAAGTAGTCAATGAGCGTTGTCGGCGGTGTGCCGGGCGCTCTTCCTGCGATGACGCGGGAGTAGTTTTCGATGCCGGTGCAGAAGCCGATCTCAGATAACATCTCGAGGTCATACTGCGTCCGCTGGCGGATGCGCTGGGCCTCGAGTAACTTGTCGTGCGATTCAAAGAACTTGACCTGCTGCCACATCTCTTCTTCAATGTCGTGCATCGCGCGCGCCATTTTTTCTTTGGACGCGACATAGTGTGATGCCGGGTAGATGGCCACATGCTGCACCACGCGCTCTGGCATGCCGGTAACGGCGTTGATTTCAGAAATGCGGTCGATTTCGTCCCCGAAAAACTCGACGCGGATGGCCCTTCCTGCCCAGTAGGCAGGGTAAATCTCCAAGGTATCCCCTCGGACACGGAAGGTGTTTCGCGTGAAGTTCATGTCGTTGCGCTCGTAGCGGATATCCGTTAACCGGCGCATGAGCTCGTCACGCTCGCGCGTCTGGCCGGTGCGCAGGCTGATGACCATGTTTTTATAGTCGATTGGGTCGCCCAGACCGTAGATGCACGAGACAGAGGAGACGACGATCACGTCCCGGCGCTCGGAAAGTGCGGAGGTCGCCGAGTGGCGCAGGCGCTCAATTTCGTCGTTGATGGCCGAGTCCTTTTCAATATATGTGTCCGTGTGCGCGATGTACGCCTCGGGCTGATAGTAGTCGTAGTAGGAGATAAAATACTCGACGGCGTTCTCCGGGAAAAACTCGCGGAACTCCGAGCAGAGCTGCGCTGCTAACGTCTTGTTGTGCGCCAGCACGAGCGTGGGGCGGTTTAATTCTGCAATGACGTTTGCCATTGTGAACGTTTTGCCCGAGCCCGTCACGCCGAGCAGCACCTGATCATCGAGCCCCATCTCTACGCCCTTTACGAGCGATTCGATCGCCTTCGGCTGGTCGCCGGTGGGTTTGTATTCCGAAACAAGCTTAAAGTCCATAGGAACCTCCGAGGTATCCGTCGTCCGCCAGCGAGACAAAATCGTCGTCGGCGACAATGATGTGGTCGGCCAGCACAATACCGACCGCCTGCAAAGCCGTTTGCAGCGTGCGCGTGGTGTCCAAGTCCTCGGGACTTGGCAGCGCGTAGCCGCTCGGGTGGTTGTGCGCCAGAACGACCGAGGCCGCATTCTGGTTAAGCGCGGTCTGGACAATTTTGCGCACGCTGATGGAAGCCGCTGTGATGCTCCCGCGGTGCACCGGCACACAGCAAATCGCCTTGCACTTTGCGTCCAGACACAGAAGGTACACGACCTCCTCCTGCTCACCGTGGAAGAACGGGACGAGATACTGCCCGCATTTACTCGTTGAATTGAGAATGCTGGCCTTGCCGCTTCTATCGATGAAGTGCCGCCGCTCCAGCTGCGGAATGAGAGAGATGAGCTGCGCCGCCGCGTCGCCCATACCCTCGATGTTCAAAAGCTCATCCGGCGCGGCCTCCAGAACGCCGGACAAAGAGCCGAAGCGATCTAACAGCCTGTGGGCGATCGGGTTCGTGTCCGCGCGGGGAATGGCGTAATACAGCAGAACCTCCAGCACCTGCACGTCGGACAGCGAGTCCATGCCGCTGGTTTTGAGCTGTCGGCGCATGCGCTGGCGGTGGCCTTCGTGAATGGACATGGGGCGCTCCTTCCTTTCGCGTGGGGCGAAAAAATTATTTCAGAAGCTTTTTGAGATACTGGCCGGTATAGCTTTCCTTGCAGGCGGCGATGTCCTCGGGCGTGCCCTGGCAGACGATCGTGCCGCCGCCGGAGCCCCCCTCTGGGCCGAGGTCAAGAACATAGTCCGCCGTCTTGATCACGTCCAGGTTATGCTCAATGACGAGCACAGTGTTTCCCGTGTCGACCAGCCGCTGCAAAACATCGATCAGCCGGTGCACATCCGCCATATGAAGTCCCGTCGTGGGCTCATCGAGGATATAAATCGTTCTGCCGGTTGCGCGGCGGGAGAGCTCCGTTGCAAGCTTTACGCGCTGCGCCTCGCCGCCGGAAAGCGTCGTTGAGCTCTGACCGAGCTTCACATAACCAAGGCCGACGTCCACGAGCGTCTGCACCTTCTGGCGGATTTTCGGAAGATTTTCAAAGAACGAGAGCGCCTCCTCGGCGGTCATGTCGAGCACCTCGGAGATATTTTTTCCCTTGTAGCGCACCTCGAGCGTTTCACGGTTGTAGCGGCTGCCGTGGCAGACCTCGCAGGGAACGTAAACGTCGGCCAAAAAGTGCATTTCGATTTTGACCAGACCGTCTCCGCAGCAGGCCTCGCAGCGGCCGCCCTTGGTGTTGAAGGAGAACCGGCCAGGGCCGTAGCCGCGCGTTCTTGCGTCCTGCGTGGAGGCAAAGAGATCACGAATATCGCCGAACAGACCCGTATAGGTCGCGGGGTTCGAGCGGGGGCTTCTTCCGATCGGGCTCTGGTCGATGCCGACGACCTTATCGAGGTGCTCGAGGCCCTCAATGCGGTCGAATTTGCCGGGTCTCGTGCGTGCGTGGTTTAAGCTCGCGGCGAGCTTCTTGTAGAGAATTTCGTTAATTAAGCTCGACTTGCCGGAGCCGGACACGCCGGTCACACAGATGAACGTTCCGAGCGGGAACGACACATCCAGGTGCTGTAAATTATTTTCCGCCGCACCGAAAATTTTGAGTTCTTTGCCGTTTCCCTTGCGCCGTTCGGTCGGAACGGGAATTTTTTTTGCGCCGGAGAGATACTGGCCAGTAATGGAGCGCGGCGCGGCAATGATGTCGTCAACAGAGCCTGCCGCGACGATCTCGCCGCCGTGAATGCCCGCGCCGGGGCCGACGTCGACGATGAAGTCCGCCGCGCGCATCGTGTCCTCGTCGTGCTCGACGACCAGAACCGAGTTCCCAAGGTCGCGCAGATGGCGAAGCGTATCGAGAAGCTTATCATTATCGCGCTGGTGAAGGCCGATGGACGGCTCATCGAGAATGTAGAGTACGCCCATGAGGCTAGAGCCAATCTGGGTCGCAAGCCTTATTCTCTGGCTCTCGCCGCCGGAGAGTGTCCCCGCCGCGCGAGAAAGCGTCAGATACGATAAGCCGACCGCCTGCAAAAAGCGAAGCCGGGACCGAATTTCCCGCAAAATCTGCTCGGCGATGACGGCCATGGAGCCCGTGAGCTCCAGATGCTCCATAAAGTCCAGCGCCTGACTGACCGGGAGCCTACAGAAGTCCATGATGCTCAGGCCGCCGACCGTCACGGCGAGGCTGATATCGGACAGGCGGTTCCCGTGGCACTTCGGGCACGGACGCTCGGACATGCATTCCTCGAGTTCTTTTCGCATCGCGTCGGACTGCGTTTCGGAGAGTCTGCGCGAGACGTTATTGAGAACGCCCTCAAAGGGCCGCTCGAGCGTGCCGCGTCCGTTCGCGCGTTCATAGTAGATGGTGAGATTTTCCTTGCCCGTGCCGTACAGAACGGCGTGCAGTGCGTCCTTGGGAAGGTCCTTCATGGGCGTTGTGAGCGAGAACTTATATTTTTTCGCGAGCGCTTCAAAATACATCCGGGCGATCGAGTCGTCCTTGACATTATTAAAGCCGCTGGCCTGGATCGCGCCGTCTAAAATCGACTTGTCCCAGTCGGGGATGACAAGGTCGGGGTCTGCGACCAGCTGCGTGCCGAGACCCGAGCAGACCGGGCACGCGCCGTAGGGATTGTTAAAGGAGAACATGCGCGGCGAGAGCTCCGGAAGACTGATGCCGCAGTCCTCGCAGGCGTAGTTCTGG
>ERZ772875.3113-NODE-3113-length-10768-cov-4.653692_pt1 | contig 10768 bp, 10 predicted proteins | sample MGYA00580585_ERZ772875 | MGnify/ENA primary metagenome ERZ772875 (study PRJEB29015, sample SAMEA2737736) | human gut metagenome | biome: human gut; feature: human-associated habitat; material: faeces | place: China | collected 2012 ... | reverse complement strand
TAAATTTTCAACGCTCACTATTCCATCTGTCCGGCACCAAACGAAGCCGGAAGAAACTCTGACAATCTTCTCATGTCGTAATCATCCTCTGAATGTGCTGCGATAACATACATATCCGCAGAAAATTCCGAGAGCACCTGTCTGCATATCCCACATGGATATGTTATTCCATTTATCCCTGTACTATTCAGGCCACCGACAATAGCAATCGCTTTGAAATCTTTATAGCCACTACTCACTGCATTACACACCGCTGCACGTTCTGCGCATATAGTTGCACCATACGAGGAATTTTCTATATTACAGCCCGTGAACACTCTGTATTCATTCGCATTTCTATCGCGGCTGTCTGTCTCTCTGCCAACGACTTCATCTGCATCCGAAGAATTCTCCCGGCCAGCCAGGAGTGCTGCCCCAACCTTAAACTGTGAGTACCTGGCATATGCCATTTCTCTCGCCTCTACCGCTTTCACAATAAGACGCCTGATGTCTGTATCTTCAATAATATAATCACTCTCCATAATACAGGACCTCCTTTCTGATACCTTCTACGCACTTCCATAATAATAACACTAATCCACCTTTAGATTCAATCACCCACACAGTATTAAACGTTCAAATATTATCAGCTTGGTGCACATAACAAGAGGCCGCCCGAAATCCGGCGGCCTCTCGATCACTTCTCTTTATTCAATTTATTACATTTTTAATAGCTTCCTGACTGTATCTGTCTGAGTATTTCGTCCACCATATCCTGATATGTGTCCGATGTAAGAACCAGGATAATACAGAACACCAGGAACACAAGTGCTATTGCGCTCATTATAATACCTGCGATAGCCATTCCCTTGCCAGGCTTCTTATCCTTAAGACTTATGATACCTGTTATCAGTCCCGCAATGGCTGTGGCAATTCCCACATATGTGATACAACATCCAAATGTAAGAGAAAAGATACCAAGCACCATAGATGCTATGGATACGCCTTTGCTCTCCTGTGGCTGCATATTATTCTGTGGATATGCCGGACCTCCGCCCATATTCATGTCCTGGTTAGCATAATTCTGTCCGTATGGATCTCCCGGCTGTCCGTAGCCCTGACCATACTGACCATATCCCTGTCCGTACTGTCCACCTGGCTGGCCATAATTCTGTCCATACTGGCCGCCTGGCTGACCATAATTCTGATCATACTGTCCACCTTGCTGACCATAATTCTGTCCATACTGGCCGTCTGACTGACCATAGTTCTGGTCGTTCTGTCCATACTGAGGCGCACCGGCATATGGATTCTGCTGTCCCGCCTGTCTGTTGTCTTCTGTTGGCTGATAGCCGCCAAAGCTGTTGTTATCTTCTCCCATCTCTTCCTGCCTTTCATTTATAACTTTTTTGTAACCCATACTTTCCCTTAGTCGAAAAATATCTGTTCTGATTATCTCACACATGCCGGTTAGTGTCAATTAACCTACATAAAAAAAGAAACACATCACCCGATTACGAATGATGTGATCCTTTTTTATCTTAGTCTTTGTATTTTACTGCGAAATCGTGTCTGACTCTATTCCTTAGAAGCCCATTCCGCCGCCCATTCCTGCTCCGCCTGCTGGCATTGCTGGAGCGTCTTCCTTGATATCAGCTACAACTGACTCTGTTGTGAGCATTGTTGAAGCAACTGATGTAGCGTTCTGAAGTGCACTTCTTGTAACCTTAACAGGATCAATGATTCCTGCCTCGATCATGTTGACATATGTCTCATTGTATGCATCAAAGCCCACACCAACCTCAGACTCTTTGATCTTGTTGATGATGACTGATCCCTCAAGTCCTGCATTGGCTGCGATGTGGAACAGTGGAGCCTCCATAGCCTTGAGAACTACCTTAGCGCCTGTCTTCTCATCGCCCTCAAGATCCTTTACAAGCTCTGCAACCTTCTTTGCAGCGTGGATGTATGCTGAACCACCACCTGAGATGATTCCCTCTTCAACTGCAGCTCTTGTGGCATTAAGGGCATCCTCCATACGGAGCTTAGCTTCCTTCATCTCTGTCTCTGTAGCTGCGCCGACTCTGATAACTGCAACTCCACCGGCAAGCTTTGCGAGTCTCTCCTGAAGCTTCTCTTTATCAAACTCTGATGTTGTCTCCTCAAGCTGAGCCTTGATGACATTTACACGACCTGCGATGTCTTCCTTAGCGCCCATACCATCAACGATAACTGTGTTCTCCTTTGTGATCTTAGCACTCTTTGCACGTCCAAGGTCATCAAGAGTAGCATCCTTGAGCTCATATCCAAGCTCCTCTGAGATTACCTTACCGCCTGTAAGAATAGCGATATCCTGAAGCATCTCTTTTCTTCTGTCGCCATAACCAGGAGCCTTTACAGCTACTACCTGGAATGTACCACGCAGCTTGTTGACGATAAGTGTTGTGAGAGCCTCGCCCTCGATATCCTCAGCGATGATCAGTAGCTTTGATCCGCTCTGAACGATCTGCTCAAGAAGTGGAAGGATCTCCTGGATATTTGAGATCTTCTTATCTGTAATAAGTATATATGGGTTATCAAGCTCTGCAACCATCTTCTCCATATCTGTTGCCATGTAAGCTGAAATATAACCTCTGTCGAACTGCATACCTTCTACAAGGTCGAGCTCTGTCTTCATTGACTTTGACTCTTCGATTGTGATGACTCCATCCTTTGACACTTTCTCCATAGCGTCGGCAACCATCTGTCCAACCTCATCGTCACCAGCTGAGATAGATGCAACTCTTGCGATCTGATCCTTTCCGCTGATAGTCTCACTCATATCAAGAATAGCCTCAACTGCCTTGTCGCAAGCCTTCTTCATTCCCTTTCTGAGAACGATAGGATTAGCACCTGCTGCCAGATTCTTCATTCCTTCATTGATCATAGCCTGTGCAAGAACTGTAGCTGTTGTAGTACCATCACCTGCAACATCGTTTGTCTTTGTTGCAACTTCCTTGACGATCTGAGCACCCATGTTCTCAAATGCATCCTCAAGCTCGATGTCCTTTGCTATTGTAACACCATCATTTGTGATGAGTGGTGAACCGTATGACTTTGCAAGTACAACGTTTCTTCCTTTAGGTCCAAGTGTAACTCTTACTGTATCTGCTAACTGATTAACTCCTGCCTCAAGTGCCTTTCTAGCCTCAGCACCGTACTTAATTTCCTTTGCCATTTCTATCTACCTCCATGTTATATTACATATATATCATCCGCATATGTCTCCCACAGCTCACGCTGTCTGGATATATGCTTTTACTTCTCAACGATTGCAAGGATGCTGTCCTGCTTGATAACTATGTACTCTTCGTCGTCAAGCTTAACCTCTGAACCAGCGAACTTCTGATATATAACTGTATCTCCAACCTTAACGTCCATAGGAACCAGCTTGCCATCAACAACTGCTCCAGGGCCAACCTCTATAACCTCTGCATACTGTGGCTTCTCCTTTGCCTGGCCTGGTAATACGATTCCTGACTTTGTTGTCTCCTCTGCTACTGACTGCTTTAATACTACTCTGTCTCCAAGTGGTCTTAACTTCATGATATATACCTCCTGATTTATTTTTTCTTTTATTTTCTCATCTTCGTTCTTAGCACTCAATTTATGTGAGTGCTAACACTGTTTTATATTCTATCCATTTCTATAAAAAAATCAACCCTTATTTTCTAAAAAATATATAAAAATATGTCTGTCATCTACAGTAATACATATCACTTAAAAAGAGTCGTTCTTGCATAGTCAAACAGATACTGCTGCGCATATCCCCCGAGATTTCCGAACTTTTTCACGGCAAATGCCTCTATCTCCAGCTTTTTTGTGTCCTTGCCATCAAAGTACATGCTCTCCATGATCCTCTTCATCCACACATCCACAGGGAAAGCCTCACGTCTTCCAAGTCCAAAGAGCAGGACACAGTTGGCAACCTTCTCTCCTACTCCCTTTATAGTCATGAGAAGTTCCCTTGCCTGTTCTATGTCAAGTGCGTCAAGCTTCTCCTTTGTGACATTTCCCGAGTACACCGCCTCCGTCGCATTCATTATGTATGGAGCACGGAATCCGACCTTGCACTCCCTGAGCTCATCCTCTGTGACCTCATGAAGTCTGTCTACATCAGGGAACACATAAAATGCCTCGCCATTATATCCTATGACCTCATCACCAAATCTATGCGATATATTTTTCACACACTGTTTTATCTGAGGGATATTCTTGTTCTGGGATATGATAAATGATATAAGCGTCTCAAAGAAGTCCTGATTGAGTATACGTATTCCATCCTTCTCATTCACAGCCGTCTGAAGTGCGCTGTCCGCCTTTATGACACTCTCCTTGATGAGCCCGTAATCGTTGTCCATATCCAGATAAGGGCGCCATATTCCTTCATAGTCTTCCATGGATGAACCATATATCCTGAGCACGCCGCCTGACTGTTCCATCTTCACAGCCCTGCCAAATGCTATGACCTCATACACTTCATCATCAAGCTTGTCAAAATGAAAGCACTGACCACACTCAAGTATCTGAGAAAGTCTGAAATCCTTCACTCCGTCTACCGTAACTATATTGCCATCACAACTTACATTCATCTTCCGTACACCTGCCATTTCATATTTGTATAATTGTGCTTTTTGTCTTATAAATTTCTCCAGGCTATTGTATAATACCTGTATATTATTTTCAATGTCACATAAGCAGTGTGGCAAAAACTGACACTATCACAAACAGGAGGATCTATGGCTGAACAGATATACACTATACCAGTAAACGATGCATTTGACAGCGGCTGCGAATGCCCTATGTGCCAGATGCAGAAGGATCTTGAACGAAATGCAATTGAATATACGATGGGGCCAAGCTACATGGAGGACGACAACCGTGCCATGACTGACAAGCTTGGTTTTTGCAGTCATCATCTGAGAATGCTCTATCAGGAAAAGAATCGTCTAGGTCTGGCACTCATGATGAACACCCATATGAATAAGACTATACAAGATATGAGGGCGCTGGCTGCCAAAGGTCCCGCCGCCAAAGCCGGTCTGTTCGGCAAGAACACACCAAATGCACCTGTTGTCGATTATATAGAGAATATGGAGAAAAGCTGCTTCATTTGTGGACGTATGGATGACATGTTCGTACGCTATGTAGACACTATCTTCCATATGTGGAAAAGAGATTCCGAGTTCAGGGACAAATTTGCTACGAGCAAAGGCTTCTGTACATACCACTACGGAATACTGTACAAGACAGGCCAGAACAAACTGAGCAAGGAACAGTATGCGCAGTTCATCGAAATCCTCAACAAGGTATACTTTGACAATATGGAACGTGTCAATGGTGACCTGAGCTGGTTCATAGACAAGTTTGACTACAGATACAAGAACGAGCCATGGAAGAATTCCAAGGACGCCCTCCCGAGAGGGATCATCAAGATTGGCCATACATTTGTAGAATAATAAACACATGACAATAAATAAAAGCCGCCTTACATATCTGTAAAGCGGCTTATTTTAACTGACTCTCCATGCAATGAGACCATCCGGAAGCGCCGGCTTTATCATGCCAGGCCTTCTGCCTGTGTTCTCTATGCCATGAGCCTGTTTCATTCTCTCATGGAGATATGCTCTGTATTCTGTGAGAAGCCCGGTAAATATCGGTCTGAGCTCAGGGCACCTTCTGAAATCCCCCGGCTTGACAAGTCCCGATTTCTTGTGGAATATATCCACACCAGCATTTTTCAACACCGATGCCACGAACTGTGAACAGAAGAAACTGTATTCCCTCTCATACGCAAGATGGAAAAATACGCTGAATACACCCATGAAGTTATATCCGTATCTGTCCGGATGCTTCTTGAATCTGGCGAGCTCCTGCTGTATCCTGTCATACTGCTTACTCGTGACCTTCAGCTCATACACAGCGCATCTGGTTCCCTTGTGCTTTCCAAATATTCCCTTTTCTATGTTCTCACTGATAAATCCACTGTTAAATGGATTGTATACACCTTTCCTTGCAAAACTGTACATCTCATCAAGACTTATGTCCAGTGCCAGAGATGTGTGACAATACGGCTCTCTGGTCATAAGCTTTATGAGATTTGAAGGAACTGTTTTTGTCTTTGACAAAAGTATGTATACCTTCTTACTGTCATCTTTCATATTTTTGTTTCCAATCACCTATTTTGATGTACGCATATCCCCCCACAGGATATGCGCCAATCCCCACATCATAAATTATAAACGCATCCCCGGTAATTACTTGCCCGGCTTGTAAGAACTCTTGAGTGACACGATCCTGTTGTATACAGGATGCTCCGCTGTAGAATCCTTTGAGTCAACACAGAAGAAACCATTTCTCAGGAACTGGAATGCCTCTCCCGGCTGAGCCTCCTCAAATGCCTTCTCAAGCTTACATCCCTGTTTGATAACAAGTGAATTTGGATTGAGATTCAATGTACCATCGTCGTTGAGCTTCCCCTTCTCCTCATCGATGATATTCTCATACAGACGAACCTCTGCATCTATTGCGCTCTCTGCCGATACCCAGTGAATGGTTCCCTTGACCTTGCGTCCCTCAAAGCCTGAACCGCTTCTTGTCTCTGGGTCATATGTACAATGTACTGTTGTGACATTGCCGTCCTCGTCCTTCTCAAATCCCACGCACTTTACGAAATATGCATTCTTAAGACGAACCTCGTTGCCAGGGAACAGTCTGAAATACTTCTTAGGAGGCTCCTCCATGAAGTCCTCTCTCTCTATATACAGATACTTGCTGAATGCTACCTTTCTGCTTCCGAGCTCCTCGTTCTCCTGATTGTTCTCGACATCGAGGTACTCAACCTGATCCTCAGGATAGTTGTCGATGACAAGCTTTACAGGATCAACAACTGCCATGTATCTCTTGGCTGTGAGCTTCAGGTCGTCTCTCACGCAATACTCAAGCATAGCGTAATCAACAGACGACTGGCTCTTGGATATTCCAACCAGCTCCATGAACTTCTTAATAGCTGATGGTGTGAAGCCTCTTCTTCTGAGGGCTGCAATGCTTACAAGACGTGGGTCATCCCATCCGTCTACTATTCCGTCCTCGACAAGCTTCTTGATGTATCTCTTACCTGTTATGACATTTGTCAGGTAAAGCTTTGCGAACTCTATCTGCTTTGGTGTGCCCTCAGGTGAATCCTTGTAACCGAGCTCCATAACCACCCAGTCATACAGAGGTCTGTGATCCTCAAACTCAAGTGTACATATAGAATGTGTAACACCCTCGATGGCATCCTCGATAGGATGTGCAAAGTCATACATAGGGTAAATGCACCACTTGTCACCTGTGTTGTGGTGGTTCATTCTTGCTATTCTGTAGATAATAGGATCTCTCATGTTGATGTTAGGGCTTGCCATATCTATCTTTGCACGGAGTACCTTACTTCCGTCAGGGAACTCACCGTTCTTCATTCTCTCGAACAGATCAAGATTCTCCTCTATGCTTCTGTCTCTGTATGGGCTGTTCTTGCCCGGCTCAGTGAGAGTTCCTCTGTACTCTCTGATTTCATCTGCTGTGAGGTCACACACATATGCCTTGCCCTTCTTGATGAGCTTTATGGCAGCCTCGTACATCTGGTCAAAGTAATTTGATGCAAAGAACACTCTGTCTCCAAAGTCTGCTCCCAGCCACTTGACATCTGCAAGTATTGACTCTACGAACTCTGTCTTCTCCTTTGTAGGGTTGGTATCGTCAAATCTGAGATTAAACTGTCCGCCATACTGCTGTGCCAGTCCGTAATTCAAAAGTATTGACTTGGCATGTCCTATATGTAAATATCCATTTGGCTCTGGTGGGAATCTGGTAACGATCTTCGGCACCTTACCCTCTGCGATATCTTTCTCAATTATCTGTTCAATGAAATTCTTACCTGTCATCTCTTCAGCCATTTCCAAACTGCCTCCCGCTTTTTTTGATAATTCTAAATGTCTGCAACCGAATTTGCACACGATTACAGTTAGTTTACCATACTTTTACTGCTTGTACCACAATTATCTTTTGATTTGTCATTATTTTTCGCACAAATGTAAATATTTTACTTGATTTTTGATGTCCATTTTGTTATAGTTATTATTGCTTTTGAAAAACAAGCTACTATAGCTCAGGTGGTAGAGCGCAACATTGGTAATGTTGAGGTCACGGGTCCGACTCCCGTTAGTAGCTTTTATAAAATCTTCAGTATTTATGCCGCTTTGAGCGGTTTTTTTATTGCCTGAACTTCTATATAAATCATGCAAAAATCTGTTTTTGTCTACTATTTGTCTACTATTTCAAATTTTTTATGATCTGCTGCCTTAATCAGCATGTTTTCCTATCGGCAGCAGTCCAGATAATATCTATCAATCGGTCATGCACCGGATCCATCGCTATCCTTGACGATGTAAGTTAGGCTTACACCGCTCTCCACCACTGCTGCCATTGTCACCACGCTGTTCCAAGCTCGGCAACATTTTGTCGCTGAGTTTGCCATGTTTTTTACCTTTTGTATACACTCTCCGTTTATAAGAAAAGGGTGTCCATACTATGGACACCCATAAAAAAGGGAAATGATGGCGCAACCCAAAATGCGGGGGTCACGTATCACTTCCCTATATAATTTATTATACACACATGCTCCACAATGTCAACATTTGTCAACATCTCATACCATCATTTGCCATCATATGGTTAACAGTGCCTGTCTGTACCCCTACCTCATTAGTAATGACCCCATCTTCTTTAAGATTAGTTAACACCCGGGGCGGTGTTTCACCTTATCAGAGGTTAACATTAGTTAACATTTCAAAGGCGGTGTTTTACCGACCTTAAAGACGTAGAGGTTCAACATTCTTCAACAACCTGAACTAACACTAATAATATTACACTTGAGGTTTTCTGAGGTTCAGATGTTAGCATATGTTAGCATATGTTAGCAATTAAGGGTGTCGCATTTTGCTACTCCCTGAACAACCGTACCCAAGGTACACTTGTGCCCTGACAAAGCGATTCATCCGGAGATCTGTATATTTTTCAATTTCAGTTTTTCTCATGTTGTATATATACCTGCAGGTCAACTTTTAGTCATGTTCCTATTGCTGTCAAGGGGTCATCGTTTTAATGACGCCTTAGAACAACCGTCCCCCCCCAAAGTACCCTTGTAATCTCCATAACTATTCGTTAGAGAGCCCTGTATATATTCTCTAATGTCATGTTTTGACATGTTTTCTATTGTTGCCGATGTCGCCAAATTCGGTAGCAACAAGGGGGGTAACAAAATGTGACACCCTATGTTTGCTATAGGCTTCGGCAATAACATTTAATTACATCTAACCTGTAGTAGTTTATTAATAGTGTCACGAATCGTTACTGTATATACAGGTGGGGGTACTAATAATAACCCCATACACCGATGGCCTCGCCAATACCGACCTCATACCTCAGATACCAAAACGGTACTTGAGGTCCTGATTCAGGACTCCATCCAGAACGATACATTCGTATTCCCCAAATGGGAATACAGTCAGAACACACAAGGAGCACATCTGCAACACTACCTAGATTAAACCTAGGCAGTCATCAAGCACTACCACGAATCAGGGGAGTGTTTCAACACACCTACCCTGATTCAGGGGGAGTGCCCAAAACGTCCCCCTTCAGCACACCAAAAGCCCCTACAGGTCTGCAAATGTTCTTTTTGAATATTACATGTGTATATTGGTTTTTCTTGGCCTGTATATCCTCTAATGTTGGGTTTTGCCAAGTTGTATATATTACCATATGTCAAGTTTTGTAAGGTTCTATACTCTCCAACCTTAACATTTATTAACACCCTATACACGGAAAACCCTGGAAGATCACACCACGACCGAACCTCATCACCATTACATCCCTCACCTGCTACCGGATGTACTATAGTTGCTGTGCACCTATAGATACGGAGCATTATAAGGGTGTATCAAATGTGACACGCCCTACCAACTATCTACTCATATTTCCTTGGCAGCAGATCATACATTTTTGTATATCGAACCTGCAATTTTATGTAATTTTTGTGTGATAATCTGTGGATTTTATGCCAAAATCTGCATGTTTTATTCTGTTTCCTGTACTACCCCCACCTATGCACATCCGGATCTAGTAATTTGTAGTATGCCCTGCTGCCTATGTAACGCCAGCTTAGTATTATTCCAAATAAAAAGCACCCTGCTACTGCGGAGTGCTTGCTAATCCTTTCTTACTAATTCTGCATTTTTAATTTTTTCCTTCTTTTCCTCTATAAGCCGATCTAATTCTTCTGTAGGAAGTTTCATGTATTTCTCTATATTTTCATAATTTAGATTATCATTCTCTTTGTATATCATCCAAAAACCTCCACATATATTCAGAGAGCCTCACGCACCCCTGCGGAGTACGTTAGACTCTCTACTGCAAATCGGCAAACATAACAGCTTGTTTATTTGCCGTATAAGCCTTTTTGTTGTTTAATTCATAGACTTTCACGTCTTTATAACCATGTTTGCTATATAGAGCTCTCAGCCATATCATTTCGCATATCAGTATATAGCTCGTGTATAGATACGTCAAATACACGCCATTGAATTATTGCTTTTTCTGCCATCACGCTATATACTACTAACAAATAAGAGCGTTCTGTTCCCCCATTTGCCTCTACCTTGTAGAGTTGCCGGGAGTGGAATAGCTCTTATTGTTTTGCTCATATGGCAGC
>ERZ772875.3111-NODE-3111-length-10774-cov-9.634574_pt1 | contig 10774 bp, 10 predicted proteins | sample MGYA00580585_ERZ772875 | MGnify/ENA primary metagenome ERZ772875 (study PRJEB29015, sample SAMEA2737736) | human gut metagenome | biome: human gut; feature: human-associated habitat; material: faeces | place: China | collected 2012 ... | reverse complement strand
TCTTCGGCGAATTCGTAACTTCCCAGCGGGCCGATGTGGGCATCGGCCCCTACAGGGTGCTGCGCAAATTTGCGGCCGCCCATCGGGCGGAGCAGATCTGTCAAGCCCCTACAGGGGTTTACCGAAAGCGCGAGATAGGGATATATTCCGGAGGCTATTATGTTCATCGCATCCGTTCTTGACACAACTGCCATTGACGAAAAACAGGTGCAGTCGTTTTTCTCGAAGCTGACGCTTGAAAAGCTGCTGTATGCGGCGGTGCTGCTGGTTCTGTGCGCAGTGCTCATCAAGCTGATTCTGAAGGCGGCGGACAAGCTGTTTTCCCATTCCAAGCTGGATCACACTATTTTCGGCTTTCTGCGCACGACAGCCAAAGCAATTTTGATTTTTATTGCAGTCATGCTCGTCGCAGGGACGCTCGGCGTGGATACCAGCTCGCTGCTGGCAATTTTGAGCGTTGCCGGTCTTGCCGTTTCGCTCTCGATGCAGACCGCGCTGTCCAATGTCGCGGGCGCGCTGATGATTCTGACAGCCAAACCCTTCCGGGCGGGCGATTATGTCCAGATCGGCGACAAGGCCGGAACTGTCCTGACTATCGGCGCGGTATACACAAGCCTGCGCACCTATGACAACCAGATCATCTATTTGCCCAACAGTCAGATCACGGCAGGCAGCATCATCAATGTGACAAGCGAGGCGGTACGCCGTGTTGACGTGAACGTTTCGGCGTCCTATGACGATGCGGTAGATACCGTCCGCGCGGCGCTCTGCGCCGCTGCCGCAGCGCACGAAAAGACACTCCGCGACCGGCCTGTCGAGGCACACGTCGTCTCTTATGGCGACAATTCGATCCAGTATGTCCTGCGCTTCTGGGCGCGTACGGAGGACTATTGGGCCTGCTATAACGACGTGATGGACGGACTTCAGGAAACCTTTTCCTCCGCGGGCATCACGATGTCCTATCCACATATCAATGTTCATATGGAATCATAAAAAAAGGAATATCGGGATATCACATATCATTTTCTATATAAAGTCAGAATTATCGAAAATAATGTCGATAGTTCTGGCTTTTTATATTATCAAAGTTCTGATATAACCGTAAATTTGGATTTCCAAAGAACCCCCGCAGGGGGTTCGTATCGGTTGACTTTCTTCAGGCTGCTTGGTAAAATAGACACAAGCTATAAGAGGCGTATTCTGCCGCTTTTTGGTTTCAGAGCGCAGGTACGCCTGCTCGGTCTGTCCATACGGGCTGACCGCCGCCCCCCTTCCGGTGCTGCGTCCGGTGTACGCAGGCCGGCCCAGAACATATTTTAGGAGGATACATCATCGATGGATTGGGATCGCTTAATCACAGTTGAACAGATGGAAGCAGCGACCAACGAATTGCTTGAAACCGGCAAAAAAGTTGGCGCGGATTCCTGGCAGCAGCGCGTCAAGAATCAGACGCCGCACTGCGGCTTCGGCGAAGCCGGCACCTGCTGCCGCATTTGCTCCATGGGCCCCTGCCGCATTACGCCCAAGGCACCGCGCGGCATTTGCGGCTGCGACGTACACGGCATCGTCGGCCGCAACTACCTGCGCTTCACCGCAGGTGGTGCTGCTACGCACTCCGACCATGGCCGTCAGATCTGCCACACGCTCTATCAGGCAAAGGAAGGCGGCTCTTATCAGGTCAAAGACCCCGAAAAACTGAAGAAAGTCGCTGCCGAATGGGGTATCGAGTCCGAGGGCAAGGATATTTATGATCTGGCCCACGAAGTTGCTGAAACCGCCCTTCTCGAGTACGGCAAGCCTTTCGGCGTGCAGCGCTTTTTGAAGCGTGCGCCCGAGCATACCCAGAAGCTGTGGCATGACGCTGGCATTGAGCCGCGTGCCATTGACCGCGAGGTTTCGCAGTCGCTGCACATGACGCATATGGGCTGTTCGTCTCTTCCCGAGGCGCTCATCAAGCAGTCCCTGCGCGCTGGCCTGTCCGACGGCTGGGGCGGCTCCATGGCAGGTACCGAGCTGTCCGACGTTCTGTTCGGCACGCCGCGCCCCGTTGACACCACCGCCAACATCGGCGTCATGGAAAAGGACATGGTCAACATCATTGTCCACGGCCACGATCCCTCTCTTTCTGAGATGATCGTCATGTATTCGCAGGATCCCGAGATGGTCGCGCTGGCCAAGTCCGTCGGCGCAAAGGGCATCAACATCGCGGGCGTCTGCTGCACCGGCAACGAAGTTGCCATGCGGCAGGGCATTCCGATGGCAGGTAACTTCCTGCAGCAGGAAAACGTTGTCCTGACGGGCGCATGCGAAGCCATCGTCGTTGATGTGCAGTGCATCTTCCCGGCTCTTGGCCCGCTTTCCAAGTGCTTCCATACCAAGTTCATCACGACCTCTCCCATTGCCCGCATGCCGGACTCGGATTTCATCGAGTTCCATGAGGATACTGCGACGGAGAACGCCAAGGCGATCATCCGCATGGCGGTCGAAAACTTTAAAAACCGCAAGCCCGAACTTGTCAACATTCCGAACCTCAAGACCAAGGCCCGCGTCGGCTACTCGGTCGAGGCCATTAAGAAAGAACTCGACGGCGTGTGCAACTCCCATGTTGACGCGCTCGGCACGCTGAAGCCGCTGGCCGACGTTGTCAAGGCCGGCGTCCTGCGCGGTGCTGTCGCAATGGTCGGCTGCAACAACCCCAAGGTTCGCCCCGATACTGCGCACATCGAGCTCATGAAGAAGCTTCTCAAGAACGATATCATCGTCATCGTCTCCGGCTGTTCGGCACAGGCTGCGGCCAAGGCCGGCCTCATGGATCTCGACGCTGCTGAATACTGCGGCGAGGGCCTCAAGCGCGTGTGCAAGCTGGTTGGTATTCCGCCGGTTCTGCATATGGGCTCCTGCGTTGATATCTCCCGTATGATGATCCTTGCTTCCGATCTTGCAAAGGATTGGGGCATCAACATTTCTCAGATTCCGCTCTGCGGCTGCGCGCCGGAATGGATGTCTGAAAAGGCAGTTTCCATCGGCAACTACGTCGTGGCGACCGGTATCGACACCTACCTCGGCGTTGATCCGTACTCCAAGGGCTCCAGCGAGATCACTGAACTGCTTCAGGGTGACGCAAGAGGCTGCAAGGAGTGGGTCGAGGCGCATTTCGTCGTTGACACCAACATTGAGAGCCTCGGCGACAAGATGATCGCCGCAATCGAAGCCAAGCGCACGGCTCTCGGCATCTAAGATCTTCCCGGAGGGTCTTTACCGTTATGAAAGTAGCTATCACCGGCAAGGGCGGCGTCGGCAAGACGACGCTGGCCTCCACGCTCGCGCGGCTCTACGCCGACGAAGGGCGCACCGTCCTCGCAGCCGACGTTGACCCGGATGCAAATCTGGGCCTGGCGCTGGGGCTGACAGAGGAAGAGGTCAATTCCATTGTTCCAGTCTCGAAAATGAAGCAGCTTGCCAAGCAGCGCACGGGCGCGAACGACCAGAACAGCTTCTATAAGCTAAACCCGGACGTTTCCGATCTGCCCGATAAGCTTGCCAAGAATATCAACGGCGTCAAGCTTCTCGTTATGGGCACGGTTGATACCGGCGGCTCCGGCTGCGTCTGCCCGGAGCATGTCATGCTCAAGGCGATTCTGACCAATCTCGTTTTCCGCAAGGACGACGTGGTCATCATGGACATGGAGGCAGGGCTTGAACACCTTGGACGCGGCACGGCCAGCATGATGGACCAGTTCATCGTGGTCATCGAGCCGGGCGCGCGGAGTGTACAGACCTATGTGCGCATCAAGGAGCTTGCAAAGGACATCGGCGTGACCAAGGTGCGCGTCGTCGCCAACAAGATCCGCGACGAGTCTGACCGTGAATTTATCAGAAGCCGCATCCCGGCAGACGATCTGCTCGGCTTCATCAGCTACAGTCCCACCGTCATCGACGCGGACCGGAGGGGCCTCTCCCCCTACGACTGCAGCCCCGATGCGCTGGATGAGATCCGTGCGATCAAGGCTGCCATTGACGCCAAAGAATGAATCTGAAAGGAATGAAACCACAATGAAGACATTGTTTAACCGCGTCTTCGACGGCTCTGACGAGATGTTCGCCAAGGCCGAGGAAGAAGTGAACAAGATCGTGGCAGAAGTCGGCCGCGACGCTCCTCTGACGCTTCCCTCCACCGCGTATTTCTGCGCCTGCATCTATGCCTATATCGGCAAAAAGGTCACTACGACCGGCGAACTGCAGGATGCTCTGGCCGACGTGAAGGCCATGATGCTCCGCGAGCCGCGCACCAACTCTATCTTCCAGTCCGGCGTCGGCACCGCCATCGCCGCTGAGATGATCGAGGCCTGCAAATATGTCAAGACCCAGACCCCGTATGAGGGCACGAACTATCACGGCCACTTCACCGACGCGGAAGTCCGTGAACTCGGCGTTCCTCTTGTTACCGGCGATATCCCCGGCTTCGTCGTCATGATCGGCCCGGCTCCTTCCACCGAGGAAGCGGTCGAGACCATCAAGGGCTATCAGTCCCGCGGCATTTTCGTCTTCCTGATCGGCGGCATCATCGAGCAGGCTGTGGAAGCCGGTCTTTCTATGGGCTTCCCCGTCCGTGTCGTTCCCGTCGGCGAAGAGATCTGGTCCGTCGGCCACGTCATTTCTCTGGTTGTGCGCGCGGCCATGATTTTCGGTGCCATCCAGCCGGGCGACGTCGAGGGCTTCCACAAGTACACCTTCGACCGCATCAACGCGTTTGTCAACGCTTATAAGCCTGTCAACGACATTACCGTCGCCTGCGGCGCCGGCGCCATCAAGCTGGGCTTCCCGGTCATCACCAACGACCACGACGATATGTGGGCCGTTCCGAAGTCCCTCATCATCTATGATGACACCAAGGACTGGATCGATACCTCCATCGAGGCCCGCGGCATCAAGCTGAAGATCACGAAGATTGACATCCCCGTTTCCTTCTCCTCTGCATTCGAGGGCGAGATCATCCGTAAGGGCGACATGCAGGTCGAGATCGACGGCTCCCGCAAGGACTGCTTCGAGCTTGTCACCACGAAGGACGCTTCCGAGGTCGAAGACCACAAGATCGTGGTCGAAGGCCCCGAAATTGACGAGATCCCGGTCGGCTCCAAGATTTCCATGAGTTACACCGTCGAGGTCGCGGGCAAGAACATGCAGCCCGACTTTGAGCCGGTCTTCGAGCGTAAGATCCACTCCTTCCTCAACTGCGTGGAAGGCCTGATGCACACCGGCCAGCGCGACATGATCCGCGTCCGTATCAGCAAGGCTGATTTCGAGGCCGGTTTCAAGTTCCGCCACATCGGCGAAGTGCTCTACGCCAAGATCAAGTCCGAGTTTGACACGGTCGTTGACAAGTGCCAGGTCCGCATCGTCGTTGGCGACGAGCCGAACGCCGCGCTGCGCAAGCACGCCAACGAGGTCTTCGACAAGCGCGACGAGCGCCTGAAGTCCATGACCGACGAATCCGTACCCGTCTTCTATTCCTGCATCATGTGCCAGGCGTTCTCTCCGAGCCACGTCTGCATCGTCACCCCGGAGCGTCTGGGCCTCTGTGGCGCCGTTTCGTGGCTGGATGCGAAGGCTACCAACGAACTCGACCCGCAGGGTCCCTGCCAGGTCGTCACCAAGGAGCGCTGCATCGACGAACGCACCGGCCGCTACGAGGACGTTGATGAGGCTGTTGCACAGTACTCCCACGGCGCACTGGAGCACGTCACGCTCTACTCCCTGCTGGAAGACCCGATGACCTCCTGCGGCTGCTTCGAGTGCATCTGCGGCATCGAGCCGTGCTCGATGGGCGTCGTCATCACCTGCCGCGAGTATGCCGGCATCACGCCGCTCGGCATGACCTTCTCCGAGATGGCTTCCATGACTGGCGGCGGCGTGCAGACTCCGGGCTTCATGGGCCACGGCAAGCATTACATCGCTTCCCATAAGTTCCTCAAGGCCGAGGGCGGCGTTGGCCGTCTGGTCTGGCTGCCGAAGGAACTGAAGGACCAGATCCGCGACAAACTCAACGAGACTGCCAAGGATATGTACGATATCGACAACTTCGCCGATATGGTCGCCGACGAGACCAACTGCCCGAACGGCGATCCGGAAGAGTTGCTTGCCTACCTGTCCGAGGTCGGCCACCCCGTCCTCAGCATGGATCCGCTGGATATTTAATTCATACGCTTTCAATCAAAAGACTCCCGCATGCAGCCGCATGCGGGAGTCTTTATTTGTGGGTAGCTGCGTTAGACTATCTGCGGTAAATTAGCTTTGCGTCCAAAATTTGCGGGGCAGTACGAATTCGCCGAGACTCTGTAGGGGCCGATGCCCACATCGGCCCGCTTGGAAATTACAAATTAGCCGAAGAATTTCGTAAAACCGATGCAATCTGCTCAATATGAAACAGTAATCGTGCGCGTATCTGTTTTCTGGTTCAATCCTCGTCTGTATCGTCGTCAAATGAATAATCATTCAATTCCGGAAAATCTAGAAATTCCGCCAGCGTCATATTGAATGCTAGCGCCAACTTGTGTAGTGTCATCACGCGCGGATTTTTTGTTAGACCGCGCACAATATTGTCAAGCGTAGATTGCTTGACATCGCTCATGACGGCCAGCTTATTGATGCTGATACCGCGTTGCCGACACAAATTGCGAATGCGCGAAACATATAAAGAAGAATAGTCCATGCTTTTGCCTCACCATTCCACCCATACTTGGGTTAAAATGATGATAACAGCATAGAAATGTGAAATTACCCGAATATGGGTTGACAACGCATAAGAATTTTGTTATTCTGAAATTACCCAAATACAGGTAATTGGAGGAACTTTTTATGGCAGACTATCAAAAACTTTACGCATTGCTTTGCGGGGTGATTGATGACGTGATCGATCCGCTGGAGCGCATTCCGTTGGTGCTGCCGTATGCAAAAAAAACTCCGCCGTACACTTGTGCAGGCGGAGGAACTCTATATTGATACTTCGGCATATCCCGCGGAGAAGCAGGAAAACGTGATCGTTTTGCAGAGGGAAGGGGAACAGCGCTGAACCAAACTGGTTCAGTGCGTTCCCACAACCTGATACATGGCATCGTTGGAAATCTGTACGGTGACGGTCAGGTGTTTTGTAAAAATTTCTGCCAGCGTTTCGACTGGCAGCAGGCCGTTGGAGACGCTGCGTGCCGTCTTCGCGTGGTGTGCATCGAGCGCCTTGCGGGAGAAGCCATGTGCCACAGTCAGCGTCCCGCCAGTCGTGAGCAGTTCGGCCAGATGTGCAATTAGGCGCTCCGGCTCCGGAAAATGCGGAAATGCGTTGTAGATCACAATGCAGTCGAACAGGGCAGGGAAGTGCGCCTGCGACGCATCACCGCAGAGCACAGTTACGTTCTCCTGCGGGAATTTTTCGCGCGCGATGCGCACCATTTCCGGTGCAATGTCAATGGCCGTGATCTGTGCCGCGCCGCGCTTCAAATAATCCGGGATCAAAACGCCTGTTCCGCAGGCAACGTCCAGCACCGATACGCCGGGGCGGATTCCGGCGTTGTCCAGAATCTGCCCGATCACTGCCTCATTGCGCACCAACTGTGCGTCCCAGCCAGCGGCGGCTTGGTCAAAAAAATCGATGACAGCCTGCTGTTCCATCGCAGACACCCCTTATGCGTACCGTACCCGCAGCAGCCGCGCCTTCGTCAGCGCGACAACAAGCAACGGCAGCAGTACAAGCTGGATTGCAATGCCGGGCAGACCAGTCACGAACGACGTCGTCGCCCATGCCGCGACCGTGAACGTCGCGGGCGCGAAGATCAGTGCTTTGCACACGCCGGACAGAATCCGGCCCAGCAGCATCGCCGTGATCTGGCTGATATACAGGTCAGCATACAGCTTCTTCGTGTGAACGGCCTGCATCATCAAACCACTGACCAGACCGTAAACGCCGCATTCGACCATCATGCCGGGCAGCACAGCAGGGGAGGGCATGCCCGTCAGCACGCCGGACAGCACCGGACCCAGCAGTCCGCAGACAAGACCATACGGCCACCCACAGGCCAGTCCGCACAGCAGCACAGGAATGTGCATCGGCAGGAAGATCGGGCCGGCGTTTGCAATCGCGTGGAACGCCATCGGCAGCACCACGCACAGCGCAATGCAGAGCGCACAGAACGCCAGATTTTTCGCGGAAAATGTTTTTTTCATCGGGAAACTCCTTTGTTCAATTCTTTGCGCCCATTATACCCGACCATCCCGCTCCGCGGAAGCCCCCTAGGGGGTTCAAATTTGCACCTGACGTAAATTCTTCTCTGCGAATCTTTTCCCCTTGCAATTTCTCTCCGTATCCGTTATAATAGTTTCGCAATTCCAGGTGTAGTTCAGATGGTGAAGCGCATGGTTTGGGAGCGCGGCAGCGTTCATCCGACCTGCCGGAGTCAAAATGCCCGAACCCCTTGACACACGGGCATCTGTGGGTTTCCGCATTTTTCGGAATCACTCGAAAAACCGCCTTTGACCACATGGCTGACTACAGACAGCTTAAGACTTCAATTTCATAACCGGGTGTAGCTCAGATGGTAGAGCGCGTGGTTTGGGACCACGAGGCCGCTGGTTCGAAACCAGTCACTCGGACCAGAAAACCCGCTGAAATCATAAGATTTCAGCGGGTTTCCTATGTAAATTGTTTGAGTTTCGCGAAACGCTATTCTTTGCTTATCGCGGCGCAGGATTTGAGAGGATTGCTTTACGCAAAGCAGACAACTGAATCTGATATTTTATTGCTCATTTTGTCACTTTGTGGTATGATTGAATAAACATTAAGTTCCATAAAATCAAAAAAACATTTAGGTACACAGAGGAGGCTAATAATGAACGCTTTTGCTGAAAAACGCTCACAAGCGCTTGAAACTTGTGAAAAAGTCATGGAGGGAATTGAAAATGGAACGACTTCTGTATCTGCTTCTTTGCTGATGTGTAAGCGTATCGCACGCCTCGTAAATGATTTAGATGGGCAAGAATGGCTCAATTATGAATACGGCGGATACCCTCGTGCTGATGATGGTTTTGTTCTTCACAAGGCTTGGGAAGTCGGAGCTATGCACGGAAGATTATATAAAAGCAAGAATAAGGATGGCAGCTTTAGCTCTTGTATCTTCACAGAACTTTGTGGAGAACTTGAGGCCAACATTGAAAGCAGCAAAAAAGCTATCGGCAATTATACTACCCAAGGTTACTCTGTATCAGGTGATTTAGCCCTGCTTGCAACCGATCGTCTGACAGTAAGAGTACACGAGGGAACAAACATTTTACTTCAGAATATTCAAACAGCTGAGCGGCGGTTATCCATTCTAAAGTCTCAATATTATGACTACGCATCAAAATGGCAAATAGAACTGCAATTTGGTAATACAGCAAAATCCGTTTTTGAGATGTATCAAGAAAGAGTTGATAGGTACTACTCTGCTCTGCCGACATCAGCCTTGCAAAAGCTTAACACGATTGAAGAATTGTTAGAAGATAATAATCCGGAACACTATGCACAAATTCTCACTTCTTGCCGAAGATTGTGGACTGAGACCGCGAAAACGCTCTTCAACGAGGTACTACCTAACTATACAGGGAAATTATTCAAAACAAGATCAGGCAAAGACATTGACATCTCTGGTGACCATGATAATAACAAATTATCTGCGGTTATTGAAACACTGCAAACCAAAGCAGCCAGAAATACTCTTGTTGGAAGCGAAACGATTTATTTGGTCGATTGGATGGAACAAATAAATAATGCACAAAGCGCAGGCGTACATCATGAGGTAACACGAGATCAGGCTATGCGATGTATTATTCATACGTATATTGTCTTGGGAGATATTCTTTCTCTGAAAGCAAATGTTGATAATGTAGAATAGCATAATTTCCCGATAATTGATCTCGATAACGAAGTCAGTTCCAGACTCGCGCTTGTGACCTACACAGGGCTTGAAATTGGTCATACTCGGCTTTTTAACTGTAACTGGGGCATTTTCTTGCCCTAACTGCGGAATATTCTTTTGCGGCACTGCTTTGCCGATGCCGCAGTCGATCTTCCGAGCAGTGGCGTACTGCATATCGGAGGTTGCGTGCGTGTAAATGTCCAGTGTCGTGGCCGCAGACACCTGCCCCAGCATGGCGGAGAGCGTTTTCACGTCCATCCCTTCACATTCAACTAAAATCAAAGCCCGCCGGAATCGCAAGATTTCGGTGGGCTTTCTATGAAAATTGTTCAGTTTTATTCATCTGTGTCTTCGCGCAGCAGATCATTGAACAGGATGCTCATGTAATTGCTGCGGCCATACAGAACACGGTCAATGTAGACATCGCTGCCTTGTACACGGTAAAACACCATATAATTGCCACTGACAAGGTAACGGTATTCGCTGCTAACATCAGCGATCGAGGAAAGCGGCGTTCCCAACTCTGCAAAGATTTTCAACTGGTCGACTGCGTCCATAATGCGATTTGTCACGCGCTCCGCGGCGGAACGGTTTTGAAGTTCCGATACGATGTAGTCCCAAATATCATCCAAATCACGGCGGGACTCGAGAGAATAATGAATTTTATTCTTCATGCGCTCTTGCGCGGAAGTGCGCCCTCATATCGTCCGGCATCAGCCAGCCTTCCGTTTCGCCGGAGCGACGGCCCTTTGCAAGCTCATTCATCAATTTCAGGGTTGCCTGCGTTTTCTCATAGTCCTGCATATCCACGATGGCGTACCGTCCGCGCCCGT
>ERZ772875.3105-NODE-3105-length-10805-cov-7.201395_pt1 | contig 10805 bp, 8 predicted proteins | sample MGYA00580585_ERZ772875 | MGnify/ENA primary metagenome ERZ772875 (study PRJEB29015, sample SAMEA2737736) | human gut metagenome | biome: human gut; feature: human-associated habitat; material: faeces | place: China | collected 2012 ... | reverse complement strand
TAGCCAGCCGCCTTGCATCCCAATCTTAAAATTCCGATTGGAAGCAGCACCATCATAACCGCATCTGCGGCTCTCCAGAATCCAAGTCCGAGATTAAATGTGATATATACAATTGCTTCCGCGGCCATCCGCCCTACCCATGTCTGATAGCGCCAGGATAAGTACTCGAAAAATCCCATGGTGGTAGAATAATGGTAAAAATAGGTGTCATCGCCGTCGGAATAACCCATCTGATTTAAAATCACAAAAATAGCGATTGCCATGAACGCCCAAAATATCCATACTATTTTTTTTTGATTTGTCTTGCTCTTTTCTTTGTCTGCACTCATATCTATAATATTTATAAATCCCTTAATGTCTTTTTTCTCTTCTAAAAAATCCAGCAAAATTTCTTGAATTGCCAAAGTTCGTTTTTTACCAATTACGGTCTATGCTTATATCCTTGTCATCTAAAATCACCGACTCAATAATATACTTTGGTCTTTTTTTTGTTTCCAGATATGTTTTGCCGATATACTCACCGATAATACCGATTGCAAAAATCTGCAAGCCGCCAAGCACCCAAATTGAAACCATAATACTTGCCCAGCCTGGGACAACATTTCCATTAAAATAATCCACAAAAGACTTAATTAGCATTATCAGACTGATCAGGCAGATCAGTAAACCGCCTATTGTAATCATTCGAATCGGTTTTACAGAAAGGGATGTGATTCCTTCAAAAGCAAATGTGACCATCTTTCCAAGCGGATACTTACTCTCGCCGGCAAAACGTTCTCCCCGCTCATACTCCACCGTGCCGACGGTATAGCCGATCATGGGGACGATGCCCCGGAGGAAGAGGTTGACCTCCTTAAACTGCTCCAGCCCCTCCAGGGCCCGGTGGGACATCAGGCGGTAGTCGGCGTGGTTGAACACGATATCCGCGCCCAGAGCGTTCATCACATGATAAAAGCCCTCGGCAGTGAACCGCTTGAAGAAGGTGTCGGTGTCCCGGCGGCTGCGCACACCGTACACCACCTCGGCACCGTCCAGATACTTTTTCACCATCTCGTCCATGGCGTTGATGTCGTCCTGACCGTCGCAGTCGATGGAGATGGTGATATCGCAGCTGTCGCTGTGCAGCGCCTCCATCAGCCCCGCCAGCACGGCGTTCTGGTGGCCGCGGTTGCGGCTCTGGGAAATGCCGATATAGTGCTCGTCCTGTGCGGCAAAGCCTTGGATCAGTTCCCACGTTTTGTCGCGGGAGCCATCGTTGACAAAGAGCACCCGGCTTTTATCGCTGACCAGCCCCTGTGCGGTCAGACTGTGGATCTTTTCCAGAAACATGGGTGCTGTAATGGGCAGCACCTGCTCCTCGTTGTAGCAGGGGATCACGATCCAGAGTACGGGTTTGGACATTGTTTTATCGCTCCTTATTTGTAAAATAACCCTCTCAGTCATCGCTGCGCGATGCCAGCTCCCCCGAAAGGGGGAGCTTTTCTCGGCAGAGGGGAACACTTGTTCTTCTGCCGGAGAAGGCAGACTGTTCTGAAAACTTGCATAAAGCTCCCCCCTCGGGGGAGCTGGCGCGAAGCGCCTGAGAGGGTTTATTGCACCATCTGCTGCAAGGCATCCGGCTCCAGCAGCTTGAAGCTGCTGCGGTAGGTGTCGATGAGCCCTTCCTTCTGCATGGTGCTCAACTCCCGGGAGAGGGCGCTGCGGTCGCAGTTGAGGTAATCCGCCAGCTGGATGCGGGAGAAGGGGATGCTGAAGGTCAGGCTGTGGGCGCGGGCGGCCTCGCTGAGCAGATAGGCCGCTACCTTGGCGCGCAGGCTTTTCATCACCAGCAGGTCGATGCGGCGGGAGAGGGAAAAATATTTATCGCTGATGGTGCGCACAAGGTTCTGCACCACCCGCTGGTGGGCGGGGCTGCCGTCCGAGAGCAGCAGCCGCTCGTAGGGCAGCAGCAGCACCTCACAGGGGGCGGCAGCCAGCACGGTGACCGGGCTGGACAAGCTGGAGCCTCCCAGCACGTCCCCGAACACCCCGCCCGGCTCTACCTGGGCGATGGGGATGCGCACCCCGCCCGGTGCCGGGCGGTAGGCCTCCAGCTCGCCGGACAGCACGATGCCCACCCGGCGGCTGGGCTCCCCCGCCAGCACAAGGGCTTCGCCCTTGCCGTAGCTGCGCACACTGCCCCCCAGCCTGGACAGCAGCGTGCTGAGCTCCGCAGCGGAAAGCCCCGCGAACAGCGTGGTGGTTTGTAACAGCGGCAGATAATTATTCATCGCAACTCCGCAGAGAAAATAATGTTCTCCGCAGCCTCCTGCAATTGCGTTGCACACGCAACGGTATTTTTACCCCTATTATAGTAAACTGGAACGCGCAAAGCAAATGATTTTGCAAAATTTTCAAAAAAAGACCGGTTTCCGCTTCCCGTACCGGGGCGTGCCGGGTGTGAAAAGGAGTATTTCATGAAAAAGATCCTGTCCTTACTGCTGGCGTTCAGCCTTGCACTGAGCCTTGCAGCCTGCGGCGGCAGTGCAAGCTCTGCCGTTTCCAGCACGGTGGTGTCCGAGGCTGCTTCCTCTGCGGCTGCTTCCGAGGAAGAAGAGGCCGCAGCGCCGCTGTCTGCTACCGAGCCGCTGCGCATCGCCGGGCTGAAGGGCCCCACCACCATGGGGCTTGTCAACCTGCTGTCGATGGAGCAGGCCGGTACTGCCGCCATGGACTACGATCTGCAGCTTTACGGCGCTGCGGATGAGATCGTGCCGCTGCTCATCAAGGGCGAGCTGGACATGGCTGCTATCCCGGCCAATCTGGCTGCGACCCTGTACCAGAAAACCAGCGGCGGCATTCAGGCCGTGGCGGTGAATACTTTGGGCGTTTTGTATGTGGTGGAGCAGGGCGACACCGTCCACAGTATGGCCGACCTCAAGGGACGCACCATCCTGTCCACCGGCAAGGGCACTACCCCGGAGTATGTGCTGCGCTATCTGCTTACCGCCAACGGCCTTGACCCGGACAAGGATGTGGACATCCAGTATTACAGCGAGGCTACCGAGGTGACCGCCCAGATGGCCAGCACGCAGGACGCCATTGCGGTGCTGCCCCAGCCCTATGTGACCGCTGCCGGGCTGAAGGACGACACCCTGCGGGTAGCCCTTGACCTGACCGCCGAGTGGGACAAGGTGGCAGACACCCAGCTGATCACCGGTGTGACCGTGGTGCGCAAAGCCTATGCCGAGGAGCACCCGGACGTGGTAGCTGCTTTTCTGGCAGACTATGCCCAGAGCGTGAACGCCGCCAACACCGATCTGGACGGCACCGCCGCCCTGTGCGAGGAGCAGGGGGTGGTGGCAAAAGCCGCCATTGCCAAAAAGGCACTGCCCAACTGCAACATCGTCTGCCTGACCGGCGAGGAACTGAAAGCAGACGTCTCCGGTTACCTGCAGGTGCTCTACGATGCCGACCCTGCCGCCGTGGGCGGTACGCTGCCCGGCGAGGATTTCTACTGGGCAGCCCAGTAACAGCCTGAAAAAAGCATTCCATCCCCCGCCGCTCTGCCGTGGTACGCAGCGCGGCGGTTTTTGTTTCCCGGTTGCAATTCCGCTGCAAAAGTTCTACAATAGAGGCACATTATAGAATATGGAGGGAAAACCTATGGCTTGCACTACCATTCTGGTCGGCAAGGCAGCATCGTACGATGGCTCTACCATGATCGCCCGCAACGATGACTCCGGCTCCGGCCATTTCACCGCTAAAAAATTTACCGTGATCCACCCGGAGGATCTGCCCAAGACCTACCGCAGCGTCCTCTCCCATGTGGAAATCCCCCTGCCGGAAGGCGCACTGCGGTTTACCGCCATGCCCAACGCCGTGGAGGGCAAGGGCATCTGGGCGGCTTCCGGTGTCAACGCCGCCAATGTGGGCATGACCGCCACCGAGACCATCACCTCCAACCCCCGCGTGCTGGGCGCAGACCCGCTGGTGGAGTATCAGCCTGCCAAGGGCGAAAAGCCCGAGGTGCCCGGCGGTATTGGCGAGGAGGATATCGTCTATCTGGTGCTGCCCTATATCCACTCTGCCCGTGAGGGCGTGCTGCGTCTGGGCAGTCTGCTGGAGCAGTACGGTACTTACGAGATGAACGGCATCGCTTTTCAGGATGTAAACGAGATCTGGTGGCTGGAGACCATCGGCGGTCACCACTGGATCGCCCGCCGCGTGCCGGACGATGTGTATGTGGTCATGCCCAACCAGCTGGGCATCGACACCTTTGATCTGGAAGATGCCTTCGGTGCACAGGAAAACTACCTCTGCTCTGCCGACCTGCGGGAGTTCATTGCCAAGAATCACCTCGACCTTTCTTTGGACGGCGCGCTGAACCCCCGGGACGCCTTTGGCAGCCACGATGACGCCGACCACGTTTACAACACCCCCCGCGCATGGTATATGCTGCGCTACCTCAACCCCCGCACATGGGTGTGGGAGGGTGCCGACGCCGACTACACCCCCATGTCCGATGACCTGCCGTGGTGCATGGTGCCGGAGCGCAAGGTGACCCCGGAGGACATCAAGTATATGCTGTCCAGCCACTATCAGGGCACCCCCTATGATCCCTACCTGAGCTACGGCGACAAGTCCGCAAAGGGCGCATACCGCTCCATCGGCATCAACCGCAATGACTTTATGGCGCTTTTGCAGATGCGTCCCGACCAGCCGGAGGAATCCCGCGCTGTGGAGTGGGTGGCCTATGCCTCCAACGCCTTCAACACCATGGTGCCCTTCTACGCCAACGTGGAGCGTACCCCGGAGTATCTGGCCAACACCACCGGCACTGTGTCCACCGATAACTTCTACTGGACCAGCCGTCTGATTGCCGCCATGGCAGACGCCTCCTATAATAAATCCCTCTTCCACCTCGAGCGCTACGAGGAGGCCGTGCTCTCCGCTGCCCGCGCACTGGTGAACGGGTACGATGCAAAGCTTGCCGCCGAGCCGGACGCCGCAAGCCGCGCCGCCCTGCGGGAGGAAGCCAACACCGCCATTGCCGCCATGCTGCAGGAGAAGGCCGCCGACACGCTGGATAAAGTTCTGTTTGAACTGAGCAGCCAGATGAAGAACGCCTACTCCCGCTCGGATGCCTGATGTAAACCAGCCGGAGCACCAAAACTGGTCACGACCGGTCACATAAACGCAGAAAAGACCACCGCATACACAAGTGCGGTGGTCTTTTTGCGTGCAAAAAGCTCTTGTATCCAAGGCGTTGGAAATTCTGCACAAAAATGATGAAAATTCTTTGTGATCGAAAATGACCGAAGCTGATTGATTTTGACAAGATTTTTGCTATAATAAAGATGCAAACAACCAAAACACGCCAAGACTGCGCAAAACCGGTCAGGCGTGGGAAGGAAAGAAGGAGAGAGACACTATGCTGGCGGAGGAACGTTTTGCGCTGATCCTAGAGCAGCTGAACGAGCAGCGCACCGTGACGGTGCAGCAGCTGTGCGAGGCGCTGCACACCAGCGAATCCACGATCCGGCGTGACCTGACCGAGTTGGACCGGCAGGGCAGGCTGACCAAGGTACACGGAGGGGCCACCCTGCCGGACAGCCGCTTTCTGGCAGACGAGCCCACCATGGAAGCCAAGGAGACACTGGCGGTAGCCGAAAAGCGCAGCATTGCCGCAGCCGCCGCAGCGCTCATTGCTGCCGAGGATTTTGTATTCATTGATGCAGGCACCACCACGCTGGAGCTGGTGCGGGCGTTGACGGGTGTGGCGCTCAAAGCCACCTATGTGACCAATGGCGTGGCGCACGCCCGGCTGCTGGCGCAGAAGGGTTGTCGGGTGTATCTTCCCGGCGGGCTGCTGCGCCCCCAGACCGAAGCCATCGTGGGCGCTCCGGCGGTCAGCAGCATCCAGCAGTATAACTTCACCAAAGCATTCATGGGTGCCAACGGTGTGGCGCTGGAGGCGGGCTTTACCACCCCGGACCCCGAGGAAGCAGCGGTAAAGGCCGCTGCCGTCCGCCGCGCCCGGGAAAGCTGGTTCCTTGTGGATGACGCCAAATTTGCTAAAATTTACCCGGCGGTCATCACGGACCTGCACGGCGGTGCCATCCTGACCAACCGCTGCCCGAACCCGAAATATAAGCAGTATACGTTCGTAAAGGAGGCAGAAGCATGATTTACACCGTTACCTTTAACCCGGCCATCGACTACGTTGTGCGTCTGGACGCACCGCTGGAGGTGGGTGAAGTGAACCGCGCCCAAGGCGAGGATTGCGTGCTGGGCGGCAAGGGCATCAACGTGTCCGGCGTGCTGGCGCAGCTGGGCTGCGAGAGCGTGGCACTGGGCTTTGTGGCCGGGGAGACCGGCGCATGGCTGGAGCGCGGTCTGGCGGCACAGGGGCTCAAGACCGACTTTGTGCATCTGGAAAACGGCATGACCCGCATCAACGTCAAGATCAAGGCCGGGCAGGAGACTGAGCTGAACGGCGCAGGCCCTGCCATCCCGGAAAGCGCTTTGCAGCAGCTGGAAGCCCAGCTGGACAAGCTGGCCGAGGGCGATATCCTCATTCTGGCAGGCAGCATCCCGGCAAGCCTGCCGCAAAGCGTCTACGAGCGGCTGCTGGCGCGGCTGCAGGGCAGGGGCGTGCGCGCGGTGGTGGACGCTACCCGCGACCTTCTGGTAAACGTGCTGCCCTACCACCCCTTCCTTATCAAGCCCAACAACCATGAGCTGGGCGAGATCGTGGGCAAGGTACTGACCACTGACGCAGAGATCGTGGCAGCTGCCCGCACTTTGCAGGAAAAGGGCGCGCGCAACGTGCTGGTAAGCATGGCCGGGGACGGTGCGCTGCTGCTGGACGAGCAGGGACAGGTGCACCGCATCGGTTGCCCCAAGGGCAAGGTGGTCAACAGCGTGGGTGCAGGCGACAGCATGGTGGCCGGTTTTGTGGCCGGGTATCTGCAAAGCCGCAGCTACGCGCAGGCGCTGCGTCTGGGCACGGCCTGCGGCAGCGCAACGGCTTTCAGCCTTGGGCTTGCCACAAAGGAAAAGATCGACGAGCTGCTGGCGCAGCTTTGATAGGATAAAAGGAACAAAGGAGGAACGTTTATGCGCATTACCGAGTTATTTACCGCACAGTCCATTGCGCTGGACGAAGCGCTGCAGACGCAGGAGCAGATCCTGAGCCGTCTGGTGGAGCTGCAGGCTACCCATGGCAACATCACCGACAAAGAGGCTTACAAAAAGGCACTCTACGCCCGCGAGGCCGAGGGCTCTACCTATGTGGATAACGGCATCACTGTGCCCCACGCCAAGACCAATGTGGTTACCCGCCCCAGTCTGGCCGCCCTGCGGCTGAGCACCCCGGTACAGTACAACGCTGAGGATGACGGCACCACCGATCTGCTGTTTGCCATTGCCGCCCCGGAAAACGGCAGCCTGCATGTGGATATGCTGGCGCGTATGATGCAGATGCTGATGAACGAGGACTTTGTGGAAAAGCTTAAGGCCGCCAAGACCCCCAAGGAGTTCTTGGAGTGCATCGACGCGCAGGAAGAAGCACAGTTTGGTGCAGAGAGTTTTACCCAGCAGGCTATCCCGCAGGACGGCTACCGCATTTTGGCTGTGACCGCCTGCGTCAACGGCATCGCCCACACCTACATGGCGGCAGAAGCACTGACCAAGGCCGGTGACAAGCTGGGTCTGCCCACCAAGGTGGAGACCAACGGCTCGGACGGCGCAAAGAACATCCTGACCCGCGCCGAGATCGCCGCCTGCGATGGTATTATCGTAGCAGCGGAGAAAAAGGTGGACACCGCCCGCTTCGATGGCAAGCCGGTGCTGTTCACCCGCGTAGATGACGGCATCCATAAGCCGGAGGAGCTCATTAAGAAAATCGCCCACGGCGAGGTGCCTGTGTACCATGCCGAGGGCGGTGCAGCAGCCGAAGATGACACCGCCGGTAAGGACAGCTTTGGCCGCAGCCTGTACAAGAACCTGATGAACGGCGTTTCCCACATGCTGCCCTTCGTGGTGGGCGGCGGCATCATGATCGCGCTGGCCTTCCTGCTGGATGATTACAGCATCGATCCCGCAAACTTTGGCATGAACACCCCCGTTGCCGCCTTCTTCAAGACGGTGGGCGGCGCAGCCTTTGGCTATATGCTGCCCATTCTGGCAGGTTTCATCGCCATGTCCATCGCCGACCGTCCGGGCTTGGCCGTAGGCTTTGCAGGCGGCGTGCTGGCTATGAACGGCACCAACTTCACCGACCTTGCCGCAGGCAGCACCACCGGCATCTCCGGCGGCTTCCTTGCAGCGCTGCTGGCCGGTTTTGCAGCGGGCTACATCGTGCAGTTCCTCAAAAAGATCACCGAAAAGCTGCCCGCCAGCCTGAACGGTATCCGGCCCATGCTCATTTACCCGCTGGGCGGCATTCTCATCGTAGGTGCGATGATGTGCGCCGTGAACCCGGTAATGGGCATGATCAACACCGCCATGACCGACTGGCTGAACGCACTGGGCGGTAGCTCCAAGGTGCTGCTGGGTGCTATCGTGGCCGGTATGATGAGCGTGGATATGGGCGGCCCGGTCAACAAGGCAGCCTACGTCTTTGGCACCGCAGCTCTTGCCTCCGGCAACTACGAGGTGATGGCAGCCGTCATGGTGGGTGGCATGGTGCCTCCCATCGCTATTGCCCTGTCCACCACCTTCTGCCCCCGCAAGTGGACGTTGGACGAGCGCCGCAACGGCATTGTGAACTACGTCATGGGCCTGTGCTTCGTGTCTGAGGGCGCTATCCCCTATGCAGCAGCCGACCCGCTGCGCGTCCTGCCCAGCTGCGTTGTCGGCTCTGCGGTCGCCGGTGCGCTCTCCATGACCTTCGGCTGCGCACTGCGCGCACCCCACGGTGGCATCTTCGTATTCCCGGTGGTGGATCACGCCGTGCTGTACTGTGTGGCGCTGGCTGTGGGCAGTGTGCTGGGTGCAGTGATCCTGAGCCTTGTCAAAAAGACTCAGCCCGTCGAGGCAAAGTAACAAGTCATTTTCTTCTCCATACGGATAGTTCTTCATAAGAGCAAAGGGGACTGCCGCACACCGCGGCGGTCCCCTTTGCGTTTTGCACAGGCACCATTTTCACAAAAAACAGGACAATATACCGCCCAAAACGGCCTATCCTGCCGGAATTGCGTTCAGCGCTTTGTTTTGCATTGCACCCCACCCCGGGCTGTGGTATACTTATATTCGTGATTTTAAAGCCCGGGTATGGTGTGCCGGGCCACCAGAGAGGAAACGAACGATGAAAATAGGATTTGACAACGACAAATATCTTGCGATGCAGTCTGAGCATATCCGCGAGCGCATCAAGAAGTTTGACAATAAGCTGTATCTGGAATTCGGCGGCAAGCTGTTCGACGATTACCACGCCTCCCGCGTGCTGCCCGGCTTTCAACCGGACTCCAAGCTGCAGATGCTTTTGCAGCTCAAGGAGCAGGCCGAGATCGTCATCGTCATCAGCGCGCAGGACATCATCAGCAGCAAGGTGCGCGGCGACTACGGCATCACCTACGATTTGGACGTGCTGCGTCTCATCGATGCTTTTCAGGAGATGGGGCTGTATGTGGGCAGTGTGTGCGTGACCAAGTACACCGCCGCCGCCGAGGTGGAAGCCTTTGAAAAGCGGCTGAGCAGTCTGGGCATCCGCACCTTCCGCCACTACAAGATCCCCGGCTACCCCAACGATGTGGCCCGCATTGTCAGCGATGAGGGCTACGGCCGCAACGAGTACATTGAGACCGAGCGCCCGCTGGTGGTCATCACTGCGCCCGGCCCCGGCAGCGGAAAGATGGCCGTCTGCCTGTCCCAGCTGTATCATGAATATAAGCGGGGCGTCAAGGCTGGCTACGCCAAGTTCGAGACCTTCCCCATCTGGAACATTCCCCTGAAGCACCCGGTCAATTTGGCCTACGAGGCTGCTACCGCCGACCTGAACGATGTGAACATGATCGACCCCTTCCATCTGGAAGCCTACGGCGTTACCACCGTGAACTACAACCGCGACATCGAGATCTTCCCGGTGGTGAATGCGATGTTCGAGTTGATCGCAGGCCAGAGCCCCTATAAGTCCCCCACGGACATGGGTGTGAACATGGCCGGCAACTGCATCGTGGACGACGCAGTCTGCTGCGAGGCCTCCCGCAAGGAGATCGTGCGCCGGTACTACAAGTGCCTGTGCGAGCAGAAGATCACCGGCACCGCCAAGGAGAGCGAGCGCTACAAGCTGGAGCTGCTGATGAATCAGGCCGGACTGACCATGGGTGCACGCGAGGTGGAAAAGCAGGCACACGCCCGCAGCGAGGCCACCGGCGGCGCACCGGCTGCTGCCATTGAGCTGAGCGACGGCACTGTCATCACCGGCAAGACCGGCCCGCTGCTGGGCGCTACCGCAAGCGCCCTGATCAACGCGCTCAAGTATCTGGCGGGCATCCCGCAGGAGACGGATCTGGTCAGCGCCGCTGCCATCGAGCCTATCCAGACCCTCAAGACCAACTATCTGGGTGGCAAGAACCCCCGTCTGCATACCGACGAGATCCTGATCGCCCTGTCCAGCTCTGCTGCCTCCAGCGAGCTTGCCGCAGCAGCCATGCACCAGCTGCCCAACCTCAAGGGCTGCGATGTGCACTCTACCGTTCTGCTTTCCAGCGTGGACAGCAGCACCCTGAACCGTCTGGGCATGTACCTGACCTGCGACCCCGTCTACGAGGAAGAGGACCGCAAGTACCACAAGCAGTAAATTATACAAAAAACAAAAC
>ERZ772875.3097-NODE-3097-length-10846-cov-2.732740_pt1 | contig 10846 bp, 9 predicted proteins | sample MGYA00580585_ERZ772875 | MGnify/ENA primary metagenome ERZ772875 (study PRJEB29015, sample SAMEA2737736) | human gut metagenome | biome: human gut; feature: human-associated habitat; material: faeces | place: China | collected 2012 ... | reverse complement strand
ACAAAGCTGGTCTGCACTGGTATCTTACTTTGCTGACTTTTACCGACGCGAACGGATGGCGGGTGTACATTGAAGCTCCCCTGCGCAGCATCTATGTTGATGTGGCTACCAACTATAACGGTGGCATCAGTCAAAGGGTTTTTTACCGCGAAAGCACTGACATCACCTGTTTCAATCTCGACACCATCCTAAACGATGTTCTTACCGAAGCTGCAAAGACGAATGCCGCCTTCTTGGATATTTCCATTCCCGACTGGCTGGTCGCCTATCCCGCCAGCGCATTGCAAAATGAAACATAACAACGCAAACGCGGCTACAGGTCTTGTGCCTGTAGCCGCATTCTATACCTTCTGCCATATTTTCATTCTTCTATTTTGCAATTTTCAGTCTTCATAAACAGATAATTTCCACGATAGCAGACAATTACCCAGTCCCGTTGCCATCTCTGTGGAATCGCTTCAATCGCTTCACCATCAGCCAGCATGACAATCGGCTGAACATCCTGTTGTACCATGATGTACAGCCCTGCACCTTCTTCGCCGCAAGTAACAACCGCCGGAACGAGAAATTCCTGCATAGACAGCGGACAGGTTGCCAAATCGAAATCTTCCACACCGAAAGAATGTTCTTCCACAGGGTACACCTCATAGCTGAAGCGGGAATAAACTGGTACATCAATTTGAAATTCCAGACCACGGTCATAGCTCATGTTAATATACGTTGTTCCATAGCCTTCTACATAATAAGAAATTGCACCAAAAGACGATACATATCCATCACCCAAATTCAGCATAAGATTCCATCTTTTTTGATTTTCATCCACAAAGTCAAAATAGATGTACGTCCAATCAGAATTTCCGTAAGGCATAGCAGAAAAATTTTGCAGCATCCAGCCATCCCGCATCAAAGCGCGGTCGTTCTGCTCGCTTACTTTCCACAGGTCGCCCTGCCGCCTCAAAATCAACAGCCGCAACTGATTGTCTTTCTGCGCAACCACCGGGAGAAAGCGCATTTCCTTCAAATTCTCTGCGGATGAAAAGTTTTCCTCTTCCTCCCGTCCGTTCGGCTGATAGAGCGTCCAGCCCTCGCCGATTTCGTCCTCCACAATCTGAATCAGCCGTTTGCTTTTCAGTTCGGTCAGCCAATCTGACACAAGAGGGTTCGCGTTCTCCGCAACCGCACACGAAATTCCCCCCATCATCACCATCATCGCCAGCAGCAGTCCCAGCAGCCGTTTCATCCGTTTCTCCTCCTCCGTTGCTTCGGGCTTTCCGCCCTGTTTGCTTCCATTATATCATCATCCGGCGGAAAAGGGAAGTTGCACATAGATTTTGTTACATTTAATACGAACATATGTTTACTGTTTTGGACAAAAGAAGTACTACGAATTGTCGGAAATGACGAATATGCCTAATTGGTCGAAAATTCGCTTGACAAAACAACAGAACGGTTATATTCTTCGCGTCGAAAGGGAACATTTGGTCGCAAGAACGAACGTTTTGAGAACGGATGTGTTCCTTTTCAAGATAAGGAAGGAGGGATGGATGTGATGAATGTGGTTGTGAGGGAGACTGGGCCGCCCTGCAAAGCAACGGATTTGGAACTATTGGGGCTGGTCGAAGTTTATTCGCCTGCGCTAATGCTATAACTACATACAAAATAGGAATGAGATTTTTCATCCATTTCGATGGTTGTAATATCTGCTTGTTCCACATCGGTGAATATGTAAAGGCATGATTCATACTGCAACGGTAGCCTTGAAGTCTCAAAATGCTCATTTAGCAGGTTGATTTGATACTTCTGCCGTTGCAGTTCTCTATTCCAGTAGCCATCTACCGACAGCAAGACGGCGCCAGCAGCCTTGATTTCAGCAATATAGCTGTTATCATCTACTGCAAGCAGTGTCTGGCTGTCGGTTATTTTTTGCTGCGTTATATCATAGAGAAGGATTTCCGATTTTTCATTTGTTAAACGGATTCTCATGTATGCCGTTTGACCGATGCAAGCAGCATCTCGAACATTTTCATTCTGAAGAAAATCACCGCTTAACTCAACAATACTTTCTTGCATCGCTGCATTGTAGCTTCTTATTTCCAGATTTCCCTTTTCATTTTGCTGTCCAATCAGCAAGTTACCGTCTTGATCAGAACAAGCGCAAAATGACCAATCATATATCATCAGTTTTTTGCTTTTCCCGCTTGCAATATGTGTGATTTTTACCGTGCGAAATGGCGTTTCATCCTCCGAATGCGCTTGCTTTTCAACCATATAATCGCCAACATGCTGTGCATAAGGGGCAGCCCCAAATTTCAACTTTTTTGTAGTCGGTTTCTGAATCCGCTTTCCCGTATAACGGTATACCGTTTGTGTACATACTTCCATCGAGGTTATGTCCGGATAGTATTCACATATAAAGCGGTCTTTTTTCAAAATAATTTGCCCATGCGGAATTTGTTCACCGTTTGGGTCGAATTCCCCAAGTTTAGCAGATAGAAGCGATGTTCCCACCGGATCAAAAAGTTCCATCCACATCTCTTGCAATTCCGATTTTTCGCCCTCGATATAGTAGATGACCACAAAACTTCCGTTCGGTGTGTGCGTCACGCTATAAAGTTCGACGGGTTCTTTACGAAACGCCAACGGATTCATGCGTATCAACTGCATGGATGCGTTATCCGTAGAGGCTTGCGCACCTGCCATTCCCCCCATCATCACCATCATCGCCAGCAGCAGTCCCAGCAGCCGTTTCATCCGTTTCTCCTCCTTCATTGCTCCGGGCTTTCCGCCCTGTTTGCTTCCATTATATCATCATCCGGATTCTTGACCCTTTCGCGCGATTGAGTTGGCTTCCTCTCCATGCTTTGCCCGCGTGTTTATCCTTTTTTATCCAACCATTTCCGTGAGTGAAATCCATCCGCTCTCCACCTCATACCGTTCTGTCCCAACATACGCCTTCACGCGCACTCGATACAGACCCGCATTCACCAGCTTTCCCTGCGAATCCGTCCCATTCCAGCAGAACGTCGACCCCGGTGCACTCAGCTGCTCCGGGCGTGATGCCTGCCGTGACGACAATCGCCGCACCGTCTGGCCGGCTTCATCCTCAATCGTCACCGTTAGTTCGCATGGAACGCCATGATACACCACAAAGGTCAATTCCTCGCCGCTTTCGGGGCAGAATGTGTCCTGCACATGCACACGCAGTTCCGGGTCGCTCGTCGTTGGCGGAACGCAGAGGACTTTCGACCAGACGACGCTCGGCAGACCCTTTTCAATCACCAGAATCTGCAAGAGGACATAGCCGGAGGACTGCGCATCGGCAGTGTTCAGGGTGATGGAGCGCTCCTTCAAGCCAGGGGATAGGGTTCGTCCGGCAATGGCGTAACTGCCGAAATCGCCGTTGTTGTCGTAAATCAGCGTAGATTGGTCAAAATCCCAGATGCCCTGACGGCGATAGACCAGCTGATAGGCAACTTGCGCCGTGCGGACAACGTTGAAGGAAAAATCAATTACGGGCGCATCAGCGGAGAGCGTATCGCCGCTGAAGGTGATGCCCTCGATGCTTGTCTCGCGCCGGCGGCTGCTGACGGCACCTGCGGCTGCAGGCTTCGCAGCTGGGCAGTATACAGCTGATTCGCAATGTCATGCAGCTCCACATTCAGATAGCTGCTCTCTCTTATTTTTTTAAGAAGTCGATTTTGTATTTTCCTGTATTCCTGCAGGTATTCCTGTTCCAGCAGGTCCAGTATTTCATTATTTTCCATGTTTATGACCTCTTTCCTGTCCTATTATAGTATATCATATGAATCCGATTGCGTGAGCATTTATACGATAACAAATACACCGTAAAATTACAATGTTTTTTCTATGAAAAATTATGGAAAAGTATACTTTCATGGGTTATGTATCCATTTCCCGGGGAATATCTTTTTGTACAATCCTGTTTGTCCCAGCTTTGAACATCCAATCCTTTTCATTTTTTTAACATTTACCTCTGAACCAAACAGGCGTATAATAAGATACAAATATCAAAGGGGTAGTAGAATGAATAAAGAGAAGTCAAAAAACAGAGGTTTGATGACTGAGGGAGTCATCTGGAAGGAAATTCTGCTGTTTTCCATACCACTGCTGCTGGGAAATCTGTTTCAGCAGCTGTATAATGCAGTGGATTCCGTTGTTGTGGGGAATTATATCGGGGCACAGGCACTTGCGGCTGTAGGCTCCAGTGCGCCTGTCATCAATTTACTTGTCAGCTTTTTCATGGGACTTGCGGTTGGGGCCGGCGTCATCATCTCCCGCTATTTCGGGGCAAGAAAAAAAGAAGAACTGCACATCGCCGTGCATACCTCGCTGGCACTGACCTTTGCGGCAGGTCTTGTCATGACGCTGATTGGCGTACTTATTTCTCCTTATGTACTGCAATGGGTAGGAACACCAAGTGATGTCATGGAAAGCTCCGTGCTGTATCTGCGTATTTATTTTCTGGGCATTTTATCGTGATGGTTTACAACATGGGAAGCGGTATCCTGCGGGCAGTGGGTGATTCCAGAAATCCGCTGTACTTTCTGATCGTGTCTTCCGTCACCAACATTATTCTGGATATGCTGTTCGTCATCGTCTTTCACATGGGAATTGCCGGAGTCGGATGGGCCACGCTGATTGCACAGACCATCAGTGCTGTATTAACCATGCTTCTGCTTATGCGTACCAAAGAAGAATACCAGGTAAAGCTGAAGCATATCCGCTTTCACAAGCATATGCTTTATGAAATTGTCCGACTGGGACTTCCCAGCGGTTTGCAGAATGCCATCGTTTCCTTTTCCAATGTTATCGTGCAAAGCAACATCAACGCCTTCGGTTCTCTGGCAATGGCAGGCTGCGGCTCCTACACCAAGATCGACGGCTTTGCCATACTTCCGGTTATGAGCTATTCCATGGCACTGACCACGTTTACCGGACAGAATATGGGGGCTAAAAAATATGACCGGGTAAAGCAGGGCGCAAAGACCGGCATTCTCATGAGTGTCATAACGATTGTCTGCATTTCTGCCCTGCTGCTGATGTTAGGTCCTAACGTTCTTGCGATTTTCTCCAGTGATCCGACAGTGATCAATTATGGACTGTATATGATGCATGTACTCGCACCGGGCTATATCTTCCTGGCAATATCCCATGCCTTTAACGGTATCATTCGTGGCGCAGGCATCACGACAGTGCCTATGATCGTTATGGTCACATGCTGGTGCGGGCTGCGTATGGCATGGATTCTAACCAGTGTACCGTTGTTTCATGATATCGGTGTCGTCTTTATGGGATGGCCGCTGACCTGGATTGCCAGTGCCCTATGGCTGTTCCTGTATTATCGTAAGGGAAAATGGATGACACGCTATGATTCTTAAAGACAGATAAAAACCATCGATGAACCAGAATATTCGATGGCTTTTTACTATATTTATGCTGTATGTGCCGGCTGCTTTTGTGACTGCGGTCTGCGTCTGCGGTTGTTCCGCTTTGGTGTAGCTGCCGATGTTTGCGTCTTCATTGCAGCACTGCGGTTCTCAGTTCGATTGGATACGGAAGGCTTCGCTGCGGGTTTCTGCCTTCTTCTATTCTGCGACTGTGCAGATGCCGCAGGCTCCAGATTACGCATTGGAAACTCGCGGTCCTCCACAACCGGTATGTGCATACGAATCAGCTTTTCGATATTCTTTACATACTCTGCTTCATTGCAGTCAGAGAATGCAATGGCACAGCCCTGTCTGCCGGCTCTGCCGGTACGTCCAATGCGATGTACATATACTTCAGCCTCATTGGGGATATCAAAGTTAAATACATGACTCAGCTCCTGAACATCGATTCCTCTTGCGGCGATGTCTGTAGCAACAAGTACCCGGCTTTTTCCTTCCTTGAATTGCAGCAATGCCTGCTGACGCGCATTCTGAGATTTATTTCCATGAATCACACCGGTTGTTACACCGTTTTCATTCAGATACTTTGCCAGACGGTTTGCATTGCTTTTCGTCCTTGTGAATACAAGTGCATTTTGTACGCGGTTCTTCTGTAAAAGCTTTAACAGCAGGCGTTTTTTGTTTGCTTTGTCCACATAATACAGACTCTGATCGATCTTTTCCACTGTAGTTGATGCCGGTGTCACCTCAATGCTGACAAGCTCATGCAGTAAGGACTGGGCAAGTTTACGGATTTCTGAAGGCATGGTGGCACTGAAAAACAATGTCTGCTTCCTTTTGGGCAGCTTTGCGATAATCCGCTTTACATCCGGAAGAAATCCCATATCCAGCATACGGTCTGCTTCATCCAGTATGAAGATTTCAATATGGCTGATGTCAATTATGCCCTGTTGAATCAGATCATTCAATCGACCGGGTGTTGCGACCAGAATATCCACTCCGGCCTTCAAAATACGTTCCTGCGGCTTCTGCGGTACACCGCCAAAGATGACGGCACTGCGTATTGTTGTATATTGGGCATACGCTGTGATGTTTTCCTGAATCTGTATGGCAAGCTCTCTGGTCGGTGTTACGATTAGGGAGCGGATGCTTTGTTTATAATGCTTCTTTAACAATTGAATTGTCGGAATGGAAAATGCTGCTGTTTTTCCGGTACCGGTCTGTGCACAGCCGAGAATGTCACGACCCTGCAAAGCGTAGGGTATCGCCTGTTCCTGAATTGGTGTGGGATCAACATATCCCTGTTCTTTAACAGCCTTTAAAATAGGCTCTGTTATATGTAATGTTTGAAATTTCATGTTCTCTTCTTTCTATCAGGCATGAAAAAGCGATACTTATTGTTCATCCCTAAGTATCGCGTTAGCCTTGAATTTAAGCAACCCCATCATAACACACTTTGTTGCAGAACAGAAGATTTTTTTGAAATTTCACAAAGATTCACATAGAAACATGTGCTTTGTATATCTATGCTTTACCAAACGTGAGTGAGTATTTATATTTTTCTGCACGGTAATAGGAGCGAACATATTCTACAGGTTTTCCGCTCTGATCCAGAGAAGTTCTCGTTCTCAGCAGCAATGCCGTGTGCTCTGCGACCTGCAGTTCACTACTGATAGGAGCATGTGCATAGCCAACCTCAATATCCTCATACACGCTTGTGATACGAATACCTTTTTCACGTTCAAGATATTCATATAAAGAAGATCGATATACATTCTCGTCGACAGACAGATTCAAAGCTGCAGGAAGATAAGAAGTTATGGAGCATAGCGGCTCCTGATTTACATAATACACACGATGCAGTCTTAAAACATTCACGCCTTCCTCAATTTGCAGTGCATTAGCGATATCCTCTCCAGCCTTGACAATCGTCACTTCCACAGAATGAATGTTGTATTGAATACCTTTATTTCGCATTTCCTGTGAAAAATTCGTAACCTCATTCAGACTCTCCGTAATTTTTGGATAAATCACTCTTGTTCCCTTTGAGCGTTCCTTCACAACATACCCCTCTGCAACCAATGCATCTATAGCAAGGCGTATTGTCATACGGCTGACACCGAAAATTTCCTGAAGCTGCTTTTCTGTAGGTATCGTTTCATTGAGCCGATATACCCCGTTTTTAATATCATTCAGGATTATTTGTTTAATCTGACTATACAGAGGCATTGATCCAGCATCTTGGTTCAATTTAATTTTTTCCATGATACCACCACCTGTATATCATTATATCATTTCAATATCCCAAGCGAAACATATTATCGCTGATTTTCCGGTAAATCTTTTTTCAAAAAGCCAATCATCGCTGCTGTAACCACAGTTCCAATCAGAATAGCAAGGAAGAACATAAACACATTTGATACGACTGGTGTAACGAAGATGCCGCCATGAGGAGCAGGCACTCCGACATTGAACAGCATGGACAGCGCCCCAGTTATTCCCGCTCCGGTGATAATAGAAGGTATGATAACCTTCGGATCGGCGGCTGCATATGGTATTGCGCCTTCACAAATGAAGGACAGTCCCATAATGTAATTAGCCTTTGCGGCATCGCGCTGCTCCGCATTGAATTTCTTCTTGAATATTGTCGCTGCCAGAGCTACACCGACTGCCGGCACCATGCCGCTGGTCATGACAGCACCCATAATTTCCGTATTTCCTGCCTCCAGCATAGCAATGCTAAACGCATAAGCTGCCTTGTTAATTGGCCCGCCAAGATCAGCAGCCATCATCATTCCAAGAACAAGCCCGAGCAGTATTTTATTCGTTCCGCCTAAGCCATTCAAGAAATTTGTAATCAGTACATTCACTTCACTCATAACAGGATTCAGACATACAACAATCAACATTCCAACGACAAATACACTAATGAGCGGATACAGGAGAACCGGCTTTATGCCATCCAATGATTTTGGTAATGGCTTTAAAAGCTTTTTCAAGCCCAATACAACATAACCGGCAAGAAATCCGGACACCAGAGCGCCAAGAAATCCACTGCCTCCGTTATATGCAAGCATACCGCCTACAAGACCTGGAGCCAATCCGGGACGATCTGCAATACTGTAAGAAATATAGCCAGCGAGTATAGGAAGCATCAGGCCAAATGCCGCATCTCCAACCTGCTTGATCCAGGCCGCAAGCTGATTAAATTGCTCACTATCTGCAGAAGCGGAGTTTATGCCCCACAGAAAAGAGATAGCAATCAGAATACCGCCTCCAACAACAAGAGGAATCATGTTGGATACACCACTCATCAAATGCGTATAAATGCCATGTGCTCCACCCTGGATATTGACCGCTTCTTCTTTTTCAGCTTCAAACAACGGTGCCTTCAAAGCCTGTGCGATCATTGCTTCCGGTTCCTTGATTCCCTGTGAAACAGTTGTTTGATAAACACGTTTTCCGTGAAAACGTGTCATAGCAACCTTAGTATCCGCGGCAATCAAAATAGCATCAGCCTCTTGTATTTCCTTCTGCGTAAGCACATTCTCTGCCCCTGAAGAACCGTTTGTTTCTACTTTAATTTCATAATGCATCGCTTTAGCAGCTTTTTCTATATTTTCTGCAGCCATGTAGGTATGTGCAATTCCTGTCGGACATGCTGTTACAGCCAGCAGCTTTCCTTTACTCTCCATTTTCGTTATCCCTTTCTCTTTCCACTCGGATATTATATGATACAATGCATCTACATCGGAGGCTTCAAGCAGATGTTTTCGGAAATCGTCATCCATCAGCTTTCGGCTCAGCTCTGCCAGAAAATTCAGGTGCTTTGCACTTGCATGTTCAGGTACGGCTATCATAAATATCAGCCTCACGCTGTCTCCCTCTATGCTTTCATATGCAATCGGTGTTTCTGATTTTAAAAATATTACAATCGGTCGGGTGATAAATTCCTTTTGTACATGAGGAATAGCAACATCGTTTCCCACTCCGGTTACAGACAGCTGTTCCCTTGACCACAGTGCCTGTTCAAATGCCTCCTGATGCTTAGCGTCAATTTCCTTTTGAGATACCATGTATTCCGCAAGATAGTGAAATAGCTGTTCTTTGTTTTGAATGTTCTTCGTGATGATGATATTCTTTCTTTCAATGGTTTCTTTCATATGATTACCTCACTTGAATTTGCGTTTGTTTCAACGCTTCATACAACTGCATTCCTCCCTCATGATTACCCCATAATTCATGTAGACCTGCTAATAATTCCTGCTGTGACAGCGGATGCTTTCTCAGCATATTCTCTGAACATATCAAATGATTCAAAAACTGTATACCTTCATCAATATTCGTGCCATTCTTCTGAAGCTGTAACAGCGGCTGTACAAAACGCTCCTCGATAGTAAGCTTTGTCCATAGGTTTCTTGCGACAGAGTGCAAATCTCTTGGTATACTTGAATTTGAAAGCCGTTGCCGATAGCGATTAAACCACATATCAGATTCTTCTGGCTCGATGCCATAGGTTTGATGAAGCAGCTTCATCAGCAGCTTCATATAAGGTAGCACCTCCTTTTGTATGGCTTCATCCTGAGCCGCTTCATACAGATATGTTTTTCCCTTTGCCAGTGCGAGAAAGGAAATGGCATCCGCATAAGAATTGAGAAGATAACGTTTACGATAAAAATGTCCTCTGATATTGTCCGTACTATCAATCAAAGCTATTCTGGTATCCGCAGTAACATGTTTATCAACACTGCATTCATGAAAGGTTTCGGTAGTGACTTCAAAGTTTTGGTCTGCTGCACAGATTCGATCGACAATCGTATCCGGTATCTGAACCTCATTCAAGCGACATCTTTCATCATCATTCCTGGCGAAGGATAACAATAATTCCCTGAAGTAAGAGCCAACCCCCTCTACATTTTCACAGCAGATCACACAACGTTGCTTGTTGTTTTGATTTCCCCATGCTTCACATATAACAGGAGCAACATATTTCAGATTTTCTCTGCGAACAGATGTAGTTACAGTTGCCGCCTTCCGCAGCCATTCCAGAAGTTTGTTTTTCTCCTTCACGGGAGAACAGGCATCCAGAATCCTGATAAATACATCTCTGGACTCCTCATCACGAATATGAAGTGTATATCCATTATTTTGATTGAATTGCGTCAGAAGCGTTTCATTTGTTTCTGCCAGTACGACCTGTTTCCCGCTTTCACTCAGAAGCGGTACGACCAGTCCTCTGCCTAATGCACCTGCCCCAAAATGTACAACCATATTTTCTTTCATTTCATTCTCCCTTCTCTTCTGTTGACAGACAATCAGATTGCCCAAATGCATAATACAACAACTTTTCCGCAGTACGATCCCAGCCGTAGCTTGCTACATAGGCTGCCAGCTTTTCATCTATACGATCCAGCTGAGATAAAGCAATAAGCGGCAAA
>ERZ772875.3094-NODE-3094-length-10850-cov-8.183881_pt1 | contig 10850 bp, 9 predicted proteins | sample MGYA00580585_ERZ772875 | MGnify/ENA primary metagenome ERZ772875 (study PRJEB29015, sample SAMEA2737736) | human gut metagenome | biome: human gut; feature: human-associated habitat; material: faeces | place: China | collected 2012 ... | reverse complement strand
AACTCTATATTAAGCATTGTCAATTCTTCTTTTGAACATAAAAATACCGCTGATGCCGCCGTTTTCCTTTTTTCGGCGGGGAACGCAAATGCTTGTAGCCGGAAAAACCACAGTCGGATTGACAGAATTGTCGGAAATTGCAAGAAAAAGGCGGGAATTTCTCCTTGCAATTTTTCCGTCCTGCCACTATAATGAGGATTGCACGTGGGGCGAAGTGGTTTAAAAAGCATCAAAAGCCCACGCATGGGGCGCGAAAGTGCACGATTTCGGAGAAGGGGGGATGCAGCATGACCGGTATCTATCAGCATACGCTTGACGCCAAAGGCCGTCTGTTCATCCCGGCCAAGCTCCGTGAAGAGCTGGGCGACACGTTCTATGTGACGGTCTCGCCCGAAAAGTGCCTGTCGGCCTACAGTCAGGAAAACTGGAAGGCGATCTCCGAGAAGGCGGCGGCCATGACCAATCTGCAGCAGCGCAAGGTGCGCCCGCTGTTCGCGTATGCGGCCCGCTGCGATCTCGACGGACAGGGACGTATCCTCCTGCCGCAGCACCTGCGTGAATTCGCCGGCCTGACCAAGAGCGTCACCGTGGTCGGCAGCAACAACCATGCGGAGTTCTGGGATAGCGCGCGCTGGGATGAGATCTGCCCGCTCGAGGCGCTGCCGGAGAACATCGCCGCCGTGATGGAGGAGCTGGATTTCTGATGGACGCCGGACATATCCCCGTGCTGCTGCACGAATGCATCGACAACCTGAACATCCGCCCCGACGGCATTTACGTGGACGGCACGCTCGGCATGGGCGGCCACTCCGAGCAGATCGCCGGCCGCCTGACGACCGGAACGCTCATCGGCATCGACCGCGACGAGACGGCGATTGCGCGCGCCGGCGCGCGGCTGGCCCCGTTCGGGGAGCGCGTGCAGCTCGTGCACGGCAACTTCCGCGACACGGCCGCCATTCTCGACCGCCTCGGCATCGACGCCGTGGACGGCATGCTCTTTGACCTCGGCGTTTCCTCGCCGCAGCTCGACGAGACGCAGCGCGGCTTTTCGTATATGCACGACGCGCCGCTCGATATGCGCATGGACGCGACCAGCGGCCTGAGCGCGTGGAACGTCGTCAACGAGTGGCCGGAGAATGAGCTCAAACGCATTTTGTATGAATACGGCGAGGAGCGCTATGCGCCTCGCATTGCCGGGGCGATCGTACGCGCCCGGGCGCAGCGGCCGATCTCGACCACGCTGGAGCTGGTCGATGTGATCCGCTCGGCCATGCCGGGCGCAGCGCTGCGCGAAAAGCAGCATCCCGCCAAGCGCAGCTTTCAGGCGATCCGCATCGCCGTGAACGACGAGCTGGCGGCGGTGCGCGAGATGATGGACACTGCGCCGGACAAGCTCCGCGTCGGCGGGCGGCTGTGCGTCATCAGCTTTCATTCCCTCGAGGACCGGATCGTCAAGACCGGCATCGCCCGGCGGGAGCACGGCTGCACCTGCCCGCGCGAGGCACCGGTGTGCACCTGCGGCTTTGTGCAGACGCTGCGCAGCGTCTCCCGCAAGCCGATCCTGCCCGGCGAGGAAGAACTGGAGTGTAACCCGCGCGCCCGCAGCGCGAAGCTGCGCGTTGCCGAGCGCGTCTGAGAAAGGAGCCGATCATGGCATCTCCTGCTTCGAAAAAACGCAATACCGTGCCCATGGACGGCAACGCGGCGTATGACCTGCACAGCACGGCTGCCGAAGAATACCGGTACAGTGCGCCGGTCGAGATGCCGCACGCTCCCCGGACGACGGAGGCCGTCGTCCCGGAGTCCGTTCCCACCCCCAAGCAGGCGATCGCCCCGCTGGCCGTGCTCGGCTTTGCCATTGCCGCCGTGCTGATCGTCGTGTCGCTGGTCGCGCGCGTGCAGCTCTCGCAGGCGTCGGCGGAGGTCTCGGCGCTGGAGGATCAGTATACCCAGCTGCAGGAGCAGCAAACGCGCCTGCGCATTGATTACGAGAGCGCGTTCAACCTCACGGAGATCGAGGATTACGCCATCCACGAGCTCGGCATGCAGAAGCCGCGCAGCGATCAGCTCTATTATATCAGCAGCGACGCCACGGACACGGCGGTGGTCCTTGACCAGAACGCGGCCGAACCGCTGAGCCTTGCCGACCGCCTCGGCGATTTCTTCTCTTCCATTTTGGAATATTTTCGATAAGCCAGCCTGTATGATAGTACTATCCCCGCAGGAACAAGGAGACAGACATGGCGAATGAAACTTCCGGGCGCCGGGATAACCGCGTGCCTTTTCGTGCAAGTACCAAAACACCGAATATCATGATGCTCCGCCGCACACGCTTCCTTTTGATTGTGTGCGGCATCCTTGCATTTGCTGTCCTTGGCATCAAGCTGTTCAATGTCATGATCGTACACCATGACGAGTACGAAAAAATGGCGATCGACCAGCAGGTGCGCACGACGGAGATCACGGCCTCGCGCGGCGCGATCTACGATACGAACGGCAAGATCCTGGCCATGAACGCCTCGGCCGATACGATCTTCATCAGCCCGGCCGAGATCGTCAAGAACAAAGAAGATCCGCAGCTGATCGCACGCGAACTTTCCGAGATCCTCGACGTCGATTATGATAAGATCCTGGCCATGACGAAGAATACCGACCGCTGGTATGAGGTCGTCAAGCGCAAGGTCGAGCCGGAAGTGTCGGAAAAAGTGCGCGCGTTCAAGAAGGAGAACAACCTCACCGGCGTGAAGATCGAGCCGGACACGAAGCGCTATTACCCCTACGGCAATCTGGCCGCGCACGTCATCGGCTTCGTCGGGCAGGACAACAACGGCCTCTACGGCCTGGAGCAGCGCTATGACAGCTATCTGACCGGCAGCGCCGGGCGCATCATCCGCGCGACGGATAACCGCGGCACGGATATGCTCTTTGTCAACTACGAGGACTACTACGATGAGACAAAGGGCGACGACATGAACCTGACCATCGACGCCACGATCCAGTATTACCTCGAAAAGCACCTGCAGCAGGCGGTCGAGGACTACGACGTGCAAAATGGCGCCGCGGCCATCGCCATGGACCCCAACAGCGGCGCCATTCTCGGCATGGTCTCGCTCGGCAACTTTGACCTGAACGACTATCAGAAGGTCAGCGACAAGGATCAGGAGGCCATTGACGCCGAAACGGATCCCGACAAGAAGGCCGAGATGCTCTCCGCCGCGCAGACGAAGCAGTGGCGCAACAAGGCCCTGTCGGACACCTACGAGCCCGGCTCGACGTTCAAGATCATCACGCTGGCCATGGCGCTCGAAGAGGGCGTGGTCAATGAAAATTCGTCGTTTTACTGCGGCGGCAGCACGAACGTGCTCGGCCGTACCGATCCGCTCAAGTGCTGGAAAACGACCGGCCACGGCAGTCAGAACCTGACGCAGGCCATCCAGCACTCGTGCAACGTGGCGCTCGTGCAGATCGGCCAGCTCATCGGCGCGCGCACCTTCTACAAGTACGCCGAGGCGTTCGGCTTCCTGAACTTGACCAGCAACGTGGACAGCAACCTCACCGCCAAGACCGGCATCGACATGTCCGGCGAGAGCGGCAGCATCTGGTGGAGCCAGAACACGTTCTACGACCCGGAGAACCTCTCCCAGCTCGCGGCGGCCTCCTTCGGCCAGACGTTTACGATCACGCCGCTGCAGCTCATCACGGCAGTCAGCGCCTGCGTCAACGGCGGCTATCTCATGAAGCCGTACGTCGTCAAGAGCATCGTCAACAGCGACGGGGAAGCGGTCGTGTCCAATTCGCCGACCGTGGTGCGCCAGGTCGTGAGCGAGCAGACGAGCGCCACCGTGCGCCAGATCCTCGAGCAGGTCGTCGGCGACCCCGTCGACGGCACCGGCAAGAACGCCTACGTCGCCGGCTACCGCATCGGCGGCAAGACCGGCACGTCGGAAAAGGTCGCGCAGGACGCGGCCGGCGGCGCGAAGGAGTACATCGTCTCGTTCATCGGCTTTGCGCCGGCGGATGACCCGCAGATCGTCATCCTCGTGCTGCTCGACACGCCGAGCAACAGCACCGGCATCTATATCAGCGGCGGCCAGATGGCCGCGCCCGTCGTCGGCAAAATGATGGCGGATATCCTGCCGTACCTCGGCGTGGAGCCGTCGTACTCCGAGACGGAAAAGACACATATGGATAAGACCGTACCGAACGTGACGGGCCTGTCCGTTGAGCAGGCGAAGGCCGCGCTCGCGGAGGTGGGCCTGCAGGCGCGCATCTACGGTGATGGCAGCACAATCACGGCACAGCTTCCGGGCAGCGGCGCGGTCGTGGCCAACGGCAGCACCATCCTGCTCTATGCCGGCAAAGAGCCCTCGGCCGACAAGGAGACGATGCCGGATCTGTCCAATCTCAGCTATCAGACAGCCCGCGACCGCATGGCCGCACTGGGGCTGTATATCAAGACCAGCAGTTCGATCACGGATACCGCGGCGCAGGTCATCTCCGGCCAGAGCGTCGCCGCCGGCACCCAGATCGATCACGGTACGGTCGTGGAGGTCACGCTCGTGACCAGCGATTCGGGCATGCTGGGCCGATACTGACGAACAACGGAGGTACGTTTATGAAACTCAAGCGACTGCTGTCCGTTCTGGACGTGTGCGAATGCACCGCCGATCCGGAACTGGACATCCGGGATATCAGCTTTGACTCGCGCACCACGCAGCCCGGCGACCTGTTCGCCGCCGTCTGCGGGTATGAGTCCGACGGGCACCGGTTCATCGGCGCGGCCGCCGAGCGCGGTGCGGCCGTCGTGCTCTGCCAGCGAAAGCCAGAGGTCGAGATACCGTATATCCTCGTGGCCGACAGCCGCCTTGCGCTCTCGCGCATCTGCTGCGAATTTTTCGATAACCCGTCGCGTGAGCTGACCATGATCGGTGTGACCGGCACGAACGGCAAGACCACCGTCACCACGCTCATCAAGCACATGCTTGAGCAGTGCCTGCACACGAAGGTCGGTCTCATCGGCACGAACGCGAACGTCATCGGCGACGAGGTGCTGCACACCGAGCACACCACGCCCGACGCCTATGAGCTGCAAAAGCTCCTGCGCCGGATGGTCGACGCCGGCTGCACGCACGCGGTCATGGAGGTGTCGTCGCACTCGCTCGTGCTGCACCGTGTGGAGGGCATCCGCTTCCGGGTGGGCATCTTCACGAACCTGTCGCAGGACCATCTGGACTTTCACAAGACCATGGAGGCGTATGCCGCGGCCAAGGCGCAGCTGTTTGCGCAGAGTGACGTCGGCATCGTCAACGCGGACGACGATTGGGCGCACGTCATGCTCGAGCACGCCAAATGCCCGATGCACACCTATTCCGCCAAACGCAACGACGCCGACCTCGTGGCCAAGGACATCCGCCTGAGCGCGTCGGGCGTGCGCTTTGTCGCCATGCACGGCGATGCGATCGCGCGCATGCGCCTCGGCATCCCCGGCATGTTCTCGGTCTACAACGCGCTGAGCGTCATTGCCTGCGCCTGCGCGCTCGGCATTTCGCTCGACGACTGCGCCGCCGCGCTCGACACGGCAAAGCCCGTCAAGGGCCGCGCCGAGGTGCTCGAGACCGACGGGGATTACGCCATCCTCATCGACTACGCCGTCACGCCCGACGCCATCGACAACATCCTCACGACGGTGCGTGAGTTCGCACCCGCGCGGCTCGTGTTCCTCTTTGGCTGCGGCGGCGACCGGGACCGCGGCAAGCGTCCGAAGATGGGCCGCATCGCGGGCCAGAAGGCGGATTTCGTCATCGTCACGAGCGACAATCCGCGCACGGAAGACCCGGAGGCGATCATCGCCGATATCCTTCCCGGTCTCAAGGAGACGCACACGCCCTATATCGTGCGGCCCGACCGGCGCGAGGCCATCGCCTACGCGATCGAGAATCACTGCCCCGGCGATGTCATCATCCTCTGCGGCAAGGGCCATGAGGATTACCAGATCATCGGCAAGACGAAAGTGCACATGGACGAGCGCGAGATCGTCGCCGAAATACTCGAGAAGAGGAAGAGAGAGAAATGACACTGAAGCTGATACTGGCGTTCGTCATCGCGTTTGCGGTGTCGGCCGTCGTCGGATTTTTCCTGGTCCCGTATCTCAGACGCATCAAGGCGGGCCAGAGCATCAAGGAAAACGGCCCCACGTGGCACATGTCCAAGCAGGGCACGCCCACCATGGGCGGGCTGATGTTCATCGCCGCGATCGCGGTCGTGTGCCTGTCGGTCGGCTTTGAGTGCATGGCCGAGGGCGAATACGGCCACCTGTTTTGTCTGGCGTTCGCGCTCGTGTTCGGCGCGATCGGCTTTCTGGACGATTATGAAAAGCTCAAAAAGAAGCAGAATCTCGGCCTGACGGCCGGCAAGAAGCTGCTGCTGCAGCTGGCGGCGGCCGTGGCGTTCATTTTCCTCATGCGCCGCTTCGGCTATGTCGCGCTCGACAGCCTGTACATCCCGTTCTGGAACAAGACGGTGCCGGTCTCCGAGCCGCTGTATGTCATCTTCGCGGCCTTCGTCATCGTCGGAACGGTCAACTCCGTGAACCTCACCGACGGTGTGGACGGCCTCGCCGCGAGCACGACGATGCCGGTGTGCATCTTCTTTGCCGTCATCTCCATGCTCTGGGGCGAGCGGTTTTTGTCCCTCGGCGTGTTTGCCTCCGGCATTGCCGGCGGCCTGCTGGGCTTCTTGATCTATAACTTCCACCCGGCGAAGGTGTTCATGGGCGACACGGGTTCGCTCTTTCTCGGCGGCGCGGTCGCGGCGCTGGCCTTTGCCTACGATATGCCGCTCATCCTCGTGACGCTCGGCATCATGTACATCATCGAGGCGCTGTCGGATATCATCCAAGTCGGCTACTTCAAGCTCACGCACGGCAAGCGCGTGTTCAAAATGTCCCCGTTCCACCACCATCTCGAGATGGGCGGCTGGACGGGCCACAAGTGGAAGGAAACGCAGATCGTGGCGCTGTTTGCCGGCGTGACGGTGCTGTTTGCAGTTTTGTCGTTCATCGGCGTGTTCCACCGCTTCGGCGTGTGAGGCGCGCGCCGCGGTGCAGGGAGGTGCTTATATGAATATTTCTGATCTGAGACTTCCCGCGCGCCGCTCGGGCGCGGCCGACGGGCCGCAGCGCGGCAGCTTTGACCTGCCGTTTTTCGTGCTCACGCTGCTGCTGCTGACGATCGGCGTCATCATGGTACTCTCGTCGAGCTTCGCCCGCGCGTATGCGCAGGGCAAGTCGCCGACGTATTACTTCGTGCGCCAGGCGGCCTTTGCCGTGGCCGGCGTTGTGGCCATGATCTTGCTGTCCAAAGTGCGCATGGTGACCTACCGCCGTCTGTCGCTGCTGGTGCTGGGCGTGAGCATCTTCCTGCTTGCCATCGTCTGGATCCCGCACATCGGCACTCGCGTCAACGGTGCGCGCCGTTGGCTGAGCCTCGGCTTCACGACGTTTCAGCCGTCGGAGATCGCAAAGATCGCGGTCGTGCTGTTTTTCTCCAGCATGATCTGCACCTATAAAGAGCAGATGCAGACGTTCCGCTACGGTGTCGTGCCGTTCATGGTCGTCACGGTCATCATCGTCGGCCTGCTGATGCTCGAGCCGCATCTGTCGGCGTCCATCATCATCATGGCGCTTGCGATCGTGATGATGTTTGTCGGCGGCATCAAGCTCTCGTACCTGCTCGTCGGCATGGGCAGCGCGGGCGCGCTGCTGCTCATCGCAAGCAAATTCGTGCCCTATGTGCACAAGCGCATCGTGTCCTGGCGCGACCCGTTTGCCGATACGAGCGCGGCCGGCTATCAGATCGTGCAGTCGCTGTATTCCATCGGCTCGGGCGGCTTTCTCGGGCTCGGCCTCGGCCAGAGCCGGCAGAAGTACCTCTATCTGCCCGAGGAGCACAATGACTATATCTTTTCCATCGTCTGCGAGGAGCTCGGCTATGTCGGCGCCATTGCGATCCTGATCCTGTTTGCGCTGCTCATCTGCCGTGGCTACTGGATCGCCGCGCACTCGCCCGACCGCTACAGCTTCCTCGTCGGCATCGGCATCACGACGCTGCTGTCGATCCAGGTGTTTTTGAACATCGCAGTCGTCACGAACCTCATTCCCTGCACGGGCATCTCGCTGCCGTTTTTCAGCTACGGCGGCACGGCGCTGCTCATGCAGCTCGGGGAGATGGGCATCATCCTGAGCATCTCGCGCGACATTCCGACGAAAAAAGCGCGCTAGTTTCTGACTTTGAAGTGTATATCCGGCAGCCCGCGGCGGCCTTCGGCGCGGACTGCCCGATTTCCGTTTTTGATCCTGGGAGGCATTGCTATGAATTTTCTCTTTACCTGCGGCGGCACCGCAGGCCACATCAACCCCGCGCTCGCGGTCGCTGGCATCCTGCGCGACCGGATGCCCGACTGCGGCATCCTCTTCGTCGGCGCCAACGGCAAGATGGAGACCGACCTCGTCCCGCGCGCGGGCTACGACATCGTGACCATTGAGGTCACGAACATCCACCGCAGCCTCAAGCCGTCGGAGATCGCGTACAACTTCCGCTCGCTGCACAACGCGCGGCAGGCGACGAAGGACGCGCGCAAGATCATCGAGGACTTTCAGCCTGACGTCGCCATCGGCACCGGCGGCTATGTCTGCTACCCCGTGCTCAAGGCGGCGGCGCAGCTCGGTATCCCCACCGTCGTGCATGAATCCAATGCCGTGCCCGGCCTGACGACGAAGATGCTTGCCGGCGCGGTCGACCGCATCCTCGTCGGCTTCGAGGAGAGCAAGCAGCACTACAGCGAGCAGGAAAAGGTCGTCGTCACCGGCACGCCGGTGCGCGGCGCGTTCACGGCCTGCTCCAAGGCGGAGGCCAAGCGCCAGCTCGGGCTCGACCCGGACAGGCCGCTGGTCGTGTCGGTCTGGGGCTCGCTCGGCGCGTCGTACATGAACGAGGTCATGACGGCGTTCATCACGCGCGCCGCCGTCACGGACGCGCCGTTTGCGCTCATCCACTCGGCCGGGCGCAACGGCTATGAGAAGATGCACGCGGCCCTGCTCGAAAAGTGCCCGGCCGATCTCGCCGCGCACGGCATGGACGTGCGGCCGTATATTTATGACATGCCGCTCGTCATGGACGCGGCCGATCTCGTGCTCTGCCGCGCGGGCGCGTCCACGCTCGCGGAGCTCTCGTGCATCGGCAAGCCCGCGATCCTCATCCCGTCGCCGAACGTCACGAACAACCATCAGGAGCGCAACGCGCGCGTGCTCGAGCACGCCGGCGGGGCGAAGGTGCTGCTCGAGGGCGCGTTCACGGCAGACGATCTGTATAACCTCGTCAGCGACCTGCTCGCCGACCCCGCGCAGCTTGCGCAGATGGCGCAGAACATGAAATCCGCCGGCGTTTCCGACGCCGCCGAGCGCATTGCCGATCTGGTGCTGAAACTGGCCGACCGGCACGCAAAATGACAATCTCGCGTTTCTCTGCATAGGATGGCATGAATTTGCTATGCGGAGGAAAGATTATGAGCATATGGCACATTTACGGCGGAAACAGACTGACCGGGAGCACCCAGGTGCAGGGCGCCAAGAATGCGGTGCTGCCGATTATGGCGGCATCCGTGCTCGCCGGCAGTGAGACGGTTCTGCACAACGTGCCCGACCTGAAGGACGTGACGATCACGCTGCGCATCCTGCGCCATCTCGGCTGCACGGCGGAGCGCGACGGGGACACGGTGCGCATTGATTCCCGCGGCATGAACCGCGACTTCATCCCGCACGATCTCATGCGGGAGCTGCGCTCCTCGGTCATTTTTCTCGGCGCGATCCTCACGCGCTTCGGAACGGCGAGCCTGTCCATGCCGGGCGGGTGCGAGCTCGGCCCGCGGCCGGTGAACCTGCACCTCGACGCGCTGCGCGCGCTCGGCGCGGAGGTCACGGAGCGCGGCGGAGACATCGTCTGCTGCGCGCACGATCTGAAGGGGCGGCGCATCCTGCTGCCGTTTCCGAGCGTCGGCGCGACGGAAAACGCCATGCTGGCCGCCTGCGCGGCGGCGGGGGAGACGGTCATCTGCAACGCCGCGCGCGAGCCGGAGATCCTCGACCTGCAGTGCTACCTGCGCAAGCTGGGCGCGCGCATTTCCGGCGCCGGCACGTCGACGGTCACGGTCAGCGGCTTCCGGCCGCAGCCGTTTGTGGAGCACACGATCATGCCGGACCGCATCGTCGCGGCGACGATTTTGTGTGCCGGAGCCGCCTGCGGCGGCGATGTGGAGCTGCAGGGCGTCGATCCGGACCATTTTTTGACCGTTCTGGACTCGCTTTCCGAGGCAGGGTGTGCTATAATAAAAACGGCGTCCACCGTGCGCCTGACATCGACCGGGCGGCTCACCGCGCCGCGGCCGGTCGTCACGCAGCCGTATCCGGGCTTTCCCACGGATGCGCAGCCGCCGCTCATGGCTGCCTGCCTGAAGGCGAAGGGCACCACGGTGTTCACCGAAAACATCTTCACCAACCGTTATCGTCATGCCGAGGAGTTCCGGCGTCTGGGCGCAGCCGTCAGCATCGAGGGGCGCGTGGCCTATGTCACCGGCGTCGACCGGCTCACCGGCGCGCCGCTCACATCGAGCGACCTGCGCGGCGGCGCGGCCATGATCGTGGCCGGCCTCTCCGCCGAGGGCGAGACCGAGATCCTCGACAACGGCTATATCAACCGCGGCTACGACCGCTTCGATGCGTGCCTGTCGGCGCTTGGGGCCGATGTGCGCTGCGCGGCGCCGCGGTGAAAGGAATCACCTGCCTATGAAACAATCGA
>ERZ772875.3091-NODE-3091-length-10866-cov-8.157710_pt1 | contig 10866 bp, 8 predicted proteins | sample MGYA00580585_ERZ772875 | MGnify/ENA primary metagenome ERZ772875 (study PRJEB29015, sample SAMEA2737736) | human gut metagenome | biome: human gut; feature: human-associated habitat; material: faeces | place: China | collected 2012 ... | reverse complement strand
ATGCCGCCGCCGTGACGGTCTGCGCCCTGCTGCCGGAGGAAGCCGGCGAGGCCTTTGCCGCGCAGGTGCGCGACCTGACCGCCGGCCGCTGCGCCGTGCGCCCCATCGGCGAGACGGAGCGCGCCGTCCCCCTCGCCGGCGCGGGCTTGTGAGCGCGTGTGCACAGTACCTGTGCGCGCCGCACGCCGGAGTATAGGCGTATATAAGTATCGCAAAGCCCTCCCAAATCGGGAGGGCTTTCGTGCCGCTGCGCACCTTTTGCCTTCCCACTTGCGGCGCGAATGATCGACGGTTTTGAAATATTTGAGCCGCGGGGAAGCCCGAGGGGACAAGGCCCGCCTCGGATGAAATCCTGCATCGCGGCAGCCACGCCGCGACGGATGAGGTGCGCGTCGAACGCACACGGAATCCCAGCCAAAATATTGCATAAACATTCTGCTTGACGAATATCTATCCGCATCCATTTTCCGCGGATCTTTACCGCGCTTGCAGGCCAAAAACGATCGTGAAAAAATTGGCACTCGATTTGGAAACTTTTTTTCTGCATTTTTTCAAAAAAAAGAGGGAAATGCACGGCAATGTCGTATCAGAGTATTGCAGCCGGAAATGGCGCAAGGCGCTCCGGCCGCAACCATGGATTTTATGTGGAAACGGAGGGATCCCTGTGCCCTGCCCAAGAGAAAAACGCGAGGCCGCCGAGGCGCTTCTCATCGGCCCGCACGGCCTGCTGAGCACGCAGTCCACCGGCCGCCCGACGCCCGAGCCGCCGTGTGAGATGCGCACGTGCTTCCAGCGCGACGTCGACCGCATCACGCACTCGAAATCGTTCCGCCGCCTGAAACACAAGACGCAGGTGTTCCTGCGCCCGGAGGGCGACCATTACCGCACGCGCCTGACGCACACGCTCGAGGTCGCGCGGCTCGCGCGCACGATCGCCCGCGCGCTCGAACTCAACGAAGATCTCACCGAGGCCATCAGCCTTGGGCACGACCTCGGCCACACGCCGTTCGGCCACGCGGGAGAGCGCGCGCTCAACGCGATCTATACCGGCGTCGGCTTCCGGCACTATGAGCAGAGCCTGCGCGTCGTCGACCGCATCGAGCGCGACGGCCGCGGCCTGAACCTCTGCAACGAGACGCGCATCGGCATCCTCAACCACACGACCGGGCAGCCGCGCGGCACGCTCGAGGCCGACGTCGTGCGCCTGGCCGACCGCGTGGCCTACATCAATCACGACCTCGACGACGCCATGCGCGGCGGCATCGTGCAGCCGGAGGACGTGCCCGCCATCGTGCGCGAGCGCGTGGGCGAGCGCAACAGCGTGCGCATCAACTCCATCCTCACGGACATCATCGCCCACAGCGGCGACGGCGAGCTGCGCATGTCGCCCGATATGCGCGAGGCCGTGGACGTGTTCACGGCCTTCATGTACGAGGGCGTGTACTACAACCCCATCGCCAAGGGCGAGGAGCGCAAGGTGCAGAATATCCTCGGCAGCATCTGGGAATATTATGTCAACCACATTGACGAGCTCCCGGTGGTCTATCAGTCCATCGCGGACGACGAAGGGCCGCAGCGCGCGGTGTGCGACTATGTGTCCGGCATGACCGACAGCTATGCGCTGGAGGTGTATTCGGAACTGTTCATCCCCGCCGCCTGGACCATTAAATAAGGAAGTACATACAACGGAAACCACAGAAAGAAGGTGACGCACGTGGCCTTTCCGGAATCCTTTCTGCAGGAGCTCGCCGAGCGCAACGACATTGTCGATGTTGTGAGCGGCTACGTGCGCCTGACGAAAAAGAGCGGGTCGAACCTCTTCGGGCTCTGCCCGTTTCACAGCGAAAAAACGCCGTCGTTTTCCGTCTCGCCGGATAAGCAGATCTACCACTGCTTCGGCTGCGGAAAGGGCGGCAGCGTCATCAGCTTCATCATGGAGATCGAGAACCTCTCGTTCCCGGAGGCGGTAGCGTTTCTGGCCAACCGCGCGGGCATGCAGCTGCCCGAGCAGTCGAACGACCCCGGCGCGAAAAAGCGCCAGCGCCTGCTCGCGCTCAACCGGGACGCGGCGCGCTTTTTCCACGCGCAGCTCAAGACCCCGGCCGGCCAGCCGGCGCGGGACTATCTCGCCCGCCGGCAGCTCACGGCGCAGACCGTGACGCGCTTCGGCCTGGGCTTCGCGCCCGACACGTGGGACAGCCTCGTGCGCGCGATGAAGGTGCTCGGCTACTCCGAGCAGGAGCTGTTTGACGGCGGGCTCGTGCGCCACGGCCGCTCCGGCGGCGTGTACGACACGTTCCGCAACCGGCTCATGTTCCCGGTCATCGACGTGCGCGGCAACGTCATCGGCTTCTCCGGGCGCATCCTCGGCGACGGAGAACCCAAGTACATGAACAGCCCGGAAACCATCGTTTTCAGCAAGAGCCACAATTTGTTCGCGCTCAATTTGGCTAAAAAGTCGAAATGCGGGTATATCATACTGGCAGAGGGCAACATCGACGTGGCGAGCCTGCATCAGGCGGGGTTTGACAGCGCGGTCGCCTCGCTCGGCACGTCGCTCACGCCGGAGCAGGCGCGGCTTCTCTCGCGCTACACGAGCGAGATCGTCATCGCCTACGACAACGACGGCGCGGGGCAAAAGGCGTCGCAGCGCGCGATCGGCATCCTCGAAAAGCTCGAGGTGCGCGTGCGCGTCCTGCAGATGCAGGGGGCGAAAGACCCCGACGAATATATCAAGACCTTCGGCGCGGACGCATTCCGAAACCTGCTCGAACAGTCGGAAAACCACATCGACTACCGGCTCGGCGCGGTGCAGCGAAAATACGACCTCCAGGTCGACGAGCAGCGCGTGGCCTTCGTCAAGGAGGCGGCGGGTGTAGTGGCCGAGCTGCCCGGCAGCGTCGAGCGCGAGGTGTACGCCATGCGCGTCGCGGAGACGGCGGGCATGCCCGCCGCAGTCGTGACCGACGAGGTGCAGCGCCAGCGCAAGCGGCGGCTCAGCCGCGCGCGCAAGGAGCGCGAGCGCGACCTGCTGCGCCCCGCGACGGCGATGCAGCCGCCCGGGCGGAGCATCCGCTTCGACAATCCCCGCTCGGCGGCCGCCGAACAGGGCATCATTAAATTATTGTATCTCGACCCCGGCCTGTTCCGGGATCGGACGAATGTGCCGGACGCGGCGCAGTTTTCCTCGCCGGAGCTGCGGCACATTTACACCGTCCTGCTCGCCCACGGCGGCACGGGCACGGTGCAGATTGCGGCGCTCTCGGGCGAGCTGAGCCCGGACGAGCTGGCCCTGCTGACCGGCATCATCCAGCAGCCGGCGGAGCTTGCCAACGGTGCGCGCGCGCTCGACGACTACATAAGCATCCTACAGACCCAGGCCACCGCCGGCGCAGCGTCGTCGGAGGCGGACCTGCTGGCCTTTGCAAAGCAACTCAAAGAACATAAAGGGTATGGTGGTAAAGATGGAACAGAAAGAACTTAACAACCTCTCGGCTGAAGAACTCGACGCCATGGCCGACGCGCTGCTCGCAGCCGACGACGCCAAGCAGGCGGAAACCAAAGCCGCTCCCGCCGCGGACGAGCCCGCGGAGGACAAGCCTGTAGCTGAAAAGCCGGAATCGGAAAAGACCACGGAAGAAAAGCTCAACGAGCTCGTGGAAAAGGGCAAAAAGGCGGGCAAACTCTCGAGCAAGGACCTCATGGTGCTCGAGGACATGAACCTTTCGAGCGAGGAGACGGAAAAGTTCTATGACCGGCTCGAGAGCCTGAACATCGACGTGCTCAGCGACGACGCGCTGCCCCCGGTGGACGAGGACGCGCTGCCTGAGCTCGAGGAGCTCCAGGAGATCGAGGAAGTCACCGAGGAAGAGATGAACGAGACCGAGGCCATGGCCGACACGTTCTCGACCGACGACCCGGTGCGCATGTACCTCAAGGAGATCGGCAAGGTGCCGCTGCTCACCCCGGAGGAGGAGCAGGAGCTGGCCAAGCGCATGGCCGAGGGCGACGCGGAGGCCAAGCACCGCATGGAGGAGGCAAACCTCCGTCTGGTCGTGTCGATCGCCAAGCGCTATGTCGGCCGCGGCATGCTGTTTCTCGACCTCATCCAGGAAGGCAACCTCGGCCTGATCAAGGCCGTCGAAAAGTTCGACTACACGAAGGGCTACAAGTTCTCCACCTACGCCACGTGGTGGATCCGGCAGGCCATCACCCGCGCCATCGCCGACCAGGCGCGCACCATCCGCATCCCCGTGCACATGGTCGAGACGATCAACAAGGTCATCCGCGTCTCCCGTCAGCTCCTGCAGGAGCTCGGCCACGACCCGAGCGCCGAGGAGATCGCGGCGGAGATGAACATGCCGGTCGACAAGGTGCGCGACATTCTCAAGATCGCGCAGGAGCCGGTCTCGCTCGAGACGCCGATCGGCGAGGAGGAGGACTCCCACCTCGGCGACTTTATCCCCGACGAGGACGCCTCCGAGCCGAGCGAGGCGGCGAGCTTCTCGCTGCTCAAGGAGCAGCTCATGGAGGTGCTCGACACGCTCACCCCGCGCGAGAAGAAGGTGCTCGAGCTGCGCTTCGGCATCGTCGATGGCCGCACCCGCACGCTCGAGGAGGTCGGCAAGGAGTTCAACGTCACGCGCGAGCGCATCCGCCAGATCGAGGCGAAGGCCCTGCGCAAGCTCCGCCACCCCAGCCGCAGCAAGAAGCTGCGCGATTTCCTGAACTGAGTCCGGATAGGACAGCGCCCTCCGGGCGCGGCGGGTCAGCCCGCCGCGCCCGGATTTTTTCTGTGCGTCCAGACCTTCCTGCAGAGAAAGCGATCCGGCCTGCCCAAAAATCTCAGCGCCGCCGACGGTGCGTTGATGCCGTCCCGCGCCCCGAAACGGCCGGAAAAATAATTATGAACAATCTATCAATAATATAGGAAAAGGCCTTGACTTTCCGACCGGCCGGGTGTAAATTAGCACTCGAAGGTCAGGAGTGCCAACAGTCGGCAGCTCCGAGTGCCAGCGGAGGAGATCATGGACATCAGCAGCCGCAAAAAGAAAATACTTGCCGCGGTCATCGAGGAATACATCCGCACGGCGGAGCCGGTCGGCTCAAAGGCCATCGCCGCGAGCGCGGACCTCGGCTGTTCCTCGGCCACGATCCGCAACGAGCTTGCGGAGCTGGTCGCCATGGGCTATCTCGAGCAGCCGCACACGTCGGCGGGCCGCGTGCCCACCCCGCTCGGCTACCGGATGTACGTCAACGAGCTCATGGAGCACAAGGACCTCACCGCCGAAGAGACGCAGGCCATCACACAGAGCCTGACGGGCCGCCACCAGCGCGGCGAGCTCATGACGGACGCGAGCCGTCTCGCCTCGCAGCTGACGAACTACCCCGCCGTGACGCTCACGACGAGCGCCGGCGTGACGATCCGCCGCTTCGACCTCATTTATCTCGACGCGAACAGCTTCATCATCGTGCTGCTCCTGAGCGACGACACGGTGAAAAACAAGCTCGTGCACCTGCCGGTCTCGGCCGAGCAGAGCATGATCCAGAAGCTGGCCACCGTCTTCAACGCCCACTTCACCGGCATCCACGAGAGCGACATCACCCCGGTACTGATCCGCTCGGCGGAGCGCGCCGCGCAGGACAACCTCGGCATCACGGCCGTGATCGCGGCCTTCGCCATCGAGGTGCTCACGGGCGCGGGCGCCGCGCAGACGTACCTCGTCGGCGAGTCGCAGCTGCTACACCAGCCGGAGTTCCGCGACCCTGACAAGGCGCACCGCCTCATGAGCTACCTGTCCGACGGCAGCAACCTGCTCGACATCCCGATGGAGCAGCTCGGCGGCGACAATGAGGTGCGCGTGCTCATCGGCCCGGAAAATGTGGCCGAGGAGCTGCGCGACAGCAGCGTCGTGCTCGCAACGTATGACGCGGGCGAAAATATGCGCGGTCTGATCGGTGTGGTCGGCCCGACGCGCATGGACTATTCCAAGGTCGCCGCGAAGCTCAGCTTCATTGCGGCCGGCCTTTCCAAGCTGCTCGGCGGCGGCACGCTTCCGCCCCCCGGGCTGGACAACAAGCTGATCATTAAGGGAGACGATACAGATGAGCACGAAAACGAACGACCCGAAGCAGACGGCGCCGGAAACGGCTCCGGCCGCTGAAGACGTAAAGGCCGACACGGCCGCCAAGACCGAAGAGACCGAAGAGGCCCCGGTCAAGAAGGCCGAAAAAAAGGCCGACAAGAAGGAAGCCAAAAAAGAATCCAAAGAAAAGAAAGAGACGAAAAAAGAGATCGAAGCCGATCTCGCGGCGGAGAAGGATAAGTACCTCCGCCTGCTCGCCGAATATGACAACTACCGCCGCCGCAGCACCCGCGAGCGCGAAGCGATCTACGCGGACGTCCGCTGCGACACGCTCAAAAAGTTCCTGCCGGTGTACGACAGTCTGTCCCGCGCTCTGGCGCAGACCCCGGCAGACGATCCCGCCCGCAAGGGCCTTGAGGGGATTATGAACCAGTACAACACCGCGCTCAATCAGCTCGGTGTGACGGCGATCGAAGCCGTCGGCCAACCATTTGACGCCAACCGCCACAACGCCGTCATGCACATCGAGGATGATGCTTACGGCGAGGGCGTTGTCGTGGAGGAGTTTGAAAAGGGCTTTTGCATCGGCGACCGCGTGCTGCGGTATTCCGTCGTGAAAGTCGCAAACTGATCCCATATAAATTCGTATACACAATCTGCTTTCAATACAGGAGGAAATCATTATGAGTAAAATTATCGGTATCGACCTTGGCACTACCAATAGCTGCGTCTCCGTCATGGAGGGCGGCGAAGCGACCGTTATCCCCAACGCGGAAGGTCATCGCACCACCCCGTCCGTCGTCGCGTTCTCCAAGACCGGCGAGCGTATGGTCGGCCAGGTGGCAAAGCGTCAGGCCGTCACGAACCCGGACCGCACGATCAGCTCGATCAAGCGCGAGATGGGCTCGGATTATAAAGTAGAGATCGACGGCAAGAAGTACACCCCGCAGGAGATCAGCGCCATGATCCTGCAGAAGCTGAAGGCTGACGCAGAAGCTTACCTTGGCGAGCCCGTGACCGAAGCCGTTATCACCGTGCCGGCCTACTTCACCGACGCGCAGCGCCAGGCGACGAAGGACGCCGGCAAGATCGCCGGCCTCGACGTCAAGCGTATCATCAACGAGCCGACGGCGGCCGCGCTGGCCTACGGCCTCGATAAGGAGACCGACCAGAAGATCATGGTCTACGACCTCGGCGGCGGCACGTTCGATGTCTCCGTGCTGGAGATCGGCGACGGCGTCATCGAAGTGCTGGCCACGGCCGGCAACAACCGCCTCGGCGGCGATGACTTTGACCAGTGCATCACCAACTACCTCGTGCAGGAGTTCAAGAAGAGCGAAGGCATCGACCTCTCGGGCGACCGCGTGGCCATGCAGCGCCTGAAGGAAGCTGCCGAGAAGGCGAAGATCGAGCTGTCCGGCGTGACGAGCTCCACCATCAACCTGCCGTATATCACGGCGGACGCCACCGGCCCGAAGCATCTGGATGTCACGCTGACGCGCGCAAAGTTCAATGAGCTGACGGCCCACCTCGTGCAGGATACGCTGAAGCCCGTCCGTCAGGCCATGGCAGACGCCGGTCTGAAGGCAAGCGACCTGAGCAAGGTCCTGCTCGTCGGCGGCTCGAGCCGTATCCCGGCCGTGCAGGAGGCTGTCAAGAGCATCACCGGCAAGGAAGGCTTCAAGGGCATCAACCCCGATGAGTGCGTCGCTGTCGGCGCAGCCATTCAGGGCGGCGTTCTTGGCGGCGACGTCAAGGGCATGGTCCTTCTGGATGTCACCCCGCTGTCCCTCGGCATCGAGACCATGGGCGGCGTGTTCACCCGCCTGATCGACCGCAACACCACCATCCCGACGCATAAGAGCCAGATCTTCTCCACCGCTGCGGACGGCCAGACCTCCGTTGAGGTCCATGTCCTGCAGGGCGAGCGTGAAATGGCTGCCTATAACAAGACGCTGGGCAAGTTCCAGCTCACCGGCATCGCTCCGGCGCCCCGCGGCGTGCCGCAGATCGAGGTCAGCTTTGACATTGATGCCAACGGCATCGTGAATGTCTCCGCAAAGGACCTCGGCACCGGCAAGGAGCAGAACATCACCATCACTGCTTCCTCCAACCTCTCCAAGGAGGACATCGACAAGGCCGTCAAGGAGGCCGAGCAGTTCGCCGCTGAGGATAAGAAGCACAAGGATGAGGTCGACACCCACAACGCAGCCGATCAGGTCATCTACCAGACGGAGAAGACCCTGAACGAGCTTGGCGACAAGGTCTCCGAGTCCGAGAAGGCGCCCGTGCAGGCAGCTCTCGAGGATCTGAAGACGAAGAACAAGGGCAATGACATCGAGGCCATCAAGGCCGCGACCGATGCCGTGCAGAAGGCGTTCTACGCCATCTCCGAGAAGCTGTATCAGCAGGCCGCCCCGCAGCAGGGCGAGGCCAATAACGGCGGTGCAGCGAACAACGGCGGCCATGACGATGGCGTAGTCGATGCGGACTACGAGGAAGTCAAGGATTAAGGACGAATGTATGCGGCAGGCGGCGGCTTCGGCCACCGCCTGCCCTGCGTCGGCCGCCCGAAAGGGTATCAGGAGAGGTGAGCAGCATGGCAAATGAGAACAAGCGAGATTATTATGAGGTCCTTGGCCTCAAAAAGGATGCGACGGACGCCGATATCAAGCGCGCCTACCGCAAGCTTGCCGCGCAGTATCATCCGGACGTGAACCACGATCCGGGCGCGGAAGAAAAATTCAAGGAGATCAACGAGGCCAACGAGGTGCTCTCCGATCCAGATAAGCGCGCGCGCTACGATCAGTACGGCTTCACGGGTGTCGACCCGAATTTCAACCCGAATGCGGGAGGCAGCCCGTTCGGCGGGGCCGGATTCGGCGATTTCGGCGACCTCGGCGATATTTTCGGCAGCTTTTTCGGCGGCGGCGGCCGCAGCACGCGCCGCAGCGCCAGCGCCCCCATGCAGGGCGACGACATCGGCGCGCGCGTTGAGCTGACGTTTGAAGAGGCGGCCTTCGGTGCGGAGAAGGAGGTCACGGTCTCTCGCGTGGAGGACTGCGACCAGTGCCACGGCAGCGGCGCTGCCCCCGGCACGAGCGCCGAGACCTGCCCGCGCTGTAAGGGCACGGGCTCCGTGCGCACGCAGCAGAATTTCATGGGCATGACCATGCAGTCCACGGCGGCCTGCCCGGATTGCCGCGGCACCGGCAGGATCATCCGCACCCCGTGCAGCCGCTGCAAGGGCAAGGGCAAGGTGCGCCGCAGCCACAAGCTGATGGTGAAGTTCCCGGCCGGCATCGACGACGGCCAGACGCTGCGCGTGCGCGGCGAGGGAAACACCGGCCTCAACGGCGGCCCGAACGGCGACCTGATGGTCACGGTCAGCGTCCGCAGCCACCCGCTGTTCACGCGGCAGGGGCAGGACGTCTACTGCGAGATGCCCATCACGTTTACGCAGGCAGCCTGCGGAGCGGAGGTCGAGGTGCCGACGCTCGACGGCAAGGTCCGCTATACGATCGGCGAGGGCACGCAGACCGGCACGACGTTCCGCCTGAAGGGCAAGGGCATCCCTTATGTCAACGGGCGCAGCCGCGGCGACCAATATGTCACCGTCGTCGTGGAGACGCCGACCCGCCTGACGCGCGAGCAGAAGGATCTGCTGCGCAAGTTCGAGGAGGCGACTTCCGAAAGCGCACAGCCAAAACGAAAGAAGTTTTTTGAGAAGCTGCGCGATGCCTTCGACAAATAAGGGCAACGCCGCATAATTGCATCTTCGGCCTTCGTCGGATATTTTTCGCCGACCCATCGGTTTGGAAAGTTTGATGTACACAAAGTACATCTGCACTTTCCAAATCTCGTCTCGACAAAAAATCTCTCGCCGAATGCTCTCGCTGAATTGTGCGGTGTTGCCATATGCAAAAAATTACCATGCGGCCGCTGTAATGCGGCCGCTTTTTCCGGGAGAAAATCGATGACCCTGAACGGCAGAAGCATCCCGATCCCTGACCCGTGGTCCGGAAACGCGGTTTGACCGAATCACGACAGAAAGGATCGATCTTTGAATTTGAATAACCCGTTTGCTTCCATGCGGGCCAGAGACTGGGCGTTCTGGCTCGGTTCGCTGGCCGTCGTGGCCGTGTCCAACTTTCTCGGCGGCAACGTTGACCCGCTGACGCTGATCGCCGCCCTGACCGGCGTGACGGCCCTGATGCTCGCGGCCAAGGGGCAGGTCTTCGCGCAGTATCTCATGATCGTGTTCTGCCTGCTCTACGGCGCCATCTCCTGCCGCTTTCGCTACTGGGGCGAGATGCTCACCTATCTCGGCATGAGCCTGCCCATGGCGGTCTGGTCCGCCGTGACGTGGCGGCGCAACACGGCGCACGAGGCGGGCAGCGCCGTGGCCATCCGCCGCCTGACCGGCCGCGACCTGGCCCTGCTCGTGCTGGCCACCGCTGCGGTGACGGCCCTGTTCGGCTGGCTGCTGGCGGCGCTCGATACGCCGAACCTCGGCTTCAGCATCCTGTCCGTCGCCACGAGCTTTCTCGCGGCCGCCCTGACCATGCTGCGCTCGTCGTATTATGGCCTCGGCTACGCGGCGAACGACATCGTGCTCGTCGTGCTGTGGGTGCTGGCCTCGTGCGAGGACCCGGCCTATATTCCCGTGGCGGTGAATTTCGGCATCTTCCTGTTCCATGATTTCTATGGCTTCCTCAGCTGGAAAAAGCGCGAGCGTCATATGGCCCAAACTGCATAAAAACCGGCGCGCTGCGGGTCC
>ERZ772875.3082-NODE-3082-length-10892-cov-6.813694_pt1 | contig 10892 bp, 7 predicted proteins | sample MGYA00580585_ERZ772875 | MGnify/ENA primary metagenome ERZ772875 (study PRJEB29015, sample SAMEA2737736) | human gut metagenome | biome: human gut; feature: human-associated habitat; material: faeces | place: China | collected 2012 ... | reverse complement strand
GGATGTTCCGCCATGGCGGCCCGGGTCTGGCGGATCAGGGCTGTGGCGGAGGCGTACTGCTCCCAGCAGCCCCGCCGTCCGCAGGGACAGGGCAGGCCCCCCACGTGGGTCACCAGATGCCCCGCCTCGCTGGAGGTCTCGCCGCCCCGCAGGCGGCCGTCCAGAATGATGCCGCCCCCCAGGCCGGTGCCCAGGGTCAGCACCACGAAGTCCCGCAGACCCCGGCCCGCGCCCTGGAAATACTCCCCTACGGCAGCACAGTCCGCGTCGTTGCCCAGCAGCACCGGCAGGTCCAGCCGCCGGCGGAACAAGGCCGCCAGATCCGTCCGCTCCAGGGGGATGTTGGTGGTGTACAGCACCTCTCCGCCGGAGACGGCCCCCGGCAGGCCGATGCCCACGCCCTCCGCGTCCCCGGGCACCGCTCCGGCGGTGGAGAGCACCTCCGCCGCCAGATCCGCCAGGTCCGCCGCAAAGGTCTCCGCCCCCCGGAAGTCCAGGGGGCGGCGCGCCGCCGCCAGAAGGCGGCCCGTCTCGTCCGTCAGGCCCGCCTTCAGGTTGGTGCCGCCCACGTCGATACCGATGAAGAATCCGCTCATTTCTGTTTCCGGCTGCCCTGCTCCGCCCGCAGGTCCACCCGCTGGGCCAGCTCCTGGGCGGCGTTGAAGCCGTAACGCCGGTGGCGGTTGTTCATGGCCGCCACCTCCACGATGCTGGCCAGGTTCCGGCCCGGCCGCACCGGGATGGTGACGCAGGGGATCTCCACGCCCATGATGTCGATGTGGTGATCCTCAATGCCCAGCCGGTCATAAAACTTCGTCTCGTCCCACTGCTCGAACTGGACCACCAGGTCGATCCGGGATTCCTCCATGATGGCGCTCATGCCGAAGAGCTGGCGCACGTCGATGACGCCGATGCCCCGCAGCTCGATATAATGGCGGATCACCTCCGGCGCAGTGCCGATCAGCTGGTTGGAGATGCGGCGGATCTCCACCGCGTCATCCGCCACCAGCCGGTGGCCCCGCATGATGAGCTCAATGGCGGACTCGCTCTTGCCGATGCCGGAGTCGCCGGTAATCATCACGCCCTCGCCGGAGATGTCCAGCAGTACGCCGTGGCGGGTGACGCAGGGCGCCAGCACCCGGTTCAGATACTCGATGGTGTGGCTGGTGAACTCCACGGTGGTCTCCTCGGTCCGCAGTAGCGTCCGCTCGTGGACCCGGGCGCTCTCCAGGCACTCCGGGAAGCAGTCCAGCCCCCGGGAGATCACCAGGGCCGGGATGTCGTAAAGAAACAGGTCGTCGAAGCACTTGCGCCGCTGCTCCGTCGTCAACCCCTTGAGATAGGTGATCTCCGCCTTGCCCAGCACCTGGAGGCGGCGGGGGTCAAAGTAGTCGTAGAAGCTATGAAACTGGAGGCCGGGACGGTTCACGTCCGTGATAGTGAGCAGCGCCGTGTCATAGTCGCTGCCCCTGTTCAGCACCTCCAGATTGAAGAGGGTGACCAGCTCCGAGATCTTCAGGCCATGTTCTTGCATCGTGTCCTCCCCTTTTCTTGCGGCGCCCGGGACTGGGACGCCGGTTTTCTCCCAGGCCGGGCCCACGCCCGGCGCGGTGGATGGATCGCCGCACCCGCGCTCCGGTGTGCGGAAGTAACTCTATTATATATGAATCTCACCGCTTGCGCAACACCCAGCCGCCGGTTTCCCGGTCGGGCCCTGTGCCCGCGGCCGAATCCGGCCGGTCTGTCGGAGCGGGGCGTGCAATGGCTCTTTGCAGCAGCAGCCCGGCATAGCCCCGGCAACGGCAGCGCGGGAGGGTGTTCACCCCAAAGATCATCTGCCATGCGCCGTTTTCATCATGCAGGGCGGCGTCCGCGTACATCTCATCGGTCAGGTCGGGTGTGTCGGTGCAAAAGCCGTCCACAAAGGCCACCAGCTCCCCCTGCTCAAACAGCAGCCAGAAATGACCGGCATAGTGTGCCAGTCGCCCGGCAAATTCTTCTGCTGTGGCAGCCTCCGCTGCCGGGAAACAGGCCGCCTCCACGGCGGCAATGGCCTGTAAATCATCCATAGTTGCGTTGCGTATCTCCACAGTATCTCTCCTCCCTTTTTGTAATGTCAGTATACCACAGCTGCCGCGCAAGGGCAAAATATTTGCATCTGTCCCCTGTCCGTGTTACAATGGCTATACTACGCTTGGAAGGGAGTTGAAACGCCATGCCCACCGAAAACCGCACTACCTTAACGCCGGACACCCCGGTGCGCTACCTGAAGGGGGTCGGCCCAAAAACCGCAGAGCGGTTCGAGAAGCTGGGCATCGTGACGCTGGCAGACCTGCTGTGCCACTACCCCCGGCGATACATCGACTTTTCCAAGCCCTACTCCATTGCGGAAGCTCCCGCCGACACCGAATGCGTGGTAAAGGCCGAGGTATTCGCAAAGCCCGGCGGGCGCATTTTGCCGGGTGGGCGGCGGATGGAGCGCATCACCGCCGGGGACGATGTATCCAGTCTGGAGATTACATGGTTCAACAACCCCTACGCCACCCAGAAATTGCAGCTGGGGCAGGAATACTATTTTCAGGGCATCGTGACTGGCGGGATGCTGCGCCGCCAGATGGTCAACCCGCAGGTGCGCACTGCTGAACAGATCCAAGCCGCGCCCTTTGAGGCCGTTTACCCCCAGACCGAGGGACTTACCAGCAGCGCCATCTCCCGCTGCATCCGGCAGCTTTTGTCCCACGCGGAGCTGCTGCCCGACCCGCTGCCGCCGGAGATGCTGCAAAAATACCGTCTGCTGCCCAAGGCCGAGGCGGTACGCGCCATCCACTGCCCTGCCACCGAGGAACAGGCCGCAGCAGCGCGGCGGCGGCTCATTTACGAGGAATTGCTGGTGCTGCAATTGGGCATCGGGCGGATGCGCAGCCGGGGCGCTGCGGCCACCGGGGCACCCATGCGCCGCGCCGACCCAGCCCCTTTCTGGCAGAGTCTGCCCTTTGCCCCCACCGGGGCGCAGCGCCGCGCGGTGGAGGAAATTCTGACCGATATGGCGGGCGATACCGCCATGAACCGCCTGTTGCAGGGCGATGTAGGCAGCGGCAAAACGCTGGTGGCCGCCGCCGCCATCTGGGCGTGCATCCGGGCGGGATATCAGGCTGCGCTGCTGGCGCCTACCGAAATTCTGGCCGCGCAGCACGCCGAGGGGCTCAACCGGCTGCTTGCCCCCTTCGGGATGCGGGTGGCCCTGCTGACCGGCGGCATGAAGGCCGCTGCCCGCCGCACCACGCTGGCTGCCATCCGCAAGGACGAAGCCGACCTTGTGGTGGGCACCCACGCCCTGATGAGCGAAGGGGTGGAGTTTGCCCGGCTGGGTCTGGCGGTCATTGACGAGCAGCACCGCTTTGGGGTGCGTCAGCGCGGCGCACTGGCGGAAAAGGCCGCGAACCCGCACCTGCTGGTCATGAGCGCCACCCCCATCCCCCGCACGCTGGGGCTTTTGATCTACGGCGATCTGGATATCTCCGTTCTGGACGAGCTGCCCCCCGGGCGCACCCCGGTCAAGACCCGGTGCATCACCGGCAAGCGGCGGCAGGACCTGTACCGCTTTCTGGACAGCGAGATCGACAAAGGGCGGCAGGTGTATCTGGTCTGCCCCGCCATCGAGGATGTGCCGGACGGCGGGCTGAACGCCGTCAAGACCTACTACGAGGACATTGCCAAGACGCTGCTGCCCGACCGCCGGGTGGGGCTGATGCACGGCAAGCTGAAACCCAAGGAAAAAGCCGCCGTCATGGAGGATTTCAAGGCCGGGCGGTTGGACGCACTGGTGTCCACCACCGTCATCGAGGTGGGCGTGGACGTGCCCAACGCCAGCGTGATGGTGATTGAAAACGCCGAGCGCTACGGCCTGAGCGCCCTGCACCAGCTGCGCGGGCGGGTGGGACGCGGCGCTGCCGAGAGCTGGTGCTTCCTTGTCAGCGACAACACCAGCGAGGCCGTGCAGAAGCGGCTGAAATTCCTCTGCTCCACCACCGACGGCTTTGCCGTGGCGCAGTACGATCTGGAGACCCGCGGCCCCGGCGACTTTTTCGGCAGCCGCCAGCACGGTCTGCCCACCTTGCAGATCGCCGACCTGATGAATGACACCCGTACCCTGCACGCCGCCCAGAGCGAGGCCGCCGCATTGCTTGCCGCCGACCCGCTGCTGGAAAGCCCTGCACACGCTTTGCTGGCCGCGCAGGTGCAGCAGATGTTCGACAAGGCCGGGCCGATGAACTAAAAAAGCGCTGTCACACAAAAACTCGTGCGACAGCGCTTTTCTTTACGTTTCCTTGCTCCCAACAATGTTTTGCAGGATGCGGGCGGTCAGGGCGTCCAGCTTTGTTTCCAGTGCGGGCAGGTGCAGCAGGCGGTAGAGCCGCTGATACACGGCATCCACCGCGTAGCCCGCAGCGGCGATCAGCAGCACTGCACCGGTCAGGTAAGCCAGCGAGGGCAGCAGCGCCCCGCCAAACCGGGGCAGATCCACCAGCTGCCACAGCAGCGCCCGGGTAAAATCGCTGTCGTGCAGCAGATACACCCCGAAAGACAGCGGTGCCAGCCGGAATACCCAGCGCCGCCAGTAGTCCGAGCGGATACGGATATTCTGGAACAGCAGAAACATTGCTGCCGAGGCGATGACCGTAGCCAGTGCCTGATAGCCGTTGACGGTATTCACAAAACCGTTCAGGTGCAAAGCGTTTTCCACCCGCAGCGCCAGCATCCGGTTGAACAGCCCCGCCGCCGAAGCTGCCAGATATGCCAGCAAACACAGCCCGCTGGGCACAGTCACCCGGTATTTGCGGAAATAAACGGCCATAAAATACAGGGTGTAGAACCAAATAAAGCTGTACCCGTTATTCACAAAGGTTTCATCCGTTGCCCAGTAGAACAGCGTGCCCCACACGCTTTGCAGCAGCAGCGCCACCAGCAGCAGCGTTTTGTACTGCCGCCGGTCAAGGCTTTGCACCACCGCGTTCAGCACCGGCACCGAGAGGTACATCAGAAAATAGGCCGAGGCAAACCAGTAACCGTTGGAGGTAAGGGGTAAAAGTGCCCGGAGCAGCGAAATGGCTGAAAGCGGCACCGCACCCGCCTTGACCGCAACGCAGAAAGTGAGCATGGAGTAAAACCACACCTGTGCCCCGATGCGGAACAGCCGCCCGGCGCGGACAGCCCCCTTGCGCTCCGACAGATAATAGCCGGAAAGCATTACAAAGCAGTTGGTGGACACACGCGCCAGAATAAACAGCAGCCAGTAGATCCAGAATGCCGCCGACCCCTGCGGTGCCGCACTGCCCAGCCCGCCGTGCCCGATACCGTGCATCAGAACGATCATCACCATACTGAGAATGCGCATCGTCTCAAAGCCGCTATGCCGCTTCTGCTCTTCCATACCCCATTTTCCCCCTTACATTTCCCCTATTTCCAGCTGCCGCAAAGCCTGCCGCACCTGCTGCTCCGGCCGCAGCCACGTTTGATAATACGCTGCATTGTGCTGTGCCATGGCCAGTATCGCCGCCGGGTCTGCCAGCAGCTGCCGCAGCTGCTCCTCACACTCTGCCGGGGAGGTATACGTTTTATAGTTTTTTCCCTCTTCAAAGCCGCCCGGCAGGGTGTACCGCAGCGGCTCGGTGACAATGGCACGTCCCGCCGCCACATACTCGGCCAGTTTCCAGCCGGTAGAGCCGTGCAGTCCGGTAGAAGCCACACAAATTTCCGTGTGCTGCATCCGGTGCAGGTAGGCGCGCTTGCCGGTCAGCTTGTCCGGCAAAATCAGTTCCGGGCACTGCCGCCGGGCGCAGGCGTTGTCGGACACGCCGCCGGTGAACTGCGCCGGGAAGGCACTTTGCAGTCGGTGCAGCAGCTCAATGCGGTCTGCGTTCACCTGCCGCCACTCTGCCTGTAACTCCGGGTATTGCTGCACCGCCGGTTCTTCCGGGTCCCACAGACGGGTCAGGAAAAGGATGCGCGGCTTTTTGCGCACCCGGGTCAGCCGGGCTTCAAAGTCCTTCGGGTAGCAGCGGGTGGAAAGCGCCCACTGCTTCAGGCGGCTCTTTGCGCTGCGCTCCGCTTCCAGCGGCGAGCCCGGACAGGTAACGTAATAGTTCAGCCCCAATGGCCGCAGCTTTGCGGAGATATCGCCCGGGAACTGCCGGTTCTTCTCGGCTGAAAAACTGCGCTTGAACACCACATCCGCCCGGTGGAACATTGCCAGCACCGCCGCCGGGTCGTTGTAGAAGTAGCCGTCCATCAGGTCAAACACCACCGTGCGGCCGTCGATCTCGGTTTCCAGCAGCGCTTCCCGGGCAAGGGGATTGCCCTGCCGCACGTCCTGCACCCGCAGGATCAGTTTCCCGCGCTTTGCCAGCAGAGTAAAGCCTGCCAGAATGCCGCTGATGTGCGCCGCCCCCTCCCGGGAGGATAGTTTTACCGTGACCTGCATTTTGCCCTCCTATCGGCGGAACAGCCCGGTGCGCCGCTCGCCCATGGGGATGACATCGCAGAACACGCACCGGCTCTTGGTGGAAAGCTGCACATCCTTGTGATAGCAGCCGAAAAACCATTTTTCGTAGGTCAGCTTGAGCAGGATCTCATCCAGAAACAGGTGCAGACGGTTGCTTTCGCCAAGGGCAAGGGCGGTAAAATCCAAAAATCTGCTTGGTGCATCGTGGGTCAGCACATAATCTACCTTGTAGTCTACTGTCTCTAAGTTGCGGCGGCAGGTGTCGTATTCCTCGTCACTGGGCATCTCCTGCTTCCACCAGTTCACGCCCGGCTCCCGGTCGTCCTTATCCTGACTTTCCGCGCCGCCGAAGCAGAGATAGCTCTTGCCCTCCAGCTCCAGCACGCTGCCCCGGCACACATGGTACACATTGCCGCCAAGGCTCTGTACCCTGCCGCCGAACAGCTCGGTCTCCGGGTACTGCGCCAGCAGGTCGTAGTTTTCGTGGCTGCCGTCCAGAAACAGAATCGTGTAGGGGCGCTTGCGCAGCCAGTCCAGCCGCTTGCGCTCTGCGGCGCTGCCGTCCCACACAAAGCCGAAATCCCCCAGCACCACCACGGTGTCCTTCTTGCCCAGCCAGCGCAGCTTGCCCTGCTTGAAGCGCTGGATATCGCCGTGGGTATCCCCTGTAAGATATACCATTCCTGCCCTCCCTGCCGGAGCGAAAGAACGGTGTAAAACACCGCAAGGCTCTTGTAACGCCCCGGCAAACCTGTTATTATTATAGAACACAGCACACTTGCTGCAAAATTGATTTTCCGGTGCGCCGCACAGCGCAGCCGTATCTCGTATATTTTATCGCTTTTTAAAGGAATTGTCCACATGAAACGTATTTTTGCATTGGTTCTTTCATTTGTATTCCTGCTCAGCTGCCTTGTGCTGCCCGCCGGGGCCATGTTCGACCCCAGCCCGGTGTATCAGGTGCAGGCTGCAAGCGCCTATATCGTGAACACGGATACCAACATTATCGTCTATGATAAGGACAGCACAAAGCAGGTATCTGCCGGCGGTCTGACCAAATATATGACCCTTGCCGTGCTGCTGACCAACTACGCCGACCAGCTGGACAGCACCTTCCAGATGCCCTTTGCCATCTCGGACTACGTTTACAACACCAATAACGCAGATATGCGCTCCAACGAGACTTTCACCTACCGGGAAGCCATGTACGCCATGCTTACCCGCAATGCCAACGAGGCAGCCATGGGTGTGGCGTACACCCTTTCCGGCGGCGATCTGGACGGCTGGGTGGCGCAGATGAACACCCTGTCCCAGCGCATCGGCACCACCGCCAGCAGCTGGACAGACGCCTGCGGCATCGACAGTGGCAACACTACCTGCGCGGTGGATATGTACCTGATTTTGCGCTACCTGATGAGCTTTGACGCCTTTGTGGAGGTGTCCGGCGCGCCCAGCTTTACCATGCCCGCCAAGGAGAAGCACCGTTCCTCCTCGGTGCTGGTCAGCCAGAATGCCGCGCTGAGCAAAGCCAGCGGCGGCAGCTATTACCGCAGCGCCATGCAGGGCGGCATGTGCAATGTGACCGCCTTTAAAAACGATACCGGCACCCAGAGTTATGTTTCGTGGGGCAACAAGGACGGTGCCACCTATATCTTCTGCGTGATGGACAGCCCCGACAGCTGCGATACCTTCGGCTACGCCAACCGCCGCCCTGCCCTGTTCGAGACGGTCAAACTGATGGACTGGGTGTTCGACAGCTTTTCCATTCAGGCTGCGCTGGACACTGATTTGACCATTGCGGAGATCCCGGTCCGATATTCCTCCGACACCGACACCTTGCAGCTGTACCCCAACGACAGCATGATGACCCTGCTGCCCTCCACCAGCGACGGCACCGTCACCCAGAAATACTTCCACCTGCCGGACTACGTCTGTGCCCCCATCCAGCAGGGCGATGTAGTGGGCACGGTGGAGCTGAAGCTGGCAGGCGAGACCATCGGCGTGGTGGATCTGATCGCCGGGCAGGATGTAGCCCGCAACCCGCTGCTGTTCGGGGTGGACAAGGTGAAGGAGTTCCTGACCAGCCTGTACCTGAAGGTGGTGCTGGTGCTCAGCCTGATCGCTGGCCTGATCTATGGGCTGTGGCTGCTGTGCTCCAACTGGAACCGCCGCAAGCCCACCAAAAAGATCCACCGCCGCTATTAAGTAAAGCAAAAGCCCCGCACCGGACACCGCCGTGCTCTGACCGTTCTGGTCAAAGACACAAAGCGCCTGTCCGATGCGGGGCTTTTTTCTGTATTGCAGCGCCTCAGGCGCGGTTTTTCAGAAGTTCTGTCAGGCTGCGGAAGGTTTGGCCATGGTTGCCGGTAACCGTCTCGGCGTGGAGCAGGCTGCTGAGAACGCTTTCCTCCACGCACTCTGCCACCGCCCGGAACAGGGGGTTGATGGCATCATCGTGGAGCAGGGTCATGGGCAGCAGGGCTTTCTCTGAATAGTGCGGCACCCGGTTGGCGGTGGTGAAGGCGATGACGATCTCGCCGCTGCCGTTGCCGCAGTAGGAACCTGTGCGGGAAAGTCCCACCAGCGCCCGGCGGCACAGCCGCCGCAGCTGCCGCTCGCTCAGGGGGATATCCGTGGCCAGCACCGTGATGATGGAGCCTTTATCCTCGTGGGGCGGGATGCTGTCATCCAGCAGGGTGTGGATGGGCGTGCCCGCCACGATGAGGTCATCGAACAGCGCATGGTTGGAGAGCACCAGTGCGCCCATGGTGTAGGGTTTTCCGTCCAGTTCCACCACCCGGGAGGCGGAGCCGATGCCGCCTTTCAGCCCGTGGCAGCGCATCCCCCGCCCGGCACCTACGGCACCCTCGGCAAAATCTGCCTTGCAGTCTGCCAGCGCGGCAAAAACGTGCTGCTCGGTCACATGAAGCCCCCGGATGTCGTTCAGGCCGCAGTCGTTGCACTCGCAGACCACCGGGTTCACGCTGCCGGTGGTCTCGCAGATGTCGGGGTTTTTCTCCAGCATATACTTTACCAGCGCGGTCTGCGCCGTGCCCACGCTGAGGGTGTTGGTAAACAGGATGGGCGTTTCCAGCGTGCCCAGCTCGTCGATCTGCACAAGGCCGGTGGTCTTACCAAAGCCGTTGATGACATAGCTGGCCGCCAGCACTTTTTCGTGGAAAATATCCCCTTGGTGCGGCAGCAGCGCCGTTACGCCCGTCTGCACCACGCCGTCTGCCAAGGTGCAGTGCCCTACCGTCACCCCCGGCACATCGCTGATCTTATCCCGCGCACCTTTGGGCAGCGTGCCCACCTGAAAACCCCATTCGTTCCCTGCAATGCCCATCGTAGCTCCTCCTTGCTTTTTTTCTAAGGTGTATCATAGCATTTCCGCTGCCAAAAGTAAACCACTGTAACAAGCCGGGGCGGGCGCAGAAAAAAGGCTCCCGCGCTGCACAAAATCATTGAGGTGCCGCTGCATTCTCCGTCGGCCACGATCTTCTGAGCGCCGCATAGGAGACCAGAAAGTTTGCAAGCCACCCTGCCGGGACGGCAAGCCAGACAAAGGCAATGCCAAAGCGCGGTGCACAGAGCAGGGCAACGGACAGGCGAATGGCAAGGTTTACCATATTTGCAATGAGGAACGGGCGCATGATGCCAAGCCCGCGCAGCACGCCATCGGTCGCCATCTTGATGCCCATGAAGATGAAGAAGTAACCCAGCCACCGCATATAATCACCGGACACCTGATAGGCCAGCGCCGTTCCGTCCTTGCCCAGAAACAGCGAGGAGATCTGGGTGTGCAGGGTTTCAATGACCGCAAAGGCAATGACCGCAAAGCACAGGTCCAGCACCAGTGCAGCGTGGTAGCCTTTTTTGAGGCGGTCGATCTTCTTTGCACCAAAATTCTGGGAGATATAGGGCGAGACCGCATTGCCGATGGAGACAAAAATCAGCGAGAAAACATTTTCTACCCGCATCGTTGCTGCATATCCGGCAAGCGCCTGTGTGCCAAAGGGGTTTACCACCGCCTGCACGATCATCATGCCGATGGACACGGTGGACTGCTGCAAGACCGACGGCACCGCAATGCGGAGCATGGAATACAGCTCCTGCCGATCGAATTTATTAAAGGGGCTTTTATATTGCCGCATCCGGTGCAGGAAGATCAAAAACGAAAACACCGCAGAAATGCCCTGTGCGATCAACGTGGCAAGGGCTGCGCCAAACACGCCCAAGCCAAGCCCCGCCACCATCCAGAGATCCATAAAAATATTCAGGATGGAGGAAAAGATCAGCAGCCCCAGCGGGATCCTGGACTCCCCAATGGAGGTAAACATGGTGGAAAGAATGTTGTACATGAACAAAAACGGAAAGCCTACAAAATAGA
>ERZ772875.3078-NODE-3078-length-10900-cov-4.142001_pt1 | contig 10900 bp, 9 predicted proteins | sample MGYA00580585_ERZ772875 | MGnify/ENA primary metagenome ERZ772875 (study PRJEB29015, sample SAMEA2737736) | human gut metagenome | biome: human gut; feature: human-associated habitat; material: faeces | place: China | collected 2012 ... | reverse complement strand
GGCGGTCAGCTCATGCTTACCGGGCTCCAGGCGGATATTGGCATTCAGCTCTGCCGGGGCGGCGTTGGTCTCCTCCAGAGTGGCCACGCCTACGGTGTACTTGTTGATGATGTCAGAGATCTTGCTCATACAAGTTCTGAAAATACTTGATTTCAATGGCGCAGGGGGTTTCCCGCGCACACCCTTCCTTACCGTCGCGGAGAATTTACCACTTTATCGACAGTCTCGGTACACTTCTGCCGTCTTTTAAAATACCGAGGCTATACTCACGGTTGGATGAGGCAAAGCACCGAAATGACTTGGCTTAACGTGGATAAGGCACAAATGACTTATCATGCACTTTTCAATTGGTGACCCTTTGATGTAATCGCATTCAAAATATCGGTTTTGCAATAATAAAAAGATTGAAATACCTTGTTTATGTGTTATAATATTTAATAAATGAGATATATCTGTATAATTTGAATAGCTAGCTGCAAAAATACCGTGAAATGAACTTTCTATCGTGACATCTAGTTCAGCAATTCATCACTATGCTGTTATGATTACGCCTATGACTATATCAGGTGATATGGCCAACGCATTCACATTTACATGACCTTTGGCAAGAAACTACACCGTATTTTTCCAGCATTATTTAAATAGTGATAATCCGAACTACATGATCCAAGGAGGTAATGTGTTCGGATTTATCATTTCTATCGACGCAAAAAAGCGTCCAAAAGGGGGGGGGGCGGCAAGAGGGAAAGTCCTCTTTGTGCTTCTGCCCTGAAATAAAAGCAAAAAACTCGAGAGACATCCCGACCTTTATGTGGTATGATTGTCATATGTAAGAAAGTGCAATTTTCTCTGCCTTATTTTCTGTCAGGAGGAGTACATGGGAAATAATGAACGTTCATTGATCCGCACGGCTGAATTATATTATGAGGAGGGGTTGAGCCAAAACGCTATTGCAGAACTTTTGGGGACCTCTAGAGCTTCGATTTCCCGCATGTTGGATGAGGCGAGGGAATGCGGAATTGTGGAAATCATCGTTCACACGCCTGTTTCGAAGAATTCAAAGCTCTCTGTACGGCTGCGGGAGAAGTTTGGCCTGCGAGATGCGGTCGTTGTAGCAGGTGGGAGTTTGCCGGAGCGGGCGCTGAAAAGTTGCGGTGAGGCCGCAGCAAGCCTTCTAGAAACGATTTTGGGCAACAACATGACCTTAGGAATTGTTTGGGGTCGGGCCATTCAGTTCTGCTGTGATGCGATTTCCACAGATCTTGATTACCACAATGTCCATGTGGCCCAAATGGTAGGTTGCCTAGGAGATGGCAGTTCCAATCTGGGCGGTTTGGATCTGTCTATGAAAATTGCCAAAAAGCTGAACGGCACATATTCGAATATTTACGCACCAGTAATCATCGGAAATGAGACGGTATATTCTTATCTGATGAATGACCGACAGATCAAAATGGCCATCGATCGGGCGCAGAAAGCGGACATCATTCTTTCAGGTATTGGTCTGCCGTCAGACGATCACAGCTCCATGTTCCGTGCGGGGTGCTTTACCCCAGAGGAGCGGCAAGATTTAATTGCCAAAGGCGGTAAGGCTATGGTGTTATCCAGGTGGCTGGATCGAGACGGTAAGGTGCTTTCCTGCCCTGGGCACTATGTGGTTGCAACGCCTATGGAAACCATGCGGCATGCTGCTTGGTCCATCGGAATCTGCAGCGCTGCAGACCGGGCAGAGGCGGTTCTGGCAACCCTGCGGGGCGGCTATCTCAATGCGTTGGTCGTAGATGAATCTTTGGCGCTTGCGCTGCTAGACGATAAAAACGTTCTGTAAAAATAAAACGTAATAAAAAGGGAACCGCAGCTGCGGTTCCCTTTTTTGTATGGAAAGTTGGAATATACTGCGAAAGCGTGTCAGATATCCGTTATGTAATTAACGGGATCGGGGTTTTCGCCCCGTTCGCAAGCCGGCAGATATCGCTCAAAGAAGTCCCTGCAGACATTCACAGCTTCTTTCCGCAGCGCAAACAGGATTGCAATGGTGCAGATGATATTGAACACACCGGAGGCATCAGCCACGGCCCACAGGAAATCTGCGTCCAGAGTTCCCAAGAACTGAGGCAGGCAGAAATATAGCGTCCAGGAAATCATAATAGCTTTTTCAATCTTGCGGTTTGTCAGATTACGAGTCAGATAATTTAGAGAAATCGTGTTCTGATAGAAGGTGGCAGTAAGCGTAGTAAAGGCAAAAATGGCGGTGGCAATAGCGAGAAATGCCTTGCCGGCAACCCCGAATACCTCACCAAACGCAATGGTTGCCAGAGCGGCGCCGGTTTCGCCAGTCTCGTAGACACCGGTGGTCAGAATAGCCAAAGTAGTGATGGTGCAGACAATGAAGGTGTCGATGAAATTTTCGGTCAGCCCCCAACATGCCTGTCGACCAGGATGATCTGTCTCGGAAGCAGCATAAGTACACATAGCCGCACCAATACCGGAATCAGTGGAATAGAGGCCGCGGGCAGAGCCATAACGGAAAGCCTGCATAACCGTGTAGCCCAGTGCGCCGCCAGCACCGGCCTTCGGCGTGAAGGCATAACGGAACACAGAGGCAAAAGCAGTGGGTATTGCGCGGAAGTTGATGATAATGATGGCAATGCCCAGAATCAGGTACAGGGCGCACATGGTGGGAACCGCCTTATTTGCAAAGCCGGAGATTCGCTTGAGCCCTCCCATAATGATGATGAACAGCAGGCCGATTACCACAAGCATAGTGGCGGTCTTGTTGAAGCCGAAAGCCTCATCCAGGGCTGACACAATGGAACTGGTCTGAACGATAGCGTTCAGTGGCTGTGTTATCACAGCCAGAAACGCAAAGATTGCGGCAGGAATCCTCCAGCCCATAACGCTACCCATGATGAAATCGCGGTTGCCGTAGACCTCGCCGTCCTTCCGGACCCTGTACCGCAGACCCAGAATAATCTCAGTGGACTTTACTACGGCGCAGACTGCAGAAATGACCCACATCCAGAACACCGCACCGGGACCGCCAGCGGCAATAGCAGAGGCTACGCCGGAGATATTGCCAGTGCCGACAGTATTGCCCAGATTGGTCATAGCAGCGTTAAAGGCAGAAACAGTTCCTTGCCCATCGCTATTCTTCTTGAGTGAGTATCCAATGCTATTTTGGACAATTTGTTTGATATTGAACAAGTATTTACCCTTGAACAAAATAGTGAAGAAGATGCCGCTGCCGATCAGCAGAACCGGGAACGCATAATCCCAGCACAGGTTGTCAAACGCATAGATAAAATTTATGATTGCTTCCATACTCAAACTCCTTTGTTTATTTGGGGGTTGATAATCCAATGCTTGAATAGGTGAAATCCTATGATCTTACGCTTGAAATACCGTCAGTGCCTGACTGAAGTCGGTAATCAGGTCCTGAATATCCTCACATCCCACACTGATGCGGAGCATGCCGTCATGAATCCCCATTTTCAAGCGGATGGGTTCCGGAACATCGTGATGAGATGACGAGACGGGGTGAGAGAGCGTGGTGCGGTAACCGCCGAGGGAGGGCAGATAACGCACCAACTGAAGGCGGTGCATGAATTCATTTAACTTAGCAATATCATCCTCCACAGAGAAGCTTATAATCGCACCGTAATAGCCATCAGAGAAAATTTCCTTGGCCAGCGCGTGTTGAGGATGTGTTTCCAGACTTGGGTGATTGACCCGAAGCACGTGGGGATCAGAAGCCAGGAAAGCCGCCAGCTTAATCGCATTTTCATTCTGTCTGCGAACTCGCAGTCCCATGGTTCGGACACCCCGGAGAATTGCGTAACTGGTGTAGGGGTCCAAGCTGTTGCCTAGCAGTAGCATCAACGGACTAATCTTGTCGATGAGTTCCTTTTTACCAGTTACACTGCCGCCGGAGGCATCACTGTGACCGTTAAAATACTTGGTGAGGCTGTGGATTACAAGGTCTACGCCGTACTCCAGAGGACGGATTACGTAGGGTGTTGTAAAGGTGCTGTCCACGCAATAGAGCGCGCCGCCCAGGTGGGCAATTTCGCTGATTCTCCGAATATCCACCACATTGGTGAGGGGATTGGAAATCACTTCGGAGTACAAAATCCGGGTGTTGGGACGCATGGCACTCCTGACGGCATCAAGGTCTGAAAAAGAGACATAAGTGCTTTCGACACCATATGCTGAAAGGTAATTAGTCAAGAAGTCAATAGTCTCACCGTACAAATCTTTGTTGGCAATGACATGGTCACCCTTTTTAGCAAAGGTCAACAGGGTGCTGGTAATTGCACCCATTCCGGCGCTGAAAAGCAGACTAGCCTCTCCCCCCTCGGCGTTGGTGATAACCTCGTTGAGTGCATCACGGGTGGGATTGGTTCCACGACTGTAACTGTAGCCGCCTACGGAATCTACGGCGTGCAGCATGTCCAAATCGTCCATGAGGAATGCTGTGGTTGGGTAGAGCGGCGGTGCTTCAGGCTTCAATGTGTCCCCGTGAACAAAGGAACCCTGATAGAGTATTTCTGTATCCCTGCTGAATTGTAATTGTTCCATAAATTCTCCCTTCCTGTACATGCGCGTTACCCGTGCAGAAGATGGCGGTATGCCTGCCATTGCTCATAATAGGGCAGCAACACTTCTGCGGGGTGCGGAGTAATGATGTGGTGCAACTGTGCGGAATTCCCCGTTCGTTGAAAATAATGGTTAATCTGATCCACAAGGCCAGAACAGGAGGCCAGTTCAAAGTTTTGCGGAACCCGAATTTCACAGCCGGAAATGTTGGCCAGCAGCTGTGGCAGAATTGTGCCTATAAAGCCGCCGCCGCAACCGTAGAGCACTGCATTCTCCTTGTGAACAACGTCCAACAGCTGGTCCAGATTTGTTTTAAATGAGAATGCATAATCCAGCAAAACGGAAAGGACCAAGTCGGCACGCTCAATCTGGTCGCTCAAAGGTGCTTCCATAAAAAACCCACCAACGGGAGTCAACTTTGCTTTATGGAAAATCATAGATCCTATGGTGCAGAGGCATCTGCCTGGCTGACGGGTGCGGAGCTCTGCTTCCACCTGATTGTAAGAACAGCCCGGATAGAACATCCGAATGGCACGGTCATAGTTCATACCGGAAACACCCACATTTGTTTCGATGATGTAGTGGTTATCGCTTACATGTCGGTCCACCCAGCACCGTTCCTCTGGATCGACCAAATACTGCGGCGAAAGGTAAGCAATGGGGGTTGTTGTGCCTGCAACAATCACGATATCCCCGACGGCTGGTTGGCAGTGAGCAACAGCCAGCTGGGTATCTGCACCGCCTACAATGAAGGGGATGCCTGACGGGATGCCGATTGCGTGGCTGATGTCCGCCTGTGTTTCCCCTAATAGGCTGCCGCATTTTAGGACGGGCGGCAGCATGCTCCGCGGAATCTGAAAGCGGGAACAGAGGTCATCTGACCATTGGGCGCTCTGCACGTCAAACAACAGCGTTTCGCATGCCTGAGATTGCTCATACCCGGCCTGCCCGGTAAACAGCCATCCCACCCAGTCGCTGAGCGAAAGGAAATGCGTGGCCTTTTCCCAAATCTCCGGATATACGGTCCGAAGCCCCAACAGCTTTACCGCCGGGAACAGTGTGCTGACCCAGCGGCCGCTGCGCGCATAAATGCCGTGGTGATCTTCAATTTCCTGTTCCCATGCCTGACCACGGTTGTCAATGTTGGGATAACCGCCTAACGGATGGTTATCCGCGTCCAGCAGAACAATTCCCTCTCGTGCACTAGTGGCGGATACTGCAACGATGCAGACCTCTCCGGCAGCGGCGACCGCTTCGGCACAGACACTGATTAAATCTTGTTGTAGGAGGTTTGGATCGAACGATAGCGCGTCTGCGTATTTCGGATCACGGACATTATGGATGGCACGGCTTTTCTGCGCACGCTTCTGTCCGTCAGGGGTCACCACATATGCGCGGACAGCGCTGGAACTCAGGTCAATGAGTAAGTACGCTTCGGTCATAAAAAACTCCTTTAAACTGCGGCCCGCTTACATATTTTGACAACATTGAATAACGCCCTTGCAACCCTGCCCGGATGCGATCAGATCAAAGGCGCTCTGCCAATTTTTGAGTGGAACGATGTTGGTAACGATTTTTTCTGGACAGATATTTCCCTTAGCCATAAGTTCCAGTGCCAACTTCCAAGAAGAAGGCTTTTGACTGCGGGACCCCATATACTGAATTTCGTGATGCAGAATGAGGTCGGTTGCGATAGACTCGCGCGGGTGAGAGAAAACCCCCATCTGAATGACTTTTCCCCCTTTTTTTACGATTTCCAGCGCTTTGTTTGCAGCCGGGACGGCGCCAGAACATTCAAAAGCGAGATCCACGCCAAGTCCATTCGTCATTTCGGAGATAACACCGGACAACTCCTCGGCCTGTTGATCTACCGTCCGCTGGATACCGCACTGCGTTGCAATCTGAAGGCGCTCCACATCGCTGGAGAGTCCGGCCATAATCACAGTAGCACCGCAGGCGTGCGCAACCTGAGCGACCATCTGGCCAATAGCGCCGGCGCCGAATACGCAGACAATGTCTCCCTTGTGCACATGGCCGCGTTCAATAACCGCATGAACGCCGCAGGCCAGCGGTTCTGTCAGAGCGGCAGCGAGTAGGTTGACATTCTCGGGCAAAACATGAATCCGAGCTTCATGGTTTACAACGTATTCTGCCATGCTGCCGTTTACGTTTGTGCCGACGCCTCTGCGTGCGCCGCATAGATTTAGGTCACCGGTATGGCAATAATGGCAGCTGCCGCAGGTTTCATAGGTGGTTTCACTGGTGACACGATCTCCTACATGAATATTCCGGACGTTTTCGCCTACGGCAACAACAACACCGGAAAATTCATGTCCCAAAACAACGGGGGGTTTTGTGCTGGGGTAGGTTCCGCGCATTGCGTGAATATCCGTTCCACAAATTCCAGAATATGCAATTTTTATTTTGACAAGATCACCGGTTACCTGTGGTTCGGGAATGTCGGTATATTCCATGTGGCCTTCACCTGGGAGCATTTTCACAACGGCTTTCATGTATAACCTCCAATGAAAATATGTTAATTTTTAGGTCATTTGTTCATACAGCGATTGAGTGATTGTCTTCTTAAGCTTTATATACTCGTTTAATGATAAAATGTCAATATAAAACCGATGTTTGTTGCATTAATTGTATATTGTAACAAAAATCATTATAGGAAATATACATAAAAAGCAAAAACACTTCTTGACAATTAATTTAAAACGTGAAAAAATAAGCATACAGCAAGCGTGTAAGTGAAAAGTTGTGCATATTATTGAACATTTGAGAACGGAGCTGATACAATTGCATTCTTCCCTTATTGAAATTGAAAACGCTGCAAGGTCCATCCGGAAACAGATTTTAAAAATTGCAATTGAACGCGGCGGCTGCTACTTGGCGCAGGCATGCTCTTCCGCCGATATCGTTGCCTCACTGTATTTAGAGATTATGGATCTCAACCCCTCTCAGGGGGTCTGGGACGCATCGCCATTTCCAGGTGTGCCAGGCCCAGACAATATGGATTACCAGAAAGGAGCTCTCTATAACGGTGCTCCGGCGCCCGACAAGGACCGCTTCTTTGTTTCCTGCTGCCATTATGCCGCTGTGATATACAGCGCCTTAGTGGCTACTGGGCGTATCAGCCCAGCCTGTATGGACAAGTTTAACGCAGATGGTTGGAACATGGAAATGATCGGTGCGGAACACTCACCCGGTTTCGAAAATACAGCTGGCTCTCTGGGGCAGACAATCTCCATTGCCGCCGGCACAGCCCACGCCCGCAAAATGAGAGGAGACACCGGCAAGGTATACTGTCTGTTGGGGGACGGCGAACTGCAGGAAGGGCAGACCTGGGAGTGTATTCAGGCTGCCAGCTATTATCATCTGGATAATTTCGTTATCGTGATTGATGCCAACGGTCAGCAGGTTGAAGGTGCCGTTGACCAGCAGATGGCACTGGAGCCGCTGGCCGCCAGATTTACTGCCTTTGGAGCAAAATGTGCTACCTGCTCCGGACACAATATTGAAAAACTCCTTCAGGCAGCGCAGACGCCACACCCAGAGCAACCCCTGATCCTCCTCTGCAGAACCCGCGGCACCACCGGGATTCCTTTGCTTGAGAAAAAATGGCCCTTCTTGCACTTTGTCAGAATCAGCGAAGAAGAAAAGGCCGACTATCAGGCATTTTACGAAGCGATGTAAGGAGGCAGTCATAACTATGGAAATTGCGGTCAATACACATGAAAAAAATATGATCCGGTTTGCAAAGGAGCATTCGGAAGCGATAGTTCTTTCAGCAGATTTGGGAACTTCTTGTGAAGTGAAAGCGTTTCGCGCCACATACCCGGAACGATACTTTACCATGGGCATTGCGGAGCAGAATATGTGCTCCTGGGCGGCAGGCCTGTGCCGAGAAGGATATCGCCCTTTTATCCACACCTTTGCAGTGTTTCTTTACCGCCGGATTCTGGACCAGGTAGAAATGAGCGTTGCCTACCCGAATCTTCCGGTGGTATTCCTGGGATTTGTACCAGGAATTACCACACCCGGCGGTGTCTCGCATCAAGCCATCAACGATGTGGCTGTCATGCGCTCCGTTCCCAATATGGCAGTGATTGATATTGGTGACGCAACAGAGATTGAGGGTGTGCTGGATCTGGCATATCAGTATAGCGGACCCGTGTATATACGGATGCTGCGCAAGGAGGTGCCTCGTCTTTTCCCGTCCAATGAGCCGATTCAGCTCAACCGTGCTCGGGTACTTTCCAAAGGGACGGATCTACTGGTCCTTTCATCCAGCATCTGCACAGAGGAGGCCATGCGAGCGGTTTCTGTTCTGCGGAACAGGGGGGTATCTGTGCAGCATATGCATGTGTCCACCCTCAAGCCCTTTACGGACGAATCCCTGTTGGAGGCTGCACAAAGCGTGAAATATGGTGTAGTCACCATTGAAAACCACCTGAAAATCGGGGGGCTTGGCTCCGCTATGGCAGATTATATGGTTGAAAATGGTGTTCACAAGGATCTGATCAAAATCGGGCTGGATGGCTATGCCCACGGAGCGTCTAAACTGTATCTGATGGAAAAATACGGTTTGGATGCTATGAACATTGTGCATGCTGCAGAAAAGCTAATGAAACAGTCTCTTGCCATTTCTAAAGAGGATCTGGACACAGCAAGATTTGTGGATTTCCTTGAGGTTTGATTGCTTTTGCCGTATACATGGTTTAAACAGAAAGGAGGAGCCCGCAACATATTCCTAAGGGAGGACTTGCGGGAAAACATGAGATGTTCACAAAGGAAAAGGAACAGATGATTCGGTACGGCATGCTGTTGGATCGTTACCAATTGATTGCCTTGTCTGGTGGCAATCTGACAATGCGGATGCCCACAGGTGAAATCCTCATTACTCCATCCGGTATGATTTATGAGGAAATGGTTCCAGATGATATTATTGTCATGGACATCAACAGCCACGTGATTGAAGGCAGGCGGAAACCCTCTTCAGATACCGATGGAATTCTCCACATTCTGCAACACAGAGCGGATATTAACGCAGTAATCCATACGCACCAGCCCTATGCTACGGCGGTGGGCATTGTGGAGGATACCTGTTTTCCGGTTAATCTGACAACGCTGGGAAACGTAGCCGGAGGCAATGTGCCTATTGCGCCCTACAGTTCTCCCGGCTCTGTGGATGTAGGGAAGGATACAGTGGCCTACCTGGGAACTGCAAGAGCTGTTATTCTAGCCCATCACGGAGTGATGACGGTTGGTTCCACACTGAAAGATGCGCTGTATACCGCTGTTTATATGGAAGAGGCCGCAAAGGCAGCCCATATCGCCGTCATTGATCAGGGGGAACTGCTGGAATACGGAACGCCCTATGAGTTGAAGGACCGCCACGCAAAGGACAGGCTCATCCTTATCGTAGCAAAGCAAGAAGCGCTGGCAAAGCTGCTGGACAGTCTGCATATTCCCTATCAGCGCCATGACCAACGTTTTCTGGCAGAGCTGAACAGTACAATGGACGCATTGCATATTCTGCCGGCAGTACAGCCGTATATCGAAGGCTTTGAGGTACTGCAGGGAACGATGGATGATGTGTTCCTGAATATTACCGGTAAAACACTGGAAGAGGAGATAGCACAATGACAACCTTATATACTCTGACCAAACGACATATCCTGTTATATGTCCGTGATCGCTCCGCAGTATTCTTTTCCATGCTTTCTGTATTGATCGTCCTGCTGCTGATGCTTGTATTTCTGGGCGATATGAATAAGGATGAACTGATGCAGCTGGTTCAACGTGCTCAGGGCAGCATTCAGGAAGCGGATGCAATGCATCTGATCACCATGTGGACGATAGCGGGTATACTCGTTGTCAATGCCTTTACCGTTCCCATCACCATGATCGGTATTCTTATTCAGGATAAGGAACAGAAAAAACTGGAAAGCTTTTACTGCTCCTGTGTTCCCCGCTCGCTTCTGCTGCTGTCCTATCTGCTCGCTGCTGTGATAACAGGCTTTCTCATGTGCATGCTGCTGATGGCGCTGTCCTTCTGCTACGTAAGCTTCTCCGGCTTCGCCTTTCTCAGTCTTTCTCAGCTCCTGCAGGCCTGTGGTCTGCTGCTGCTATGCACCTTTGTATCCAGTGCGCTGGTTGCATTGATTGCGCATTGGGTGAACAGTGACCATGCCTGGGGTGCCTTTTCCACGCTGGCAGGCACCCTCATCGGTTTTCTGGGAGGCATCTATCTTCCCGTCGGCATGCTGCCAAGCGTTGTACAGAGCGTCTTGAAAAG
>ERZ772875.3075-NODE-3075-length-10905-cov-9.377419_pt1 | contig 10905 bp, 9 predicted proteins | sample MGYA00580585_ERZ772875 | MGnify/ENA primary metagenome ERZ772875 (study PRJEB29015, sample SAMEA2737736) | human gut metagenome | biome: human gut; feature: human-associated habitat; material: faeces | place: China | collected 2012 ... | reverse complement strand
AAGGCCGGCACCGTCACCCCGAACGTCGCCGCTGCCGTCAAGGAGATCAAAGCCGGTAAGATCGAGTATCGTCTCGACAAGACCAACATCATCCACTGCCCGATCGGCAAGGTCTCCTTCGGCGCTGAGAAGCTGACCGAGAACCTGAACACGCTGCTTGGCGCCGTCGTCAAGGCGAAGCCGGCCGCAGCAAAGGGCCAGTATATCCGCTCCTGCGTCGTTGCCTCCACCATGGGCCCCGGCGTGAAGGTCAATACTGCCAAGTTCTAATGCGTTTGATCATGGAGCAGCAAAGCGTTTGTCTGCTCCATGAATTTCCCCAGAAATCAGAAAATTGCTTGACAAATCCGGCATTTTCTGATAAAATATTTCCCGTTGCCAGAGACAGCAGGAGGCTTACGCCGTAACGATCCCCATCCTGCCGAGGTTACACGAAATACATGTGATTTCTGTGTCCTCATGTCTTTTGGCATGAGGACATTTTTTCGGAGGTGACACACATTGCCCAATTCCAAGGTACTTGAAAGCAAGAAGGCAATCGTCGATGCACTGGCTACGAAGCTGCAGGGTTCCACTGCTGCCGTGTTCGTGGACTACAAGGGCATCACTGTCGCACAGGATACCGAGCTTCGCAACAAGTTCCGTGAAGCTGGCGTGGAATACACCGTTGTTAAGAACACTCTGACCCGTTTTGCCGCCAACAAGGCCGGCTATAACCAGTTCGACGAGATGCTCAACGGCACCACTTCCCTCGCCACCACCACGGGAGACCCCATTGCCCCGGCTCGTATCGTCTGCGAGTTTGCCAAGAAGAACAAGAACGTTCTGAAAATCAAGGGCGGCTTCGTTGAAGGCTCCGTCCTGTCTGTCGAGCAGCTTCAGGGCTTCGGCGAGCTTCCCAGCAAGGACGCTCTCATCGCCCAGGTTCTCGGCACCTTCCTGGCCCCGATCTCCGCTCTGGCATTCTGCCTCGACCAGATCCGTCAGCAGAAGGAAGGCCCCGCTCCCGCGGAAGAAGCTCCCGCAGAAGCCTAATCCATCACTCATCTATTACACTAATTAGGAGGATTTTATAATGTCTGAGAAAATCGCTGCCCTGATCGAAGAAGTTAAGGGTCTGTCCGTCCTCGAGCTGTCTGAGCTTGTCCATGCTCTCGAAGAGACCTTCGGTGTCTCCGCTGCCGCTGCCGCTGTTGCTGCTCCCGCTGCCGGTGCTGCTGAGGCCGCTGAAGAGAAGACCGAGTTCGACGTCGTCCTGAAGGAATGCGGCGCGAACAAGATCGCTGTCATCAAGGTCGTCCGTGCTCTGACCGGCCTGGGCCTGAAGGAAGCCAAGGAGATCGTCGACAACTGCCCGAAGACCCTGAAGGAAGCCGTTTCCAAGGAAGATGCCGAGAAGATCGTCAACGACCTCAAGGAAGCCGGCGCTACCGCAGAGATCAAGTAAGATATCCCCTATCCTGCAATTTACGCCGCAGCACCGAAGTGCTGCGGCGTTTGCGTTTCCCATAAGCCTCGCAGAGTTCGCCGCCCGCAGGCGGCGAATCAATTGAGATCATTTTCTCCGGCGGCGTGTACGTCGGAGAAAATACCACTCAGTCCGTCAGTGTGCGAATCGTTCGGCTCCGGCGGACGATTCGTGCGCGCAGCGGACTGAAATTCCCTTATCAGAAAAGCCCTTTTGGCTTTTCTGATAGGCTCACGCCGCAGCACCGAAGTGCTGCGGCGTTTTGCGCGTTTGTTTTGATTCCTGCGTTTATTCCTCGATCTCTGTGCTGATGCGATCGTCCTTTCCGCCCTCCGGGCGGCCGCTCAGGAATCGACGCGTAGCAAACAGCGCCACGACGCCCGCAATGCCGACGGCCAACGAGACCGGCTCATGGTGATTCAGCACCACATAGCGCGACAGCGCCATGATGAGCAGCTCCAGCGTGTTGCCGACGGTCGGCCGCAGCAGCATTTTTACAAATTCCACCGCCACGACAAGCGACGTGATGCTGCTCAGGAACGAATCGAGAAAGCCCTCCGCCAGAAAAACGGACGGATCGCGCGCAAGCTCCCAGATCTCGATGCCCATCAGCGCAACGAGCACCAGCACAATGATGGCAGCCAGCACGATCTCGAGGATCTCCAGAAATCTATGGATCCCGTGAATGATCTTTTCTCCCAAAGTCTGCACTCCTTCTTCTGATTTTCCGTATTTAGTATACAGGAACCAGCCGGTCTCGTCAAGCAGGAACATTTTTTCGAAACTCTCTTGCACGCCCAGAGCGTATGTGATATACTCATTGTGTCTACACCGCTGCAGCAGTCATCCGATCTGCTGCAGCCCATTTTATGACGACTGGAGAAGATACCATGGAAACGAAAGCAGCCGGCAGCCTGACGCATGGCCGGCTCGGGAAGCAGATCCTTGCCTTCAGCCTGCCGCTGATGCTGTCGAATGTTCTGCAGGTCCTGTTCAATATGTCGGACATCGCCGTCGTAGGCCGTTTCTCCGGCCCGATCGCACTCGGCGCAGTCGGATCCACGGCGACGCTCGTTACCCTGTTTACGGGTTTTCTCATTGGCCTTGGCAGCGGTATCAATGCCCTTGTTGCGCGCTTTCTCGGCGCAGGCAGCCGTGAGGAGACGCAGCGCACCGTCCATACGGCCCTTGCCCTGAGCCTCATCTTCGGCGCGGTGCTCCTGCTGCTCGGCGAGCTGACGGCTGTTCCTCTGCTGAAACTGCTCGGCACAAAGGAAGAGCTGATCGACGGCGCGACGATCTACCTGCGCATCTATTTCCTCGGCATGCCTGCCATGGCGCTCTATAACTTTGGCAATGCCGTTCTGAGCGCTGCGGGCGATACCCGCCGCCCCCTGCTTTATCTGCTCATCGCGGGCATTCTGAACGTCGCTCTGAATCTCTTCTTCGTCATCGTCTGCGGCATGAGCGCCGACGGCGTCGCACTGGCCAGTATCCTGACGCAGTACCTGTCGTCCATCCTGATCCTCATTGCTCTTGTCCGGACGAAGGATGCCTACGGTGTCCGGCCGAAATGCATCCGACTGCACCGTGACAAGCTCGCCCCCCTGCTGACACTGTGCTGCTCCGCGGGTCTGCAGAACGCCATCTTCGCCGTTGCCAACCTGTTCATTCAGGCAGGCGTCAACCGCTTCGACGCCCTGATGGTCGAAGGCAACTCCGCCGCCGCCAATGCGGACGGCCTCATCTACGACGTCATGGCTGCATTCCACACAGCCTGTGCCAGCTTCATCGGGCAGAACTACGGCGCGGGCAACCGCGACCGCGTGCGCAGGACCTATTGGATCAGCCTCAGCTACTCGTTCGCGGCGGGCGCCGTGCTCGGCCTGAGCCTTGTGTTCTTCGGGCGCGGCTTCCTTGCCCTCTTCACGGACTCGGCTGAGGTCGCAGCCGCCGGTATGCACCGCCTGTGCATCATGGGCTTCTCCTATGCCATCTCGGCCTTTATGGACTGCACTATCGCGGCCTCCCGTGGCCTTGGCCGCTGTGTTGTGCCGACGATCATCGTCGTGCTTGGCTCGTGCGTGTTCCGCGTGATCTGGGTCTACACGATCTTCGCCTCCGTCGGGACCATTGCCTCACTCTACCTGCTCTATCCGGTGTCTTGGACGCTGACAGCCGGGGCCGAAATGGTCTACTTTTTCTACCTGTACCGCAAAGTATTCCGGAACCCGGCGAAACCGGCAACTGTCTGAAAAACAAATGCCTCGCTGCATTCGCAGCGAGGCATTTGTTCTTATCCGGCAATCGTGGAGGTCGGGTCCCAATAGACCACAACACCCATGTCGGACAGCTCCGTCACATGCGTGATCTTCGTACCGAACGCATTGACCTGCACGAGGTTCTGACAGGCCTTCAGGCACTCGATGTCCGTGATGTCGGTGTTGTAATCCACATCCACATAGTTCAGCTCCGGCAGGCCGGCAAGGCCGCTGATATCGGAAAGCTGGTTATAGGAACCGTAGAACTGCTGCAGCCGGCACGTCTCCGTAAACGGCGGCAGCTCCTTGACAAGATTGTGGCTCATGTCAAGGTATGTCAGGTTCACGAGCGAGGCCGCACTGTCGACATTCTCGAGCTGGTTGTCCGAGAGGCGCAGCTCTGTAAGCTGCAGGCACGAGCCGAGGCCGGAGACGTCCGTCAGGGCGTTTTTCGAAAGATCCAGCTTCGTCAGGGCGCGCATGCCTGACAGCGGCGCGACGCTCGTGATGCGGTTGCTGGCAAGTTTCAGTTCCGTCATCTCCGTACACTTGGCCAAGGCAGACACGCTCGTGATGTCATTCTCCGAAAGGTCGAGCGCCGTGAGCTTCGTCAGGCCGTCCAGCGCATCGATCGCCGTGATGGCATTGCGGGACAGGTCCGCCGTCTTCAGGCCGCTGTAGTTGGAGAGCGCGCCGATGTTGGAGATGCTGTTATCGGACAGGTCGAGGTGCTCCATTGCCTTCGCGCCGGAGAGCGCCACGATGTTCGAAAGGCCGCAGCCGCTGAGGTTCAGATCGGACAGGTCGGTCAGCGTGCCGATATATTCGAGCGTCTGTGCCGAGACAAGGGAGCCGGAGAGGTCCAGCTTCTCGAGATACGGCATCACCATCAGGAAGGTATAGTCGTCAAACATACCGTTGTGGATCGTCAGGCTGTGCAGGCCCGTGAAGTAATGCAGGTCCGAGAAATCCGTGACCTCCTCCGGCATGACGAACTCCGTCACAGCCCACAGGTCACTCGTGTAGATGACGGACGGCGACGGCTTGAGAATAAGGTCTCGCACATACTGCTCAAAGGCGCTGTCCGTGAACGTGACCTCCTCGACGACGCCGACGATCAGATAGTCCGCCTCCGTGAGCGGGCTGACGAGGCCGTCATCGCCGACTGCAATGGCGGAAACATGCGTGGAGCCTGCCGGAAGGGCGATCGGCTCAGCATAGGGCGCGTCCGCCGTCGAGGGGTACTGCTCCGTCACGGATACATAGACGGTGCCGGTCGGTGCAGAGACCGAGACCGTGATATAATCCGAGAATTCGCCGCCATCCGGCGTCAGTGCTGGGGCTGCCGGGCGGGCCACCTCCAACGAGGCGCGAATGGCCGGGTCCGTGATGCTGTCGAGCATCTGCTGGGCATCCAGCAGCTTGTCCTGCGCCACATAGGTCGCGCTCAGACGGCGGTAGAGCTGCTCCGAGGGGGCCGTGCGGATGGCTTCCACAAGCGTGCGCTCCGCGCGCGTGTAGCTGCCGTCAGCCAGGCAGGCATCCGCAAGCGCCAGCACATACTCCACATTGTCCGGTGCAAGCGAAACCGCCCTGGTATAGCGGTCGACAGCGCGCGAATAATTGCCGGCCGCCATGGCCTTTTCGCCGAGCACCGCAAAATTATCCGCCGTCCAAAGGAAATGATACAATCCAAAGAGAAGTCCGGCCAGCAGCACGAGCACAACCAGCAGGATCAGGGCTTTCTTCATACGCAATGTCTCCAATCGGAAGTTATACGCGTTTATTATACTTCCCCACGCGGCGGAAGTCAACGGAAATCGCGGTTTTCCGGGGAGGATGACGGAACGCGCCGCTATTTCCCCGGAAAAGCTTGCAAATCACCCCAAGGCGACATCCAGCAGCATCATGATCGCAAATCCGGCCACAATGCCCATCGTGGCTGTGTAGGGGCGCGCCTCGCGGTTGCGCTGACATTCCGGGATCAGTTCATGGACCGCGACGAGGATCATCGCGCCCGCCGCAAAGGCAAGCGCATAGGGCAGGATCGCCTCAACGGAGCCGACGAGCAATGCGCCCAGCACGCCCGCGACCGGTTCAACCAGCCCCGAGGCCTGCCCGAGCAGGAAGCTGCGAAGCCGCCCCGCGCCCTCGCGCCGAAGCGGCACAGAGACCGCAGCGCCCTCCGGAAAATTCTGCAGGCCGATGCCGAATGCAATGCTGACTGCACCCATGACCGCCTCCGGCGACGCGCCGCGCTGCAGTGCCCCAAAGGCCACGCCGACAGCCAGCCCCTCCGGGATATTGTGCAGTGTGATCGCGAGGATGAGCAGAACGACACGGTTCGCCCCGTTCCCCCTCTCAGATCTGCAGCTGACACATGTGACCACGCGGTCAGATGCCCAGAGGAAGACGGCTCCAAGCAAAAAGCCCAGTGTGGCGACGAGCCACGGCGGCAAGCCGTCCTGCTCTGCCGCGCGGGCAATGGCGGGCTGCAGCAGGGACCAGAAGCTCGCCGCGATCATGACTCCGGCCGAGAAGCCCAGCATGCGGTTCATCGCCTCCGGCGACGGCCTGCGGAACAGGAACACCGTCGCCGCGCCGGCGGCCGTCACGGCCCACGTCCCAAGCGTCGCGATCAGTGCCCAAACGATTGGATTTTCCATATTCCACCTCCCGTTTCATTGTATGCAGTGAGGGCGGAATTGCGTGCATGCGAAAAGAGCCGCTGAGGTTTCCCTCAGCGGCGCGCTGCCGAAAAGCCCATTGGGCTTTCCGGCAAAGAGCTCGCAGTCCGCTGCGCGCACGGATCGTCCGCCGGGAGCAGGCGATCCGCACACTGGCGGACTGGGCGGTATTCTCTCCGACGTACATGCCGCCGGAGAAAATGATCTCACTTCCTTCGCCGCTTGCGGGCGGCGAACTCTGCGAGGCATGATCGGACAAACTGAGCCGCTGAGGTTTCCCTCAGCGGCTCAAGATGCAATATGCAGGAATTAGTTCTCAGCAGTCTCGATGACGACGCCGGAACCGACGGTACGACCGCCTTCACGGATAGCGAAGCGGAGGCCCTTCTCGATAGCGATCGGGGTGATCAGTTCGACCTTCATGTCGATGTTATCGCCAGGCATGCACATCTCAACGCCTTCGGGCAGAGAGATGATGCCGGTAACGTCAGTGGTTCTGAAGTAGAACTGCGGACGATAGTTGTTGAAGAACGGGGTATGACGGCCGCCTTCTTCCTTGGACAGGACATAGACCTGGCCACGGAACTTGGTGTGCGGATGGATGGAGCCCGGCTTGCAGAGGACCTGGCCACGCTCGATGCTCTTCTTGTCAACGCCGCGGAGCAGAGCGCCGATGTTGTCGCCGGCTTCTGCGTAGTCCAGCAGCTTGTGGAACATTTCGATATCGGTGACGACGGTGGACTTCTTCTCTTCCATCAGGCCAACGATCTCGACCGGCTCGTTCTTCTTGACGATACCACGCTCGACACGACCGGTGGCGACGGTGCCGCGGCCGGAGATGGTGAAGACGTCCTCGACCGGCATCAGGAAGGGCATGTCAGCCTTGCGGTCCGGGGTCGGGATATAGTCGTCAACAGCGTCCATGAGCTCCTTGATGGAGGCATAGGCGGGGTCGTTGGGGTCGTTGCTCTCGCAAGTCAGAGCCTGCAGAGCGGAGCCCTTGATGATGGGGACATCGTCGCCCGGGAACTCGTAGTAAGACAGGGTCTCGCGGACTTCCATCTCGACGAGCTCGAGCAGCTCCTCGTCATCGACCTGATCGCACTTGTTCAGGTAAACAACGATAGCGGGAACGCCGACCTGACGGGCCAGCAGCAGGTGCTCCTTCGTCTGGGCCATGGGGCCGTCGGAAGCAGCGATAACCAGGATAGCGCCGTCCATCTGAGCAGCGCCGGTGATCATGTTCTTGATATAGTCGGCGTGGCCCGGGCAGTCGACGTGAGCATAGTGACGCTTCTCGGTCTCGTACTCAACGTGAGCGGTGTTGATTGTGATACCACGAGCCTTCTCTTCCGGAGCCTTATCGATGGAATCATAGGCCTCGAACTGAGCTCTGCCCTGGAGGGACAGCCACTTGGTGATGGCAGCGGTCAGCGTGGTCTTGCCGTGGTCAACATGGCCGATGGTGCCGATGTTAACATGAGGCTTAGTTCTTTCAAATTTCTGCTTTGCCATTGAAAAATCCTCCTGTTTGATTCGTAAATGGTAAAAACTTTATATTCGCTTACTTACACTATACACCAAAAGGTGTGCAATAGCAAGCATTTTTTACTTGGAGCTGCGTTTTTCTACGATTTCCTGCTGAATAGACTTCGGCAGTTCGACGTAGTGGCTCGGCTCCATGGAATACTGTCCACGGCCCTGCGTGCGGCTGCGGAGATCGGTTGCATAGCCGAACATCTGCGACAGAGGCACGTTGGCGTCCACCTGCGTGGAGCCGTTTCTCGGGATCATGCCGAGGATGTTGCCGCGGCGGGCAGAGATATCGCCGATAACATCGCCCATATACTCTTCCGGCACGATAACGCTGACCTTCATGATCGGCTCGAGGATAACCGGCTGCGCCTTGCGGCAGGCCTCCTTGAAGGCCATGGAACCAGCGATCTTAAAGGCCATCTCAGAGGAGTCGACCTCATGGTAGGAGCCGTCATACAGCGTGACCTTGACGTCCACGACGGGATAGCCTGCCAGAACACCGGCCTGCATCGCGCCCTGGATACCGGCGTCGACCGCAGGAATGTATTCCTTCGGGATGGCGCCGCCGACAATGGCATTGATGAACTCATAGCCCTTGCCGGACTCGTTCGGCTCGAGCTTGATCTTGACGTGACCGTACTGGCCCTTACCGCCGGACTGACGGGCATACTTCATATCGACGTCTGCCTTGCCCTTCACGGTCTCCTTGTAAGCGACCTGCGGTGCGCCGACATTGGCCTCGACCTTGAACTCGCGCAGCAGGCGATCGACGATGATCTCCAGATGCAGCTCGCCCATACCGGCAATGATGGTCTGACCCGTCTCTTCGTCGGTGTAGGTCTTAAACGTCGGGTCCTCCTCGGCCAGCTTCATCAGGGCGATGCCCATCTTCTCCTGACCGGCCTTGGTCTTCGGCTCGATGGCCACGCGGATAACGGGCTCGGGGAATTCCATGGACTCGAGGATGATCGGATGCTTCTCATCGCAGAACGTGTCGCCGGTCGTGGTGTTCTTCACACCGACCGCGGCGGCGATATCGCCGGCATAGACCGTGTCGATATCCTCGCGGTGATTGGCGTGCATCTGCAGGATGCGGCCCAGACGCTCGCGGGTGCCCTTCGTGGAGTTTAGAACGGTCGAGCCCTTGTCGAGGCTGCCGGAATAAACGCGGAAGAAGCACAGCTTGCCGACATACGGGTCGGTCGCGATCTTGAAGGCCAGAGCGGAGAACGGTGCGTTGTCGTCCGCCGGGCGGAAGTCCTCTTCGTCAGTCTTCGGGTTCACACCGGCGATGCCCTTCTTGTCGAGGGGAGACGGCATGAAGTCGACGATGGCGTCGAGCAATTCCTGAACGCCCTTGTTCTTATAGGAGGTGCCGCAGGTCACGGGCACCATCTGCACGGCGATGGTCGCCTTGCGGATGGCAGCGCGGATCATGTCCTCGGGCACTTCCTCACCGCTGAGGTAGAGCTCCATGATGGCGTCATCCTGATCGGAGACGGCATCGAGCAGCTTCTCGTGGTATTCCTGCGCAAGCTCGGTCAGGTCCTCGGGGATCTTCTCCTCGCGGACATCCTTGCCCAGCTCATCGTAGAAGACATAGGCCTTCATGCGGATCAGGTCGACCACGCCGCGGAAATCGGACTCCGCACCAATGGGGAGCTGAATGGGGACGGCGTTACACTTCAGCCGTTCATGCATCATGTTGAGAACATTGTAGAAATTCGCACCCATGATGTCCATCTTATTGATATACACCATGCGCGGGACATGATACTTGTCGGCCTGACGCCAGACGGTCTCCGTCTGGGGCTCCACGCCGCCCTTTGCGCACAGCACCGTCACAGCACCGTCGAGCACGCGCAGGGAACGCTCGACCTCAACCGTGAAGTCAACGTGGCCCGGGGTGTCGATGATGTTGATGCGGCAGTGACGCCAGAAGCAGGTCGTTGCAGCGGACGTGATGGTGATGCCGCGCTCCTGCTCCTGCTCCATCCAGTCCATGGTAGCCGTGCCCTCGTGGGTCTCACCGATCTTGTAGGTGCGGCCGGTGTAGAACAGGATACGCTCGGTCGTGGTGGTTTTGCCGGCGTCGATGTGCGCCATGATACCAATATTTCTTGTATTCTCAAGCGAGTATTTTCTCGGCATTGGGTAACTCCTTTGATTTGTTTACCAGCGGAAATGGGAGAATGCCTTGTTCGCTTCTGCCATCTTGTGGGTATCTTCGCGCTTCTTCACAGAGGCGCCGGTGTTGTTGCAGGCGTCCATGATCTCGCCGGCGAGGCGCTCTTTCATGGTCTTCTCGCTGCGCTTGCGGGAATAAGCAGTCAGCCAGCGCAGGCCGAGCGTCTGACGGCGCTCCGGGCGAACCTCCAGAGGAACCTGATAGGTTGCGCCGCCCACGCGGCGGGACTTGATTTCCAGGGAAGGCATGATGTTTTCCATAGCCTGCTGGAAAGCGTCCAGACCGTTCTTGCCGGTCTTGGTCTCGACGATCTGGAATGCGTCATAGACGACGCGCTGGGCAACGCCCTTCTTGCCGTCGAGCATGACGCTGTTGACGAGCTTAGTCACCAGAGTGGAATTATAGACAGGATCCGGAAGGACCTCTCTCTTGGGAACATTACCTCTTCTGGGCACTTCGCTTCCCTCCTTCATAAAAAAATGATTTCATAGGTACTTCAATAGCCCTTGCTACTGTTGGTGCCGTGCCAGAGATTCCCAAAAACGTATTTTCAAGAACATCATGGCAAGGCGGGATGCCTTGCGGCACGGGGAATTACTTCTTCTTGGCCTTCGGACGCTTCTGACCGTACTTGGAACGGGCCTGCATACGGCCATTCACACCCTGGGTATCGAGCGTACCGCGGATGATGTGGTAACGCACGCCGGGGAGGTCCTTGACACGGCCGCCGCGGATCAGAACGACGGAGTGCTCCTGCAGGTTGTG
>ERZ772875.3071-NODE-3071-length-10927-cov-5.767292_pt1 | contig 10927 bp, 10 predicted proteins | sample MGYA00580585_ERZ772875 | MGnify/ENA primary metagenome ERZ772875 (study PRJEB29015, sample SAMEA2737736) | human gut metagenome | biome: human gut; feature: human-associated habitat; material: faeces | place: China | collected 2012 ... | reverse complement strand
ATTAATCTCGATTGACCTAATGAATGCGTATGAGGAACTTGGCTCGATCATCGGTGAAGCGGTGGGAGAGGACCTTGTGAATGAGATTTTCAGCAAGTTCTGTACAGGCAAATAGTCACGAAACAGTTCGTAGAGTTTAGATAGAAAAGGACAGGAAAAATGGCAGTTTTAGAAGAAACAATTGATATTGCCGTCATCGGTGCGGGCCATGCGGGATGCGAGGCAGCACTTGCGGCAGCGCGGATGGGGCTGGAAACGGTTGTATTTACGGTAAGTGTCGACAGCATCGCGATGATGCCGTGCAATCCGAACATCGGAGGAACCTCGAAGGGACACCTCGTAAAAGAGATCGACGCGCTCGGCGGCGAGATGGGTAAAAATATTGATAAGACGTTTATTCAGTCGAAAATGCTGAATAAATCAAAGGGACCGGCGGTGCATTCGCTGCGTGCGCAGGCAGACAAGCGGGCGTACAGCCAGTCGATGCGCGAGGTTCTCGAAAATACCGATCATCTGACGATCCGCCAGATGGAGATTGCGGAGCTGATCGTGGAAGACGGCGTTCTGACGGGCGTAAAAGCCGTTTCCGGCGCGATTTACCACTGTAAGGCTGCCGTTCTCTGTACCGGCGTTTATCTGAATGCACGGTGTATTTACGGTGATGTGAGCACATATACGGGACCGAACGGCCTGCAGGCGGCAACACATCTGACGGATTCGCTGAAGGCAAACGGCGTGGAGATGGTGCGCTTTAAAACAGGAACTCCGGCGCGTATTGACAAGCGGAGCATCGATTTTTCCAAGATGGAAGAGCAGTTCGGTGATGAGCGTGTTGTGCCGTTCTCCTTCTCGACCGATCCGGAGAGCGTACAGATTGATCAGGAATCCTGCTGGCTGACGTATACGAACGAGGAGACGCACAAAATCATCCGCGAAAATCTCAGCCGGTCGCCGCTCTATTCCGGCATGATCGAGGGAACTGGTCCGCGGTACTGTCCTTCGATTGAGGATAAGGTCGTAAAATTTGCGGATAAAAACCGCCATCAGGTGTTCCTGGAGCCGGAGGGAAGATATACAAACGAGATGTACGTCGGCGGCATGTCGAGTTCACTGCCGGAGGATGTGCAGATTGCGATGTATCACACCGTGCCGGGCCTGGAACACGCGAAAATCGTGCGGAATGCGTATGCGATCGAGTATGACTGTATCGATGCGAGACAGTTAAAACCATCACTGGAATTCCGCAATATCAGCGGCTTATTCAGTGCCGGTCAGTTCAACGGAAGCTCGGGCTATGAAGAAGCTGCCGCACAGGGCCTTATAGCGGGCATAAATGCCGCCAGAAAGCTGCAGGGCAAGGAAGGGATCATCATTGACCGTTCCGAGGGATATATCGGAGTTCTGATTGATGATCTGGTCACAAAAGAGAGTCATGAGCCGTATCGAATGATGACTTCCAGAGCAGAATACCGTCTGCTTTTAAGACAGGATAATGCAGATCTCAGACTGACAAAGATCGGATATGAAGTCGGGCTGATCGAGGAGGAGCGCTATCAGAACCTGCTGAAAAAAGAAGAGCAGATTCAAAAAGAGATCGAGCGTGTGGAAAGTGTGCATGTGGGAACGACCAAAGAAGTACAGGAGCTTCTGGAGTCCTGCGGAAGTACACCGCTTGTTTCAGGCGCGTCTCTGGCTGATCTGATCCGTCGTCCGGAGCTTAGCTATGAAATCCTTGCCTCAGTGGATAAAATGCGTCCAGAGCTTAAATACGACGTTGCAGAGCAGGTGAATATTAACATTAAGTATGAAGGTTATATCAAACGGCAGAAAAAGCAGGTAGAGCAGTTTAAAAAACTGGAGAAAAAGCGGATTCCTGCAGATATTAATTATGAAGAGGTACAGAGTCTGCGATTAGAGGCAAAGCAGAAATTGTCGCAGATCCGACCGGCATCCATCGGGCAGGCATCCCGGATATCCGGGGTATCTCCGGCAGATATTTCGGTTCTGCTGGTGTATCTGGAGAGCAGATGAGAGAACAGGAGAGTGTATGGAAAATAAATTTGAACAGCAATTAAGCCAGCTGGATATCCGGCTGACAGAACGCCAGAAAGAGCAGTTTCATCAGTATTATGAGCTTCTGGTGGAGTGGAATAAGGTGATGAACCTGACAGGGATCACCGAGTATGATGAAGTAAATGAGAAACATTTTGTGGACAGCCTTGCAATTGTAAAAACAGTGGATATGAATCAGGTAAATTCTGTGATTGACATCGGAACCGGTGCGGGATTTCCGGGACTGCCGTTAAAGATTGCCTTTCCTCATCTGAAAGTCGTATTGTTGGATTCTCTGAAAAAAAGAATTAATTTTTTAGATGCCGTAGTAGAAAAATTAGGGCTCGAAGATGTGGAAACGCTTCATGGAAGAGCAGAAGATTTTGCAAAGCAGACAGCATACAGAGAACAATTTGACCTGTGTGTGTCCCGTGCAGTGGCAAATCTGTCAACCTTGAGTGAATACTGCATTCCATATATACGAGTAGGCGGGATGTTCGTATCCTATAAATCAGGAACTGTTGAAGACGAATTGAAACAATCGGAAAAAGCAGTGTCTCTTCTTGGTGGAAAAATTGAGAAAACAGTAAAGTTTCAGCTGCCGGATACAGAGATTGGACGTTCTTTTGTGAAAATAAAAAAGATTTCTGAGACACGAAAAAAATACCCGAGAAAAGCAGGACTTCCAGCAAAAGAACCACTGTCATAAAATAAGAGAGAAATAAAAAAATTATTCTTTAAAAATCAAGAAGTAAACAAAAAGGATGTAAAGTATTTTAATTGTACAACAATTTAAAAGTTTACATCCTTTTTTTACGTTATTCACAGTTTATCCACCAAAAAAGAAGAGTTATCCACATTATTTTGTGGATAACTCTTCTCCGTTGTTGATATCAAATAAAATTTCAACCTGTTCTAAAAACGTTTCAGGGTCTTCCAGATGTGGAAAACGTTTGGTATGATCAATTTCTTGAATTTCAATAGAAGGCATATAATTTTGATATTGGTTTGCAATTAGTGCATATTCTGGATTTGCATTCCCTACAATAATAAACACGCTGTTGTTAATTCGATTTAAAGAATACATCACATTTGCATTTGTAAAGCGAGATTTGATGCTGGAATACAGATATTTTCCGGCAGTATTGTCTGTATGTGCAGCTTCAAAAAAGGTCTTTACTGTATTTGTATCAATTTTCTTGAAATCATAGTATCCATTTAAGTGTAAATCTTTTTCGATGGTTCGTTTATTAAAGCGTAAATTGTAAAGAAATGTTCCTACAACAGGCATGTTAATACAATGCTGTTTTAACTTTGTACGCTTTGTCGGTATTTTTGAAAGTTCAATCAAATCACCAGGATTAATTAAAAGAACTTTGTCAATAATTGAGTGATCATTAGCACATGCCATTAAGACAAAAGAACCGGATTCCCCCATTGCGATAATATCAGTTTTTTCACCAATGATATGTTTAATAAAATCAGTGATTAACTGGACATAAAGATAATTTGTATAGGTCAAATAGGGTTTGTCCGAGCGTCCACAGCCTAATAAATCAATTGTGTATACAGTATTTGTTTTAGATAATTGATCTACAATCTGGTTCCATTCATAGGAGGAACTGCAGACGTTTAGATCATGAATCAAGAGAAGAGGAGATCCACTTCCTGTTTTGTGGTAGCAAATGCGTCCAAAACGCCAGTCATAATATTCTGCATTTTTGTCAGACAGCATTTCATCTATTGTAGACATATAGTAAACGAAACGATTAACGATATGCATAGAAGCAACGGTTAATCCTGTCAGGATCGTACAAGTTTTCAAATTTTTCTTCCAGTTCAAAATGATACCCTCCTTTATAATTCCATTTATACTTTCTTATTATACTACAGGAGAGGTGTCAAATAAAGAAAATTTGAAAAATTCTGTGAGACAAACAGTAAACAGCCAATGTTTCACGTGAAACATTTTAAAAAGTAGAGAGAAAGTATTGAATACGAAATATCTAGTGTAAACAGTAACATTTCATAAAAATCACAATGTTTCACGTGAAACATTGTATAGATAATAAAAGTAAAAGGTGATATAATAAGAACGTGTTCAATGAAAGGAGTACGAATATGGGAAGAATTATAGCGATTGCAAATCAAAAAGGTGGAGTAGGTAAAACTACAACAGCTATCAATTTATCAGCTTCACTTGCAAGTCTTGGACAAAAAGTTCTGGCACTTGATATGGATCCACAGGGAAATATGACAAGTGGACTGAGTGTAAATAAAGATGAAGTTGAAAATACAGTATATGATTTAATTATTGGGAATATTGGGATTGAAGAATGTATTTGCAAAGAAGTCTATGAAAACCTGGATGTACTTCCGTCTAATGTTAATTTGTCGGCAGCAGAAATTGAATTGATTGGTGTTGATAATAAAGAATACATTATTAAAAATGAAGTTGAAAAAGTGAAGGACAGATATGATTATATTATCATAGATTGTCCACCGGCATTGAGTATGCTAACGATCAATGCAATGACCACAGCAAATTCAGTACTTGTCCCGATTCAGTGTGAGTATTATGCATTGGAAGGATTAAGCCAGTTGATCCACACAATAGAGCTTGTTCAGGAGAGATTAAATCCAAAATTAGAAATAGAAGGCGTTGTGTTCACAATGTATGATGCCAGAACGAACCTCTCACTCCAGGTTGTAGAAAATGTAAAAGACAATTTAAATCAAAACATCTACAAAACGATTATTCCAAGAAATGTCCGGCTGGCAGAGGCGCCAAGTTATGGTATGCCAATAAATTTATATGACCCAAAATCTTCAGGAGCAGAAAGTTATTTGTTATTGGCTGAAGAAGTGATCAATAAAGGAGAAGAATAAAATGGCAGTGAAAAGAAATGGACTTGGAAAGGGGTTAGACAGTCTGATTCCAAACAAGACAGTGAAGACAACAGAAAAACAGGCTAATAAAACTCAAAAAGAAAAAGTAAAAGTGGAAAAATCCGGGGAGACTATAGTAAAGATTACTCAGGTAGAACCAAATAGTGAACAGCCGAGAAAAGATTTTGATGAAGATGCCCTTCTTGAGCTGGCAGATTCTATCAAACAGTTTGGCGTACTTCAGCCACTTTTGGTACAAAAGAAAAATGATTATTATGAAATCATTGCAGGAGAAAGAAGATGGAGAGCGGCAAAGCTTGCCGGATTAAAAGAAGTACCGGTACTGGTTCGTGAATATACGGAGCAGGAAGTTGTGGAGATTTCTTTGATTGAAAATATTCAGAGAGAAAATCTGAATCCAATTGAAGAAGCAATTGCATACAAGCGATTATTGAAAGAGTTTCATCTAAAACAGGATGAGATTGCAGAACGTGTATCGAAGAGCAGAACGGCAGTGACAAACTCAATGCGTCTTTTAAAACTTAACAGTAAGGTTCAGCAGATGGTGATTGATGATATGATCTCAACCGGACATGCCAGAGCGTTACTTGCATTGGAAGACGAAGAACAACAGTACACAATTGCAAATAAAATATTTGATGAGAAGCTCAGTGTGAGGGAGACTGAGAAGCTGATTAAAATATTGAAAAATCCCAAGAAGACTGCAAAAAAAGAAAAAATTGAGCATACATTTATCTATGAAAACCTGGAAGAAAAAATGAAGGGAATCATGGGGACAAAGGTAAATGTAAATCCAAAATCGAATGGTAAGGGGAAAATTGAAATCGAATATTATTCAGAGGAAGAATTGGAGCGAATATTCGACTTGATCATGTCCATTCAAAGCTAAGAGGTGTCCCGCAGATATAAGAAGGAGACATGAGAATGGCAACAGAAGTATTACTGTATCTGGTAATTGTTTTGTTGATCATGCAGGTGGTTTTCATTGGGATTGTGATCAATCTGCAAATGAAACATAAGCGTATGCAGGCAAAATATCAGATTTTTATGCGCGGAAAAGATGGTAAATCTCTGGAAAAAGGATTTCTGGAGCAGTTTAAAACAGTAGAAAAACTGGAACGCGCAGTAAAACAGAATACAAGAGATATTGATACAATTTACAAAAGAATGAAAACACATTATCAGAAAATAGGAATTGTACGTTATGATGCATTTCAGGAAATGGGAGGAAATCTCAGTTTTGTTCTGACGATGTTAGATGAAAATAATAATGGCTGGGGGTTTAATGCGATGCACAGCCGAGAAGGGTGTTATACCTATATAAAGGAAATTGTAAAAGGCGAAAGCTATATGGAACTCGGAGAAGAAGAAAGAGAGTCTTTGAAAAAAGCAATGAAGCAGTGATATACACTGTATGAGGAGGAAAATTATGTTAGATATCAAATTTGTAAGATCAAATCCGGAAGTTGTAAAACAGAATATTAAAAACAAATTTCAGGATTCTAAGTTACCACTGGTAGATGAGGTATTGGAACTGGATCAGAAAAATCGTGAAATTAAAGGTGAAGTAGAAGCACTTAGAGCTGAGAAAAACAAAACATCAAAACAGATTGGTGCAATGATGGCTCAGGGCAAAAAAGAAGAGGCAGAAGAGCTGAAAAGAAAAGTAACAGAGAGTGCAGATAAGATGGAAGCACTTTCTGCAGAAGAAAAAGAAGTAGAAGAAAAAATTAAAAAAATCATGATGACAATTCCAAATATCATTGATCCATCTGTTCCGATTGGAAAAGATGACAGTGAAAATGTGGAACTGGAGCGCTTTGGTGAGCCGGTTGTTCCTGATTTTGAAGTTCCATATCACACAGAAATTATGGAAAGATTCAATGGAATCGATCTGGATAGTGCAAGAAAAGTGGCAGGAAACGGATTTTATTATCTGATGGGAGATATTGCGAGATTGCATTCTGCAGTTATTTCCTATGCAAGAGATTTCATGATCAACAGAGGATTTACTTACTGTATTCCTCCGTTTATGATCCGCAGCAATGTTGTGACAGGTGTTATGAGCTTTGCAGAAATGGATGCAATGATGTATAAGATTGAAGGAGAAGATCTCTATCTGATCGGAACAAGTGAGCACTCTATGATCGGTAAATTTATCGATACACTTCTTCCGGAAGAGCAGCTGCCACAGACACTGACAAGTTATTCTCCATGCTTCAGAAAAGAAAAAGGGGCACACGGAATTGAGGAACGTGGTGTATATCGTATTCACCAGTTCGAAAAACAGGAAATGATCGTTGTATGTAAACCGGAAGAGAGCATGGACTGGTATGAAAAATTGTGGAAGAACACAGTGGATTTATTCCGTTCTATGGATATTCCGGTTCGCACACTGGAATGCTGTTCCGGAGATCTTGCGGATCTGAAAGTGAAGTCTGTGGATGTGGAGGCATGGTCTCCAAGACAGCAGAAATACTTTGAAGTAGGAAGCTGCTCAAATCTGGGAGATGCACAGGCCAGAAGACTTGGTATCCGTGTAAAAGGTGCAGACGGAAAATATTTTGCACATACACTGAATAATACAGTTGTTGCACCACCAAGAATGCTGATCGCGTTCCTGGAGAACAATCTGCAGGCAGATGGATCTGTGAAGATTCCGGAAGCGTTACGTCCATATATGGGTGGAAATGCAGTGATCGAACCGAAAAAATAAGGAGTAATATGCATCAGTATTTGAAAGCAATTGGGTTTGGTCCCATCAAGAAAAAAGCAGAGCTAAAAGAAATATTGGAGCAGACAAGAGAAACCTTTACCCATCAGATGACCGTTTCCTATAATGAAGAAGCAGACTACTGTGAATTTCAAAAGGAATACGGTCAGGATGTGGGGATTACATTGTGTGGAGAACTGGATGATCATGACCAGTTTGATATGGAATACTATTTCCCGTATTTTCAGGGAAGTGGTGTTACAACATATGCAGATGTTTCCATTGAAAAACGAATCGAGCGCGAACAGTACGTAGGAATCTGTGAAGATGCAAAAGTGGGGATCAGTCTGATTTTTACAATGCAAAATGGCGTAGAATATATGAAAGAGCGTCAGCTGGGTATGATGACAGGAGCTCCAAACGGTGTCACTTTTTCCGGTCTTGCTCTGTCCGGGAGAATCCTGCTGCCTGTAAGAAAAAGCGAGACACAGATGCGTTTCGCAAGAGAGGAAGCAAAAACACGAAAGCAACTTTTGAGTGCTGCCCGTAATGGAGATCAGGGAGCAATTGAAACGTTGACTCTGGAAGATATGGATATCTACTCAAAAGTTTCTCGTAGATTGGCCACAGAGGATGTATATTCCATTGTGGACAGTTACTTTATGCCTTATGGGGTGGAATGTGATCTGTATTCAATTATGGGAGAGATTCTGGCGATCAGAGAGAGGGAGAATACATTGACCGGAGAACGGCTTTATCAGATGAAACTGGATGTCAATGAACTGGAGTTCGATGTTTGTGTTCCGAAGAAAGAGGTTCTGGGAGAGCCAGAGATTGGAAGACGATTTAAAGGTGAGATCTGGCTGCAGGGATATGTGAATTTTTAAATATTCAAAATCGTATGTGATTTTTTGCGTTGCTTGTATTGCGGTGATAGGTGTAGTTGTTTTTGTAAGAAGAAAAGAGAAATAGAAAAATAAAACGAGGACAGTGGCTGAATAAAGAAAGCTGCTGTCCTCGTTTTGAAAACGTTCCCTGCAGGAATCGAACCTGCACTTGATCCTTAGGAGGGATCCGTAATATCCATTTTACTAAGGGAACACACTTATTAATATACCATTTTTGTCTTACTTTCTCAAGCAATTTTTTATTTTCTTCTATCTTTTCAAAATTTTAGTTACTGAGAACAGGAATGTTGTTGTACCTGTTTATCTGGGAACACTTCATTTCCCGAATCATTGAATACTCATTTCATAAAGTCACACATCAAACAGCAATTGTTATGGTTGTGCTTTTGGTGATTATGCTAGCGATCGGTGTGTCAATCAGTGTAGCGGTAGGATTGTCATCCGCGCTGGCTATGTTGTGTATGCTCGATGCAAATATTTCATTTGCGACATCTGCGCAGAGATTGTTTGCCGGAGCCAATTCATTTTCACTGATTGCAATTCCGTTTTTTATTCTTGCAGGAAATATTATGAATAACGGTGGAATTGCAGAGCGAATTGTTAATGTTGCCAAGGTTGTTGCCGGACGTATGCCGGGGGCACTGGCGCAGTCTAATGTAGTAGCAAACATGTTATTTGGTGCAATTTCAGGTTCCGGTGCAGCAGCGGCTGCTGCAATGGGTGGTACGATCGGACCGATGGAAAAAAAGGAAGGATATGATCCGGTTTACAGTGCCGGTGTAAATATTGCTTCTGCACCGACGGGAATGCTGATTCCACCGTCCAATCTGATGATTGTTTATTCGACAATTGCAGGAAGTGTATCAGTTGCTGCCTTGTTTACGGGAGGATATGTGCCGGGAATTCTGTGGGGATTACTCGTGATGTTCCTTGCAGGGGTTAAAGCAAAGAAATGTGGATATGTTGCAGAACGACGAATTCCTGCAAAAATGACGGGTATTATTACGTTTATGATTGGATTATCCTCTATTATGTCATGGGTTATGGCATTTACAGGTTTGCCGGATCTGATCGCAAATGGAATGCTTTCTATTACAGAAAACAGATATGTGATTTTGATTTTAATGAATATTATTTTGTTGATCGTAGGAACCTTTATGGATCCGACTCCGGCTGTTTTGATTTTTACACCGATTTTCCTGCCAATTTGTCAGACGTTCGGGATGCATCCGGTACAGTTTGGTATTATGGTCACGCTGAACCTTTGTATTGGAACAATTACGCCTCCGGTTGGCTCTATCTTGTTTACAGGAGCGAAGGTCGGAAATGTAAAAATTGAGCAGGTGTTTAAAGAATTACTGCCCTATTTTGGTGTGATTTTGATCGTACTGTTGCTGACCACATGTATTCCTGCGATTTCTATGACATTACCAACTGCTGCAGGACTTATTCAGTAGGGAGAGAGGCGTTATGGAAAAATTATTATGCCCGTCGCTTTTGAATCTTTCGATGGATTATCTGAAAGATGAGATTATGAGACTTGATGTGAGTGGAGCGGATATTTTACATATAGATGTAATGGATGGCCATTATGTGCCTAATTTCGGGATGAGTTTTCAGGATATTGAAACAATACGTAAAAACACTTCTTTGAAGCTGGATGTTCATATGATGATGTATAATCCAGGACGTTATATAGAACGATATGCAGAGTTCGGAGCAGATATTATTTATATCCATCCGGATTCTGAAACAATTCCAACAGAGACACTCTGCAGAATACGTAAACTTGGAAAGGCTCCTGGGATCGTGATCAATCCCGGAATTTCACTTGACAGTATTCAGGAATTGTTGTCGTTAGTAGATTACGTGCTGGTCATGACCGTAAATCCCGGATTTGCGGGAAGAGACTATCTTCATTTTGTAGAACCTAAAATTGAGCAACTTTTGAAATTGCGTCAGCGGTATAAATTCCATATTGTGATCGACGGCGGTGTGACCTGGGAGATTCTGGAGCGTCTCTGGAAAAAAGGGGTAGAAGGCTTTGTACTGGGCAAACAGATTTTATTTGAAAAAAATGAAGATTATCGTACAATCATCCAAAAAGTAAGAAATATTTAAATGATTGAATCAAAATCCTGTTGGAAGTGGAGTAATAATTCCATTTGGAACAGGATTTTTTGAGTAGATTTTTCCAGTCAATATGATGTAGAATATGGGAGAGAATTATTTGCTGTTAAAAGGAGTATTGCGGTGAAAGATAATTCAGATTCACAATTTTTTTATAAAATCTATAAATGAGCAAATTTGAAAAATTGCACAAAACTACACTGCGAATTTCATA
>ERZ772875.3069-NODE-3069-length-10940-cov-10.400643_pt1 | contig 10940 bp, 7 predicted proteins | sample MGYA00580585_ERZ772875 | MGnify/ENA primary metagenome ERZ772875 (study PRJEB29015, sample SAMEA2737736) | human gut metagenome | biome: human gut; feature: human-associated habitat; material: faeces | place: China | collected 2012 ... | reverse complement strand
CAAGATTCACCTTTTCTTTGGGACCGAAACGGTATACTACGTACTGAATAGCTTTGTCCATTTCAGTCTCCGCTTTCGGAGCAGTCCAGAAAAGTATATAGCCATCTTCTGTCCATACCTTTTTCATCTTACGTACTTTGCCCGGAGCTTTATCATCCATAAAGTCGAATACCGGAATTAAAGCCGGATATTTATGATACTCCTGTACCAAGGCATCCCGATATTTTCCAGCGTTCTCGACTACGGCTGCCGCATACCACTGGCAACTTCCGCCGATAGTCTGATAAGAACGCTGCAAAGCCATCTTTCGTGGAAGCTGGTTGATAGAAGGGTTCTTCGGATCGGCATGCTGAATGGTATTCATGACTGCCTGACCGATAAACAACGGACGGTTTTCCGTATGCTTCGCCCACCAGTCAACCAGTGTTTCGTAATCGGCTGCCTTGTGTCCTATCTCCCAATAAATCTGAGGAATGTTATAATCAATCCATCCTTCACGTGCCCAAAGCAATACGTCGGCATAAAGATCATCATAGTTCTGCAAACCATTTGTGTTGCTGCCCAACGGATCTGTTTTCTGATTGCGGTAAATACCGAACGGGCTGATTCCGAACTTCACCCACGGCTTGATGCCCCGTATTGTTTCATGAAGTTTCTTGATCAGGATATTCACGTTGCCACGACGCCAGTCCGCCTTATTACTGAAACCGCCTCCGTAACGGGCAAAGCTCGCATTGTCCGGGAAATCGACTCCCTTGATCGGATAAGGATAGAAATAATCGTCCATGTGGATAGCATCTACATCGTAACGGGATACAATATCGGAAACAATCTTGCAGATATGCTCACGGCTTTCGGGAAGTGCCGGATCAAAATAGATCTGATCACCATAAGTGACAAACCATTCCGGATGTTCATGATAAATATGTGTCGGTGCCAATTGATTCTTCAATGAAGTCTTCACACGGTAGGGATTGATCCATGCATGGAATTCCATATTCCGTTTATGGCATTCTTCGATCATGAATTGCATCGGGTCCCACATCGGGGAAGGCATTTGCCCTTGTGTTCCTGTCAGGAAACGACTCCACGGTTCGTGTTGTGAAGCATACAATGCATCCGCTTCGGGACGCACTTGAAAGATGATCGCATTAATACCCGCTCCCTGAAGAGAGTTCAACTGACCGACCAGTGTCTGTTTCAGCTTCTCTGTCGGTATGCCACGGAACTGTCCGTTGACAGCCTGTATCCATGCAGCACGAAACTCACGTTTAGGATATGCATTGCCCGATGGCGCCTGCGCTCTTACTCCTGCCGCCAGAAGCAGAACTAATAAGAAAAGATAGTTTTTCAGATTCATAATGTTCTTGAGTCATAAAATAATGTGGTGCAAAGATAATAGATGCAGATACTATCTCCAACTATTATTGAGGCCATTCGACAACAAATCTTGCACCACCCGCGTAGCTGGTGTCCAGATAGACATTTCCATCCACTAATTCCATGATCTGACGGATAATAGACAATCCCAGCCCGGTGCCCTGAGTGAAGGTATCCGCCTTTGCAAAGCGTTCGAAAATCGCATCCCGAAAGTGCTCTTCAATTCCGGGACCGGAATCTTCGATAATGAAACGTACCAGACGATTCGGTTTGTCTTCTTCATAACTCAGACGTATAAATCCGGTTTCCGTGAATTTATTGGCATTGTTCAGCAAACCGAGTAGCACACGCTTCATCCAGATTTCAACCGTACACACTTCGACCGGAGTGGAAGAAGGCATATATTGCAACTTGATTCCTTCTTTCAGATTCTGATTTTTTAGTGTTAATTATGCAAGAACATGTGTCCAATAAAAAGGACTTGCATTAATTGGCACTGGTCTTATTTGCAATTCTTAGCAATATCAGCATGATTACATTTTCCGAGAACCTTACCAAATATATCTAAACGATCATCTTCTCCGACTGGGATAGGTGAATACTTTTCATTGAGCGAAATAAGAAAGATTCCGTCTTTATCATTCTGCAATTTCTTGATATAGGCTTCTCCATTGAGAGAGAAGATGCCAATTTCTCCATTAGCAACAGATTCCTGTTGTAATACCCATGCAATCTGACCATCGTGGAATTCAGGTTCCATACTGTCACCACTAATGCGGACACCGAAAGTAGTATCTTCCGGCAGGATAGATTCATCTATGCGTACAGTCTCTTTCGGTCCGTCTACAAGGAAGTTACCGGTTCCGGCTGATACGGCATTTTCAAAAATATCAATGCTACGGAATGGAATTATCTTAGCAGTCTGCTTTTCATACATTCCGGATGCGTGGAGCAGATTGATATAATCCATAGCTTTTTCCCTGCCTTCATCAGTTAGTGATGAGAAAGGATCGGCAGGATTTACTCCAAAATATGCCTCATACATGTTAGTAATACCAAGGATTCTACACACTTTGTAAAATATGGTAACGCTTGGTTCAGCAAGATTTCTCTCCCAGTTGGATATGGCTTTATAGGAAATGGTAATGCCTTCCTTTGCCAGTTCATCAGCGAGATCCTGTTGGAGCAAGCCTTTCTTTTTTCTATATGTTGAAATGATTTCTCCGATTGAGTACATACATACGCCTCTTTTCTTTCATTTTGTTGATTTCAAATGTCTCTTTTCACTCCATAGTATATAGCAATAGTGCCAATTATTCAAGTTAAAAATCCAATATAATGAGAAAAAGGACACATGTGTCCGTTGACAGTCGATTATTCTTGGGGTTATACTATGCCCTGTAAGGAACATTACTCATATACTTGGACTAAAGGTTATGGTAGTGACAGATTAAATGCAGCAGGAGGTTATGCAGATGGGAGACAGGGTAATACTTCATTCAGATATCAACTGTTGCTATGCTTCGATTGAGCATCTGCATCATCCGGAGCTTGCAGGAAAGCCACTGGCAGTAGGCGGTGACCCGGAGGCAAGACATGGGATTGTCTTAACAGCCGACTATATTGCCAAGAAGTACGGTGTGAAAACAGGAATGGCACTCTGGCAGGCAAAGCAGGTCTGTCCTGACATAACGTTTGTTTCACCAAGAATGGACTTATATCTTCGATTCTCAAGAATGGCACATGAGATATATGCAGAATATACGGACAGGCAGGAGCCATATGGAATTGATGAGTGCTGGCTTGATGTGACAGGGAGCAGCTCCCTTAAAGGGGATGGATTGCTCATTGCACAGGAAATCAGCAGGAGAATGAAGTCAGAGCTTGGCATCACAGTAAGTGTTGGTGTTTCTTTCAATAAGATATTTGCAAAGCTTGGTTCAGACTATAAGAAACCTGATGCAATCACAACTATGTATAAGAGTGAGTTTAAGCAGAAGGCATGGTCACTTCCGGTGGCAGATCTTCTATACGTTGGCAAAAGTACGAACAGAAAGCTTGCATTATTTGGTATCAAAACCATAGGTGATCTTGCAAGGGCAGATGAAGATGTGCTTAACAGTCACCTTGGAAAGATGGGCAGTATCTTATGGTCGTTTGCTAATGGCTATGATGATTCACCTGTCAAGCTGGAGAATACCCACGCTCCAATCAAATCGGTGGGAAACAGCATAACGACGCCAAAGGATTTAGTATGCGATGAGGATGTAAAGATTGTTCTTTATATTCTGGCTGAGAGTGTTGCAGCAAGACTTCGTGAGAATGGATTCCGGTGCAGAGTGGTTGAGATAAGTGTCAGGGATAATGAGTTATTCTCTTTTACCCGTCAGAAAAAGATTGACCATGCAACGAATATCACCGGAGAGATAGCTGCATATGCTTATCAGATATTTAAGGAAAACTATAACTGGAGCAAGCCAATCCGCAGTGTTGGTGTCCGAGGTGCAGACTTAGTAACAGATAATTATTGGGAACAGATTGATTTGTTCTCAAGTGTGGAGAAGCGTGAAAAGCAGATGAAGATGGATTCAGCGGTGGATGAGATACGCAGAAGATTTGGATTTTACAGTATCCAGAGGGGACTCATGTACCGGGACAGGATTCTGTCGGCAGTCAATGCAAAAGAAGAACACACAGTACATCCACATGGATACTTTTCAGGTTAGCAACGAGAAGTGCCAATAGAGTAAAGGACAGGGGGAAAAAACATGATGGATAAAAATGGGAAAATTATAGGATATTATGTATCTAGATGACAAATATTATATATGTATAAAAAGATGGGCATATAGAGATTGGTATTATACATTAAGAGAGTGGGAATTTAAGGAGAAAAAGTAAAAAAAGAAAATAAAATCCAGTAATACTATATGCTGAATAAATTTAACATATTTTTACGTAATTTTCTCATGACCATGATATTGGATTTTACATAACCTTATTATGATTAATGCGTTTTAATTTTTTAAAGCAATACTAATAAGGAGAATGTCATGAGAAAAAGAAAAAAGCGGATTGTGGCAGGTACTATGGTTGCTATTATGATGGCAGGCAGTATCTTATGCAACATCTCACCACTCAGAGCGAGTGAGACGGGCGGCAATGTAACAGTAAATGAGAAATTTAATAAAGAAGGACTTTGGATTACGGAAATTTATCAGAATGATGTAGACCGCAGTGAGAAAAATAATTCAAGAGAGACAAGTGGATATGAAAGTATCAGATTATACAAAAGCACGACTGATTTAATGGAATTTGTAGAGATTACAAGTACATATGACAAGCCAGTTAATTTTAATGATACATATGAATTTGTATACAATGACACAGCTTTACAGGTTTCAACTATGGATGGAAGTTCAGATGTTGTAATTCAGCCTGAGGAAAAGGTTGTATTGTGGAATTACAGAAGTGATATAAAAACCCCAATTCCTACAGAAGCAGAATTCAGGGAAGAGATGAGAATTCCTGATGATGCAGTTGTTCTTAAAGTAACAAGTGAAGTAAACTGGGGCGTTATATCAACATTTTCATTAAGAACAAAATCAGACCAGAATGTTATTTCTACATTTACGGCTACTGATAAGGTTGATACAATGGACGGATTTTCGGTTGAACTTGCAATCCCTGACATTGGAAATGAAATGCAGGTTTATCGTGAGATGTGCGAGCCTTCACCAGGATATATATATTCAGGGCAGCTTAATGGTCTTGTAAAGGCAAAAGTGCCGGATTCACAGATTGCAGATGGAGTGTTTATTACAGAAGTAAGACCAAATGATGTAAACAGAAAAAGCACATATGGAATTGCCGATGATTTAATGGAATGTGTTGAGATTGTCAATACAACAGACCATGATGTTGATTTGAATAATGAATATCAGTTTGGATATGAAGTTAAAGAGGGCAGCAGAAAAATTCTTGAACTGAATCATTATGATGACAATGCGGAGAATGGCATCGGCTCATCAGATAGTTGCATTATTCCAGCTGGAAAAACTGCTGTAATATGGTTTTACAGAGTTAAATTCCTTAAAGGTTATACAAGTTTTACGACAGAAAAAGAATTCCGGGATGCATATAAGATAAGTGATGATGTTCCGGTTTATCTTGTTACAGGTCAAAATGGCATGAATAATACCAATCGTGCGGTGGAACTTTATAAAAAGAATTCTGATGGAACAAAAAAACTGGTATCTTATTATGCTTATGTTGGCAATTCAGATTGCAAGGATAATAAGTCAGCAGAACTTATGGTCAATCCAGAAGGACCAGAGATGATTCTTAAAACTGCAAATGCAGCGACTTCTATGGGAAGTGTGTCAGAAGCACAGTATACATATGTTAAAGATGATGGCTCAGCATTAGGTTTGGCACTTGATGATGTAGTTCCGTCATCAATTATGCAGGGGGATGAGTTAAGAGTTAATTTCCGTTATGATGTTACAGGCAGTCTTCCAAGAACTGGTATTACAACATATTACAGATTTGATGGAGCAGGGAGCTGGTATAGTACAACAGAGGTAAACAGGCGTGTACCGAATCTTTATGAATCATTAATTCCAGCAGATGAGCTGTTTTCACACGATTATGTAGAATTTTATGTGAGTGCAGACAATAGATACAGAAGCACATATAGTGATATTTACAGAGTAGATATTAAAAAATTAAATGCAGTTGATGGAATCCGTACTAATATTACAGATAATGAACAGGTAAGAGGAATTGTGTCAATAACAGCTAATGACGGAGAAAATAACAGCAATTCAAAGATATATGTTGATGGTGTGCAGCGTCAGACTGAGCCAATGCTTGAAGATGGAGCATATTTTACATTTCATGCTGAAGGAAGAGACAGTTATTTCAAAAATGCCGTTACAACAACAGATAATGAAGTTATTGCTTCGATAGGCAAATGGCAGTATCAGATACTTGATGGACAGGCAATTCACATTGATAACAGATATTTTAAATATAACGAAGAAAAGGCAGCTTATGATGTGACACTCCGTTTCTGGGCTGGTACATATGGTGCAACTGTTGATGAATATCTGCTGCCAGATGCTAACAGAGAAGATTTTACAGTTAAAAATCTTGCATTGAAGCTCATTAATGGAAATATTTATTATCCAAAGGCAATCGGACCAGATAATGAAGATACAAGTACAAAGACAAATCTTAGCACAGATTATGAAACAGTTCATTATATTGGTGATTCAACAGGAATGTGCCCATATATGGATGTAAGTTTTACAATTCCGTCATCAGAAGTTACAGCGGTTGGTACGCAGGTAGACACAACAAAGTTATCAGATGGTGAGCATATATTAAAAGTGACAAATGGAACAAGTACAAAAGAAGTTACATTTATTGTGGATAACAAAGCTCCAGAGATTGAACTTGGTGTAAATGATGGTGATGTTTTAAGAGGAAATATTACATTAAATCCTAAAGTTACGGAAACAAATACACTAGATGAGTTTGTTGTGACACTTGACGGAGAACAGATTAGTGATGTGTATGAGACAACTTCTTATGCACTTGGAGATGGTGTGCATACAATAGCAGCATTTGCGAAGGATGCGGCAGGAAATGAGACAACAAAGAGTGCATCATTTACAGTTGAGGGAGCACAGATAACGATTATTTCCGGCGGTACATCAGATGTAACAGATAATAGTGCATCACTTTATCTCAATGTGAAAAGTGATAATTCAGATACAACGACAACATTTTATAAAGCAGAAAAAATTGATACAGACAGTATAAAAACTAATACATCAGAAGGAATTCTTCCATATATACAATATACAGTTAATGTGCCTGATGTAAAAGATGATGAGATTATAGCTGCGAACTGGAATGGAGAAGCTTCTAACAGCGATGGAACACACGCAGGTACAATGTATGTTTTAAATACCGCTTCAAATAAGTGGGATGAGATTGCAAAGGCAGATGAAAAAGGTAATATAAAAGAGGCATCATTTACAGCTGCTAATCATGTGAAAGATGGAAATGCAACAATTATAGTACAGTGTACTGCTGATTCTGCACTTCCGGAACTTGATACAGTTACAGACAAAAAGAAAGATAATAATGCCAGCTGGGATGGAACAAATGTACCAGAAGATTATGATTTCTGTTTTGCATGGGAAACTGATACACAGTATTATGCAGAAGAGTGGCAGCATCATTTTACTAATATAAATAACTGGATTGTAAATAATAAGGATGAACGTAAAATTAAATATGTTATTCATACAGGCGATATAGTTGATGATGTTGATATGACATATGAGTGGGAAAATGCAGACGCTGCAATGGGAATCCTTGATAAAGCCGGTATGCCATATGGTGTTCTTGGTGGAAATCATGATGTGGCAGCAGGTCTTGCAGATTATGAGAATTATTATAAATATTTTGGTGAAAACCGTTTTGCGTCACAGCCGACATACGGCGGCACATATCAGAATAACAAAGGTCATTATGATTTGATAAGTGAAGGCGGACAGGATTTTATCATTGTATATATGAGCTGGAATATTTACCAGGATGAAATTGACTGGATGAATCAGGTACTTTCCCAGTATAGTGACAGAAAGGCAATCCTTTGCTTCCATACATATACAAATGTCAAGCAGAGCAATGGTACATATCTTGATTATTACGGACAGCTTGTCAATAAATATGTAGTGAAAAAAAATCCTAATGTATTTGCTGTATTAAATGGTCATTATCATGGCTCTTCATATGAAACAGCAATGTTTGATGATGATGGCGATGGCAGAAATGACAGAACAGTATACCAGATTTGTACGGATTATCAGTCAGGTTTTGAGGGTGGTAATGAATATATCAAATTCCTTTATTTTGACCTTGATAACAACAAGATTTATATGAATTCATATTCACCTTGCATGGACGATTTTAATTATTATGATACAGAACTTCATACATTAAATGTGGAGGGTGCATCAGCAACAGGTGTTGACCAGATGGTGCTTGATGTGGATTTTGATACTAAAGAGCAGAAAATTCTTGAAAAGAGTTTTTCAGCTTACGTATATACAAATGAAGAACTTGGAAAGGCTGTAAGCACACAGAATGCAGTTCTTAATATGACAAATCTTAGCGAAAATACAGATTACGCTTGGTATGCGGTTGTTACTAATGAGACGACGGGCATTAAAAAGAGCAGCATTTATGAGTTTACTACTGCAAAGAAAAATGACAGCAATATAGCTGATGGTGAAAATCAAAACGGTGCTGACACTGATAAAACAGGCTCAATAGTAACAGGTGATGTTTCAAAAGCATGGATATTTGCATTGCTTGGACTGACAGTGTCTGCGGCTGGAGCTGTAATTGTTATAAAGAAAAAAGAGGCTTAATTAAATATGGATAACAGAAGAAGTTTATATAAACGGGTTCTGTTTGTACTGCTTCCGATGGTGATTCTTGCGGGAATCATCATCGGAAGTTGTCAGATTAAGAGAACTCATATAAAAGCAAATAATAATGTTGTATATGTAAAAGCAAAGGTCACACAAATTATAGAAGATAATTCGGGCGGACAGCCATTCGGCGGTGCACAGAAAGTATCCGCAAAGATTACCGGCGGTCAGTATAAGGGGCAGAATTGTGAACTTGATAACTCAAATTCATTTCAAAGAGGTGCATTCTGTACGACAGGAACAAAGGTTATTGCGGTAGTAAAAGATATAGATGGTGTGATTACGGGTTCTGTGTACAATTATGACAGGACAATGATGGTATATGTTCTGCTTGGATTGTTTTCGCTGTGTCTTGTGCTTGTCGGAGGCAAAAAAGGAGCAGCGGCACTCTACGCACTGATATTTACATTTATATGTGTAATATGTATGTATGTTCCGCTTCTTTATATAGGTCTGAACGGAATATTTGCGGCACTTCTCACATCGGTTGTGATTCTTGCAGCGTCGATATATATATTAAACGGAATTTCTTCAAAGACGGTCTGTGCAATAATAGGAACAACAGTAGGCATAATTTTGTCGGGCGGTCTTGCAATGATTGCCGGCAGCCTCTCAAATCTCAACGGATATAACATGTCTGATGCAGAATCAATGATATATATAGCCAACAGTTCAAAACTGCATGTTTCGGATATTTTGTATGCGGGAATATTAATATCGTCACTCGGTGCGGTGATGGACGTAAGTGTGTCTATAGTTGCCGCTATAACCGAGATTCATGAAAAGGCACCTGATTTGAAAGCAAAAGAGCTGTTTATGTCAGGTATGCACGTCGGACACGATATGATGGGAACCATGTCAAATACACTCATTCTTGCATACACGGGTTCAGCAACGGGAACACTTCTTACGATATATTCTTATGAGATGCCTTACCTTCAGATTATGGGTTACAATTCCATAATAACAGAAATAGTCTGCGGACTCTGCGGTACAATCGGCGTGATACTGACGGTTCCGATACAGGCATTTATAACGACGGTGGCGTTGAAAATGAAAAAGTAGACATATTTAAAATATAAAAGTGATTGATACGAAAATATTAATCAGTTATGTTTGCACTTGTATAAATACAAAAATATGTGTTTTATTAACAAAAGTACAGGCGTAACTGTTTTCTGTTTTAAATTATGCCTGATGAGTGAATAAGACAAAAGAGGAGAACGATGAAAAAATTAAATGAAAAGTTTTGTTAATCCCCCATTTGAAATGGGGGCCGAGGCAAAGCCGTAGCGTTACCTAGAGTGCTAGAAAATAAAACCTTGCGTGTTATAATGATATTGGTTTCGCAGGCCATATCAAAACACAGGAGGTATCCAAATGGATAATCAAAGTATAACACACACACACGCTGGAATTGCACATATCACATTGTTTTTATTCCAAAGTTTAGAAGAAAAATAATGTATGGTGAAACAAAGAGAGATTTAGTAGAAACAAACAAAAAATTGTGTGAGATGAAATAGGTAACACTAACAGATGGAAAAGTATGTATTGATCATGTACATATGTACATTGCAATTCCACCGAAACTATGTGTTTCAGAGTTTATGTCATATCTGAAGGGAAAAAGCACATTGATGTTGTTTGATCGACATACGGAATATAGGAGCAAGTGGGGAGATAGACATTTTTGGGCGAGAGGATATTACGTATCGACAGTAGGAAATGTGAATGAAGAAACGGTAAGAAAATACATACAGGAACAGGAAGAAAACGATAAGTAAGAAGATGGAAGAAAGTAATGAGCTTCCTTTAGGAAGCAACAAGTAATTATGGTGTTGCGAAACCCCGCCTTTGGTGGAACCAGTATAATCCCCTGAAGGGGGCAAAATTAAACCCCCATTTGAAATAACTTTTTCCGCATTGAATATTAAGAGACTTGTTGGTGTACGTCTTTTGCTGTTTTATTATATTCTTTCAAAAAATGAAAGCTAATCTTTGAATAAATATTTTTTGAATTTAAGTGACGCTTGACACATTTTT
>ERZ772875.3062-NODE-3062-length-10968-cov-12.291121_pt1 | contig 10968 bp, 10 predicted proteins | sample MGYA00580585_ERZ772875 | MGnify/ENA primary metagenome ERZ772875 (study PRJEB29015, sample SAMEA2737736) | human gut metagenome | biome: human gut; feature: human-associated habitat; material: faeces | place: China | collected 2012 ... | reverse complement strand
GTCTCGCCGGCCATGTTCAAAACGTTGATGGTAGACATTACAAGCACTCCTTTCCTTACTTATTACGGGCGGAAGCCTTCTGGGGATTACGACCGGAAGCCTTCTGCGGGTTGTTGCTGATGCCGCTGTCAGCGTGCTTGACACGATGGGTCTTAACGGTGCTCTTGATGAGGACCAGACCGCCCTTAGGGCCGGGTACGGCGCCCCGGACGGCGATGAGGTTCAGATCTGCGTCCACCTTGACGATGTCCAGATTCTGGATGGTGACCTGGTCAACACCCATCTGGCCTGCGCCGATCTTGCCCTTGAAGATACGGGAGGGATCGGTAGAGGAACCCATGGAACCAGCGTGACGATGGACGGGGCCGCCGCCGTGGCTGGTGGGGGTGCGCTGTGCGCCCCAGCGCTTGATGACGCCCTGATAGCCGTGGCCCTTGCTGATACCGGTGATATCAACGAAGTCGCCAGCCTGGAAGGTGTCAGCCTTCACAATGTCGCCGATGTTCAGCTCGGCAGCGTTGTCCAGGTCGAATTCGCGCAGGTGCTTCTTGGGAGACACGCCAGCCTTGTTCAGGTGGCCCATCTCGCCCTTGGTCAGCTTCTTCTCGGCCACGTCCTCGTAGCCCAGCTGAACCGCATTGTAGCCTTCCTTCTCGGAAGTCTTCTTCTGAACGACCGTGCAGGGTCCCGCCTCAATGACGGTGACGGGGATCACGTGGCCGTTCTCGTCAAAAATCTGGGACATGCCCACTTTTTTGCCGATGATTGCCTTCATGTGTATTTCCTCCTGTTAGGTTATTGGTCGGCTTAGATACGGAATCCGCATTGCTCTGCCGACATGACCCTACCTGTCTCACGCAAGTTGACAGGCAATTGGGTGAGCAACATATTCAAAAAAGTGTTTACACTTCTTTGAGCTTGGGAAGTTTTGTAATCGCGAGGATTACAGCTTGATCTCGATCTCCACGCCAGCGGGCAGCTCCAGAGCCATCAGAGCCTCAACGGTCTTGGGGCTGGAGTTGGTGATGTCGATCAGGCGCTTGTGGGTGCGGCGCTCGAACTGCTCACGGGAATCCTTATACTTATGAACAGCGCGCAGGATGGTGACGATCTCCTTTTTGGTGGGCAGAGGGATGGGGCCGGAGACGGTCGCGCCGGTGCGCTTGGCGGTCTCGACGATCTTCTCTGCGCTCTGGTCGATGACCTGATGGTCATAGGCCTTGAGGCGAATGCGAATCATTTCTTTTGCCATTTTCGGTTTCTCCTTCATTGTTGTACGGTTTTTTCACTGGTTGTCGAAGCCGTACGGTGAGATTTTTTCTTATACGCTTATCCGTGCGTATCATTCCGGCTCATAAGAAAACCGGCACGAATAAACGGCCGGTCCACACATGGCGCAGCGATCTACGCAACGTACAGATACTCATCTCAGCCGCCCGATTCTCGGACATACTCCCCGGAAGTTACCTCAGAAGCCCTGAGCAATCTCCCGGTTCATCGCAGTTTTGCACGCGTTTGGGCAGGATACTCCCACTCGCGGACCTGCCTATCATACAAGATATGAGCGGTAATGTCAAGCATCTTTTTGAATTTTTTTGAGAAAATCGGAAAGAAATTTTGGCTGTTCCGCCCTAAGGGCATACTTCCCTGCCGCGCGGGCATAGAATAGGCCGAAACCGGCTTCGGGAGGGGGAATTCTTATGGCGATGGCATGGCTCTGGACCGGAATGGTGGCGGTCTCGCTGGTGTTCGGCATACTGACCGGAAGCGTCGGTGAGCTTGGAGGCGCAGCGCTGGAGGGCGCGACTGCCGCGGTAGAGCTGTGTGTATCAATGGCAGGCATCATGTGCCTCTGGACCGGCGTGATGGAGGTCATGGAGCAGTGCGGGCTCTCTGCCGCGCTCGCGCGGCTGTTCCGCCCGCTGCTGCGGCGGCTGCTGCCGGAAGCCAGCCGCGATCCCGAAACGCTCGCGGCGATCTCGGCCAATCTTTCCGCCGATCTGCTCGGGCTCGGCAACGCGGCGACGCCGCTGGGCATCCGCGCCGCGCGGCGCATGGCGCAGGGCTGCGGCGGTACGGCGTCGCATGAGCTCTGCCTGCTCGTCGTGCTCAACTCCGCATCCATCCAGCTGCTGCCGACGACCGTGGCTGGCGTGCGCGGCGCGCTCGGCAGCGCCGATCCGTTCGATATCCTGCCCGCCGTCTGGACCGCCTCCCTGCTCTCGGTCCTCGCAGGGCTTGCCGCGGCGAAGCTGTTCGCGCGGATCTGGAGGGGGTGAAGGAGTGTCGCTTTCCGAGCTGGTCGTGCCGGTCCTGCTGTGCTTCACCGCCTGCTACGCACTGGGGAAACGGGTAGACGTTTACACCGCGCTGACCCGCGGCGCGGAGGAGGGGCTGAATGTACTGGTGCATATCCTCCCCTCGCTCATCGCGCTGCTGACGGCGGTGTATATGTTCCGCGCATCGGGCGCGATGGAGTATCTGGGCGCGCTGCTCGCGCCGGCGCTCGAAAGGGTCGGCATTCCGCCGGAGGTCGCGCCGCTCCTTTTTATCCGCCCCATCTCCGGCAGCGGCGCGTTGGCGGTCGGCAGCGAGCTGATGGCGACCTACGGCCCCGACAGCTACATCGGGCGCGTGGCGGCGGTCATGCTGGGGTCAAGCGAGACCACCTTCTACACCATCGCCGTCTACTTCGGCTCGGTCGGCATCGTCAAAACACGCTACACCATCCCCGCCTCGCTCTGCGCGGACGCGGTGATGTTTCTCACCTCCGCCGCCGCGGTGCGGGTCCTGATGGGGTAAAGGAAAAGAGGGCAGCCGACCGGCTGTCCTCTTCCTTATTATATATTTGTATATAATGTGTGCTTACATCTTCTCGGGCTTGCTCAGACCGAGGATGGTCAAGCCGTTGGCGAGCACCTGGCGGGTCGCAGCAGCAAGCAGCAGACGGGCGTTCGCCACGTCGTCCGCCTCGCCCTTGATGCGGCAGGCGTTGTAGAAGCGGTGGAACGCGCCGGCGAGCCGCATGAGATAGCGGTTGATATAGCTCGGGTCGTAGTCGCGGGCGGCCATGCGGATCTCCTCGCTGAAGTTGGCAAGCTCCTTGATGAGCGCGCGCTCCTGCTCGCCGGAGAGCAGGGACAGGTCGGCCTTGTCCGCGGCGGGAACGCTGCGGCCCTCGTCCGCCATCGTCTTGAGCAGGCTGCAGATACGCGCGTAGGCGTACTGGATATAGTAGACGGGGTTCTCGCTGTCCTCGCGCACGGCGAGGCCGAGGTCGAAGTCCATCTGCGTATCGGGCTTGGCGTTGAAGAAGTAGCGGCAGGCGTCGACCGGGATCTCGTCGAGCAGGTCGGAGAGCGAGATGGTCTTGCCGGTGCGCTTGGACATACGCACCACCTCGCCGTCGCGCACGAGCTTGACGAGCTGCATGAGCACGATATCCAGACGATTCGTGCCGTCGAGACCCAGCGCGTCGATCGCGCCCTTGAGGCGGGCGACATGGCCGTGGTGGTCGGCGCCCCAGATGTTGATGACCTTATCGAAGCCGCGGATCTCGAACTTGTTGCGGTGGTAGGCGATGTCGCCGGCGAGGTAGGTATAGAAGCCGTTGGCGCGGCGCAGCACGTCGTCCTTCAGGCCGAGCTTGTCGATATCCTCGTCCTTCTTGCCCTGCTTGCGGTACTGGTCGCGCATGATCTCCGCGGTCTTGACCCAGAGCGCACCGTCCTTTTCATAGGTCCAGCCGAGGTCGGTGAGCTTTTTCGCCGTGTCGGCGACAAAGCCGGACTCGTGCAGGGAGGACTCGAAGAACCATTCGTCGAACTTGATGCCGTAGCGCTCAAGGTCGCTCTTCATCTTGGGGATGTTGCGGTCGAGGCCGAAGCGCGCCATATCGGCGTGGCGCTCCGCCTCGGTCTTGTCCAGATAGCTCTCGCCGTGCTCGGCGTAGAACGCCTGCGCAAGCTCCTTGATGTCGTCGCCGTGGTAGCCGTCCTCGGGGAACTCGACGGCGTCCTCGCCCTTGATGAGCTGGAAGTAGCGGGCCTCGATGCTCTTGGCGAACTTTTCGATCTGGTTGCCGAAGTCGTTGACATAGAACTCACGCCACACGTTCGCACCGGACCAGTCGAGCACGCTCGCGAGCGTGTCGCCGAGCACGCCGCCGCGGGCGTTGCCCATGTGCATGGGGCCGGTGGGGTTGGCGGAGACGAACTCGACCATGTACTTCTTGCCCTTGAGGCCCTCGCCGCGGCCGTAGGCGTCCGCCTCGCGCTCCACGTCCTCAACGACGTCGGCGTACCACTTTTCGCCGAGACGGAAGTTCAGGAAGCCGGGGCCGGCGATCTCAACGGAGGTAAAGTAGGTGCCGTCGAGCTTCATGTGCTGGATGAGGATATTCGCGACCTCGCGCGGGTTCTTGCGCATGGCCTTGGAGGCAGCCAGGCAGAAGGTGGTGGTGTAGTCGCCGTTGGCGGTATCCTTGGGGATCTCGACCGCGGGGACGGTCTCCACGCCATCGGGCAGCAGACCCTCCTGCACGGCGGCGCGGTAGGCGCTGCGCGTCAGGGCGGCGATCTGGTCCTTTGCGCTCTGGATCATATTCATAGCTTTTTCCCTCGCTCTTTCGTAGTTGATGCGGCGGCGCGCTGCCGCGCCGCAAAAAGTGCAGAATCGTAACGTGTATTATACTACAGCTGTGTGTGGAAAACAAGCCGTTTTTGCAATTTCCGCCGCGAAAGCCGGCGCATTTCTGTGCAGGCGGACACGAAATAGCGCTTGCACGGACAGCGCCGCTCTTATATAATAATAAGGACGCAGAGAATAAAGACGCCGAAAAGGAGCACGCCATGCTATTCTTTGGAAAACGGAAAAGCGCCCCTCTCGTCCAGTCCTCCACCGAGGACTGGCGAAAGCAATGGCAGGACCTCGTGCCGCCGGAGTGCCGCAACGTCCCCGTCACGGTGGACGGAAAGACGATGACCGCCTATGTGCAGATCAACCACTTCGTGATGATGCTGCAGGACGGGCTTTTGATGCAGCAGGGCTTTTTTGACGTCTGCGCGCATTTTCAGCGCGCGGGCTACCACGTCATCTGGCTGATGCGCTGCACGCAGGACATTGCGGGCGGCTATCTGAAGCTGCGTAAGGAGAGCGGAAACGAATGCCTGTGGAAATGGCGCAAGCCGACGACCAATTTCGGCCGCTGGACCTCTGACAACCGCTATGTGACCATTCTGCTGCAATACAAGCCCGCGCCGGACGGCGACCTTTCGCGCTGCACGGAGCACATTCTCCAGCGCGTGCAGTGGGCGGAGAGCAACGACAACTCCAAAATGATCCCGGGGCGCACGGAGTTTGCCACCGTCGGCGTGCCGGGCACGCCCGCAGAGCTGTCCAACTGGCTGCACGGCGGCTTCATGTCGTCCGAGCTTTGATCCCTCCGCTTACCTATTTATCCAATAGGGAAAACGCAAACGCACAAAATTTTGTCGCTTCAGACGATCTTGCGGCAAACCGACAAAAACCCTCTTGCGCTGTATAAAAATGTGTGCTACACTTCTCCCATCTTCAGGAAAGGAGAAAGCAATGATGGTAGCTATCAATTTTGCTAATGCCTGTATGTCTGCCTCCGCACAGCCCGACTGTGTTGCTTTCGCCTGCCCTGCCACGACCAACATCGCCATTATTCTGGACGTCAGCCTGCTGCTGGCGTCCATTCTTATTTGCCTTTTGGGAAAGGAAAACAGCTTCATATCCCGGATCACGGCGCATCCAACGATTCCCTCTCTTGATCTCCGCAGGAGATAACAAAGAGAACGTTTCCTTCCCAAGAGGCTCCGCCAGTCCGGCGGGGCCTCTTCTTGATTCCCCCTGTTTTTCACTTTTTCGTTCGGCCGGCGAAGGAGCGGAAATAGAATATCATTTCACAGAAAGCGAGAAAACTCCCATGGACTTCGTAAATTTCGTCATGGCGCTCAGCCCCATTCTTGTTGTCCTCGTCGGCATTTTAGGCTTCAAGCAGTCCGCCAAAAGGGTCTCCCCCATTGCCCTTGTCTGGACGCTGATCCTGGCCTTCACCTACTTCAACGTCACCGGCGCCAGCTTTGCCGACAACGTCAAGACCCTCGATCCCCTGGTCTGGAAGGGCATCAAAGAGGGTCTCAAGATCGTGCTCATGGTCTTCGGCGCGTTCACCATTCTGAATCTGCTGCGCGAGACCGGCGCCATTGACGACGTCAAGTCCACCATCGCCCGCATCAGCGATGACCGCCGCGTGCAGCTCATCGTCATCGGCATGATGCTCCCCATCTTCCTCGAGGGCGCGGCCGGCGCGGGCGCTCCTGCCGCCATCGCGGCGCCCTTCCTCGTAGCCCTCGGCTTTGATCCCGTCACCTCCATCGCCGTCGCCCTGCTCGGCGACGCGACGCCCGCCTCCTGGGGCGGCGCGGGGCTGACGACCATCAACGGCGGCGCGGCGCTCGTGGACGCGGGACTCTCCACCGTTTCGCTCAACGCGGCGATGGTCGGCCGCTTCCATATGTTCGGCGTGCTCATCATTCCGTTCATCATGGTCGGCATGGTCTTCGGCAAAAAGGGCTTCAAGGGCGCGGTCCCCTATCTCTGCTTCGCCGGCGTCTCCACCTGCGCGGTGATGTTCTTCCTCTCCAACTTCGTCGGCGCGGAGGTCACCTCGATGGGCACGGGCCTCATCTCCATGCTTCTCTCGCTCGCCTACGTCAAGCTCGTCGGCGTCAGGACGCCGGAGGAATTCCGCCACCACGCCGCCGCGCAGCAGCGCAAATACAGCGCGTTCCGCGCCATGTCGCCTTACATCTATATGCTCGTGCTGCTCCCGCTCGTGCGCTACGGCTTTCCGGCGGTCGTGCCCAACGGCTTCGCTGTCATGTGTACGTTCGGCTACATCTTCTGGGTGGACGTCGTCATCCTCGCGTGCGGTATGCTCGGTGCGGCAACGCTCGGCGTGAGCGCGAAGCAGTACCGCGCGGTCTGCTCCAGGACCGTCGGCAACGTTCTCCCCGTGCTCATCACGATGGGCAGCCTTCTCATCGTCTCCTACATCATGCAGTCCCCCACGACCGGCATGATGAACCTCCTCGCCTCCGATATCGCGGCGGTGGTCGGGCGCTTTTACCCGGCGGCAGCCGTGCTCATCGGCTCGAGCGGCGCGTTCATCACCGGCACCGGCCTCGGCTCAAACATCATGTTCGCCCAGATGCACATTGATGCCGCGGCCTCGCTCGGCATGAACCCCATCACCATCTTTGCCGGTCAGAACGCGGGCGCTTCCCTCGGCAACCTTATCTGCCCGAACAACACCGTCGCCGCCTGCGCGACCGTGGACGCGATCGGCCGCGAGAACGAGGTCATGAAGCACACGCTCCGCGCGTTCGCCATCGTGCTCGCGCTCTACATGGTGCTTGCCATGCTCTATACCTGCGTACTCTTCCCCAACTACGGGATGTAAGGGCAGCGCCGTAGCTTTCATTGTGCGGTGTTGCCCAAGATAAATGCTGTTTTATTTATAGAAAGGAAGGTTTCTATTATGGTTCAGAAAAGAGTTTTAGGCGTCATCGGTCTCGGTCACGTCGGCGCGCACGCCGCCTACGCGCTGGCGATCCAGGGCATCGCGGATGAGCTGGTGCTCGTCGACCAGAACGAGCAGAAGCTCGCAAGCGAGGTACAGGACCTGCGCGACGCTGTCGCGTATCTGCCCCACCGCGTCACCGTCCGCGCCGGTGACTTCGCTGACCTCGGCGCGTGCGACGTCATCGTCAACAGCGTCGGCAAGATCGAGCTGCTGCGCGGCACGCATGACCGCGTGACCGAGATGGACTTCACCATTCCCGCCGTGCGCGGCTACGCCGAGAAGATCAAGGCGAGCGGCTTTGACGGCGTGCTCATCAACATCACCAATCCCTGCGACATCGTCACCCGCGAGCTCGCGCTGCACGTCGGTCTTCCCAAGGGCCGCGTGTTCGGCACCGGCACGGGGCTCGACACCTCGCGTCTGCTCAGCGCGCTCGCGCGCCAGACCGGCATTGACCACAAATCCATCACCTGCTACATGATGGGCGAGCACGGCAACCAGCAGTTTGCCCCCTGGTCCTGCGTGAGCTTCCGCGGGATGCCGCTCGACACCTGGGCCGCGCGCGACGAGCGCTTCCGCTTCGACCGCGACGCGCTGCAGAAGGAGTCCATCGGCGGCGGCTGGGTCACATTCTCCGGCAAGTTCTGCACGGAGTACGGCATCGCCACCACCGCCGCCCGCATGGCCTACGCCGTGCTGCACGATGAAAAGGTCATTCTGCCCGCGAGCGCGGAGCTGACCGGCGAATACGGCGAAGCGGGCCTCTTTGCCGGCGTGCCGTGCGTCATCGGCGCGAACGGCGTGGAGGAGGTCGTGGAGCTGCCGCTCACGGGCGAGGAAAAGGCGACCTTCCGCGCCTGCTGCGAGGGCATCCGCCGCAACATGGAGCATCTCAAAGAGATCTGAGACAACGCGAAAGGAGTTAACGTTATGAACATCGCTTTTACCGAAAATACTCATCCCGGCACGCTGCCGCCGTCCGATCAGCTCGGCTTCGGCTCCGTCTTTACCGACCATATGTTCCTCATGGACTACAGCGCCGGCAAGGGCTGGCACGACGCGCGCATCGTGCCCTACGGTCCCATCTCGCTCTCCCCCGCCGCCAGCGTCCTGCACTACGGCACCGAGGTCTTTGAGGGTCTGAAGGCCTACCGCCGTCCCGACGGCGGCGTACAGCTTTTCCGTCCGTGGGAGAACGTCGCCCGCCTGAACCGCTCCTGCGAGCGTCTGGGTCTGCCGCAGCTCGATCCCGACGACGCGCTGCAGGCCATCAAGGAGATCGTCCGCGTCGATCAGCGATGGGTGCCGAATGATCCCGGCACGTCGCTCTACATCCGCCCGTTCCTGTATTCCACCGACCCGACGCTGGCCCTGCACGGTGTGCATGAGGCGTCGTTCGTCATCATCCTCTCCCCCTCCGGCAGCTACTTCTCCGACGGGCTCAAGCCTGTGCCCATCATGGTCGAGACCGAGGATGTGCGTGCGGTGCGCGGCGGCACGGGCGAGGCCAAGTGCGGCGGCAACTACGGCGCCGCCAACCGCGCCGGCGAGCGCGCCGAGGCCAAGGGCTACTCGCAGGTGCTGTGGCTCGACGGCGTGGAGCGTAAGTACGTCGAGGAGGGCGGCGGCATGAACGTCATGTTCAAGATCAACGGCGCCGTCGTCACTCCCGCGCTGACCGGCTCCATCCTGCGCGGCGTCACGCGCAAATCCGCCATCGAGCTTTTGAAGAGCTGGGACGTTCCCGTCGAGGAGAGGCTGCTGAGCGTGGACGAGCTGTTCGAGGCCGCCAAGACCGGCGCGCTCGAGGAGGCGTGGTGCATCGGCACCGCCGCCGTCATCTCCCCCATCGGCGCACTCGGCTGGGGCGACAAATGCTATGAGATCAACCATAACCAGATCGGCGAGCTGTCGCAGAAGCTCTACGACGAGCTGACCGGCATCCAGTGGGGCACGAAGCCCGATCCCTTCGGCTGGACCTGTCCGGTGTGCTGAAGCCATGGAAAAAATATTCCGAATACCGGCAAAAGCCGGTATTCGGAATATTTACTCTTTGCGTGTTTCCTGCTATAATATGGGATATATGATCATAAATGAAGGAGAATCCAGCATGAAAGCCATCGTCACCGTTCTCGGCCGGGACCGCGTCGGCATCATCGCCTCCGTCTGCGCCCTGCTCTCGGAGTACAACATCAACATTCTCGACATCAGCCAGACCATCCTCGAACAGGGCTACTTCACCATGGTCCTGCTGGTGGACATTTCCGCGTGCACGGTATCCTTCCCGGAGATCGCCGACAAGCTGGACGCTTACGGCACCGAGCGCGGCCTTGCCGTGCGCATCCAGCGGGAGGACATCTTCAACGCCATGCACCGCATCTGAGAGGAGGTCCGCGCCATGCTCGATAAAAACGACGTGCTGTCCACCGTGCAGATGATCGACCGCCAGCACCTCGACATCCGCACCATCACCATGGGCATTTCCCTGCTCTCCTGCGCCGACCGCGACGCCAAGGCGGCGTGTGAGAAGATCTACGACAAGATCACGCGCTATGCCGAAGGGCTCGTTAAAACCGGCGAGGACATTGAGCGCGAGTTCGGCATCCCCATCGTCAACAAGCGCATCTCCGTCACCCCCATCGCCCTGGTGGCCGCTGCGGCGGAGACAGACAACTACGCCCCCTTTGCCGCCGCCCTGGACCGGGCGGCCAAAGCTACCGGCGTCAACTTCATCGGCGGCTTCTCCGCCCTGGTCCAGAAGGGCATGACCGACGCAGACCGGAAGCTCATTGCCTCCATCCCAGAAGCTCTTTCCACCACCGACCTGGTGTGCTCTTCCGTCAACGTGGGCTCCACCAAGGCGGGCATCGACATGGATGCGGTGGCCCTCATGGGCCGCACCATCAAGGACCTGGCCCAGCGCACCGCCGACCAGGGCGGCTTCGGCTGCGCCAAGCTGGTGGTGTTCTGCAACGCTGTGGAGGACAACCCCTTCATGGCCGGCGCCTTCCACGGCGTGGGCGAGCCGGAGCGGGTCATCAACGTGGGCGTCTCCGGCCCCGGCGTGGTGTACCACGCCCTTCAGAGCGTGAAGGGCCAGCCCTTCGATGTGGTGGCCGAGACCATCAAAAAGACCGCCTTCCGCATCACCCGCATGGGCCAGCTGGTGGCCCAGGAAGCCAGCCGCCGCCTGGACACCCCCTTCGGCATCGTGGACCTTTCCCTGGCCCCCACCCCCGCTGTGGGGGACAGCGTGGCCCGCATCCTGGAGGAGATGGGGCTGGAGGTCTGCGGCACCCACGGCACCACCGCCGCCCTGGCCCTGCTCAACGACGCGGTGAAGAAGGGGGGCGTGA
>ERZ772875.3045-NODE-3045-length-11028-cov-7.378383_pt1 | contig 11028 bp, 16 predicted proteins | sample MGYA00580585_ERZ772875 | MGnify/ENA primary metagenome ERZ772875 (study PRJEB29015, sample SAMEA2737736) | human gut metagenome | biome: human gut; feature: human-associated habitat; material: faeces | place: China | collected 2012 ... | reverse complement strand
CGCGGTAGTTCATCATCTCGTCGCGGATCTCCTCCAGCACGGGTTCCGGCATCATTGCGGGGCCGGCGGAGAAATTGAATGTACGACCATATTTCATGACTCTTTGCCTCCTGAACGTTGTGTTGTTGTTGAATGGAGTTGTTTCCTGATTCCAAGTATATACCTTCCGCACCAAAGAATCAACCCATTTCTCAAAAAATTTTATCGAAACTCACAAATTTTTAGCAAGCTGTATAAAAAGCCGGACGTTTCCCCCAAAAAACGGGAAAACGCCCGGAAAACGACAAGATTCAGAACCCCTTATATTTCTTTCTCGTAGCCAGACCGCCGCGGATATGGCGTTCGGCTCTGTTCTGGTCGAGGATCTCCCGCACAGAAAGATACAGCGCGCGGTTCGCCAACGGCAGCCGCTCAGAAAGATCTTTATGCACAGTCGATTTGGAAAGTCCGAAGTGCTTTGCCGCCTGCCGAATGGTGGCGCGGTTTTCGATGATGTACACAGCCAGTTCCCTGGCTCTGGTGAGTAAGTCCTCTGTCATACGGGCACCTCCAGGCTGTGTATGCTATTGGAGTATATGCCTGCGGGCAGAGACGTATGAATCCGGTATCCGCAATCTGCCGCTTATACGATCTGAAGAATATCCCCCTTGAGATACAGCGACTGTTCGGAGGCGAGGCTGGCTGGGTGGTCCCGGGACTGAATGAGCGTTTCAAGCAGTCTTGCGTCGCGGCCTGCGTCCTGCGCGGCCTCACGAAGCATTTTGAGAAACAGTTCCGGCGTCATGAACTGGCTGCATGAGCAGGAGACAAGATATCCGCCGGGCTTTACAAGCTTCATACACTGCAAATTGAGTTCCTTATAGCCGCGATAGGCATTTTCCAGCGCCTTGCGGCTTTTGGCAAACGCGGGCGGGTCGCAGACAACGAGACCATACTGCCTCCCCTCCCGCACATACTGCCGTGCAAGATCAAAGACGTTGGCGCAAGTGGTCGTGACGATATCCTGCACCCCGTTAAGCGCCGCGTTGCGCCGCACAAGCGCCAGCGCATCCTCGGACACATCGACTGCTTCGACGCTTTTCGCACCATAAAGCGCCGCGTGGATGGAGAATCCGCCCGTGCAGCAGCAAAGATCGAGCACGTCCTGTCCGGGTGCGTAGGGCTTTAACCGTCCACGGTTTTCCTGCTGATCGAGAAAATGCCCGGTCTTCTGGCCGTTTGCGATCGAAACGAGCATATCCGCGTCGTGTTCCCGGATCACAAGTTCCTCCGGAACCGCGCCGTAAACGCACGCTTTGATCTGCGGCAGGCCTTCTTTTTCGCGCACAGGCAGATCGTCGCGCTCATAAATGCCGCGCGGAGCGAACAGTTCTGCCAGAATCGAAATCAGTTCCGGCTTCCACTGCTCCAGTCCCAGGCAGGCGATCTGGAAGGATAAGCAGTCCGCAAATTTATCGACCGTCAGCCCCGGCAGTCCGTCGGACTCGCCGAAGACGACGCGGCAGGAATCGGAAAAGCCCAGCGCCTGCCGCGCGCGCCACGCCGCTTCGATCCGGCGGACAAAAAACGCGCGATCGATCGGTTCATTTTCATCCCGTGTCAGAACGCGGACGGCCAGCCGGGAGGCGGAATTGAAAAAACCGCGCGCGGCAAAGCGCTGGCAGCTGTCCAGCACGTCAACGACACAGCCGTCCGTGCAGATATCGTCCGCCCAGTCGAGTTCATTGTCATAGATCAGACGCTGCCCCTTCAGAACGCCGGCTTCCTCGCCGCGCCGCAGGCAGACCTTCGGATATTCCATAATTTATACCTCCAGCGTATAGCGCTCACAGGCGTTGATAATCGTCGTGTCCCCGCGCCGGAGCATGCGGGCAATGTCGCGGCCATACTCCATATGCACATGACCATGGATGAAATAGCGTGGCTTATACCGGTCGAGCAGCGGCAAAAACGCCTCGAAGCCCATATGCGCGTAATCGTCCCCGTCGCCGACGCCCCGTACCGGGGCGTGCGCCACCACGATGTCCACGCCGCCTGCCCGGCGGATCTTCCAGCCGAGCTTCCAGATGCGGTTTTTCATCTCGCGCTCGGAATATTGATTCTTGCCGCCCGAATACAGGCGGCTTCCGCCCAGCCCCGCAATGCGCAGGCCGTTGAACACGACCAGCTTATCTTCAATGCAGTCGCAGCCCTCCGGCGGACGCCTGTCATAATTGCCGTCGTGGTTGCCGCGCACATAATAAAGCGGCGCGCGGCCAAGCGTAGCCAGAAATGACAGATACTCCGCCTTCAAATCGCCGCAGGAGAGCATGAGGTCGTACTCGCTCAGCCGTCCCGGCTGGTAATAGTCCCAAAGATAGGGGCTTTCTTTATCGGCAAGCAGCAGAAGCTTCAAAGCAGCGGCCCCCTTTTCTCCGGCTGGAGCGTCTCGCGGTACAATCCCAGCAGACGCACCATCGGCTTTGCCATCGGCAGCAGATCGTCATACTGCGGGATGCTGCCGCGCACATTGGCGCACAGCCAGTCCATATGCAGAATTTCCTCCGGCGGGAGCCAACGATCGCCGTTGTTTCGCACGGTGCCTGTCTGGTCGGTGATGTGCCGGTGGAAGGGCGCAAGTTCGCCGTGAATCAGCGCAGCGCGCAGAATCCGCACCAGTTCGCGCGGGCCGTCCGGCAGCGCTTCCATCATCCGCACGTCCACCGCAGCGTTTGCAAAGCCCCACCAGTAATTAACCGCCGCTGCGGCGCTCAACTCGTCCCAGCCGCCGCGCAGGATGCTGCGCGCCAGCCGGATATAGACCTCGCCCCAGTTCCACACCGGAAGCGCAGTGCAGACAGGCCCTGCCTCCTGCGCCAGACACAGACCGCGCCAGTCCGGGCTGTCGCCCGTCCCTGGCAGGTCGCGTGCGCAGATCACACGCAGCCCTTCCTGCGCAAGACGCGCAGCAGGCGAAGATTCACAGCACGACCAGCGCAGTTCAATCCAAGCGCGCGGATTTGTCAGCTGCGCGCCGAGAGCAAAGGCGTTGATTGCCGCAGGCGTCCCGAAAATCGGTCCGTCGGCCACATAGCCAATGCGGTCGTCCACCGCCAGCGCACCGGCGATCACGCCGAGCAGGAATTTCGCCTCATAAATGCGGCTGTAATAGGTCCGGACGCCTGGGTACGGCATATCGACCGAGCAGTTGAGAAATCGGATCCCCGGGTATTTGGGCGCAAGTTTGCGGCAGGCGAAGATCAGCGGCACAGTCGTCGTGAAAATGACCTGTGCACCGTCTGAAACGGCCTGCTCCAGTGCGTCCTCGGCGCAGGGATAGTCCTCTGCAAGATAGGACCTGACCAAGACGGTGTCGCCGAGTGCCTGCTCCAGCTGCTGCCGTCCCTTGTCGTGCTCCCGGATCCACGGGCTTTTCTCCGGTGCACATTCATGCACAAACGCCACGCGGAGCGTCCCGCCGGGGATCATCCGCCCAGCAAGCAGGCCCAGCAGGCCGGAGCCGGACGCTTCCGGCTCTGCATCGGTCTGCATTTCAATCTTTCCGCCCCGCGCGTAGGCGGTCAACTCCGTCCAGACCGCGCGGATGGATTTTTCCAGTTCCGCAGGCCCCAGTACGCGCAGATCGCCCAGCGTATAGGTGTGCAGCCACACCAGCAGTGCCTCCGCCGTCGTGACCGGCGGCTCCTGGCTGAGTTTGTAGTAGGCCGTGCGGAAGGTATAGAACGCGGTCAGAAACGCGCGTTTTTCCCGCTCTGACCAGACATGGTCGGCATCGAAGCCCAGCGCGGCCTGCAGCTTGGGATAGTCGCCGACACGGTTGAAATGCACCTGATACAGGCCGCAGAGCCCATAAAAGTGCAGAAATTCATAATAGACCCGCACTGCCGGGTCGTCGGAATAGACCGGCAGGACGCGCGTGACATAGGCACGGATGGTCGGCGCGTCAAAGCTTTTGAGGACACTCACGCGCTTGTTGCCCTCCTGCACATAGAAGCTTCCCATGTATTCAAAGCACCGGATGGGATCCGTGATGCCGGTGTCGCCCAGATGCGCCTCGCAGAGTGCGACCCACTTTCCCGCGAACTCCGTTCCAAGGTCCAGCAGCGGCATAAAATTCGCGGCAAACGCCGCCTGCCGCCCTGCCGTATTCGTGCCGATGATCTGCGCAATGGGGATATCCAGAACGCCGAGATCCACACGGCCGGCCACCGCGCAGTCGCGCAGCCGTTCCTCCAGCACCTGCGGATACGGATAGCGTCCGCGGTGCACACACTCGCGGTAGCATTTCTGTCCGGCCTTAAGCGCCTGCCGGAACTGCTGAATCGCTTCTTGTCTGCTCATATCAAGCACCTCCCTCTTTGGTTTTCGCCCCTATTTTCCTACGGCATATGAAAAAAGTCAATCAGATTTTCCGCTGCCCGCTATCCGGCCAAAACAGCTTTCACGACATTGATGACTCCCGCGAGTACCATTATCAGAATTGGGCTCAGCTTTGTTTTGCGCAGCAGCAGCAAGCAGCCTGCAAAAAGCAGCAGCATCGTCCAATTTGTCTCGGCAAGCGTCACCGGCCCCCCATCCCAGAAAGCATTTACCAGAAGCAGCGCACCGGGGAGCCCAGCAAGCTTTGTGCCGACGAAGGTCGCCGCGTTCACCGCGATCGGACCGGGCGTCATTTCCGCAATGGTCACAAGATCTGCAAATTCCTGTACGCTCAGCCAGCCGTTCCGGGCAACAAGCTGCTCCTGAAGAAGCGGCATCGCTGCGTAGCCGCCGCCGAAGCTGAACAGGCCGATCTGCAGAAAACTCAGAAAAAGTTGCAGTGTGATCATCTCCGGTTCCTCCTGCGTGCAAGCAGCGTCCGGACAATACCGAGCACAATACAACAGAGAATAATGTAAACGACGTTCACATGGAAAAAGCAGGCAGCCAGAAACGCACCAAGCATGCTTCCTATCGACACGGTATTTTTCTGCCGGACGGCATCCGTCCCCATATCCCACACCACAGACGCGATGACCGCACCAACGCCTGCCTGCATACCAGCCAGCAGCTGCGAAAGCAGGAGATTGCTGCGGAAACGCTCATATAAGAACGAAAGGACTGTAAGGATGAGAAAGGACTGTAAGGATGAGAAACAGCGGAAGAATCGTTGCGATAATTGCAACCAGTGCGCCAGAGATCCCCGCAAGCTTATACCCTACGACGATCGCACCGTTCACGGCAATCGCTCCCGGCGCGGACTGCGCAATGGCGATCAAATCCAGCATTTCATCCTCTTCGATCCAATGGTATTCATCCACAAACTTCTTTTTCATAAGCGAGACAATCACATATCCGCCGCCAAACGTGAATGCGCTGAGATACAGCGTGGAGAAAAACAGCGTCCATACTGCCGCTGGGGCTGCTCTGCGTATTATCGACCATTACATTGACAATCTTTGAGGCTCAAATATGGAAGATAAATTCTATCCTTGCAGCGATTGCGGCTGGCGGCAGTTACGGCACCGGGTGAGGATGCTTATTCCCGGCACCTGCTGCTGACAACTTACGCGCATCAGACCGTGCGTGTCGATGCTGACATTGTGATTCCCCCCCGGCGGTATGGTCATGATCACAAGCCCTCACGGGGTCGCGGGGGCAGTTAAAGTGCGCAAACTGCTCCCGGATGGAACACTCCGCTGCAAGCCGCATAAGAAAAAGGACAAAGTTTGATCCCACACGCAAGATGGCCGCGTGTTGGATTTTTTAACCTCATTTTTCACTTTTCAAAAATAGCGAAAACACTTGAAACTTCAGGAAAAATATTTTTATCGAAACTCAAAAAGCAAACGAAAAAGTTCTGAAAACACTTAGCGGAAATATGCGGAATAGGACGATAGAATAGACTTTTTCAAAAATCCCATCGCCCTCGCCTATGGCGGAGAAGCCGCCGAGCAAACCAGTCTCGCCGTCGGCGATGTCGTAAAGTTGGGCGGCAAGCAGCTTCGCGTAATAGGGCTGCCGGGCAGCGACTACTATGCGGAGGTCTGCTCCATACTGAAAAGGATGCAGACACCGCCGCCTTTGAAATATGGCCGGACGGCTGATGCGGAGAAAATCCCTGCACACAGTGGCTTTCTTACCGCCAGAGCAGTCAGGAGATGGCGGAGAACCTCGCCCAAATCAAAATGCTCTGGGAGGGCGCATATTACGGCATCCTTGCCTCGGTGATCGGCGCAGCGCCGGGCTATGTCTGCTGTATCTTCGTCGGCGCGGCACAGACAGACACCTTGCAGCCATCCCGCTGTGTGCCATTTCCAGGATGCGCATTGCGGACTCCATTGAAACGGTAGAATAACATACCGCTTGACAAAACACATCCCGCAATACATAATAACGATACGTTATATATAACGCATTGTTATTATATAGGAATGATGCTTATGCCGGCAGTCAGAAAAGTTTCAAAGGAACAAATTATCGACGCTGCGGTGGAGGTACTGCGTGACAACGGCTTTTCTGCCATCAATGCCCGCAGCGTCGCCAAAAAACTGGGCTGTTCCACGCAGCCGATCTACTTTTCGTTCAAGAACATGGACGAACTGAAAACCACTTTGACAGAACGTGCGATCGAACTGCACACGCAGCGTGTGCGGGATTCTCTGCGCGCCCACGAAGGAAATGACAGCAGCTACAGCAGCTACGGCATGGACTTCGTCAAATTCGCTGCCGAGGAAAAGCAGCTGTTCCGCTGGCTCTATCTGGAGGGCAAACAACCGGGGGCCTATCAGAGTGACATTCTAATGCAGGAGATCATCGGCGTGATCGTTGATGAATTTGGATACGCAGAGGATGTTGCCCGCCGCTTTCATCAGGATATGATCTACTTTACCTACGGCCTGGCAATCCTCGCCAATACAGATCATCTGCACCTGACGGAGACAGAACTGCGTGAGGCGTTCCGCCGGGAGTTCCGCGCGCTGATTGCCATTTACGGAAAGCCTGCAAAGCTGCCTGAATTTGCTGTGAAAGCCGGTGTTGTTTTATGAATCTGAAAGTGTCCTTTTCGTGGATCGGGCTTGTGATCTTTGCGCTGCCCATGCTGATCAACATCGCCTATGTCATGTTTCCGCCAGTCGGAAAAGCGGAACAGACCGCAGCGGCCACGCATTGGATTGAAATCGTCGAACAGATCAGCCGCATCGCCTATCTGTTTGCAGTTATGCTGCTCGTGAGCCGGGATGCGTGCAGCTTTCAGAGCGGCTGGCTTTATCTTGCGGCTGCTTTCCTGATTTTGTACTACGCCGTGTGGTTCCGCTATTTTATGGGTGGCCGAGAAATCTCCCTGCTGAACTGTTCGTTCCTCTTTGTCCCGATGCCGCTGGCGGTGTTTCCTGTGCTGTATTATCTGTGCGCCGCTATCTGGCTGCATAACCTTCCGGCTGCAATCATAATGGTGATTTTTGGCGCGGCGCATCTCACTGTGTCACTCCAATCCTTTCGCTGATGCTTGTTATGCGCTGCTTTCAACAAAATTTTTCAACAGGTCTTGACAAGTAATCAATCGGTAACTATACTATGAGTTACCGATTGGTTACTTTGATAAGGAGAAAAAACATGGCTGAAAGCACAAAGGAACGGATCTTGGAAACGGCGCTGGAATTGTTTGCGCAGAACGGCTACCTTGGGACATCGATGAATGATATTGCGAGGCAGTTGGGCTTTACGAAAGCCGCCCTGTATAAGCACTATACCAGCAAACAGGAAATTTTAGATAAGATCGTGGAGCGAATGAACAAGATGGACTATGAACGTGCGGAAAGCTATGAAATGCCGGAGACGGAGCCGGACGGCTTTGCGGAGGCTTATCTGCAAACACCGGTCAAAAGAATCCGCGCATACAGTATGGCGCAGTTTGACCATTGGACAAAGGAGACGTTCTCTGCAAATTTCCGCAAAATGCTGACGCTGGAGCAATACCGCGATCCGAAGCTCGCGCAGCTCCATCATGATTATCTTGCGGGCGGGCCGCTGGAGTACATGGCGGCGATCTTCCGCAAGCTGACGAATTCCGGTGGGGCCGCCATGCAGCTGGCGCTGGAGTTCTATGGGCCGATGTATCTGCTTTACAGCGTCTACGACGGGACAGAGGATAAGGAAGCGGTTGTTTCTCTGTTGTCGGCGCACATCGACCGCTTTATTGCCAGGGTTGAATCCGACTATAGAACGTCAGGAGCAGCATTATGAAAGAAATCGAAGCAGAAAAGCGATGGGTCCTGTGCCCGCTGTGCGGCGCAAAAACGCGCTTACAGCTCCTGCCCGAAACGGAGCTGAAAGCATTTCCGCTTTTTTGCCCGAAATGCAGGCACGAGAGCATCATCAACGCCAGACATTTTATCATTGAAAAACAGCCAGACGCCAAGACGCAGTGCTGATCGCAAAGCCGGTCATGTGCTGCGTCTTGGCGTCTTGCTGTTTATACGATGCCAGCCCCGTCGGCATGAAGACCGCAGCGCCGGAACTCACGCACGCCTTGGGAAGCCAAAGAAGAGTTTTTCACATTTTTTGCCGGGCAGAGAAATCGGTGTGAGCACCTCACCTTGATCGCGAACAGCATCGGCGCCTTCTTCGCATTATCCGCGCTGGATGATACGCTGGTTGACAGGGCTTATTTGATCTCTCCGGTTGTGGATATGGAAAACCTGATCTGCAAGATGATGCAATGGTCGAATGTGACCGAACAGGAGCTTGCCGAGAAGCGGGAAATCGCCACGAAGTTCGGGGAAACGCTGTCCTGGGCATATCTTTGTTACGTGCGGGAACACCCGATCATCTGGAATGTTCCCACCTGTATTCTCTACGGCGAGCACGATCACCTGACATCCATCGAAACGGTATCTGCATTTGCAAGGCAGCATCATGCAGATCTGACCGTTATGCCCTGCGGGGAGCACTGGTTCCATACCGGGGAACAGATGCAGTTTCTGGATCGATGGATCAGAGCGCATCGCTGAAACGATGTCTGCGCCGGATGACGTCTCATGCCATACCGCCGGAGATCTCGATTTGCCGGAGTCCGGAAAAGGAGACCTCCGCGTCCATCTGCTGCTTAACTTCTCCCCAAGAGCAGCTATAATATAGCTAACTAATATTAGTTAGCGAGGCGTGATGATGAAACAGGAAGATACAAAGCAGAAGATTTTGGATAAGGCGCTGGAGCTGTTTTCCGCGCAGGGCTATGATTCCGTCAGCGTGGGCCAGATCGCAAAGGCGGTTGGCATCAAGGCACCGTCGCTGTACAATCACTTTCCAAGCAAGCAGGCCATTTTTGACGCCATCGTAGCATCCACGGCGGCGCAGTATGGGGCGGATACCGATCAGATCAACATTCACGTGCAGAATGCGGCGCAGGACATCCCGGCATTTACGGAGATCACCGCCGACGCGCTGTTTGAAAAGGTGCGGCAGATCTTCGAATATTCCCTCCATGATAATACCATCAGCCGTTTCCGCCGCATGATGACCCTGGAACAGTTCCGCTCGCCAGAGCTGGCCGCGCTGTACTCCAGACGGTATGTGGAGCGGGTGCTGGCGTATCATGCCGGCATCTTCCGGGCGCTGATTGCGGCGGGCGAAATCACGGCGGAGGACCCCAATGCACTGGCGATGCTGTATGTTTCGCCGGTATTGACGCTCATCGGAATCTGTGACCGCCAGCCGGAACGGGAACACGAGTGCCTGGATCAGCTGAAGCGGCACGTGTCTCTCTTTTTTCGTATGGTTCACGCAAAGGAGACATAAAAGATGGGACCAACAAAACGGACGCTGACGCAAAAGCTTGGATTGCTGGGCGTTGTCAGCTTCCTTTCGTATACGGCGGCGGTGGTATTTGCGCCGCTGGCCTATCCGGGCTACAACTGGATGGCACGGGCGGTCAGCGACCTGAGCGCAGCCAATGCGCCGTCGCTGGCGCTGTGGAATCAGCTCAGCGCGTTTTACAATGTATGCGAGGTCGTCTGTGCGACTGTCGTCTGCATTGGGATCCAGGGGCAGAAAACCAGGCTGCTCCGTTCGGGCATTTATCTATTCACCATCATGGAGTGGATCTCAGCTGTTGGCTACAGAATGTTCCCGCTGAGTGACAGCGGCTATGCGGGGGCCTTTTAGGATGTGATGCACATGGCTGTCACCGCCCTGGTGGTGCTGCTGTCCATCGTATCACTGACCGTGATCATCGTCGCCGGAGCAACAAGCAGGAGCTGCCGTTCTTACGGCGTATGCGCAGGCGTCGCCCTTGGCATGATGCTCGCCGGCGCACTGGGCATGAAGCTTGTGCCGGCCGAATATTTCGGCGTGGTCGAGCGCGTCAGCGTGTTTGCCGCAACGGGCTTCAATGCCGCGCTGGGCATTCACCTGTTTTGTACAAAGCAAAAAGAAATCAAGGAGTAAACCTATATGAGTATCATTCCTTATGTGATCGAACAAACCAGCCGCGGCGAACGGAGCTATGATATTTTTTCCCGGCTGCTCTCCGACCGAATCATCTTTCTCGGTGAGGAAGTAACGGACGCATCCGCCAGTTCCATCGTCGCGCAGATGCTGTTTCTGGAGGCGCAGGATCCGGACAAGGATATTCAGTTTTACATCAACAGCCCCGGAGGCTCGGTCACGGCCGGGTTTGCGATTTACGACACCATGCAGTATCTCAAGTGCGACGTGTCCACCATTTGCATCGGGCTTGCCGCGAGCTTCGGCGCTTTCCTGTTGGCGGGCGGCGCAAAGGGCAAGCGGATCGCACTGCCGAATGCGGAAATCATGATCCACCAGCTGCTGATCGCTGGGAACGGCGTACACGGCCCGGTCACGGATATTCAGATCGTGACCGAGCAGATGCAGAAAACCAAACAGCGGCTGACCCGCATCCTTTCCGAGAATACGGGCAGACCCTTTGCACAGGTTGCCGCCGATACGGAGCGCGACAACTATATGTCGGCAGAGGAAGCCCTCGCTTATGGGCTGATTGACAAAATTATTGACAAGAGATAAGGA
>ERZ772875.3038-NODE-3038-length-11040-cov-3.693946_pt1 | contig 11040 bp, 10 predicted proteins | sample MGYA00580585_ERZ772875 | MGnify/ENA primary metagenome ERZ772875 (study PRJEB29015, sample SAMEA2737736) | human gut metagenome | biome: human gut; feature: human-associated habitat; material: faeces | place: China | collected 2012 ... | reverse complement strand
GTCATAATGATCAATATATTCGTGATACTTCGTGTAAAAGTTTGCTTTTTCGCGGGCATAGCGGGCGGCGTTTTCCGGGGTGGTGTCCAGCCCGCGGCTCTTGCTCTCGTAATGGTAGGCTTCGGCGCGGGGGGTGTACACATTCAGCAGGCCCTTCTGCCACAGCTTCAGGCAGTAATCCACATCGTTATAGGCCACGGCGAACTTGGCTTCGTCCAGGCCGCCCGCCGCGCGGTACAGCTCCGTTTTGGTCATCAGGCAGGCACCCGTCACGGCCATATAGTCCTGCGTGGTGACAAGGCGGTACAAATCGCCCACAGCCTTGCGCGGGTAGCTCTTGTGGCTGTGGCCTGCACTGCCGTTGATGCCCATAATCACGCCCGCATGCTGGATGGTATCATCCGGGTAATAGAGCTTTGCGCCCACAGCACCCACATCCGGCCGCTGGGAATAGCTCAGCAGCTCCCGCAGAAAATCATGGCTGAGTACCTCGATATCGTTGTTCAGCAGCAGCAGATGCTCACCCTTGGCAAAGCGCGCGCCAAGGTTGTTGACAGCAGAAAAGTTAAACGGCCCCACATAGGTCACCACCCGGCTGTTGGGGTAACGCTCCGGCATGGTTTTGTAGTAGGCGAATGTTTCCTGCTGTTCAGAGTTATTTTCAATGACCAGAACTTCAAAGTTATCATAGCCTGCGTTGGCATACAGGCTTTTCAGGCAGCGGTCCAAATCGTCAATATGGTCTTTGTTGGGGATCATAACGCTGACCAGCGGGTGGCCGGTCAGCTCGTACCGCACCTGGAACGCACCGGGCGCGTCCTCCACCTGCATGGCTTTGCCGGGCAGGTTCAGCCGCTTGAGCTGGGCATCAATCGCGCGCACACCGGCCGCCAGGGCATAGGGCTTCGCCTCCATGCCCGCCGCGGTGGAACCCGCATGGCCGCGCCAGATATAGAGCACCTTTTTGATATGGGCAATTTTATCCCGCGTGGTCTGTTCGGTCAGGCGCAGCATCAGGTCATGGTCCTGTGCACCATCGTACTCACTGGATTCATATGCACCGGCACGGTCCAGCAATGCGCGGGAGAACACCGCCAGATGGGTGATGAAGTTGACCCCGCGCAGATAGTCCGGCGCAAAGTCCGGCTTAAAGTGGTAGCCGCCCAGCTGTTTCAAATCCGCCGAAAGCACGATCTCATCGCTGTACACCAGCTCGGCTCCCTGGCTTTGCAGGGTTTTCACGCTCTCATACAGCGCGTTGGGGTACAGCACATCGTCATGGTCCAGCAGGGCGATATACGTCCCCGTTGCCAGCGCAAAGCCTGCCGTAGTGTTGGCCGCAATGCCGCCGTTTTTCACTTTCTTATACAGGATGCGCGGATCCTTTGCCGCGGCCTTGCTGGCATGGGTGCTGAACGCGGCATGGGCTGCGTCCGAAGCATCCACCAGCACCAGCTGCCAGTGGGGGTAGGTCTGCTTTTGCACGCTGGCCAGCATCTGGCCAAAGAACTTTTCCGGCGTGTTGTACAGTGGCACTACAACGCTTACCACCGGTCCCGGCTTGCCGTCTGCGTACTCGGCGCGCTGGGCTTTCAGCTCCCGGCGCAGGGGCAGGTCTGCCCGGTGCTGCCAGGAATCATGGTGGAACGCCAGCCCCACGCGGAAGGTCACATCGCGCCACAGCTGCTCGGCACCCTGCTCTTTCAGGGTGGCGGCGCTGCGGCGGGCAAGGTCTGACAAATGGGCGGGGTTCAGCAGGCGTTTGGCCATGCCGCCCACACTGTCCGCCTGGGCCACATCCGCCGGGCGGTTCTGGTTCGTGTCCTGTGCCATGCGCCTTATCCCTCCACTTTGTCCGCCTTCATGGCGTCCTTCTTTTCAAACTTGCGGTATTCCGCCGTCACCTCTTTGGTGGGGCCAAGGCGGCGCAGGTGGCCATGGTCCAGCCAGGCCACCTTATTGCACATGCGCTCAATCTGCTCAATGGAATGGCTGACCAGAATCACGGTCGTGCCGCCGGAAAGCAGCTCCGCCATGCGCTTCTCACACTTTTCCTGGAACAGGAAATCACCGACCGAAAGGATCTCATCCGCAATCAGGATATCCGGCTTGGTCATGGTTGCCACGGCAAAGGCCAGGCGCGCCACCATGCCGGAGGAATAGTTTTTCAGCGGCACATCCAAAAATTCCTGCAGCTCGCTGAACTCCACAATATCGTCAAACTTGGAATCAATATACTTGGGGGTATAGCCCAGGACCGTGCCGTTCAGGTAGATGTTTTCCCGCGCGGTCAAATCCATGTCAAAACCGGCACCCAGTTCGATCAGCGGCGCAATGGTGCCATTCACCGTCACTTTACCGGCGCTGGGCTTGTAGACGCCGGAAATCACTTTCAGCAGCGTACTTTTGCCGGAGCCGTTCAGGCCGATCAAGCCGTAAAAATCCCCCGGCATAATGTCAAAGCTAACATCCGAAAGGGCGAAGAATTCATCAAATCGCACACCGCCGTGCAAAAGGGCCACAAAATATTCTTTCAGGCTTTCGTGCTTTTCTTTTGCCAGGTTAAAGCGCATCGAAACATGGTCGATGGAAATAATGGGCTGTTGCTTTTGTTCGCTCATCTTGCAGCCCCCTTACATATACAGGACAAATTTGTCCTGGTTCTTTTTGAATACATACACGCCGATCCCCAGACTGAGCGCAGAACACAGGAAAGGAATCAGCACCATGTTCAGGGTCAGGCCGGTGCCCCACATCACGCAGGAACGCACCGCCGTGATGTACCAGTAGATGGGGTTCAGGTTGATGACAGCCTGCATCCAGGATGCCATCTGACTGGGGTCATAGAAAATGGCACTGCCGTATACCAGCAGGGTGCAGAAGACCTCCCAGATGTGCATGATATCGCGCACAAAGACATACATCGTGGACAGGATCAGCCCAACGCCCAAGCTGAAAACAAACAGCATAACAATGGGATACACCGCCAGCAGCACCGTGCGCAGCGAAATATGGGACCAGGTAACCAACGCTACAAAGAAGAGCGCCACCAGGCTGAAAAAGAAGTTGACCAGCGCAAAGCAGCATTTTTCCAGTGGAAAAATGTACTTGGGGATATAGACCTTGCGCAGCAGCGGGCCATTTTTCAGCACGCTTTCCATCGCCATGCTGGTGGATTCACGGAAGAAGTTGAACATCAACTGGCCAATGATCAAAAACAGCGGGAAATCCTCAATGCCATCCCCGCGCTGGTTGAACAGCGCGCCGAACACAGCCCACATAACAAGGCAGGTCAGCAGCGGGTTGAGCACGCTCCAGGCAACGCCCAGCACGCTGCGGCGGTACTTGAGCTTAAAATCCCGCGTGATGAGGTTTTGCAGCAGGTAGCGGTATTTCCAGAAACTTGCAAACGAGTTTTTTAAATTCTGCACATCGGTTCCCCTGAATCAGTATTTTTCAAAGTATTCAAACTTCTGCTCGGCAAAGGGCGTGTGCTCTTTGTCCTTGGCGCTGGTCTTATGCTCGCAGCCGCAGTCCGGCCACTGAACGTTGACGGTCGGGTCATCATAGGGGATGCCGCCCTCTGCGGTCGGATCATATACGTCGGTACACTTATAGCAGAATTCCGCCACATCAGACAGCACCAGAAAGCCATGGGCAAAGCCTTCCGGGATATAGAACATCTTTTTGTTCTCGGCGGAAAGGGTCACACCCACCCACTTGCCAAAGGTTTTGCTGTTGGGGCGGCAGTCCACGGCAACGTCGTACACTTCGCCCATGGTCACACGCACCAGCTTGCCCTGGGTATGGTTCTTCTGGAAATGCAGGCCGCGCAGCACGCCGCGGGTGGAGCGGCTCTGGTTGTCCTGCACGAACTCCTTGTCGATGCCGGCAGCAGCAAACTGATCCTTCTGGTAGGTCTCCATGAAATAACCGCGGTCATCACCGAACACCTGCGGCTCAATGACCACAACACCGGGGATCTCGGTCTCAGTAAACGTAAACTTGCCCATATTTCTTTTTCCTCTCTGTTTTCTTTCAGAAAATTTTGTCTGTTTGTAGTATATGGAAAAGTCCTTGCGGGCTTTTGCGCGATTTTCAGACGGCTCGTTGCCTGTCAGGCCCACCCTCTCCGTCAGCGCTGCGCGCTGCCACCTCTCCCAAAGGGAGAGGCAACGCATCTCCTGGATCCAGCAGCTGCTGGCCATGAGCTGCTATCGGCTCTCCCTTCGGGAGAGCTGGCGCAAAGCGCCTGAGAGGGCGAGGCCGTCAATGTCTCGCCTTCTGTTTCCTGCGGAGCTTCGCCCTCAGCCGTACCACGCCGAACGCCGCAAGGGCAGCCAGCACGGTGGCACCGACTGAGATGGCCAGCAGGCCGCCTGCGATCCTCTTCGGCCCCACATCCCGGGAGGCGGGCAGGGTGGCGTTGGCGCTCTTGGCCAGCAGCTCCTCCAGCCCGGTCACAGCGGCAGGCACCCGGACGCTGGCCGTTTCCTGCACGTCCCGCCCATGAATGGTATACACCGCATACACCGCCGGGTCAACCCCCAAGAGATATCGTTCGGGCAGTTCCAGTGTGACCGACACATCCGCAGCGGTCAGGCCGTCGGCCAGCAGCAGCTTCACGCCGGGGTCAGAAACCGTCACCGTGCCCAGCGTGCTGCCGCCGCCCGCCACTTCCAGCTCCCCGGTCACGCCCTGGGCAGGGATCTCGGTGTAGCCGGTGTAGCGGGCAAAGGCATCGTCCAGCAGGGTGCGGACATCGTTGTATTTGTCGGTCTTGATCTGGCTCTGCATGGTCACGCAGATCAGCCTCACACCGTTCTGCTCCGCCAGGCAGACATAGCTGTACCGGGCAATGTTGGTGTAGCCGATCTTGGAGCCCAGGATGGCCGGGATATAGTACCGGCTGGAGCCCACCCGCATTTTATCCTGCTGGTGGAAGTACCGGGTCACGGGCTGGACATTGGTCGGGCCCATGGTGTACATCTCGTTCCGGGTAAACAGGGTCTCGAACCCGGGCTGGGTCAGCGCCCAGCGCAGGATCTGCGCCATGTCATAGCAGCTGGTGTAGTGGTCCTCATCGCTGATGCCGTGGGGGTTGGCAAAGTGGGTGTGTTCCAGTCCCAGCTCCTTTGCCTGCGCGTTCATGGCGGCCACACCGCCCTCAATGGAGCCGCCGCCGAAGTATTCGGCCAGCAGGTTGGCCCCATCGTTGGCGCTGGCCATCATGGTGGCATACAGGGCATCGGTCAGGGGCACTTCCTCCCCTTCCTGCAGGGCGATATGGCTGGAATCGGTGCCCGCCAGCGAGTAGACATCCTCGTGGCTGACCGTCAGCTTGACATTGTCCCACTTGCCCTGGGCCTTTTCACAGGCAAGGCCCAGCGTCATCACCTTGGTGATGGATGCCGGGTGCAGTTCCTCGTTCATGTTCTGCTGGGCCAGCACCAGACCGGTGTCGGCATCGATGATGCAGTACGCTTCCGTAGCCGTCAGTGCAGGCCCGGCAGCTGCCGCGCCCGGCGCAAACGCCGCCAGTGCGGTCAAAAGCACCGCACACAGCATGGCGATGTGTTTTTTCATTCCAGTTCCTCTATCTCAAGATATTATGATATAGTATACCACATTTTTATCCCTCTGAAAAGAGAAACCCTCAGTTCCACTCCCGGAGCACCGGCTGCAGCTGCTGACCGTGCAGGGCAGCCTCCAGTGCAGCGGGCAGCAGGGTGAGATCCGCTTTCAGGCTCTGGGGTTTCTGCGCTGCATCGTCCTGTCCGTAGGGCACAAAGTAATAGTGCTTGCGCTGCATCAGCCGGGCGATGTTCTCCCCGGAAGCCCCCAGCCCATCGTTGGTGGAGACAGCCAGCAGCACCGGGCACCCGACCCGCAGCAGGCTTTTTGCCGCCAGCGTGACCGGCGTGTCGGAAAGGCCCGCCGCCAGCCGGGCCAGTGTGGTGCCGGTGCAGGGGGCCACCACCAGTGCCCGGGCCAGTTGCCGCGGCCCCAGCGGCTCCACATCCTGCAGGGTATCCAGCACCCTGTGGCCGGTCAGGGTCTCCAGCCGATCCTTCCACTCATCCGCCCGGCCAAAGCGGGTGTTCAGGCCGGAGGCCGCATAGCTCATCACCGGCAGCAGCTCCCAGCCCTGCCGCACCAGCTGTTCAGCCTGAGCCACCGCCGCGCCCAGCGTGCAGAAGCTCCCGCAGACCGCAAACGCCACTGTCCCGCGCAATTGCCTTTTCATGGTGTTTCCTCCCTTTCCGCCAGGATCTCACAGACCGTCCGGGCCAGAGCCTCGCCCGCCGTTTCCGGTGCGCAGGCCGCAGGCAGACTCAAGGCATGGATAGCCCGGTGCCCCAGCCGCCGGGCTGCGGCAAAGTCAGTACCGCCCGGCCTGGATGCCAGGTCCACGATCAGGCTCCCGGGCCGCAGGGCTGCCAGCACGGCTTCCGTCAGAACAGGGGCCGGGATGGTGTTCACCACCGTGTCAAAGGCCGGAGCAGTCTGTTCCAGCCGGGCCAGATCCACCGCCCGCAGGCTGAAACTCTCCGCCAGTGCCCGCTGGGCCGGCCGCCGCGCGGCCACCGTCACCTGTGCGCCCAGTGCCGCCAGCCGTACCCCAAGCGCCTGCCCCACCGGCCCAAAACCGGCCAGCAGGATGGCGCTGTTCCAAAGCGTCCGCGTCCTCTCCGCCATCAGGATGCCGATGCAGCCCTCTGCTGTCGGGATGGCGTTGCAGAGGATCAGTTCCTCCCGGGCAAAGTAGTCCACCAGCTCCACGCCCGCCTCCGCCGCGATCTGCCTTGCCTGCGCCGAGAGCTTTCCGCCCAGCGCCAGCGCCCCCGGTTTTGCGGCCCGCAGCAGCTCCGCCAGCGGAGTGCGGCTCTCGTCCAGCGGCAGCGGCAGTAAGATGTAATCGGCCAGCGCCGTCTGCTCCGGCCCGCCCACCGCAAACCCGGCACGGGCCAGCGCCCGGCCTGCCGCCGCCAGCCGCGGGTCCGTTCCGATCACCGCAAATCGTCTTTGTCCATCCATTCCCGGCCCCTCCTCCCCATGGTCTGCGTCATCCTATGCCCATGGAGCGCCGGGTGTGAAAAAGCCGCCGCTCTCCGTCAGGAAAGCAGCGGCGATCTGTTTTTTTATGATATCGGCTTTTCGGTCAGAGCGGCGGCAGAGATCGCCTCCGGCTCCTCCATGCTCTGCGTCCGCTTCACGGCCTCACGCATCCGCGGCAGCTGGACGGCTTCATCAAAATCCGCATATTCCTTTGCGTAGGCAGACACCATCTCCAACCGATACTCTGCATTTGCAATGCTCCATTCCCGGATAGAAAAGTGCTCCGGCGGGAAATTCAGCCAGTTTCCACTCTCTCCAAACTGCGAGACCGCGTCCACCTGAATGCGGAACAGATTCTTCGCATAGTAAGCGGTCCTTGCGATATTTTTCCGGTAGAGCTTCTGCAGATCCTTTTCCCGGCTCGTCGCCTTGCAATACGTCACAAATCGGGTGTCTGCCATCCGCTCTCTGGCTTCCAGCAGGCTCAGGATCGTGCCCTGCTCATCTACCAGATACCCGTTGGTCGTCGGGTCCAGCATACACCACTTTTCCTGCGACCGGTCGTAGATCTCCGTGACAACGTGACAATCAAAATCGAAGGGAGAATAGGGCAGGAAGCGCACCCGCCGTGCGTAGATTCCCAGTGCCAGGCAGACCTCCTCCAGAATTTTGGCCTTATTCAGGCAGTTGATGCCCTGTTCCGGTTGATCCAGACTGTAATCCAAAAGCGCCAGGGCGTTGCAGTCCACATGGCCGTCGTACCACGGGCTGTGCGTCAGCTTAGGCGAGAGGTATTTCAGCACCCGAATTGCCCGCTGCAGGTCCGTGCCTTTTCCTGCAATTTTCTCAAAGGGATACTTTTTCAGGAGGTCGGCATACTCCGGGCAGTCCATGCGATATTCCACCGCCGTGCTCTTTCCCGGTTGAAAGCTCCGATTGTTCCGCAGGATCCCACGGTAAACATTGTAAAGGACTTCTGTCTCTTCAAAATTCATTGTTTTTCCCCTCTCTTTTTTGGATAGACGAACGAATGGCCGTAAGTGTTCATTTTCCCCTCTATTTTCAGACCCTATCGTTTTTATGATACCACGGTTTTTCTGCTCATGCAATGCAAAATGCCCGGCCATGCGGGCGTTCCCACACAGCCGGGCGGCTTCCTTTTTCATCATTCAGGTCTGCTCAGGGCCGCTTATATTTCAGCGGTGTCTGCACCTGAGCACGGATCTTGAGCAGATAGGTCCGGGTCTGCTCGGTGCCCCGCAGGATGGCCTCCACCTGTTCCCGCTGCTCCGGGGTCAGGGCCACGTCCTCGGCCAGCAGGTCGGCGTTGCCCTCAATGACGGCCAGCGGCGTTTTGAGCTCATGGGAAAGCTGGATGATCTGCTCCCGCTGCTGCTGCTCCATTTTCCATTGGGCCTGCAGGCTGGCCGTCAGCTCCTGCCCCATGGTCTGCAGGGCAGCCAGTGTCTCGGCGTATTCCCGCACCTGCGCCCCGGAAAAATCGATCTCTTCCACGCCTTTTTTCTCAGCCACCTGCCGGGAGACCTCGGTCAGGCGGGCCGTCTCCCGGGCCAGAAACTTTCTGGAGCGGTGGGTGCTCCACACCACCGCTCCCACCAGCAGCAGAATGCCCAGAATGCAGTGCACCGTCTGCACATCTGGCAGCTTTCCCCGCAGCGCAGGGGCGGCGTAGGGCACGGCATAGTCAAATTGCAGCAGACAGACCGTTCCGTCCTGCAATTTTGATGTCATATAATACTGTGTGTATCCAAAATGCCAGCGGGTTTTCCCCTGCCGGTTCTCCATTGCCCGCTGCAAGTGCCCGGCATCCATGTTGGTGGCCAGCACCTCGCTGCTGTCCGGCGCGGCAAACAGGGCGTAACGGCACAAGGAGTCCAGCTGGGTCTCATCAAAGGTGGCAGCAGTCATGCCCGGCAAAACGTCCTGTGCAGCCTTCTGGCAGGCCTGCGCGGCCTGATTGGCCGGGAGCGCCAGCCCGCTGTTGATGACGCACATCAGCGCCGCAAACCACAACAGCAGCGCCAGCACACAGCAAAAGACGGTCTGCACCAGATATCGCAGCAGTACGCCCCGCAGGGAGATCAGCCCTCGTTTTTCCATTGATATCCCACTCCCCAGATGGTTTTCAGCAGTGTTTCCGGCTCTGCCACCCCCGCTGCCCGGAGCTTGGCCCGGATGTTCTTGATGTGCTGTGTCACGGCGGTGTCGTCCGCAGTGCCGTCAATGCCAAAAACAGCCTCGTAAATTTGCTCCTTAGTAAAGGTCTGCCCGGCGTGCAGCGCCAGATACTCACAGATGGCATACTCGGAGCGGGTCAGCGGCAGAGGAGTTTCTCCCACCGCTGCCTCCCGCGCGGACAGGTCAAAACTGACTCCGCCGCGCACCAGCCGATGCACCGGGGTGCGGTTCTGCCGCCGCAGATGCGCCGCCACCCGCGCCCGCAGCTCGGCCACCCGGAAGGGCTTTGCAAGGTAATCGTCTGCCCCGATGCCCAGCCCCTCCAGAACAGACGTTTCGTCTGTCCGGGCCGTCAGAAACAGAATGGGGGCATCGGTCAGGCCCCGGATGCGGCGGCAGACGGCAAAGCCGTCCTCCCCGGGCATCATCACATCCAGCAGGATGCAGTCTGCCCAGCGGCAGAGCGCCTCGGTCAGATCCCCGCCCGCCTGCCGCGTTTCTACCCGGTGGCCGTCCCGCTCCAAGGCGGTTCGGATCAGCTTGCAGAGCTCCAGATTGTCATCCACGGCCAGAATATTCGCCACAAAATCACCTCATAACGTTATAAAGCAGGCAGGACGCACCATACAGCAGATACACATGGGCAGGGTAGAACCAGTAGAACAGCTGCTTATGCCCGCTGCCGCGCTGACCGTTGTACAGCCGCATCAGCACCACTGCCGCCACCCCGAACCACTCGTAGTTGTTGGTGAACATCTGGGTCCACACAAAGCCCTCCTGCCGGCAAGCCATCCCGAAGGTCAGCACAAAATCACACAGGAAGATCACCAGTGCCCATACCGTCAGCTGCACTTTGCGCCGTCCACGCAGGGCATACAGCAGCACGCCGCCCTGCATCACATCGTCCCAGCACATGCCCCATGTGTACTTCATTTCGCTGGACTGTTCTTCCTTGCCCAGATTCGGGATATAGTCGGTCTTGCACAGATCCAGATACTTCTGCTCGCCGGTTGCCATGTACAGCCAGTTTGCAGCATAGAACAGATCATCATAGAATGTGGTGATCTTGTAGTACGGCTGTTCTGCGGCATCATCGCCGATCGCACGCAGCTTGTCGGCACGGTCGAACAGGTCAATGGCGTGTTCCAGATATTCCTTTGCCTTTTCCGGCTTGGAGTCCTTGAAGTTCAGATAGCCGGTACAGAGTGCCGCCGCCATGTCGGCCTGAATGCAGCTGTCCTCACAGGTATAGTACGGACGCTCAGTTTCGCCCTTCATCAGTTCGTACTTGTCCATATACACTTCGGCAGAGCCCCACCATACGTGGTCGAACGAGCCGTCGCCGATCATATAGACAATGTTGTCGCCCTGATCGCAGCCCACCAGATAATCCAGTGCAAACTGGAGGTTGTTCTCATACATGGTACGCTGACCAGCCTTTTCCACACCGTCGCCGTAGTTCAGCAGACCCCAGCCCAGCAGTGCTGCGGAGTACGCATTGGTCAGTGTGAATTTCAGGTGATCTCCGGCATCAAACCAGCCGCCTGTCACATAGTCGTTGGTCATGCAGTCCGAACGCCAGCTGACTTCGTTCCAGTCCGGCTTTTTGCCGCTCTGCTGCACCTCGTAGAAAAACATCGACTTCTGGAGAGCCTCTCCATAGTTGTACTTGCTGTCAGCAGCGGTCACCGTTGCCGCAGGAATTGCCGAAGCCATTCCGGTTACTGCCAGCACTGCGGCAGAAATTGCCGCGATCCACTTCTTCATAGACAATCAATCCTT
>ERZ772875.3036-NODE-3036-length-11046-cov-14.588118_pt1 | contig 11046 bp, 7 predicted proteins | sample MGYA00580585_ERZ772875 | MGnify/ENA primary metagenome ERZ772875 (study PRJEB29015, sample SAMEA2737736) | human gut metagenome | biome: human gut; feature: human-associated habitat; material: faeces | place: China | collected 2012 ... | reverse complement strand
CTGGTGCCCCGGGCGGAGATCGAGGGCGAAATGGGCGACAGTTATGTGGGCCTGCAGGCCCGGCTGATGAGCCAGGCCCTGCGGAAGCTGGCCGGCTCCATCGCCAAGACCAACTGCATCGTCATCTTCATCAACCAGCTGCGCGAGAAGGTCGGCGTGATGTACGGCAACCCCGAGGTCACCACCGGCGGCCGCGCGCTGAAGTTCTACGCGAGCGTGCGCATCGACGTGCGCCGCATCGAAACGCTCAAGAACGGCAGCGAGATGATCGGCAACCGCACCCGCGCCAAGGTCGTGAAGAACAAGATGGCGCCCCCGTTCCGCGAGGCGGAGTTCGACATCATGTACGGCGAGGGCATCTCCATGCTCGGCGAGCTCATCGACCTCGGCGTGAAGCTCGACCTCGTGCAGAAGAGCGGCTCGTGGTACTCGATGGGCGAGACGCGCATTGGCCAGGGCCGTGATTCCGCCAAACAGTATCTGCGCGACAATCCCGAGATCGCCGCGAAGCTCGAGGCCGATATCCGCCGCGACTTCCACAAGCTCATGAGCAGCCAGTCCAAGATCGCCGCCCGCGCCGCGGGCCGCGCCGTGGACGTCAGCGCCGACGATTTTGAGGGCTGATGAAGGTCGAACGCATCGAACGGTCAAAGCATAAGCAGGAGCGCGTTCTCGTGTATCTGGAGGGGGGGAACCTTCTCCGGATCACCGAGAGCGAGCTTCTGCGTTTCGGCTTATATGTGGGGCTGGACATTTCGCCCGAGACTGTGGTACAATTACAAAAAAGCGGCGTGCGCAGCGAGACGCGCGTGCGCGCCGCCAATATGATCTCCGCCCGCCCGCTCTCCAAGCGCGAGCTGACGCGCCGCCTCGTGCAAAAGGGCTCCGAGGCGGATGACGCCGACGCGGCGGCGGAGTATCTGGAGAATATCGGCGCGCTGGACGACGCGGCCTATGCCGCCATGCTCGTGCGCCATTACAGCGCACAGGGCTACGGCAGCGCACGTCTGCGCGACGAGCTGTACCGCCGCGGCGTCCCCCGCGAGCTGTGGGACGCAGCGCTGGAAACAGCCCCCGACGCGCAGGAGACCCTCGCGTGCGTCATCGCGTCGAAAACGAGGGGGAAGCCCCTGAACGAAAAGGACTATAAACGCTTGTCGGACGCTCTGCTGCGACGCGGCTTTTCGTGGGGCGAGGTCAAGACTGCCCTGCGGACGGCGGGCGCGGCGTTGACGGACGCGGACGACGGGCTGTGACCGAAAACGATTTTTGCCGCCGGTGCGCGGCGGACGGGAAGAGGACTATGGCATACAAACTTCACTTTATTTCGCTCGGCTGCGCAAAAAATATGGTCAACTGCGAGCAGATGATGGCCCTGTGCCGCGATGCCGGCATGGAGCTTTGCCCGTCGCCCGAGGGCTGCGACGCTGCGGTGGTCAACACCTGCGGCTTCCTCTCGAGCGCGAATGAGGAGGCCATCGAGAACATTCTCGCCATGGCGGAGCTGAAAAAGGCCGGCAAGCTCAAGAAAATTTTGGTCACCGGCTGCATGACGCAGCGCTATCAGGGTGAGGTGGCAAAGGAGCTTCCCGAGGTGGACGGCATTCTCGGCACTGGCAGCTACAAGGACATTGTGGACGCGGTCGAGACCGTCATGGCGGGCGGCACCGTCAGCCGCTTCGACGACATCAACGCGCCGGTCGACGAGTTCGGTCGCGTGCTCACCACGCCGGGCCACTACGCCTTCCTGCGCATCGCGGAGGGCTGCGACAACTGGTGCGCCTTCTGCATCATCCCCAAGCTGCGCGGCAAATACCGCTCCCGCACGATGGAGCATGTTCTCGCCGAGGCAAGGCAGCTCGCCGATTCCGGCGTCAAGGAGCTCATCATCATCGCGCAGGACATCACGCGCTACGGCATGGACTGGGACGGCAAGCCCCATCTGGCCGACCTTTTAGAGGAGCTTTGCAAGCTCGACTTCCATTGGATCCGTCTGCACTACCTCTATCCCGAGTGGATCGACGACCGCCTGATCGACGTGATCGCCCGCGAGGACAAAATTCTGAAATACCTCGACATTCCGCTCCAGCACTGCAACGATAAGATCCTCAAGAAGATGAACCGCCGCGGCGACAAGAAATACCTCTGCGCCCTGCTCGATAAGCTCCGCGAGCGCATTCCCAGCCTCGTACTGCGCACGTCCATCATCGCGGGTCTGCCCGGCGAGGGCGAGGAGGAGTTCGACGAGCTGTGCGATTTCCTGCGCGAGCAGAAGCTGCTGCGCGCGGGCGTGTTCCCCTATTCCCCCGAGGAGGGGACGCGCGCGGCGAAGATGGAGCGCGTCGACTCCGACGAGGCGGCCCGCCGCGCCGAGCGGATCGTGGACATCCAGAGCGAGATCATCGACGCGTGGAACGACGAACGCCAGGGCGACGTGATGGAGGTCCTCTGCGAGGGCTTCGACGGGCAATCCATGCTCTTTGTCGGCCGCAGCTATGCCGAGTCGCCGGACATCGACGGGCGCATCTATTTCTCCGCCCCGCGCGACGTCGCGGCGGGCGAGTTCGTACCCGTGCGCATCACCGGCGCGATGGACGGCGAGCTGACCGGCGAGCTGGCCGAGGAATAAGACGCCGCGCGGACGCGGCAAAATAGCAAACCGGCGCGCGAGCGCCTTGAAAGGACTGTTCACAGATGACGACTGCCAATAAGCTCACCCTTGCGCGGGTGGCGCTCATCCCCGTATTTCTTGTGATCCTGTATCTGGATTTCCCCTATGCGCGCTGCGCCGCCTTCGGCGTGTTCGTGGTCGCGTGCCTCACGGATTTCGTGGACGGCTACATCGCCCGCCACTACAACCAGGTCACGAATTTCGGCAAATTCATGGACCCGCTGGCGGATAAGGTGCTCGTTATGGCGGCCATGTGCTACCTCGTCGAGATCGGGCAGATGCCCGGCTGGTGTCTGGCCATCGTGCTGCTGCGCGAGTTCGCGGTCTCCGGGATGCGGCTCGTTGCCGTCGAGCAGGGCCGCGTGATCGCCGCGGCGTGGTCCGGCAAGGTCAAAACGGCCTCGACCATGGTCTGCCTCTGCGCGATGCTGCTCAACGTTTTCGGCGCGTACGCGTGGTTCGATCCCCTGTGCAATGCCGTCATCGTGCTGACCACCGCCTATTCCGGCATTGAGTATTTCATCAAAAATGCCGACGTGTTCCGCGAGCCGGACTGAAGCCAAGTTAATTTTGCTCTGAAAAGGAGTTTCTGTATGTACCTCTATAATTCCGCCACCCACAAAAAGGAAGAGCTCAAGACCCATACCCCGAACCACGTCGAGATGTACACCTGCGGCCCGACCGTCTATCACTTTGCCCACATCGGCAATCTGCGCAGCTACATCATGGAGGATGTGCTGGAGAAGTACCTCCGCTTCGCAGGCTACAGCGTCAACCGCGTGATGAACATCACCGACGTCGGCCACCTTACGAGCGACGCCGACGAGGGCGAGGACAAGATGCTCAAGGGCGCCAAGCGCGAGCACAAGTCCGTCATGGAGATCGCGCAGTTCTATACCGACGCCTTCTTTGCCGACTGCCAAAAGCTCCACATCAAGCGTCCCGACGTCGTGCAGCCCGCCACCGGCCTCATCGACGACTATATCAAGATCATCACCAGGCTGCTTGACACCGGCTACGCCTACCTCGCCGGCGGCAACGTCTACTTCGACACGAGCAAGCTGGACCGCTACTATATCTTCAACGACCACAACGAGGAGGACCTCGCCGTGGGCGTCCGCGAGGGCGTGGAGGAGGACACGAACAAGAAGAATAAGAACGACTTCGTCCTCTGGTTCACCAAGTCCAAGTTCGAGGATCAGGCGCTCAAATGGGATTCGCCCTGGGGCGTCGGCTATCCCGGCTGGCACATCGAGTGCTCTGGCATCTCCATGAAGTACAACGGCGAATACCTCGACCTGCACTGCGGCGGCGTGGACAATGCCTTCCCGCACCACACGAACGAGATCGCCCAGTCCGAAAGCTACCTCGGACATCCTTGGTGCCCCCACTGGTGCCATGTTGCCCACCTCAATACAACGGACGGCAAAATGAGCAAGTCCAAGGGCGAATTTCTGACCGTTTCCCTGCTTGAGCAGAAGGGCTACGACCCGCTGGCCTACCGCTTCTTCTGCCTGCAGAGCCACTACCGCAAGAGTCTCGTGTTCACCTGGGAGAATCTGGACAACGCCGTGCTCGCCTACAACAAGCTCCTTGCGAAGATCGCCAACCTCAAGGACGAGGGCGGCGTGGACGAGGCTGTGCGCGCCGAGTACCGCGCGAAATTCTCCAAGGAGATGGATAACGACCTCAACACCGCCATGGGCGTCACCGTGCTCTACGATGTGCTCAAGGCCAAGACGAGCGGCGCGACCAAGCTCGCGATCATCGCCGACCTCGACGAGGTCCTGAGCCTTGATCTCATCGCCAAGGCCGCCGCGCTGCGCGAGAAGAACGACGCGGCCGCCGCGCAGAGCGCGGGCGCGTTCACCGTCATCGCCGAGGACGGCACGCCGGACGAGGCCGTCGAGGCGCTGATCCGTCAGCGCGCAGACGCCAAGAAGGCGAAGAACTTCGCCGAGGCCGACCGCATCCGCGACGAGCTGAAGGCACGGGGCATCGAGGTGACCGATGTACCGAACGGCGCGAAGTGGAAGCGCATCTAAAAAAACAGGAGGGCATTGCCATGCGTAAGATTCTCGTCGTCATTGATATGCAGAACGACTTCATCGACGGCTCGCTCGGTACGAAGGAGGCGCAGCAGATCGTTCCGCGCGTTGTGGAGAAGATGAAGGAGTACGACCCGTGGAACATCTATCTCACGCGCGACACGCATTACGAAAACTATCTCGACACGCAGGAGGGCCGCAACCTGCCCGTCGAGCACTGCATCGAGGGCACTCACGGCTGGCAGCTCAACGATGCGGTCGCCAAGGCTGCGGAGAAGGCGACCGTTATCGACAAGCCCACCTTCGGCTCCAACAGGCTCGCCGGTATTCTGATGACCGAGCGCGCGCAGGAGGCGCTGGAGATCGAGCTGGTCGGCCTCTGCACCGATATCTGCGTGGTGTCCAACGCGCTGCTGTTCAAGGCGGCGATGCCTGAAGCGCCCATCACCGTGGACGCGAGCTGCTGCGCCGGCGTCACGCCGGAGAGCCACCGCCACGCGCTCGAGACGATGAAGATGTGCCAGATCAAGGTCGTCAACGACTGAGAAAAGAGAAAAAAGGGAAGCGTCCCGCCTGTGGGACGCTTCCCTTTTTCAGCTCTCCATGTGCCTGCCGAGGAAGGAGGCGATGGTCTGCGCGAGCTTGTACTCCGTCTCGCCGACGTGGTTCTCACCCTCGTTCTCCACAAACAGCACCAGCCCCAGCGCGTCGCCCTCGGAAATGATGGGCGCGGCGATGGCGGCACAGCAGCGGTCGAGCGTGTCGGTGACGTAGACGCTGCGCTCGCTGCCCTGCGCGCGGTAGATGGCGCGGTCCTCCATGATCTGCTCCAGCTCGGTGCTGATGCGCTTGCCGATCAGATCGCGCCGCGCGCTGCCCGCCGCGGCCACCACACTGTCGCGGTCCGTCACGGCGACGGTCAGGCCGGTGGTTTTGTTGAGTGTTTCACAGATCTGCGCGGCAAACTCGTCCACACCGCCCATGAGCGAGTATTTCTTGAAGATGACCTCGCCCTCCTTGCTCGTGTAGATCTCCAACGGGTCGCCACTGTTGACAACATTGACAGTAAAGATTTTGCTCGGCCGGCGTGTTGCCGATTGAACGATTTTTGCGGGCAGATTTGTGTTGTCTCTACTGTCTTGCGGAAAATTTGAGGATTCCTCCCACACTCCGGTGGCCAGCAATCCATCGATATCCGGTTTTAGCTGAATGTCAATGTGGCCCTCATAAACGGTGATGCGATCTACGATCAGGGAGATGTCCCGCTTGTCCAGCTTTGGCTTTGCCAGAATGTCATCAAACACTTCGATGACTGTTTTGGCAGCCCGGTTGGCTTGCAGAAGGTGATTGCGAGAATCAATGTTGACATCAATCTGGTGCTCCAGACCGGCAATGCGGTGGGTCAAGTCCTTTTCCAATTCCGTATATGCTTCGTCGATAATGGCGGCTTCGTCAGGGGCCTTTCCCATGGTGTCGATCAGCTTACGCTTGTACATGGTCTTGAGTTGCTCCTTGCTTTCGGCGAGCTGACGCTCCAGAGAGTCAATGGCATTTCCAATCTCATGTTCCCGTTCCGGCTGCTGCTTGATGGCATCCTGAAGGCGATCCAGGATAGCTGTGGAATTGTCCCGGACGATCTGGATATAGCTTTTGAGCAGTTCGTCCAGCTTGTCCACGCGGATATGGTGGCTGGTGCAGCCTTTGCGCCCCCTGCGGTGGTATGTGCCGCACGTGTAAGCGGGCGCAAGGTCGGGACGAGACATGGAGAACATAGGCGCTCCGCAGTCTCCGCAATACAGAAAGCCGGAGTAATCGGTAGCATACTTTTTCTCGCCGCGGTAGTTGCTTCTGGAACGAAGCTTGAGCTGCTCCTGCGTATAGGCGAAGGTGCGGGCATCGATGATCGGGGTGTGTGCGTTCTCAATGACGATATGCTCATCCTCGTCCAATCGCTTATCCTTGCCATTGATATTGGCTCGGGTATACTTTTTTTGCCGCAGCGTCCCTACATAAAAATCATTGCAGAGAATGCTCGAGACGGAGATAATGGACCATTCGGCCTTGGACTTGAGTCTGGTTTGCCGTCCCTGGGCTTCTTTCCATGCAATCTCATTGGCTCGTGGCGTTGGGATGCCCTTATCTGTTAGGTGATTGGCGATCCGCTTATATCCCCAACCGCTGTTATATAAAGCGAAAATCTCACGGACAACCTCTGCGGCGGGTGGGTCCACCTCGTAAACCATCTCCTTGGTGTTGATCATCCGGTAGCCGTAGGGTACGGCGCAGACCCATTCTCCGTTCTTCTGGCGGTGCTGAATGATTGCCTTGATCTTTTTACTGGTGTCCGTGACCGGCATCTCGTTCATAAGAAACTTAAATTGAATCAGCATCCAGTCGTCCTTGGTGGGGTAGTCAATGCCGTCGTTGATAGAAATAATCCGCACACCCGCGTCGCGCAGGGTCTCCAACTCCAGCAGACCAAGGCTATTCCGCCGGGAAAAACGGGAAAAGTCCTTGATTATCAGGATTTGTGATTCACCGGAGAACAGCTTGGGCCGCATTTGCTGATACCCCTCGCGCTGCTCAAAGGTATATCCGGAGCGATCACGGTCCTCATACAAGGTGAGCTTTGCTTGGGGAAAATAAGCTGCAACATAGTCCGATATGATGGCCTTTTGGTTTTCAATGGATGTATTGTCGCGGTCCTGCTCAATATCCACAGAAATTCGGGTGTATCCAGATATGTTCATACGAAAACTCCAATGTTGTTATTTTTATTGGATAGAATTATAGCAACATTGTAAGCTAAAGAGCATGAAAAATCAAGTCTGTATCCATAACAAAATTTTCTGCAGTTGACTCTTTCCCTTAAAATGGATATACTACAGATACTATCTCTTTGATTTGTTTCTTTTTCTGCTGCATACAGGCAGCCATGTTTCTTTTGTTTTATGTGTCTTAGGAGAAGTATGCCGTTTTTCGAGTGCGGCTATCATACGGTTTCGGAGAGGCGTGTCAGATGGCACGCTTTTTTGCATATCTTTTACAAAGGAGAATAGTTTGGAAAAGTTTGGCAATACTTGTCTTGGAGGTTGCCATTGTGATTTATCAAAAGAAGAATTCCTCTCTGAATGTCGTAGAACTGTGGGTAACGAAGGAAACAGACGAAAGCGAAGTACAATCTGCACTTCGTAAGTATCAGCAGCAAGGCATATTTGTTTGCATTTTTCGCTCAGGCACAAAAGATTGCGTAGAACTAACTCAGGAACTTTTAAGAATAAACCTGACATAATAGACATAATATTAGAAACAGCCAAGCTTGATTCCTCTTTATACAACCGAAATGAGATGAGAAACCCACCAATGGCTTCACTGGTGGGTTTTATGCTTTTAGACCGCCAGAATGTAGTTGCAGACCGTGACGTCCAGACGCCAATGGGACAAATGGAAAACGCTCACAGCCATGAGGGCCAGTCGGTTGTACGCGACGGGCAGGTTGTGTTCCAGGGCGAGCTTGCGGTTGAGCCCGCGCAGATAGTATATCCCATCTATCTGATCGTGATGCAACTCCCTGCCGTTGTCCTTGAAGCGCACTTCCAGCTCGCGGATCAACTGTTCCCGAAACGCCGGGTCACGGATGGCGTCCAGATAATACAGATAGGCCCGCTTGGCCTGGCAGGCGCGCAGATGGTGCAGATCGATCTTGTTTTCCATTTCTTCCTGCGTAAAGAGATACTCATCGGTATCCTTTTCCTCAAAATAGGAACGGACAAAAGCAATGTCAGATGGGAGGATCCGTTGATACTGAATCTTCCCACCTTTTCCTTTGACCCAAATGCACAGGTGACCGGATTTGTCTTCTACCAAATCACCGCCACTGAGCTTCTGGTACTCTCGGCGGCGGAGCCCTACGCGCGACGCAAAGTCGTACAACCGAGGGGATGCCTCTCGCTGGGCATCCTTGCGGCTATCCGACGCCTTAATCCCGCGGCTGCGGGTGTTTTGAGCCACATGTCTGACGGGCTTTTGGATCGTATCCATAGCAACATTCCAGACCCGGCAGACCGCCGCCAGATAGGTGTGGATCGTACCGGCGGAATACCCTTTTTTGATCAGAAAATCGGCATAATCCTGTATGTGCGGCTTGCAGTCATCAAAGTGCCGGCAATGGTAGTTTTCCTTGCACCAATTCCCGAATTTGATGGCGTGGTCCTTATACTGCCGTTCGCTTTTTTTCGTAATCCTGACAACTTCTACGGGATTGCCGCTTTCGTCCTTTCCCGGAGACTTCAGATATTTTGCTTTATTGTATGCGTGGGTGGATATTTCATGTATCAAGCTTGCCATGTAGTTCGGTCCTTTCCAATGAAATGATGAGATGCCTGTTTGTCATTGGCAAACAGGCCCAGCCTTGCGGCTTGTTAAATGCGTTACATATTTTTTGTCATGCGAATAGATAGGTTCTATCTATTCGCATGGGGAATATAGAAACCCAAATACAAGCGGCTAACCAGACCATTTATACCCCTTAGCTGGTTATTTTCCGTCTTCGCGGCAAATAACCAGCTGCAGATACCCGACATTCAAAGCAGGTTCCAATATCGGAAGGCGTCCCGGAATATGCGGTTCCGGAGTCTGAAAGCGGGTATCTGAAGACAATGCGATATACTATTCTCCTGTCGATATCGCGGAACAAGGCTACCTTAACTAACGGATAAGCGTAGCAAACCGGTCGCAAGCGACATAATCCCAACAAGCCTTGTGGGCTTGCGCGGCGAGGGTGGCTTACCCCCGCCGCTGAGCGTTGTGTTCTCCTGACAATCACCCAAACAGGGAGTGTTTCGTCTCTTTACCCGTACTGACCCGCAGCCACGCGAATCAGGCACCATCACACGGGGTGCAGCGTGACACACTAAGCAGTGCTGAGCTTTTACAGCGTGACATGGGTTACAGCTGATTCCATGTCGATTTAAGAAAGATGCGATATATATAAAATCGACAGGGGGCAATAGGCCTCCTGTCGATGTATTTTCTGTGTTCGCCCGCATAGGCGGGCACATTGTAATTCTCTTTGATGATAATTGTTCTGAGTTCAAATGAATCAGAATTAAACTCTATGGATAATAAAAAAGTCGAAGCAACTATGGATAGACATAGTACACCTCGACGCAAACAAAAAAAGAAAAGAAACAAATCGGCAAAAACTGCGATTGATTGAAACAGAGTGGGATAGCTTAAATCCCAAGCAAATAGAAACTGTATGATTGTATTGTAGCATTTTTGATTCGAAAAAGCAACAGAAAAGTTGCAAATAATAAATATTTTTTCGAAAAACCTGTACATTGTATCGAGTATTATTCCGTTAACGGAACAATGCGGATAAAACCAGGGAGCCGGATTTTCCCGGCTCCCTGATTGGGTTCTATGACTTACGCCGCGTCGGGCGGGAGGGCGATGCCCTGTTCGTCCTTTGGTGTGTATTCACCACAAAAACTGTGATTTTTAACTGGAATTTTCACGAAAAAAGTCTGAATGCCAATTTTCCCAGTTATCGCAAGGAAAACGGAGTTTCTTCAAGTTGAAAAAATTCTGTCTCGTGCGGTTCTACTCGAAAAAAGTGTGGCGTCAATTTTTCTCAGAAGTGGGTGTGGCATGATCGAAGGGGTGATTTCGACTTTTTGAAGGTTTGAACTGAGAAGCGAGGTTGATACGGATTTGACCTTTTTAAAATCAGAATAGGCGGAAATGGTAATGTTACCGCCTACAAAGACGGATATGCCATTAAAAGGAGATACTGTTATCGAAAATGATGTTTGGATTGGGCAAAATGCGGTGATTCTCCCCGGCGTTTACATTGGAAACGGAGCGATCATTGGTGCAAACAGCGTAGTGGGCAGTGATGTTGCACCATATGCTCCGCGTTTATCCGCCCCCTAACGCTAATAACACAGCGACTGCAAGGAGCAGAGAAGCACCTTGCCGCCTCTCTGCTCCCTCACTTTCTTGCTTATTTTCGGGGATTTTCTTCATCGTCCAGCAGGTCGGTCATATTCCGCAGGCTGATGCCCAGGGTGGACCCGTTGTGCAGCAGTGCCGAAGTGGTGGGCGGCAGTACCCCCGCCACGCCCAGTACGATCAGCGTCAGGTTGAAGCCCACGATGAAGCGGTAGCTGCCGTGGATACGCTGCATCAGTGCCTGGCTGAGCCTTCGCAGCGTTACCAGCGCGAACAGATCCTCCGAGGCAACGGTGATGTCGGCGATCTCCCGGGCAATGGCCGCGCCGGTGGAGATGGCGATGCCCGCGTCCGCCTCCGACAGAGCAGGGG
>ERZ772875.3032-NODE-3032-length-11066-cov-3.768504_pt1 | contig 11066 bp, 6 predicted proteins | sample MGYA00580585_ERZ772875 | MGnify/ENA primary metagenome ERZ772875 (study PRJEB29015, sample SAMEA2737736) | human gut metagenome | biome: human gut; feature: human-associated habitat; material: faeces | place: China | collected 2012 ... | reverse complement strand
CAGTATCTTTTGGGAAGAATACGGAGGATCGGTAACAGAAACATTTGCACACATGATACCTGATGCACAGATGTTACGGGAAGCTTCTGAATTTGCAGGGACTATCCCTGTCAAACAGTTACTCCCTTTCTGGAAAACAGGCAAACGATACTTGTACACCGGTGGCTCCGTACAGATGCGTGACGCGGCAATCTTTGTCCGTGAAAATTCATGGGACAGAGCTTTCGAACTTTGGGAACAAGTGTACAACGGAACCAAGAAGGAAAAGAAAAAGATGAAAGCTGCCCTCAATATCGCTGTTTATTATGAGATGAAGGACAGCTTGGCAAAAGCAGAAGAATGGGCAGTCAAAGCACAGCAACTTGCCCAAAAAGTAGATAAGAAAAACATTCCCGAAAATGCGGCGTACGCCACCATTGACGATATACCGAATTACTACCTTACAACCCTTTATGCAAATGAATTAAAGGAACGTAACAGTCAATTGCCCAAGCTAAAAATGCAAATGGAGCGATTTAATGATGATTTTTAAGGAAATCATGCATTGAATATTATTTTTTTTATACCTTTGAGGTAACAAAAAGGAAGAACCTATGAAACTGAGCCAACAATCTCTGTCTACCATCGAATCGGCTATCCAAAAGGCAGCCGGCAAATATGTATGTGGCTGCGACCAGACAGCCGTAACAGATATTCATTAACATCGGGACAACTCACTATTTATAACGACGATGACGAGGAATTGGCTAATGTAATGATTGAAGAGTGGGCAACTTACGATGGAGATGATTTCATGGAAAATGTAGAGCCCAACTTGAAAAGTATCCTTTGCAGAATGAAAGATGCAGGAGACTTCGATAAAGTAACAATATTAAAGCCTTATTCATTCGTACTGGTAGATGAAGATAAGGAAACAGTTGCAGAATTGTTGCTGATAGATGACGATACATTGCTTGTGGATGACGAACTGCTGAAAGGACTGGATAAAGAACTGGACGAGTTTCTGAAAAATTTGTTGGAGAAATAAAGATGTTCGATTGCCCGGCATGGCCTTGCTGAAGCAATTATCATTTATAAAAAGAATAATCGGAAGTAAACAGGGGAATACCTTTTACTTCCGATTATTCTTTTTTCGTTTTATATGATTCGTACAAACCCAAGTTTCCCTATCAGCGCTGACTAAAAAGCCGGAGCAGTGTAGGTAGATAAATTACTTTGCTTCAATCGCTGTCCGATAAACAGATTTTGCCGTTTCAATTACATTTTGTAACTTATGATCTGATGAATCAGCTGTTTTGTTTTTCTCCGCCCATGCTTTCTCCATGCCATAGAAATTAATCGGTTCTTCCGCTGATTCACCAAGTTTGCCGTCCAACTCCCGTTGTTTCTGCTCAAAGAAAGTTTTCCAACGTTGATAATACAAGTCTTTCAAAAGTCCACTCCATTCCCGATGCGAATAATCATGTAGTCCGCCTTGATTGGCAGCAATGCTATCTCCCCAGACTGTGATTAATGCGGAAGCATTCCATTCGTACAATCGCTTTTCTTCTTCTGTAGTTCCCAGAGAACGAGCTGCATTCAACCAAGAGGAAACGGAAAATTCTTTCCGGGTAGATAACAAACGATCTTGCGCCAATATCAAGTCCAGGAATTGCTGTGTTTGTTTGCGGAAATCCTCTTTGTCCTTTCGGTCATAGCTCTGTGATATTTCTTCAAGTAACACATTTCCTTTATCGGCATTACTCTGACGTACGATGTCTACCAAGTCATACTCAAAATTGTTGTTTCCTTTATACTGGTCGGCAACGGAAGTAAATAGCCGGGCTGCCTTTGCAGTAGAATCGGGAGCATAAAATAGTTTGGAATATCCCCAAGTGGAAGTTCTGTCCAGATGGAAACCCGGACGGGCACATAACAAAGACTCAATGGTTCCTTCACCCTGATAATCTTTCGGAGCATTGTAAACGGTGTGTTCCAATGCACGCCAAGCCTCCATTATTTCCGGTGAAACTTCTCTGCCATAACGAGCTTTCAAGTAAGCCTGCAACCATTCATCGGAAGAAAAGCGTTCTTCACGCCAAGGAAGTTCGTAAAGGAGTTCGAACATCACCGGATTATTCTCTATGCCCTCCGGGGTTGCTCCTACTCCATGCAAAGTTTTCCCGTTAGTGTGTGCACAAGCATCATAATACCCGTTCACCAGCTGATTCATCCGGCCGTGCAAACCAACATTACCTCCAAAATTCAGCAACATACAATAAAGCCAATCGTGTTTGCCAAAGCCCTTTTCCCGATACCACATGGAATCCGGATCTCCCCATTGGGGACGTTTCTCACTATATAAATCTAAAACGAGCAAATCTCCCTGATTAAGAGAAGCAATCATTTCTTCCCGAGGATTCGCCTGCCAGGCCTGAATGATCCAAACAGCCTTCGTATTGGCTTTCTTCATGGCTGCCATAATAGAAGCACCGGTTTTCGCCAAGTCGACTCCTTCCGTGTTACCTCCCTCATGGAATGGATCCATGCTATAATAGTTGGCTTTTCCATAGAGTTTCTCCAATTCCTCATAATACATAGCGGCAAAAGAATCGAAGTGTTCATCTTCCGTAGAAAGGAAAGCCGGACGGGGGAATCCGCACCATTTACCGGGATCAGCAATCTGATAACCTAGCTTTTCACCAATGTTACGGGGAACCATTCCAGCATATCCGGGGAATACGGGTTCAATACCCAACTCCCGCATTCGGGCTACAATCTTCTTCTGAAGCGCTTCTTGTTGCTGATACCAGCTATCGGGATTCGGTCCACCCCAACCCTCCAGATTATTCATTTGCCACCAAGCCATAAAGGCCGGGCCGGAAATAAATTCATTGACTTCTTCTGTTGTGTATCCCAAACGTTTCAGCAAATTGTACCAGACCACCTCCATTCCGGTGATGCTCAAAGGCATATTGATGCCATGCATTGCCATCCAATCTATTTCTTTTTCCCAACGCTCCCAATCCCAGAAAGCCATGGAATAAGAATAGGTGCAATAGTTCAGATAATATCTGTTCTGCATGGATGTCTCCTTACGTATCTTTTCTTGTGGAAGCGGTAGCACTTCCGGTAACTTCTGCGAAAGATTATTCCAGGAAAGATGAATACCGGCTACATATTTCAGATACCAGTTCAACCCTGTAGCCAGAGACAAATCAGAGTTTCCGGTTATCAGCACTTTACCGTCTTCAGAAGATATTTCAAAATAATCTTTTAACGGATTGTTTTCATCAGCAATCATCCGAAAAAGAATTCGATCTTTCGAAGTACCCTCCGTCACACGATCTGCCAATGTATTGACAGGCAACTGTTCGGTTTGGCAGCTACACAAAAGGCCTGCAAGTAAAAGAATGTAAACCCAAATTTTCAGCATATTCTATTCTAATTTAAATTATCTGTTGTTACATCATTGTTATCTATTTTCAAAGTAGAAACTCCTGAATTCGTAATCGCATATTCCAAAACTTCTCCAGAAATACTATTAAAGACTCTCAAAGTATCCATTCCTGTTGTCTGTACCATTATCATCCACCCTTCCCCGTCTTTCTCGATAGAAAGAATATCCGTTGTATTGGATAATGGTAGAACAGCCAGTCCACAAGCTATGTGAAGCGTTTCCAACTGATAAGGACGTACATTCACCGAAAAATGTTTATTACCTAACATCAATTCAGCCTGATGCATCTTCTGACCGGAAGCCCAATCTATGTTCAAAAAATAAATAGTCCTCTTAAGCGGAGTATCCCAAACTGTAAAACTAACCTTCTGGTCTACTTTAGCATAACCTTTCGCCACTTCATTCACAACTTCTGCCTCAGCCAGTTCATGCAGAGTTTTCTCATAGTCAGCACGAATACCAGATTCAGATGGATAAAGAACTTGAGGATAGTAAATCACCCGTCCTTTTCCCCTGTCGATTTCTGTTTTAGACTTCAATGAACGATAATTATCTCCCAATAACAGACAGATCTCCTGATCATTTTCTGGAAAAGCCGGAACTTCGTCCGGCTGCAAATTCTTATTCAAGTGAGCAGCAGACAACACCAGTGTCCCTCCTTGTTCTACAAAGCGACGGATTCTACGAAAGTCATCTGCATGAAATGTATTCCATCCTAGAAAAACAAGTACACGATATTGCTGCATCACCCGGTCATCCGCTTCAATAGGCAAAATATCCACGGAACCATAAGGGGTTAAAGTAAACCATCCTTCGGGAGCACACGCATCCAAGATATTATCCGGATAAAACACATGCAATAGATCAAAACTTTCATTCACCTTGTCAAATTGCCATTTCTCACCCTTTTGTGACCACATAGAAGTGCGTCCAAAACACTTCCAGGAGCAATTACGCCCTTGCAATACAGCTATATTCGTCTTCAACTTTCCTAAACGAGAATGAGTTTCAATATAATCAAGCATCTGATTTTGAGCATATTGATGTTGTTTCCCAGACTCCGAATAACGGTCATTGGCATATTCATCCGTCCACAACGCTTCTTCTGTATTCAGATGTGAAGAACCGTGCATATAAGCTGTAGCCAGAGACAAATATAAACGCAAGGCATGTTCGGGGGTAGTGAATGGAGACGAGCCCCATTGCATAGCATGCAGCGAACCGTAATCCTGCTTTCCATACGCACGGGAAGCTCCACGCAATGCTGACATAATTGTCTCTTCCGGTCCATACATCTGTTCCGCTCCAGCCCATTGATAACCGGCCTGAAAGAGATAACGGAACATAGTAGACGGCCCCGTATGCCGTATACTCTCCCCTCGTGAACCCGCCAAATGACGTACAAAAGTTTCTGCTCCATCTGCCATATCTTTTACTCCATACGGATCGTAGTGCACAAACTTGCCCTTATCCGTATAGATAGGTCGATGTTTGGCGAAGATTCCACCAAGCGGCAAATAACGGGCTCGTATATCCGTAAACAAGCCTTCATCCTGAAAATGCTGCCAGTAATAGTAACCTCCGTCATTTTCATGTGCCTGCTTTCCTTTAAACATCGGAGAATATAGCAATGACAAAGAAGGGTTTATTCCTCCACCGGCTAACGTACGTCCTTCCACTTGCCATGCAAAAGGCACACTCATCTCATTTAGCAGCTGAAAATAACGAGACATCACTTTATCGTCTACCTGACGGAACCCACTCCACTGATATGAAGGACGAAACTGGTACCAATTACCGAGGCGTGACTTAAAATACCATTTAAAGAAGTAATCATACACCGCAGGAACCTTATCGATATAAATTTCATCTCCTGAAGAAAGATAAACCCGTTGACCCTGACGATGTAAAATGGATGAGATACAAACTGTTCTCTCTTCTTTTCCATCTGATACAGTAACCGGAATATCCGTACCCACCTCACATGCACGCAGACGGAGTACATATAGGCCAGTATCTGTGAAATACAGTGATTGCGGCAACCATTCATAATGTCCATTAGAAGTTAAGACCAATTCTATCCCGGGTTTGTTGATTTCAATCAATACTCCGGCTGTATCACCTATAGCAACGTAATGTGGTAAACTAACGATTTCAAAATCATTGGCACTCTCCTCTATTATTTCCATCGAAATCATTTCATAAGGTACATGGCCCTTGTGGGCTTCATCTTTCAATATTAGAGTTATCTTCCCTTTTTCCGGAAGATTGTCCGGCAATGGAATATAAAAATCTGCCACATTAGAAGCACGGTCAAAAACCTTTCCGTTGAATATTCCTTTTCCATCAAACTTCAGACTCCAGACCGGCCAACATTTACTTACCAAATTAACTCCTACCCAATAATTAACTTTATCCGGACGTTGATCATAAGGCGTAAAAGCTAAATTATCTATGGTGTTTCCCGCTGATCTTATAATCGGTGCCTCCAACCAGCAAAGTCCAGAAAAGCTCTTTCCTCCTACTTTCAGCAATACGGTAGCAGGTTCCTCGGTAAGAGTGAAAGCATACTTAAATTTCTTATATGAATAAGTACCTGACGGGAGAACAGTTACCAACACTGTATCTGGAACATCATAAATATCCTGCGGATTTCTTCCAGGTTTCGGATAATACACTTGTAATTCTACTCCCACATAACCATCCTCAAACAGTTGTAGATTTTCCGACTGGGCGTATACTTCCATTTCCAGTCGTCCCGCTCCAAGTCGTTCACCTGCTATCCTGTTATAAGCACATTGTTCAAAAGATTCTCCCTCTGACTGCAGACAGAGGGCATAACGGTCTCTCTTTGTCTGCAATGAGTCCAGACAGTCGTCTATTTGATATTCCATATCACGAAACAGTGTCTCTCCCCGTTCCTTAAAACGTCCGGGCAACTGTCCGCCACCAACTATGCGCAAATACTTCCGGGTATTTTCATTTTGAGAACAATGAAAAGTAACGTCAGCAGAAACTGAGTCTCCAACTTGAATCACCCGTTTCCCACTCATTAATACTTGTCGTGTCTCATGTTGAAACTGAGCATATCCCATTCCAGCACTACCCAACAACCAAGTCCAAATCACAATCCATCTATACATATATTCAATCCTTGATTTGTATACCCAAACTTCTCCATCTCTCTTTCACACCAATCAAACGAGACAGAAAATGATCGTAATCACTCTTCCGGTTACTCCATGCCACTTCGGCCAAAGCAGCAATACGCGGATATAGTTGTTCATTCATACGTTCGACAGTCGGAATAAACTCTCCCCACATCTGTACACCGATACCTATTATATTTTTCTCATATTTTTGAGGAAGCCCTTTCGGTATAGGGTCAAACTCATACGCCTTATGCAACGGAATATCCTCATAACTATAATCCAGATAGGTATATGCATGAAATGAATTAACTAACCGATAACCGTTTTCTGCCGCTTTTCTCATTTCGTCCAATTCACCTTTCCAAAATTGTACAACCACATTGGAAGCAATCTTCTGACTAGGATCTGCAAAAGCAATATGATCATCCTTATGCAGATTTTTGCCCAATATCTCATTCCACCCCATCATACTGCATCCATGTTCTTGAATAAAACGCGACATAAAATTAGTAAATTCTATCTGAATATCCATAAACGAAGTAAATCCCTTCTCCTTTTTGTATGAAACCATCATGGGGTTAGCTTCCCATTGATTAAAACGGACTTCATCACCTCCGACATGAATAACATCACATTGAAATAAATCTAGCACCTCACTAACCACCTCTTTGAGGAAAGTCTGCACTTGCGGATCAATTACATTGTACACCGAATAAAGTTTCCCGAAACGAACCGGAACCTCGATTTTCTCATCTGACGACCCCAGCCAGGGATAAGAAGCAATAGCAGCTGAAGCATGCCCAGGCATTTCTATTTCCGGTACTACTTTAATGTGGCGTTCTTTGGCATAAGCCAAAATCCTTTTGATCTGTTCCTGTGTATAAAATCCTTCATGAGGTTCTCCGATATAGATTTCACTATTGAATCCACCAGACTGCGAATCTCTTCGTTTACTCCCAATCTTTGTCAATAACGGATATTTCTTGATTTCAATCCGCCAACCCTGATCGTCTGTCAAGTGCCAATGAAAAACATTCATTTTCAATTGCGCCATCACATCCAACAAACGACAGACCTCTTCCTCGCCTTTGAAAAAGCGAGCTTCGTCCAGCATAAAGGAACGCCAACTGAATCGTGGCATATCTTCTATACATTGAACGGCCAACCGCATAGGCCGCTCCCGAGTTCCGTCCATCAATTGAATCAGGGATTGCAAAGCGTAAAACAGGCCAGTTTCAGTATCTGCCTGCATTTTTATATATGATGATTTAATGGTTAGAATATATGCTTCCGACTGACTGTTTCGATGTGTATTTAACAGGATGCAATCTGCTTTTTCCTGTTGCCTAATTTGTAAAACTCGGATATCAAATCTTTTCTCCAACTCCGCCTTCATATACTGGAAAGTAGCAGTAGCCTGTTCTGCATAGACACGAAGTTCTTTAGGAAAAAGAAAAGTTCCTTCTTGATATTCCACATGATCAGGCAAGGGTAAAATGGGGGTAATTTTTGCTTGCCCATGTAATACAAGTGGAAGAAAACAAAGTAATAAAAGAATTTGTCTCATACTATTTTTATATCAGAGGGAAGCGTCAACCATAAGACTTCCCTCTTTCGATCAATTTATTATTTTAGCAATTTATCCGATCAAAAATCGATTAGAGAGAAACTTCACCGATCACATTTACAGCATACTTCCCCTCCTCATCATTCCAGGATGTCATCAAATCGGATAAAGCAAACTTCACAGCATACTTACTGTTATATTTCAAATCACTCGCAACTTCCGGCATCCAGATACCTACTTTATATTTGCCGGAAATACCTGTCACTTCAACAGTACCCTCAAGCGTATGCGTCAGCACTTTATAATCATTTCTCGCTACATCATATGGTTGCCAGTCTCTCGGATCAACCTCCAGTTTCTTCAGTTCCTTGACTTCATTACTATCTTCTGAAATCAAAACCAAATAAACTTCTTTCGGATTTATCACAGTGGCAAAACCTGTATTAGTCAAATCTATTTTATAAGCCAGACTACCGTTTTCAGCATTCAGTTCCACCTTTTTCACGTTAATACGATATCCCAAATGGTCACGTACAAAATCATAGAACGTACGAGCTACATTTTTACCATCTTCCACGAAATAGCTTTCATCGAAAAGAATTCTATTACGTGTCAATTCGCTTGGAGTAACAGAACTATTCTTCCATGAATGAACATTGATATTTTCATTCTGTGTGATATCAAACGCAGAATAATGATGATCGCGAAATATCTGCAATGTTCCGGTACGGCTAATCAGATCCGATAATCCCCACTCCGATTCTTCCGGATAAGGCATCTCTCCACTAATGTATATTTGATAAGCTTCATTCATCACTTGGTTATATTCTTCACTACCAGGAACAAAATCGTTTCCTGCTGCCAAAGCATGTTCACCCGCCGTAAAGAAATCATTGCAATATCCCAAACGAGTCGTACGATACGTTTCGTTATCCAAAGTCAAAGCATTCTTATGACTCGGATAGCGCATTTCAATATTATATGGTTCCGGTATGGCGGCAAGCAATTTGTTTACCACTCCATTTTTCACACGTTGGGCATTCGGTCCTAATAAGACACTTGTATTATGCCATTCTCCCCAACGTCCTAAGAATCCAGCCTGCATTGCGGCAATCAAACCTATATTCTTTTGTAGAACTGGCGCTAACTGTTCAATATGTCTATATATCCACTCTTCCTCCTCTTCTTCATCTTTCCAGTTACTGTTATACTGATTCTCTCCCCACCAGTTATAGGCAAAACGCAAGATAGTTTTATATCCTTTATCCTTTAATCCGTCAAATACTTTTTGGACATTTTCCAGACCTTGTTCATCAATATCCTTTCTGGCATATCCTGTCAGATAAATATATTGTTGTACAATTTTAGTACTTCCATCTTTCGAACTATACGTTATTTCCCGATCATCAACGAAACCTTTCGGGTATTCTTCACTAGAATTAAAAGGATTCACTAAATTATGTGCAAAATAACGACATTCCAAATGATACCCTCTATCCGGGTTCGCTAAAGGTTCAATAGAACTTACTGCCCATTCGGCATCAGAGTTACCATTGCCGGAACCTTTCATACTATCATAATCACCGGCAGGAATTACGGTTGTATCAGTGCAAGCACACATCATAAAAGATACTGCTGTAATAAAAGATATCATATTTTTATTCATTAAGTTCATCATGTTACTTCTTTACATTTTGTTTCTATTTTCCAATATAAATAAAGCGTGCAGGAGCACCTCCCCATGCATTCACATTATATATTTCTTTGGTTCTCATACCATAATCACTGAATAAGACTACCTGTTCAGCCAGATCACGAGTCAACAAATAACAATTATTATCTGCTTGATTATAATTGATAACCTTTTCATTCGCTCCCACATATTGAACATAACCACCGGGCACCAACCCAATTCCCCATGCATTAGCATTATCAGGTACAGACTCGCTCCAGTTCCAATATGTCCGATGCTTCAACACGTCAGCACTACCTGTTTGCAGAGACTCGTTGAGTAACAACTTATAATCTTCGAAAGTCGGCATTTTCCATCCGTCAGACACTATTTTATCTACTATTTTTATAGAATAGTATTTGCCATACGCTTTTTGAAGTCCTTCAGAAATGTCAGAAGGAGCATTCCAATAATCGCCGTTAGCCAGAGAAATGTCAGTTCCATCAGGGTATTTAGTCGTACGCAGGTTTTCTGCCAGCCAAACAACTTCTTCACCAGTAGAATATTTCACTTTAGCAACACGATAAGTAATCTTTTCATCTCCACGAATATCCGTAAAGATCAACATACCTGTAAATTTCAACACATGAGAAGTACGTGAAATGAAAGTACCATCAGACTTCCTGACTGCATTCCAGTAAATAGTATTCTGTCCAAATAAAGAAATAGGCAATTGAGTGATAAGATCCTGTAACTGCTGCTGTGTCAACGAACATTCTCCTGTATTTCCGGCATCTACCTTTACAATATCACTTTTCATTCCACTATCCATACCGAAACACAGTTGATACTCTGTGTCGATATTTTCCCCTTCTACCTGCCAGGAGAACAATATCGTTTCCTCCGGAGTATCTGCATTCAAAATTGCCGTAGCCTGATCCGCAGGAGTAATCAATTGCGTCTGGATGCGTTGAACTGTAAACGAATGAATTTCTGTTGCAGCGACACTCAATTTATCGGTCGGCTTTACAGTCCAATAAATAGTACCCGTTTTTCCACCCCCAACTCCTAAAGCTGAAAAATGTACATCCGCATCCAGTACACTCATTACATATTCATTGGCTTCACCCGCATGAATCAATACGGTATCACCCAATAAATAAGGAGATGAACTAAAAACCAGCGAGTTTCCTCCCTCACATACTTTATCCCATGAAAATGTAAAAGATGTAACGG
>ERZ772875.3031-NODE-3031-length-11070-cov-23.484067_pt1 | contig 11070 bp, 10 predicted proteins | sample MGYA00580585_ERZ772875 | MGnify/ENA primary metagenome ERZ772875 (study PRJEB29015, sample SAMEA2737736) | human gut metagenome | biome: human gut; feature: human-associated habitat; material: faeces | place: China | collected 2012 ... | reverse complement strand
GGCCGGTTCCTGGCCTGCCCCGGCTACCCGGAGTGCAAGTTCACCAAGCCGCTGGTGGTGGAGATGCCGGGCCGCTGCCCCAAGTGCGGCGGGCGCATCCTGAAAAAGACCAGCCGCAACGGCTATACCTACTACGGCTGCGACAAGTTCCCCGCCTGTGACTTCATGACGTGGGACGTGCCGGTGAAGGACGACTGCCCCGTGTGCGGCCAGACCATGTTCAAGAAGGCGGGGCGCGGCTTCAACAAGCCGTTCTGCGCCAATCCGGTGTGCAGCAGCTTTCTGCCGGAGGATAAGCGGGGCTACCGCCGCCGCAAGCCGGCGGAGGAGGGGGAAAACACCGCCGAAAAGCCGGCGGAGGGCACGGAGGCGGCGGAGACTGCCGCCGAAAAGCCCGCCAAGGCGGCAGCCAAGACCACGAAAACGGCTAAGACCACCAAGACCGCCGCGGCGAAGAAGCCCGCTGCCAGGACCACCAAAAAGACGGCGTCCAAGACCGCCGCCAGGAAGCCTGCCGCCAAAAAGACGGAGGCCAAGACCACCACGGCCAAAAAGACCACGAAAAAGGCCGGAGAGAAAACGGAGTAAGACATGAACCATGTGACCGTCATCGGCGCGGGACTGGCCGGTTCCGAGTGCGCGTGGCAGCTGGCCCAGCGGGGCGTGGCTGTGACGCTGCGGGAGATGAAGCCGGAGAAAAGAACGCCCGCCCATGTGACCGATTATTTTGCGGAGCTTTGCTGCTCCAACTCCCTGCGGGGCGCAGGGCTGGAAAACGCCGTGGGCCTGCTGAAGGAGGAGCTGCGGCAGCTGAACAGCCTTATCATGCGGTGCGCCGACGCCACGGCGGTGCCTGCCGGCGGCGCGCTGGCGGTGGATCGTGAGGGCTTTGCCCGGATGGTGACGGAGTCCGTCCTCAGCCATCCCAACATCACCATGATCCCCGGAGAGGTCACGTCCATCCCGGAGGGGGACGTGGTCATCGCCTCCGGCCCCCTGACCTCCGACCCGCTGGCCGACGCCATCGCCGCTAAGCTGGGCGGCGGCAACACCCTGAACTTTTTCGACGCCGCCGCGCCGCTGGTGGCCTCCGAGAGCGTAGACATGGACAGCGCGTATTTTGCCAGCCGCTACGACAAGGGGACGCCGGACTACATCAACTGTCCCATGACCAGAGAAGAGTATCTGGCCTTCTGGCAGGCGCTGACCGCCGCCGAGGAGGCGGAGGTACACGGCTTTGAGGACAAGAACGTGTTCGAGGGCTGTATGCCGGTGGAGGTCATGGCACGGCGGGGCGAGGATACCCTGCGGTTCGGGCCGCTGAAGCCACGGGGACTCATCGACCCCAAGACCGGGAAGGAGCCCTACGCTGTGGTGCAGCTGCGGCGGGACAACGCCGACGGCACCATCTACAATCTGGTGGGCTTCCAGACCCATCTGAAGTGGCCGGAGCAGCGGCGGGTGTTCACCATGATCCCGGCGCTGCGGAACGCCCAGTTCCTGCGCTACGGCGTGATGCACCGCAACACCTATCTGGATTCGCCCCGACTCCTTGACCGGTACTACCGGCTGAAGGCCGACCCGCGCATCGCCTTTGCCGGACAGATGACCGGCGTGGAGGGGTATGTGGAGTCCTGCGCCAGCGGCTTTTTGGTGGGCGTGGAGCTGGCCCGCCGCCTCAACGGGCAGGCGCCCATCGACTTCCCGGCGGAGACGGCCATCGGCGCGCTGGGGCTGTACGTCAGCAACGGATCGGTGGGAGACTTCCAGCCTATGAACATCAATTTCGGCATCATCCCGCCGCTGGATCACCGCGTCAAGGGCAAGCGCAACAAGAACGCGGAGCTGAGCCGCCGTGCGCTGGAGATCCTGGAGCCCATCAAGCAGGAGGTACTGTGGACATGAAGATCATCGTAGACGCCATGGGCGGCGACAACGCCCCGCTGGAGATCGTCAAGGGCGCTTTGCAGGCGCAGAAGCGGTTCGGCACGGACATCGTGTTCACCGGCGACGAGGCCGCCATTCTGGCCGCCGTCAGGGCCTGCGGCTTCACGGAGCTGCCGGACGGCGCGGCCATCATCCCCGCCTCGGAGACGGTGGAGATGTGCGACGACCCGGCCACCGTATTCCGCCGGAAGAAGGATACCTCCATGGGCGTGAGCCTGACGCTGCTGAAAAACGGCGGCGGCGACGCCATGGTATCCGCCGGCTCCACCGGCGCGCTGCTCACCGGCGCGACCCTCATCACCAAGCGCATCCACGGCATCCGCCGGGCCGCCATGGCGCCGGTGATCCCCACCACCACCGGCAGCGCCGTGCTCATCGACTGCGGCGCCAACGCCGAGTGTACGCCGGAGTATCTGGTGCAGTTCGCCTATCTGGGCAATTTCTACGCGCAGCGGGTGCTGGGCGTGGCCAGACCCCGGGTGGGCCTGCTGAACATCGGCACCGAGGACAGCAAGGGCACCGACCTGCAGAAGCAGACGCTGGCCCTGCTGCGGCAGGCCGGGGAGCGGGGCGACCTGCACTTTATCGGCAACATCGAGGCCAAGGAGGCCATCAAGGGCGGCTGCGACGTTATCGTTACCGACGGCTTTTCCGGCAACATCATGCTCAAGAGCATCGAGGGCGTGGGCTCCTTTGCCGGCTCCGCGCTGAAGGGCATGTTCAAGAAGAACCTGCTGACAAAGCTCGCGGCGCTGCTGGTGATGCCGGGACTCAACGCCTTCAAGGCGCGGCTGGATCCCAACAAGGTGGGCGGCACCGCCTTTATCGGCATTTCCAGGCCGGTGATCAAGGCCCACGGCGCGTCCAACGCCGAGGCCATCGAGAACGCCGTCGGGCAGGCTGTGCAGGTGGCGCAGAGCGGTATTGTGGAGGCCATCACGGCCAACATAGACAAGATGCAGATGCTGTCCGAATAAAAAAGGCAAAAAGGTATTGACAGGCCGGTATGATTGCCGTATTCTATTCGCAGAAAAAAAGAAGGAGGAATACCCCGTGACAATGGAGGAGATCTTCAAGACGATGCAGGATCTTATCGCCGAGCAGTTTGCCATCGACGCCGATGAGATCAGCATGGAGAGTTCTTTCGTGGATGATCTGGGTGCCGATTCCGTGGATCTGGTCGAGTTGGTCATGGCCATGGAAGAGGAGTTCGACATCGGCGAGATCGACGAGGAGGATCTGGCGGCCCTGAAGACCGTTGGCGATTGCGTCCGCTATCTCAGCAGCAAGCTCGGTTGATCTGACATAGAGGAAACGAGACACGGCCCCGCTTGCGCGGGGTCGTCTTTTTGAGAAAGGAATGGTGTGAACATGCATGCCTTGGAGACGAGGCTGGGCTACAGCTTCCACAGCCCCGCGCTGCTGGAGAACGCGCTGTACCACAGCTCCTACGCCAACGAGCACCGGGGCGCGGGCATCGGCAGCAACGAGCGTCTGGAATTTCTGGGCGACGCGGTGCTGGGCTTCGTGACGGCGGAGTATCTGTACGCCAAGCACCCCGACCTGCCGGAGGGTGATCTGACACGCATCCGCGCCGCGCTGGTGTGCGAGGAGAGCCTGCACGAGGTGGCGCAGCAGCTGGGATTGGGCGAGTACCTGCGGCTGGGCCGGGGCGAGGAGCTGGGCGGCGGACGGCGGCGTCCGTCCATTCTGGCCGACGCTACGGAGTCCGTGTTCGCCGCCGTTTATCTGGACGGGGGCATGGACGCCGCAAGGGACCTCATCCACCGCGTCCTGCTGGACAAGGAGCAGGAGGAGCAGGTGGAGGAGCGCCGCCGGGACTACAAGACGGAGCTGCAGGAGCTGGTGCAGCGCAGGCCGGAGCAGGTGCTGCGCTACGAGATGACGGGCACCTCCGGCCCCGACCATGACCGGGTGTTCTCGTTCCGCGTCCTGCTGAACGGACAGGTGGCCGGTACCGGCGAGGGACGCAGCAAGAAGGAGGCCGAGCAGGCCGCCGCCCGCTGCGCGCTGGAGCATATGGCGCTGTGAGACAAAAAAGCGGACACAGACAGACGGGAGCTTCCACCTGCGTGTGTCCGTTTTTTTCGCGGGAGGGAAACTTTTCCCGCCGCATCTGCGTCTAAGAGGATAGAGAGAACGGAAAGGAGCTGATCTCATGGTAAAACGCATCGCGGCGCTGGCGCTGGCCGTCTGCATGGCGCTGCCGCTGTTTGGCTGCGGCGGCAGGATCGAGGCGCAGTGTCTCACCAACGGCATCACCGCGCAGACCATTGATACGCGCACCGACCTGACCGGTGACAGCACGGCTGTCATGGACTTTGCCGCCGCCCTGCTGCGGCAGACGGCGGACGAGGAGGGCGTGCTGCTCTCGCCGGTATCGCTGCTGTACGCGCTGGGCATGACCGCCAACGGTGCCTCCGGCGAGACGCTGGCCCAGCTGGAGCAGGTGACGGGCATGACGCGGGATGCCCTCAACGACTATCTGTACACCTACCGTATGAGCCTGCCGGAGAACACCAAGAAGTGCAAGCTGTCGCTGGCCAACTCCCTGTGGGTGCGGGACAGCTTCCGCATGGAGGACAGCTTTCTGGACGCCTGCGTCAGCTACTACGACGCGGAGGTGTACCGCTCCGCCTTTGACGCAACGATGGTGCGCGACCTGAACCATTGGGTGGACAACAAGACCGACGGTATGATCGACAAGCTGCTGGAGCAGGCGCCCAGCGAGCGCACCATGCTCTATCTGGTGAACGCCGTGTGCTTCGATGCCAAGTGGCAGGAGCCGTATGAGAAGTCCCAGATCCAGGAGGGGGCCGCATTCACCGCCATCGACGGCACCCGGCAGACGGCGGATCTGCTGTGGTCGCAGGAGAGCCTCTATCTGTCCGACGACAACACCACCGGCTTTATGAAGTACTACGACGGCAGGCGCTACGCCTTTGTGGGTCTGCTGCCCAATGAAGGCGTCTCCATAGCGGACTATGTGGCCGGACTCACCGGCGGCAAGCTCCACGCCCTGCTGAACGACCATCAGTACGGGCAGGTGGAGGCCGCCATCCCCCGGTTCAAGGCGTCCTCCTCGCTGGAGCTGAACGACGCGCTGAAGGCCATGGGCGTCACCGACGCCTTTGACAGTGCGGCGGCGGATCTGCGGGCCATGGGCGGCGCGCCCAACGACCAGCTCTACGTCGGCGCCGTGCTGCACAAGACCTATCTGGAGCTGGACGAGAACGGCACCAAGGCTGCGGCCGTCACAGCGGTGGCGAATGATTCCGCTGGCGCCGAGCCGCCGGAGGTGCATCGCGTGGTGCTGGATCGCCCGTTTGTGTACATGATCGTGGACACCCATGCCAATCTGCCCCTGTTCCTGGGCACTGTGACCACCATGAGCTGAGCGCGCAAAACCGGCGTATCCCCCAGGGATACGCCGGTTTTTTCGGAGTTTCAGTCGCCCTCCAGCAGCTTGGCCGGGGGAATGTGCAGCGTGTCGGCGATCTTGAACAGCGTTTCCAGCGAGATGCCGCGTACCGTTCCCGTGCCCTCCACCTGCGCCAGAAAGTTGACGCTCCTGCCGATGAGCTCGGCGAACGTCTCCTGCGTGTAGCCCGCCTTTTTGCGGTAATATGCGATCTTCAACCCGAGGGTCGTATATTTTTCAGGATATTCGGTATGCATACTTCTCACCTCTTACATATGCTACCAATGTTCTCAGTAAATTATAATTTTCTTCCTAAAAAAGATTATTTACTTTAAGTCAATAATCTGATACAATAGAGACGGGGAGACATCCTGTGCCCGGCGGCGGCGCCGCTGCGGGCGCGGGCCCGTTGCAGGGGGAAGGCGCGAGGGCCGCGGCGTCCCGTGCGCTGTCAGGGGGACGGCGCACATGCACGGGGGCGCGGGGCCCCTCCGCACGGGAGCGATCTCCGACAAGGGAAAAGGGCGGGGCAGCTTATGCTGTCCCGCCCTTTTCCGGTATTTTCAGTTTTCGATATAGGCGTGGGGGTCGATGACGCTGCCGTCCTGACTGACGGAGAAGTGGAGATGGGGCCCCATCTCGCTCTCCGCCGCGCTGGTGGAGCCCACGCAGCCGATGACATCGCCGGCGCTGACGGCCTGTCCCGCCTCCACCGGCACGTCCGCCTGCAGGCTGCTGTACTGGGTGGTGTAGCCGCCGCTGTGCTGGATGATCACGGTGGTGCCCATCAGCTCGTCGTTGGCCACGGACAGCACCGTGCCGTCCGCCGCGGTCTTGACCGCCGCGCCCTCGTCGGCCTGTACGTCGATGCCGTTGTGGGTGCGCCAGTCCGCCATGGTTTGGTCATACAGCAGCTCCGTCATGCTGAACACCGTGACGGTGGTACCGTCCAGCGGGGAAATGACCTCCGGCAGCAGCTCCACCGGCTCCTCGATGACGGCGGGCTCCTGCACGGGTACCTCGATGGGCTCCGACTGGATCACGGGCTTGTCGGGTACTGTGGGCACGGGGGTGACGGGGACGGGCTTGATCTCAATGACGGGGTCGGGCTCCTTGACGGGGGAGTCGGAGGAAAACAGGGTGATATAGCCGATGGTTCCGGCGGCCAGCAGGCACACCGCAAGGGCTATGTAGAAGCCCTTGCCGCCGAACATGGCCTGGAGTTTGCTCTTGTCGAATCTGCTCATACGCGCCTTTCGGGTGGGACGCACCCACCGCCGCAGTTTTCGGCCTGCGGCACGCCGGAATAAAAAAGTCTCTGCCTGCATTGTGACCAGACAGAGACTTTTTTATTCAGATTTCTGCGGGGCTCAATCGTAGAATTCCTCCGTAAGCCCCCGGCGCAGCAGACCGTCCAGCACGTCCCTGGGCACGGCCTGCTCGTAGAGGATGTCGTGGACGGCCCTGCAGATGGGCAGCTCCACGCCGTACCGCTGTCCCAGCAGCATCAGAGCCTTGACGGTGTAGTAGCCCTCCGCCAGCTGGTGGTAGTCCTGCCCCCGGACGAAGGCCTCGCCGAACTGCCGGTTGTGGCTGTAGGGTGAGAACACCGTGGCCTCATAATCTCCCAGATGGCACAGACCGTAGGCCGACAGCTCGCTGCCGCCCATGGCCTTGATGAGACGGGCCACCTCCCGGGTGCCGCGGCTCATCAGAGCACCCTTGAGGCTGGACATCTCGAAGCCGTCCAGAAAACCAGCGGCAATGCCCACCACGTTCTTGGCGGCGGCTCCCACCTCATTGCCGATCATGTCGCCGCCGTAGTAAAACCGGATCAGGCCGCTGGAGAACGCATGCACCAGACGGCGCTTGGCATCGTCGTTTTCACTGTCGATGACCATGCAGTTGGGGATGCCGCGATAGAACTCCTGCACATGACCCGGCCCCAGCCACACGGCCACGGTGTTGGACGGGTGCAGGCATTCTGCCGCGATCTGGCTGAGCCGCGCGCCGGTGCCCATCTCCAGTCCCTTCATGCACAGCACCACGGTGCGATCCCGCAGCGTTTGCAGCTCCGGCTGGGTCAGAAGCTTTCGCAGGCCCTGCGAGCCGATGGAGATGATGACCGTCTCCGCGCCGTCCAGCGCCGCCGGCAGGTCGGTGGAGAGGGCGACGGAGGGCGGCAGGGTCAGCAGGTCGTTCTGCCGGGTGGCCAGAAACGACTGCATGCGGGGGGAGGTGGCGCGGCCGTACAGGGTGACGCGGTGGCCGATATGATCGAGGTACCAGGTGATGAGGGAGCCCCATCGCCCGCAGCCGATAACTGTGATATCCATAATTGCTCCTTTTTGCGGAAAAGTCTCCCGGAGCGTGCCCCGGGAGACTGTCGGCGCTTGTGCTTACTTGACGATCAGCGTCTTGCCGTCCATCTCCTCCGGGCAGGCAAGGCCCATCACATCCAGAATGGTGGGGGCGATGTCGGCCAGACGGCCGGGGCGCAGCTCCGTGCCCGCACCGCAGAGGATGAAGGGTACCGGATTGGTGGTGTGGGCGGTCATGGGGCTGCCGTCAGGCTGCTTCATGTCCTCGGCGTTGCCGTGGTCGGCCGTGACCATGGCGATGCCGCCCATTTTCAGGGTGGCCTCCACCACGCGGCCCACGCAGGTGTCCACCGTCTCCACCGCCTTGACAGCGGCCTCCAGTACGCCGGTATGGCCCACCATGTCGCAGTTGGCGAAGTTCAGGATGATCACGTCGTAGGCGCCGGACTCGATGCGCTCCACGCACTTGTCGCAGACCTCCACGGCGCTCATCTCCGGCTGCAGGTCGTAGGTGGCGACCTTGGGAGAGGCCACCAGCACCCGATCCTCGCCGGGGTACTGCTTTTCCACGCCGCCGTTGAAGAAGAACGTCACATGGGCGTACTTCTCCGTCTCGGCGATGCGCAGTTGGGTCATGCCCATGCTGCTGAGGTACTCGCCCAGCCCGTTCTTCACGGCGATGCGGGGCCATGCCACCAGCACGTTGGGCATGGAGGCGTCGTACTCCGTATTGCACACATAGGTGGTGGGGAAGTACTCCCGCTGGAACCCGTCAAAGTCGGGATCGACAATGGCGCGAGTGATCTCCCTTGCGCGGTCGGGGCGGTAGTTGAAGAAGATCACACTGTCGTTGTCGCTGATGGTGCCGTCGCTGTCGCAGACCACCGGCTCCACGAACTCGTCGGTGACGTTGTTGGCGTAGCTGCGGGCCACGGCATCCACGGGGTCGGCGTTGTGGTTGCCCTCGCCGTACACCATGGCGTCATAGGCCATCTGCACACGCTCCCAGCGCTTGTCGCGGTCCATGGCGTAGTAGCGGCCCATCACCGTGGCGATCCTGCCCACGCCCAGCGCCGCGCACTTGTCGGCCAGCGCCTGCACGAAGCCCTTACCGCTGGTGGGGGACACATCCCGGCCGTCCAGAAAGCAGTGGATATACACACGTGTCAGGCCCTTATCCTTGGCCATCTGCAGCAGGGCGTACAGGTGGTCAATGTGGGAGTGGACGCCGCCGTCGGACAGCAGACCGTACAGGTGCAGGCTGGAGCCGTTTTGCAGGCAGTTGTCCATGGCCTTGTTGTAGGCCTCATTTTTGAAGAAGCCGCCGTCCTCAATGGCGCGGCTGATGCGGGGCAGATCCTGGAATACCACGCGGCCGCCGCCGATGTTGGTGTGGCCCACCTCGCTGTTGCCCATCTGCCCGGCGGGCAAACCCACGTCCAGTCCGCTGGCGGACAGGGTGGTATGAGCGTAGTCACGGAACAGACCGTCCAGCACCGGGGTGTTGGCCAGCGTAACGGCGTTGTCGTCCGCCGGCGGCGCGATGCCGAAGCCGTCCATAATGATAAGGGTCGTGGGAGTTTTGTTCATGCCTTCCTCCTGTTGGGTTCAGTCCTGATTGGCGGCGTTGATGATCTCCACGAAGTCCGCAGCGTTCAGGGCTGCGCCGCCGATGAGGCCGCCGTCGATGTCGGGCTGGCTCAGCAGCTCGGCGGCGTTGGCGGGCTTCATGGAGCCGCCGTACTGGATGGTGATGGAACGGGCAATGCGGGCGCCGTACAGGTGGCGCACGGTGGTGCGGATGAAGGTGCAGACCTCGGCGGCCTGCTCGGCGGTGGCGGTCTTGCCGGTGCCGATGGCCCACACGGGCTCATAGGCGATGACGCACTTGCGCAGCTTCTCGGCAGGCACGCCGGCCAGCGCGGACTTCACCTGCAGGGCAATGAGCTCCATGGTGATGCCCAGCTCGCGCTGCTCCAGCGTCTCGCCCACGCAGATGATGGGGTGCAGACCGGCCTCCAGCGCGGCCAGCACCTTCTTGTTGACGATGAGATCCGTCTCGCCGAAATACTGGCGGCGCTCGGAGTGGCCGATGATGACGTACTTCACGCCCAGGTCCTTCAGCATGTCGGCGGACACCTCGCCGGTGTAGGCGCCGGACTTCTCAAAGAACACGTTCTGCGCGCCTACGGACACGCGGGCGTCCTTGAAGGCCTTGATGGCGGTGGAGATGTTCACGGCGGGGACGCACACCACCACGTCGCACCACTTGGCCTTGGGCAGCAGGGCCTTCAGCTCCTCGGCAAACTTCTTCGTCTCGCTGGCGGTCTTGTTCATTTTCCAGTTGCCGGCGATAATGGTCTTACGGTATCTGCGATTCATAACTCGTTTACTCCTCTGTCTTTCAAAAAACTAAATATATCGCTGCAAATTTTACTTTGATACGATCGGATGTAAGGGGGGAGCGCCTCCCCCCGGCAAGGGCGCTTACTTGTCCAGCAGGCAGGCCACGCCGGGCAGCTCCAGACCCTCCAGGAACTCCAGAGACGCGCCGCCGCCGGTGCTGATGTGGGTGATCTTGTCGGCAAAGCCCATCTGCTCCACCGCTGCGGCGCTGTCGCCGCCGCCCACGATGGTGATGGCGCCGCTGTCGGCCAGCGCCTGCGCCATGGCCCGGGTGCCGGCGGCAAAGTTTTCAAACTCAAACACGCCCATGGGGCCGTTCCACACCACGGTGCCCGCGCCCTTCACGGCGCCGCAGAACACCTTGATGGTGTCGGGGCCGATGTCCATGCCCTCCCAGCCGTCGGGAATGGCCATGGTGCTGACCACCTGACGCCGGGCGTCGTTGGAGAAGTCGTCCGCCGCCACGGTATCGGTGGGCAGCAGCAGCTTTACGCCGTTCTTCTTGGCCTTTTCGATCATCTCAAGGGCGTAGTCCAGCTTGTCATCCTCGCACAGGCTCTTGCCGATGGAGCCGCCCTGCGCCTTGGCGAAGGTATAGGCCATGCCGCCGCCGATGATAATGGTGTCGGCCTTGTCCAGCAGATTGTTGATAACGCCGATCTTGTCACTGACCTTGGCGCCGCCCAGCACCGCCACGAAGGGGCGCTTGGGATCGTTGAGCGCGCCGCCCATGACCTCCAGCTCCTTGGCCACCAGCAGGCCGGACACGGCGGGCAGGTAGGCCGCCACACCGGCGGTGGAGGCGTGGGCCCGGTGTACGGTGCCGAAGGCGTCGGACACGTACAGCTCCGCCATAGAAGCCAGCTCCTTGGCAAAGGACGGGTCGTTCTTCTCCTCGCGGGGGTCGAAGCGCAGATTCTCCAGCAGCATGATCTGGCCGCCCTGCAGGGCCGC
>ERZ772875.3026-NODE-3026-length-11079-cov-6.166909_pt1 | contig 11079 bp, 10 predicted proteins | sample MGYA00580585_ERZ772875 | MGnify/ENA primary metagenome ERZ772875 (study PRJEB29015, sample SAMEA2737736) | human gut metagenome | biome: human gut; feature: human-associated habitat; material: faeces | place: China | collected 2012 ... | reverse complement strand
GCTCCTGCTTCTGAGGTTCTGGATGAAGTATCAGGAATGGGTATGGGAATGTCTCATAGGATCACTGCTCACTTTTCTGAGCGGCAGCAGCTTCGGCATCCGCCTTATCCTTTTTGCGAACACGGATAATGGAGACGAACAAAGGCGCTGCGATAGCGAAGATTGCCACGTTGCCCAATGCGGTGTAGCCCTTCTGGCAGATTGCGATCAGACCAATCTTGGAAAGTGCCAGGCAGAGCAGCAGGAAGGCCAGTGCAATAACGAACAGCTTGACTCTCTGCGGCACCTTCTCGGTCTTCCAGACCTTAACGAACCGGTTGGAAGTGTTGAAGATAAAGGTCGGACCCGTAGAGATAACCGACAGCATCACGACCAGCCAATAGATGGCAGTCATCACACCGGGCATATACTCTTTGCAGATGGAAAGGATGGGAGTTGCCACAAAAGCATCCGGAAGGAAGGGAAGCACAATCAGGCTTGTGACAAAGAACAAACTTGCCACCATGACACCGATCAGGATGCCGCTGCCGATGGCATCTTTCTTAGTATGGATATTCTCGGCATAATTGCTCAGGGAACCACCCCAGCTGGCGGTGGTAAAGCAGTAGGAGACCAGCATCCCAAAGTGGGAAGCCAGGGTCTTTCCGCTCCAGTTCATGCCGCCTTCAAAGTCAAACATCCTCTGGGCCAGCACATCCCCGCGCATAGCGATGACAAAAATCAGAATCGCGGCCAGTGCAGCAATCAGGGAAATCGTCATCACGGTGTTGAACTTCCGCAGGAAAGCTGCACCATACATGGACAGCAGGGTGAACATGACCACCGCGATGATACTGCCGACGCCGATGGGGATGTTGAACAGCGATTCCATCAGGTTGGCAAACAAGGCAATGGTAGCCGCCACAGTAACAACACCCATCAGGGTAGTGTATACGTCAAAGAAGATACTGACGATCACCTTGACCACAGGGTTGGTACCCGGTTTGTCAGCACCCCACAGAGCCAGATAGTAGGAATTGTAGTTGTCAACCTTATAGGCTCTGATAAAATTCAGCGACACAGCGCAGAAGAAAGCCATAAAGGCAATAAAGATCGCCAGGCAGACCCACATCCAGCCGCCGCCGAAGGTAACCATATAAGTAGTTGCATACACGCCGGACGCCATATTGGCACCGCAGTAGGTACCAAACATCAGTGCACCCAGACCAAACCAGATCTTAAAGCTCTCCCAAAAGCTCCGTTTCTTTTTTTCTTCCATGGAAAAAACTCCTTTCATTTCCCGGCCTGCTCTCTCACCAGGCCGGAAACATCCTTTTCAGGGGCAAAAGGGGGAAAGACACTTCCGCAAACATCTTACTTGGCAGTATCCTGGATCATCAGATTCAGGATCGTCACATCCGTATCGCGCATTCCATCCCGGCCCACACAGCCGATATTCCGGATAGTCTGCTCATAGTCGCCGGAAACGATACCCTCTCCAAACTGGAACTTGCGTCCACGGCGGGCCATCTCGTACCCCAGCACACCAGCCTCTACCGAGGCCGAGATCTTGGAGGCGCAGGAAGATTTTGCACCGTCACAGATAATTCCACCGGTGGTTCCCACCGCATTGACAATGGTAGTACCAATTACATCATAATCCGCACCTTGCAGATATGCAATGCCACAGGCAGCCGCTGTACCGGCCGAAACCGCGCCGCAGTAGGCTGATAAGTTCCCGATGAACCGTTTCTGGTGGATGGAGATCAGATTAGAGAGGGTCAATGCACGCAGCAGCTGCTCATGGCTGCAGCCCAGTTCCCGGGCATAGACCACGATCGGCATACAGCAAGTAATCCCCTGATTGCCGCTGCCGGAATTGATGACTACCGGCAAAGCACATCCGTTCATCCGGGCATCGCTTCCGGCTGCGGCCGCAGCCCTGGCTCTCTGCAAAGTACTGCCGGGCTCCGCATCCAGAATGGTGCGGCCCACACTGGCACCCCAGAAATTGTTCAGGCCTTCTTCTGCAATGGCAGTGTTGTAGCTGATCTGCGTTTCCAGCAGTTCACGCACGTCCTCCAGATTCACCGTGTCAGCAAACTCCAGGATATCCTTCAGGTTCAGCTGACTCTTGTCTCCACTGATCTCCACCTGCAGGTTCGGCTGCTCGAACAACACTTTTCCGTTCTTTATGATCCGAGAGATGTGGTCATGCTTGGTGCGCACTTCCACAGCTGCACTCGCGTCTCCTGCTGTCATGGTGATAAGAATATAAAGGTTTCCCTCGCCTTCTTCCAGCTCGCAGCGGCAAATCTTTTGGGTCAGCAGTTCCTTGGTTCGAGCAATCTGCTCCGGGGTCACCTGACTGATGACCTGCAGTCCCAGATCCGCCTGTCCTGCTACGGCACCCAGCACAGCAGCAGCCTCAACACCCCGTTCGTTACCGGAGTTTGGCACGATAACGCTTTTCACATTTTTAATGATGTTTCCGCTGCATCGCGCCACCATGGCTTCTGGCATACAACCCAACACTTCCCGGGCTTTAGCTGCCGCAAAAGCCACCGCGATGGGCTCGGTACACCCCATTGCCGGGATCAGTTCCGAGCGGAGGATTTTAATATAATTCTGATATTGTTCCTGTGTCATGGATTTTCCTCCTGCGACATATTTTACAGTTCTATTGCTCCCGCAGGCAGAGCGGGGGCTCAGTGCTGTGCTGCGTACTCCGCTGCAGCGTCACGCACCCAGTTGAAGCGATCATCATCGATATCGTTAGGCACCGTGCAGTCTGCACCGATGATCACGCCCAGCTGCCCTGCGTTGTCCAGGATATCCCAGGTCGCCTTCTTGACTTCTTCCCGGGTGCCAGTGTAAATCACGCCATCCTGAGTGAATCCGCCGATGACCGGCTTGCCGCCAAACAGTTTCTTGGCATCGCCCATGGTAGTGCCTTCAGCATTCACGGCCACGCTGTATGCAGCTGCATCGTAATCCGTGTAGAGGCGCAGGTCGTTGCCATGGCCGTGATAACCACAGATGTGCAGTACATTCATATCGCGGATCTTCTTGGCTTCTTCCAGAACATACTTCTCGCTGGGAGCCACATACTTCTGATGGAACTCACGCGGGAAGAAACCTGCCTGGTTGGCGCAGCTGAAGTAAATACCATCAGCACCGCATTCGGTCAGAAGGATCTTATTCAGTTCCACAATCCCCTTACTGATAGTCATCAGGCAATCGGCAATAGCCTGCGGATCTTCCGCCATCAGCTTTTTCATAATATGTTCATCCGCACCAGCCACAGGCAGATCTACGGTAAAAGCATTGCGCAGCAGCCAGGCAGCAGAGAAACTGGTGACCAGCAGGGGTGCATCATGTCCCTTATAGATTTCGACCACACGCTTGGTCAGCTCGATCTGCTTCTTAACATACTCGCAATCCATGGACATGGGCTGAATTTTCTTCAGATCCTCTGCGGTCTCCACAAACGAAACATCCATCGGCATCATCATCAGGGTGTCGTTCATGATCTTGATGATATCAGGATCAAACTTTTCCAACGCCGGACGGTGGCCCTCGATATTACGCTCAAACGCTTCCGGATTCTCCAGACCCATGTTCCAATCGGAGGGACCGGTAAAGTGATGGAAGAATGCTACGGGGACACGATCCACAGGTTCGTTTGCCAGTACCTTCAGGAATCTTTCGCGCTTCGTCATTTTCAATACACTCCTTTTCTTTCTGTGCGTCATGTTTTTTGGTCAACCACCCATCATGGGTTGACTCATTTGCTGTAATTATGTTAACGTAATGCAGAACATTTGTATAATACATAAATTTTTGTGGGCTATGAAAAAAAGCAATATCCTACCGCAATACACACAGAATAGAAGGCATTTTTTGTATGAAGATCACAACGCTCGAATATTTCATTGCTGTCGCAGAGGCAGGTTCCATCCGGGCTGCCGCCCAGAAACTCTATCTGGCGCAGCCCAGTCTGACGAAGTCCCTCCAGTCCATGGAACAGGAACTGGGAGTCCAGCTGTTCACACGCACAAGCTCCGGCATCCGGCTGACGATCGCAGGCGAGACCATCCTGCCGCAGGCACGTCAGGTGATTGCCCTGTATAATGGCTGGCTGGAACTGGGCACTGTCACTTCCTTGAAAAAAGTGGATGTTTACAGTCATATCTCTCTGGCAGAGTTCCTTGTGCCGGACATTTTGCTTCGTCTCCGTGAGAGCTACCCGGAGTTGACCGTCAGCTACCAGACTGAAGCACAGCCTGAGCGATATCTTTCTGCCGATGCACAGGAACCGCACCTGATCCTCACCCTCGGTTCCCCTCAGGTCGATCTCAGCCGGGAGCTGAAAGCCCTGAACAATCGAAAAGTCGTACTGGCTAGTGGTGTCTATGGTTGTCTAGTAAACCGGCTCAGTCCACTGGCCCAGAGAGAGAGCCTTACTTTCAGCGATTTGAAAAAATACTATCTGGCCTTTCCAAATCACACACTGGAACCTATGAATCAGTCGGACAGCGCACTGGCTGCCATCGACCAATTTCTTCCGGATCTGGTACGGACCATCACGGACAAACATATTGTAGAAGTCGGTACCGTAAACAGCGTGGTGGAATTAGTACGTCAGCATACCGATACTTATGCCATTGCTTTTGCTCCGACCCACTACCGCTACTCCGGTGTGCAAACCGGAGAGCTGGTCTGTGTTCCTCTGCAGGAGAAAGGAGTAGAGGCAGAATTGCAGTTACTTTACCCGGTGCGAGCCTTTCAACAGCATCCCTCTTTCCGAAGCCTTGTCAATAATCTGGAGTCGGAGATGCAGCGTTTTGTGCAGGTGCATCTGCCCGCCTGAACCTTTTTTCAAAAAACAAAAATGCCACCGGATCAGCAGGCAGCAGGCCTGTTTCTCCGGTGGCATTCGTATTTTTATGCAGCGATCACTGGGGGTCTTTCTTGACAAGGTCTTTCGTGTAGAGGGCGCGGGTCGCATTCAGGACAGCGAGGACCATGACGCCGACATCGGCGAAGATGGCCGCCCACATGTTGGCGATACCCAGAGCACCCAGCAGCAGGCAGGCCGCCTTAATGGCCAGAGCAAAGACGATGTTCTGGTAGACGATGCTCTTGGTGCGGCGGGCAATGCGCATGGCGAGGGCGATCTTGGCCGGGTCGTCATCCATCAGGACGACGTCGGCGGCCTCAATGGCGGCGTCAGAGCCCAGAGCACCCATGGCGATGCCCACATCCGCACGGGAAAGGACAGGGGCGTCGTTGATGCCATCGCCCACGAAGGCCAGCATCTCTTTGGGGTTCTTGGCAGCCAGGAGCTTCTCGATCTGGTCCACCTTATCGCCGGGCAGCAGGCCGGCGTGGTACTCGTCGATGCCCAGCTCTGCCGAGACAGCCTTTGCCACCGGCTCTGCGTCGCCGGTAAGCATGACGGTCTTGCGGACGCCGGCCTGCTTGAGGCCCTTGATGGCCTGTGCGCTGTGGGGCTTCACCACGTCGGAGATGAGCAGATAGCCCGCATACTTGCCGTCGATGGCCACATGGACGATGGTGCCGGTCTGGGGGACATCGGGGACGGTGAGGCCCAGCTTTGCCATCAGGCGGGCATTACCGGCAGCGACCGGCTTGCCGTCCACCTTGGCGGTGACGCCGTGGCCGCCCAGCTCCTCCACATCGGTGACGCGGGCAGCGTCGATGTCCTTGCCGTAAGCAGCCTTGATGCTCAGGGAGATGGGGTGCTTCGACCAGCTCTCAGCCAGCGCAGCGGCTTCCACAAGGCTGTCTTCGGTACCGCCCTCTACGGGGCAGACCTTGACGACCTTGAAGGTACCCTGGGTCAGGGTGCCGGTCTTATCGAAGACGACGACGCGGGTATCGGCCAGCTCTTCCAGATAGGTCGAGCCCTTGACGAGGATGCCGCAGGCGGAGGCGCCGCCGATGCCGCCGAAGAAGCTCAGCGGGATAGAGATGACCAGTGCGCAGGGGCAGCTGATGACGAGGAAGGTAAGGGCGCGGTAGACCCAATCGCCGAAGCGGGCGGGCTGGCCCATCAGCAGCAGAACGATGGGGGGAATGAAGGCCAGCGCCAGCGCGCCGTAGCAGACCGCCGGGGTATACACCCGGGCAAAGCGGGTGATAAAGTTCTCGGCGCGGGCCTTCTTCATGCTGGAATTTTCCACGAGGTCGAGAATTTTAGAGACGGTGGATTCGCCGAACTCCTTGGTGGTCCTGACCTTGAGCAGGCCGCTCATGTTGACACAGCCGCTGATGACCTCATCGCCGGACCGGACATCCCGGGGCAGGCTCTCGCCGGTGAGGGCGGCGGTGTTGAGGGTGGAAGCGCCCTCAACGATGACGCCGTCGATCGGCACACGCTCGCCGGGCTGGACCACGATGATGGTGCCGATCTCGACCTCATCGGGGTCCACCTGCTCCAGCCTGCCGTCCTCGCCCTCGATGTTGGCGTAGTCGGGCCGGATGTCCATCAGGGCCGAGATGCTGCGGCGGCTCTTGCCGACGGCAACGCCCTGGAACAGCTCGCCGATCTGGTAGAAGATAATAACGGCACAGCCCTCGACGTAATCGCCCAGTGCAAAGGCACCCACGGTGGCGACGGCCATCAGGAAGCATTCATCAAAGGGCTGACGGTTCTTGATGCCCAGAAGGGCCTTGCGGAGCACATCCCAGCCCACCACGAGGTAGGGGATGCAGTAGAGCAGCAGCTCCACCGACGTGGGCAGAGGCGGCAGCAGCTTGAGCACCAGCACCAGCGCCAGAGCGGCGATGATGCGGTACAGCATTTTCTTTTGTTTTTTCGTCACGGGTACCAGCCTCCTTTTGGGGCAGTTTTCTCAGATTCAACAGGTTTTCCCCACAAGGGGCTTGTTTTCCACGCTTTCCCCCGGCTTTTCCACGAGGTTTTCCCGCAAAAAGCCGCAAATGCGCGTTCATTTTTCTATTTTTACGTCCAGGATGTTGAAAACGCTGTGGAAATTGTTGAAAGCTGATTTATTTTTCCACATTTTCCACGCGCATCCCGGCAGTATAAGTCGAAACTCAGATGCCAAAGATCTCGCAGTCGTCTTCGACCTTCTTGCAGGCGGAGAGGACGTTCTGCATGGTGGCCTTGACGTCAGCACCCTCATCGAACTCGACGTTCATCTTCTGGGTCATGAAGCTGACGGTAGCCTTTGCGACGCCGGCGACCGTGTTGGCGGCATCCTCCATCTTCTGGGCGCAGTTTGCGCAGTCAACTTCGATCTTGTAGCTCTTTTTCATAATAAGTACCAGCCTTTCTTTCTATATCCCCGCTCCGCCGCCGTGTGCGGCAGAGCTTGCAGCGTTTTGGAGGCATCACTCTTCGATGTGGTCCATGCCCATGGAGAGGATGCTGCGCACATGGTCATCGTCCAGTGCATAGTAAATGGTCTTGCCGTCGCGGCGGAAGCGGACGAGCTTTGAGTCCTTGAGCACCCGCAGCTGATGGCTCACCGCCGACTGGCTGAGCTGGACGGCATTTGCAATGTCCTGCACACACAGCTCATCGTCGTGGAGGGCGTAGAGTATCTTGATGCGGGTGGAATCGCCGAACACCCGGAACAAATCGGCCAGCTCGTAGAGCACCTCATCGTCCGGCAGCACCGGCGGGGCCTTGGGCAGCTTCTGTTCTGGGGCAAGAGTATTCTCAGCCATCGTTGTCATCCTTTCGCTTCAATATATGAACATCTGTTCATGCGTTCATGATAGCACGCTGTATGGCTCCTGTCAAGGAGTTTTGTATAAAAAATCAGCATTCTCTTAAAATTGATAAACTAGACCGCAAAACGCAAGAAATTTGCAGTTTTATTTTGCAGAAAGGGTGCAATTCAGGGCGAAAGAAAAAGGCAGTCCTGACCGAACTGCCTTTTTCTAAAGCACTGCATTCATGCCCGCTTCTTCTTTTTATAGTCCGCCGCCCACGGCAGATACATGAGGAACAGCGCCAGCGCGGTGGCAGGCAGGAAACCCAGGATATAATATTTTTCGCCCAGCAGGGCCGTGAAGGTGCTGGTGATGATGTTCCCGTAGGGATTATTGAGGAAATAGAAGTTGGTGTTAAGGGACTTATTCAGAAAGTAGATGGGCAGGGCAGAGCCGAACAGGAACGCCAGCACCTGCGGCGCCCGCCGGGGACTGGGACGGTAGCCGCCCGCCACCAGCAGGACTGGATAGAGTACCAGCAGGGCATGGATACTGACGGAGTGCAGATTGATGAGCGTCCACCAAGAGGGGACATCCAGCCAGCTGGGGCAGAGCAGTGCCAGCATTGCACCCGGGATACAGAGGGCATACAGCTCCTCTTTGCACCAGTTTCTGTCCGTGATCGTGTTGTACAGACAGACGAAGACATTGATATTGCACAGGTGCAGGGGCAGATAGCTCCAATTCCACTGGCCGGTCAGGGCCATCCCCAGCAGAAGGGCAGCTTCGTCCAGCAGGAGCAAAGCGGTGACTCCGACTAAAATGCGCCGCCGGGTGCGGGCAGAACTGCGGCGATACCACAGGGCCGCCCCCACGATAAAGGCAAGCGAAATGGCCAGCTCCATGAGGTGAACAGTGCCATACAGCGGGTAGCATCGGTAATCGGCCCCGTATTCGGCGTGGGTGATGTCGTAGGATTTCCAGAAATCGTTCATCTTCTTTCCCTCCTTGTCCAGCTTATGATACCGCGTTTGGCCTCAGACGGAAAGAGTTTTGAAGGAAAATCCAGAAAACAGGTGCAATGGCGTGGATTTTGTGGTATCCTTACAAACGTGAAATTATCTGCCGCAAATCGCGGCAGCACAATGATCTGAGAAAGAAGGAATTTTTATATGTTAGAAGCTGGGATCCGTGGCAAGCAGAACGTCACCGTCACCCCCGAGAACACCGCCAAGACCATGGGCAGCGGCACGCTGAATGTCTTCGCCACCCCCGCACTGGTGGCGCTGGCCGAAAAGACCTGCTGGATGAGCGTCGCCGACGCTTTGGATGAGGGCTGCGGCTCTGTGGGCACCAAGCTGGAGCTGGAGCACACCGCACCCACCCCCGTGGGCATGACCGTCACCTGCGAGAGCGAGCTGACCGCTGTGGAAGGCCGTAAGCTGGTGTTCAAAGTCTCCCTGTACGACGAGAAAGGCCCTGTGGGCGGCGGCGTCCACGAGCGCTTTGTGGTCAACGACGCAAAGTTTGCCGCCAAGGCCGAGAGCAAGAAGGGCTAAGACTCTTTTTTCTCGGCAAGCTCGATGGGCGGCGGGTCGGCAGCCAGCAGCTGCTGCTCGGCCCGGGCCTGAGCTTCCTGCAAAAGCCGTGCCGCCTGTTCGCTGGCACGGAACAGCTCTAAATACATCGCTTTATAGTCCGGCGCAGCCAACACCCCCTTCCGTGTCCCATCACGTTAGAAGCTGTTTTTGTAAGCAGAGTGCATCGAACGACGAGAATTTTTGCTCGCAGACAAGGCGATTTTCCGCAGCAATCCTGAGCGGATTGCAAGGGAAAGCAACGCAGTATGCGGGCAAAAAGGCCGTTCGGGCGGTGTGCAATGCTTATGAAAACGGCTTCTAAAGGGTTAGTCTGCCCGGCAGGCTGCAAAAAAATCAACTGAGGAGTTTATCATGAAAAAAACCAATCTCTCGTGGGTGGGTGCTCTGTTGGTATTTGCCCTGCTGCTGTGGTGTACCGCCGCAACGCCCGGCAAAATCGACGACCCTTCCACCTACACCTGCGCCGTGTACAGCTCGGCGCTGTCCCTGCTGCCCCCTGTGGTGGCCATCGTGCTGGCCCTGAACACCAAAGAGGTCTACACTTCGCTGCTGGTGGGCATCGCCACCGGCGCACTGCTCTACGCCAACGGCAATCTTGAGCTGGCGCTGACCACCCTCTTCTTCAACGAAGACGGCGGCATGGTGTCCAAGCTGTCCGATTCCAGCAACGTCGGCATCCTCGTCTTTCTGGTGATGCTGGGCATTCTGGTGGCCCTGATGAACAAGGCCGGCGGCAGCGCCGCCTTTGGCCGCTGGGCCTCCACCCACATCCACACCCGGGCGGGCGCACAGTTCGCCACCCTGCTGCTGGGCATCCTCATCTTTGTGGACGACTACTTCAACTGCCTGACCGTCGGCTCCGTCATGCGCCCGGTCACTGACCGGCAGAAGGTCTCCCGCGCAAAGCTGGCCTACCTCATCGACGCCACCGCAGCACCCATCTGCATCATCGCGCCGGTGTCCAGCTGGGCCGCCGCCGTCACGTCCTCTGTGCCGGAAGGCTCGGGCATCAACGGCTTTACCATGTTCCTGCGCACCATCCCTTATAACTACTACGCCATCCTCACCATGGTGATGAGCCTCTTCCTCATCTTCAGCGGCCTCGACTACGGCCCTATGAAGAAGCACGAGGATAACGCCCTTCTGGGCGACCTCTTCACCACCGACGACCGCCCCTACGGCGACGACGCGGACGACGGCAGCGACACCCGCGGCCATGTAGTGGACCTCATCGCGCCGGTGCTGGTGCTCATCGCGGCCTGCATCTTCGGCATGGTGTACACCGGCGGCTTCTTCGAGGGTGTGGACTTCATCACCGCCTTCGCAGATTGCAGCGCCTCTGTGGGCCTCGTGATGGGCAGCGCCATTGCCCTGATGTTCACCTTCGTGTTTTACCGGGTGCGGGGCGTCATGACCTTTCAGGACTTCGCCGCCTGCATCCCCGAGGGCTTCAAGGCCATGGTCAGCCCCATGCTCATTCTGACGCTGGCATGGACGCTTTCCGGCATGACCGGCCTGCTGGGCGCAAAATACTACGTCGCAAGCCTGCTCAGCGGCTCTGCGGCAGCTCTGCAGTACCTGCTGCCCATCATCATCTTTGTGGTGGCGGTCTTCCTCGCCTTTGCCACCGGCACGTCCTGGGGTACTTTCTCGATTCTGGTCCCCATCGTCTGCCACGCCTTCCCGGAGGGTGAGATGCTGGTCGTCTCCATCGCCGCCTGCCTGTCCGGCGCGGTCTGCGGCGACCACTGCTCGCCCATCTCCGACACCACCATCATGGCCTCTGCCG
>ERZ772875.3025-NODE-3025-length-11084-cov-2.939795_pt1 | contig 11084 bp, 8 predicted proteins | sample MGYA00580585_ERZ772875 | MGnify/ENA primary metagenome ERZ772875 (study PRJEB29015, sample SAMEA2737736) | human gut metagenome | biome: human gut; feature: human-associated habitat; material: faeces | place: China | collected 2012 ... | reverse complement strand
TGGCGGGATCAAGAATTTTGGGAAGGGAGCGCCGCCGCACTGCGGCGGCAGGGAGATAGATGAATCGGACTTGGATTGAATTGGACAGGGAGGCCCTGGCCCACAACATCCGGCGCTACCAGAGCCTTCTGCCAGCGGGCTGCCGGATCATGGGCGTGGTGAAGGCGGACGCTTACGGACACGGGGCGCGGGCGGTGGCCGCCCAGCTGTGGGAGCTGGGCATCCGCCACTTTGCCACTGCCACGCTGGACGAGGCGGTCCAGCTGCGGGAGGCCGGCATCCAGGGGGAGATCCTGATCCTGGGATACAGCGCCCCTGCGTATTTCCACCTGCTGGCAGAGCACGGGCTGACCCAGACCGCCACCTGCCCGGACCACGCCGCCCAGATGGAGACCTACTGCCGGGAGAACGGCGTGCGCCTCAAGGTACATATCGCAGTGGACACGGGTATGCACCGCATCGGATTCCTGCCGGAGGACCTGGACGCCATCCGGCGGGTGTATGAGAACGGCGTCCTGCAGGTCACCGGCATCTACTCCCACCTCTGCGTGGCGGACACGGACGAGGAGGAACATGTGGACTTTTCCCGCCGGCAGGCGGAGATCTTCAAAAGCGTGGTGGAGTCCCTCCAGGCCCGGGGCGTGGAGCTGGGGACGGTTCACCTTCTGAGCAGCTATGCGGCGGTGAACTACCCGGAGTACGCCTATGACTACGCCCGCCTGGGCATTTTGATGTTTGGCGTCAAGAGCAGCCCGGCGGACTACCTGCGGGAGGACCTGCAGCCCATGCCGGTCATGACCCTGAAGGCCCGGATCACCTCTGTGCGGGAGATCGGACCCGGGGAGACGGTGAGCTACGGCCGGATCTTCCGGGCGGAGCGGCCCACCAAGGTGGCCTCCGTCTCCATCGGCTACGCCGACGGCATCCCCCGCTGCCTCAGCGGCGGAAAGCTGCGGGCCATCGTCCGGGGACAGTACGCCCAGGGCATCGGCCGGATCTGTATGGACCAGCTGATGCTGGACGTCACCGGCATTGAAGATGTCCGGGTGGGGGACGAGGCGGTGTTCATCGGCCGCCAGGGGGACTGTGTCATCTACGCAGAGGAGCTGGCGGAGAACGCCGGCACCATTACCAACGAGCTGTTCAGCCGCCTGGGCGCCCGGGTGGAGGGGCGCTGCTTCCGGCAGGAGGCCTGAGTGAGATGTGAGGCCGCGGAGCGGCTTTGCATAGATCAGAAACCAAGCGGGGGCCGGGCCGGCCAGCGGAACGGTGCCTGCGGAGAAAGGAGGAAGAGAGATGGAACGGTATGTGGAGTGCGAGAGCCGCGGCCTGACCCTACGGGGGATGCTGCATGTGCCGGACCAGCGGCCGGGGAAAGTACCCTTTGTGATCCTGTTCCACGGCTTCTGCGACGACCGGAACGAGATCAACTTCGTCCACACGGAGCTCTCCCGCAGGCTGTGTGAGCGGGGGATCGCCAGTGTCCGGTTCGACTTTGCCGGCAGCGGCGACAGCGACGGGCGGTTCGAGGACATGACCGTCTCCGGCGAGGTGGAAGACGGCCTTGCCATTCTGGACTACGTCAAGAGTCTGGACTTTGTGGACCAGAGCCGGATCGCGATCCACGGCCTGAGCATGGGGGGATGTGTAGCCTCCATGGTGGCGGGCCTGCGGGATGCGGACGTGTGCGCTCTGAGCCTGTGGTGCCCGGCGCCGGACGTGGTCTACAACATGAAGCACAAGATGCTCTGCGGCGTGGATGTGTCTGACATCGAGGAGAAGGGCTACGCAGACTACGAAGGCCTGCGGGTGGGCCTGGGCTTCTATCAGGATGCCTTGGATCTGGATCCTTACGCCGTGGCGGCCAAATTCACCAAGCGTGTGAATCTGGTACACGGGGATGAGGACGTGACGGCCTCCATCCACTGTTCGGAGCGGTACAAGGAGATCTATGGAGACCGGGCGGAATTCCTGGTGGTCCATGGCGCGGAGCACCGATTCAAATCCTGTGCGTTTCGGGCCGCCCGGATGGACTCGGCTCTGGCATTCCTGACCCGGGAGCTGCTGGGCTGAACGGAGGACTCCTGCGGCGCCGCGGGCGCGGTCCCGCGCCGCCGTACAATCTAGAAGGGAGAAACGAGAATGGATAAGACAAAGACAGTCAAGACGCGGAAGACCCCAACTCCGGCTTTCGCCGTGATCTCCTTCCTGGTGATCGTGGCCGTGCTGGTGGCGCTCATCAACCTGGGCGTGGACACCACTATGTCCGTGTTCATCGCGGCCCTGATCGCCGTGGTAATCGCGCTCCTGCTGGATATCCCTTGGGCGGATGTGGAAAGGACGCTGTTGCGAGTGGTGTCCGACTGCATCCCGACATTTTTGATCGTCATCATGGTGGGTATGCTGGTGGGCATCTGGATGGCCGGCGGCACGGTCCCGGCCCTGATGTACTACGGCATGAAGCTGATCTCCCCGAAAATCCTGGTGCCCCTGGCCTTCGTCCTCAGCGGGCTGACGGCGGAGTTCACCGGAACCTCCTTCGGCAGCGTGGCGACCATGGGCATTGCCCTGGTGGGCGTGGCCTCCACTACTTCCATCCCGGTACCGCTGGTCATTGCTGCGGTGGTCTGCGGTGCCTGGTTCGGCGACAAGATGTCCCCTCTGTCCGACACCACGAACCTGGCCTCCGGTGTCAGCAGGGTTCCCCTGTATGACCACATCGGGTCCATGATGTACACCACTATTCCCGCTGCACTGGTGGCGCTGGTGCTGTTTACCGCCGCCGGCCTGATGCATAGCGGCGGCGAGATGGATACGACTCGCGCCAACCTGATCTGCGACACCCTGGCGGAGCACTTCAACCTCAATCCCATCCTGATCCTGCCCGCCATCCTGGTGCTGCTGGTGTCGGTGTTCAAGCTGCCGGCCCTGCTGGGTATGGGCCTCACTGTGGTGGTCAGCATCGTGTTCGCCATGGTATTTCAGGGAGTGAACTTTGTGGAGCTGATGAACTATGCGGCCAACGGCTTCACACTGTCTACCGGCGTGGACATTGTGGACCCGATGCTCAACCGCGGCGGCATTACCAGCATGACCGGTCTGCTGATCACCTTCATGGTAGCCAGCGTCATGGGCGGCATCATCACCGCCACCGGCATCCTGGACGTGCTGGCCAAGGACGTGCTGCTGAAGTTCATCAAGAGCCGCGGCGTCCTGGTGACCGTCACTCTGATCTACTGCTACATCGTCAACTTCCTCACGGCCGGCGGCCAGACCGTGGCCATCATCGTCACCGAGCAGACCTTCGAGGACGCCTTCGACCGCATGGGCATCCACCGCAGGGTCCTCTCCCGGACGCTGGAGGATGCGGGGACCCTGAGTGCACCCATCGTCCCCTGGGGCGTTGCCACGCTGTATGTGATGGAGGTACTGGGCTGCGGCACGGAGTATATCCCGTATTGCTGGTTCATCTTCATTGTACCCATCTTCTCCATCCTCTGTGCCTTCTCCGGCTTTGGTATATGGGACAAGGACGGCAACAAGATGTGGGGCAGGAAAAAGGCTGCTGCAAAGTGATTGAGTCTGCCTGACAATACGGGCCGGCCCGATTTTCGGGCCGGCCCTTTTCGCGCGGCGCACCATGCCTGTTGCAAAGAACGGCCGCCTGCCGTATAATATTTCCATTGCAAGCACGGCCCGCCCTTCGGCGGCGGGGAAGGGAAGTGAACGGATTGGAAAAGGAGCATGGCCACACCCACGTGGGCCTTTACGTCCAGGCCATGGCCAAGTGGCTGGCGGTGGCGCTGGTCACCGGCGTCTGCTGCGGCGTGGTGGGCTCCCTGTTCCACATCGGTGTGGAGCGGGCCACAGAGCTGCGGGAGCAACATCCCTGGCTGTTGTGGTGTCTGCCGGCGGCGGGACTGGTGATCGTGGCCTTCTACAAGCTGACAAAGACGGAGGGCCAGGGCACCAACGACATCATCGACGCGGTACACCACGGAAAGCCCCTGTCCATCTGGCTGCTGCCCGCCATCTTCCTGGGGACAATTCTCACCCACCTGTGCGGCGGCAGCGCCGGACGGGAGGGCGCGGCTCTCCAGATGGGCGGCACCATCGGCCGCCATGCGGGGAACCTTTTCAATCTGGATGACCGGGACCTGCGCACCGCCACCATGGCGGGCATGGCGGCGTTTTTCTCCGCCTTGTTCGGCACACCCCTTACCGCCACGGTGTTCGCCATCGTGGTCATCAGCATCGGCGTGGTGTACCACGTGGCGTTCATTCCATGTCTGACCGCCTCCCTGGTGGCCTACTGGATTTCTGTGGAGTTGGGGGTGGCGCCCACCCGCTTTTCTGTGGCGGCGCCGGAGCTGGAGAAGCTGATGCTGCTGCGGGTGGCGGTGCTGGGCGTAGGCTGCGCCCTGGTGTCCGTTCTGCTGTGCCGGACCCTGCACTTCGCGGAGCATCAGATGAAGAGGCGCCTGCCCAATGCCTGGCTCCGCGTCCTTGTCGGTGGCGGTGCGGTCATTGCCCTGACATACCTCTGCGGGACCCGGGATTACAACGGCGCGGGCATGGATCTCATTACCGCCGCCGTGGAGCAGGGCACTGCCCGGCCGGAGGCGTTTCTGCTGAAGATTCTGTTCACCGCGGTGACGCTCTCAGCAGGGTTCAAGGGCGGTGAGGTGGTGCCCTCCTTCTTCGTGGGGGCCACCTTCGGCTGTGTGGCGGGGCCGCTGCTGGGGATTCCGGCTGGCTTCGCCGCGGCGCTGGGGCTGGCCGCTGTGTTCTGCGGGGCCACCAACTGCCCGCTGGCCTCCATCTTCCTGTCCGTGGAGCTGTTCGGGGATGGTGGGCTGCTGTATTTTGCCCTGGTCTGCGGCATCAGCTACATGCTCTCCGGCTACAATGGGCTGTACTCTAGCCAGACCATCGTCTACTCCAAGCTGAAGGCCCAGTATATCAATGTCCGCACCAACGCCTATCACGCCGGTGAGCCGGTGGCCCCCTTCCAGCAGGGAGGCGGGGAAGAGACGGAGAGGGATTGAGCACGTGCATTTTGGAAAAAGGGACGGCCGCTCACAGGGCGGCCGTCCCTTTCTAAAATGTGTTCACACCGGCGGAGCAGGATGAATGGCTCCGCTCAGGCATAGAATGAGAGCGGTGATGCGATGATGGAACTTTCCTGTGATCCGCTGGCCCTGACCACCGCTGTCAACACCCTGGCGGTCTCTCTGGCTGCCCGGCTGAACGACGAGGACCTGGAGCTGACAGCGGCGCTGCTGGTTCAGCTGGGAGAGACGCTGGAGACGATCTCCGTCCAGCGCCGCCGGACCCGCGGCGGGAGGTAGCGGCTTACTGTACCGGGCCTGTCAGCTCAGTGGGACAGGACTCGCCTGCGGCCATCTGACAGATGCCGCCGATGCCGCAGTCCACCATGCTGGACACGGCGGCATCGGTGTAAAAGGCCATGTGCTGGGTCATGATGACATTGCGGAACTGGTGGAGATAGAACCAGTTCCGATTGGGCAGAATGTCGACCCGGTGGTCGGCGTGGATGATGCCCTCGTCCCCCTCCACGGTGTCCATACCCAGGGCGCCGATTTTTCCCGTCTCGATCCCCTCAATCAGGGCCTCGATATCCGCCAGCTCGCCGCGGGAACAGTTGACGATTACCACGCCGTCCCGCATTTTGGCGACGGACTCCCGGTTGATGATGTGGCGGTTGGAGTCCAGCAGAGGCATGTGGAGGGTGATGACATCCGACTGGGCCAGCAGGGTGTCGAAGTCCACATAGGTGACCTGGGGTTCCACTGCCGGATTGCGCCGCAGGTCATAGGCCAGAATCCGGCAGCCGAAGCCGGAGAGATTTCGGGCAACCTGGGCGCCGATCCGGCCGGTGCCGATGATGCCGATGGTCAGATCCTTCATCTCGCGGCCCTGGAGGCCGGTGAGAGAAGTCGTTGACCTGCCCCCGCCACAGAGCCTGCTTGTAATGCCGCAGGCACATGAGGATCATCATGACGGTGAAGTCGGCCACGCCGTTGGGGGCATAGCTGGCGCTGCACACCCGCAGGCCGATGGATCGGGCGTGGTCCAGGTCAATGTGGTCATATCCGATGGTGCGGGTGGAGAGATACCGGATGCCGAGGGCGTGATAGGCATCCAGCAGGGCCGCGTCGATGCACCCCTGGCCCAGGATGGACACGCCGATGCAGCCGGCGGCCAGAGAGGCGTTCTCCAGTGTGGGCACCGCGTCTGTGACAGACAGCTCCACTCCGTGGAGCGCCGCCTGCTTCTCCAGGTCCGCCCGTTCGTCCGGGCGGGCCTCATAGACCATAATTTTCATAGATTCCTCCAACAGGTGGCCCCGTCAACCCTTCAGCAGGCGGCGGGCCACCTCCACATTCTTCTGCTCCATGGCCTGCAGGTTCCGCACGGCGGCCGCCTGGGCCTCCGGATGGGCCGCCTGGGCCACGCACTGGTCGATCATGGCGCAGAGATTCTGCCCGGTCAGCTCTGCCAGATCCACGAACTGCTCCTGTCCGATATACCGCAGGAAGGCGGAGACCTTGGGGTCGTAGACAACGCCCGCCAGGGGGATCCCCTGCCCGGCGGCGAAGATCAGCGCGTGGAGCCGCATGGACACCACTGCCTGCATCCGGCTGAGGGCGCCGATGATGGTCCCGGCGCCGCCGGCATCGTCCAGGAAATAGTGGGGGATCGTCAGCCCGCGGGCGGCCAGCTGGCCCGCACCGGGGTCCAGATGCTTTTCCACCGCCACGAACACCGGCGTCAGACCATAGGTGCGGTAGGCGTATTCCGCCGCCGCGCCGAAGAGGGGGGCCTTCTCTTCAAACCCCTTCCACCGCCGCAGGGCAAAGCAGAGGTAATTGCCGTGGGGCGGGATACCGGCGCGCAGCAGCACGCTGTCGGTCTCGTCATCCGGGGCCTTCTGCAGGATCAGCGCCGGGTCCGCAGTCAACAGGACCTCCGGCTCCGTCACCCCCATGGCCCGCAGTTCTTCCAAAGAGTCCGGCTCCCGCAGGGTGATGACATCCACATATTTGTTGATGATCTTCGCGGCCAGACTCCGGTGGCTCTCCCGGGTGACGGGGCCGATGCCGCAGCCGTACATCTGTACCCGGTTGCCGGCCCGCTTTGCCGCCCGGATATTGGCCAGATAGAACCACAGGGAGCGGCGGGAGGTCACGTCCTGGATCAGGCTGCCGCCGCCGTTGATGTACAGGCGGCTGTTCCACATGGCGGTGTGCCAGGCCAGGAAGTTGGAACGGTGCACCGCCCGCACCCGGTAGGTGAGCCGGGTGCTCCTGGGGTCCTTGCTGAGCACGGTAATGGGCATGTCCGGGTCGATGGAGCGCATCTCCTGGAGGATGGCCTCCAGAATGGCGTCATCACCTGCGTTGCCCCGGCCGTAGGCGCCGCAGATCACCACGCCGTCCCGGGCGGAGGAGCGCCGCCGGTGGCGGCGGAGGATGGAGGCGTATATCTGCAGCTGGGTGGACACGGTCTTCTGAATAGAGAACTGGGTGGACGCCTTTTCATAGAGCTTTTCCCCCAAGCGGCGGCGCAATTCATCGTCATTGCCCAGGGCGGCCAGATCGTTGCCCAGGGCCTGCCAGTCGCCGGGCTGGAAGAGATAGCCGTTCACGTCCTGGTCGATGAGATAGGGGATGCCTCCCACGGCGGTGGAGACGGTAGCCAGATGGAACCGGGCCCCCTCCGTCAGGGCATAGGGGAAGGTCTCGGACAGGCTGGTGAGGGCGTTGATGTCCAGGGCGCTGTAAAACCGGTCCATGCCGCCGGAGATCCATCCGGCGAAGCACACCTGCCGCTCTACGCCCAGCTCTGCCGCCAAGGCGGTGAGCTTGTCCTTCTCCGGCCCGTCGCCGGCGATCAGCAGCCGCAGCCGGGGGCACTTGGCGTAGCCCGCGGCAAAGCCCCGCACCAGGGTGGCCATGTCCTTCACCGGATTCATCCGGGCGGCGATGCCTACCACCACAGAGTTCTCGTCCACATCTGCGCCCAGGCTCCTCAGGTACTCCAGCCGGTCCCCCTGGGTGGGCGGGGGCGTGAAGTCGATGCCGTTATAGATGGTGTAGAACCGGTCCGCCGGGAAGCCACGGGAGATCAGCAGGTCCACCATGGCGTCGGACACGCCGATCCGGTAATCCAGCCGCCGCAGGGCCAGGGCGTTGATGGTGCCGAAGGTCAGATGGCTGAGGGGGCGGCCCATGTAGTCCAGGCGGTAGTCGCTGTGGACGGTGGTCACCACCGGCAGTCCCGTGACCTTGCGGAGCATGGCGCCGATCATGTTGGCCCGGGAGCCATGGCAGTGGATGATCTCGTAGCCGCCCTCCCGGATATAGGCCGCCAGCTTCCGCCGGGTGCGGAAGACGTTGTTGCCCCCGCAGATCATGGTGGGAATGCCCATCTGGCGGGCCTCCTCGGCAAAGGGGCCGTCCCGGAAGCACACCAGCTGGGCGGTGATGGTTTGATTCAGATGTTGCAGCAGGCTCAGCACATGGGTTTTTGCGCCGCCGGAGTCTCCGCCGCTGATGAGATGAATGACCTTCATGGAATGCCTTTCTTTCCGCTTTCCGCAAATAGGGGTTGTGAAATCGCGAGAAATATTATACAATACGAACCAGATATTGTCCAGACGACAAACGCCAAATACAGGCGCGTCCGCGCCTTTTACGGAGGAGACCATGGAACAGAAAGCAAAACGCGTTGGAAAGTTCAACATCATCGACATCATCGCCGTGATTTTGATCGTGGCGGTGGTGGCTTTTGGAGCCTGGAAGCTGCTGGGCAGCAGCGGCGGCACCGCCGCCGAGGACGGCGGCATGGTGAAGGTGACCTATGTGGTTAAGTGCGAGGGTGTGCCCACGGAGCTGTACGAGACCTGCCAGGCCCATCTGCCCTCTCCGCTGATGGCCTCCGGCGCTCTGGTGGGCGGCCAGATTGAGCGCGTGGAGATGGAGCCCTACTACGTGCTGGGCCCCGATGGGCAGTGGATCGAGGATCCGGAGCATGTGACGCTGCTCTTCACCGCCACCACGGAGACGCCTGCCGGCGAGGTCATGACCACCAAGGTGGGAGACCAGGAGGTCCGGATCGGCAAGACGGATTATATTTTGAAGAGTGAGTACATTGAGTTCTCCGACGGCACCATCGTGGATGTCCAGTGGGAGGGACTGGCAGAAGAGTAACAGAAACGCATGAAAAGCAGAACAGGCGTCCGCCTCATTCCAAATGAGGCAGACGCCTGTTTTTCAGTTGAACGCACAGCTCTTTTACGTCTATGGGCTGTCTACCTGCAGAAGGGGCTTATCTCCACGCCTTCCAGGTGTCCCGGTTCAGCATGTTGGCGGGCATTTCTCCGCTCCGTGCCTGCCGGATGCTACTGGGAAAAAGGAATCCTGTTTTTCGTGCAGTTTCACGCCGCCAGGATCCCCTGCTGTGTACGGCGCGAGGATTACGTTGAGGAGCGCCCTCAGCCAGCTTGCTTGGGAAAATGGCTCTGCCTCAAAGACATCCGGGCAAGCGCCGGCGATCTGATGGTCGCTTAAAGCCTCGATCAGGACCTCTTCGTGAACGATCCCTCTTGGCCATGTTGACCAGAAAAGCAGACGGCTCTATCTTCGCCATACCCGGCCCCGGTTTGAATCATCCGCAGCTTCAGAGCCTTGTCCCCAAAAGAGGGAATCGGGATGTGTTCCGGGATGAGCGCATCCGCACTCTGCAAAAGGGTCCGGACAGATCCGATTCGGTGATAAAAACCTCCCGGTCAGCGGGAAGGAATGCCCTGATCTGCGTGTCTGTGGCCGCAGGGAAGCGCCCGATGATGACGAGATTCATGGACGAATGCTCACAGGGAGTTCTTGCCCCGGGCCATATACTTGCCCGCCGGCGCCTCCACCAGGACCTTTCCGTTTTCCACGGAGAGCTGCCCCCGCAGCCACACCTGCCGGATGCCGCCGGCGGTGACGAAGCCTTCATAGGGGTTGTAGTCCACATTGGCCACGCAGTCTTCCGCTCGGATCACATGGCTGGCGCCGGGGTCGTAGACCACGATGTCCGCGTCGCTGCCGGGCCGCAGCACGCCCTTCCGGGGATAGAGACCATACAGCCGGGCGGGATTCTCGCTGAGCACCCGGCACATCTGGGCGGCGCTGATCTTCCGCTTGGCCACGCCGTAGGAGTACAGCAGCTCGCCCCGGGTCTCCACGCCGGGCAGGCCGCCTGGGATTTTGGTGAAGTCCTCCCGGCCCATGTCCTTCTGGGCCAGGGTGAAGGAGCAGTGGTCTGTGGACACGGTCTGGATAGCGCCCCGCCGCAGGCCCTTCCACAGGTGCTCCTGCTCGGCCTTGTCCCGCAGGGGCGGCGCGCACACATACCGGGCAGCGGCGGAGTAGTCCTCGTTGAAATACACGCTCTCGTCCAGCAGCAGGTACTGGGGGCAGGTCTCGGCATAGACCTTCTGGCCACGCTTCCGGGCGGCCTCCACCTCCCGCAGGGCGGCGGCGTTGGTGAGGTGGACGATGACCACGGGGATATCCACCGCCTCAGCGATCCGCAGCAGGCGGCTCACGGCCTCCGCCTCCAGAAAGTCCGGACGGGTCCGGGGGTGGGAGGAGACACCCATTTCCCCGGCGGCCTTCTTTTCCTCGATGAGGGCGTCGATGACGCCGCTGTTTTCGCAGTGTACGCCGCAGATGCCGCCCTTCTCCTTCAGCTTTTTCAGGGCGTGGTACATGGCGTTGTCCCCGATCATCATGGCGGGATAGGTCATGTACATCTTGAAGGAGGAGATACCGGCGGCGTACATATCGTCGATCTCCGCCTCGATCTGCGGGTTCCAGTCGTCGATGGTCATGTGGAAGCCGTAGTCGCAGCAGGTGCGGCCGTCGGCCTTCCGGTGCCACAGCTCCAGCCCGTGGTGCAGGCTCTCCCCCTTGTTGGGGCAGGCGAAGTCCACCACGGTGGTGGTGCCGCCCCGCAGGGCCGCCCGGGAGCCGGTGGTGAAATTGTCGGCAGTGGTGGTATTGCACACGTCC
>ERZ772875.3024-NODE-3024-length-11091-cov-7.969735_pt1 | contig 11091 bp, 8 predicted proteins | sample MGYA00580585_ERZ772875 | MGnify/ENA primary metagenome ERZ772875 (study PRJEB29015, sample SAMEA2737736) | human gut metagenome | biome: human gut; feature: human-associated habitat; material: faeces | place: China | collected 2012 ... | reverse complement strand
GCGCGAGCAGATGGCGCAGGTGAATTTGGAAATAGTATTAGAACTCCCGTGCGCCCTTCAGGAACGCGCAGTAGCACTTGTATTCTTCCCACAGGTCAACCTTGCTGATGACCTCCCACGGCGCGTGCATACTCAGCACCGGGATGCCGCAGTCGATGACGTTCATGCCGTACTTGGCGCAGATGTAGGCAATCGTTCCGCCGCCGCCGACATCCACCTTGCCCAGCTCCGCCGTCTGCCAGCACACGTTCGCTTCGTCGCAGATGCGGCGCACCTGCGCGACAAACTCCGCGTTGGCGTCATTCGAGCCAGACTTGCCCCGGCTGCCGGTGAACTTGTTGAACGTCACGCCATTGCCGACGATGGACGCGTTGCGCTTCTCGAACACACCCGCAAAGTTCGGGTCAAAGCCCGCGCTCACGTCGCTGGAGAGCATACGGCTGTTCTGCAGGCAGCGGCGCAGGGTCAGCGGCTTGTCCTCGCCCGTCACGCAGGCAATCAGTTCTGCCATCGTGTTCTCAAAGTACATAGCGCCCATGCCCGTTGCGCCGACGCTTCCGATTTCTTCCTTGTCGGTCAGCACCGCCGCGAGGGTGTATTCCGGCGTGCCTTCATAATTCAGCACAGCCGCCATCGACGGATACGCGCACACGCGGTCGTCGTGGCCGTAGCCCATAATCATGCTGCGGTCGAAGCCGAGGTCGCGCGCATGGCCCGCAGGAACAGCTTCCAGTTCGGCGGAGATGAAATCTTCTTCGTCGATGCCGTACTGCTCCTTCAAAATGTCCAAAATCGCAGTCTTGACCGGGTCTTTGTCGGTATCCTTCTTCGGTTCGCTGCCGATGATGATGTTCAGGCTGTCGCCTTCAATCACCTTTGCGGCGGTCTTGCCCATCTGATCAGCGGCAAGGTGAATCAGCAGGTCAGAGATGTAGAAGACGGGGTCGCCGGGCTTATCACCGATATTCAGCGTGACGGTCGTGCCGTCCTTCTTGACAACAACGCCGTGGAGCGCCAGCGGCAGCGCCACCCACTGGTACTTCTTGATGCCGCCGTAGTAGTGCGTGTCGAGGTACGCAAGGTGCTCATCCTCATACAGCGGATTCTGTTTGATGTCAATGCGGGGCGAGTCGATGTGCGCGCCCAGAATGTTCATGCCGCACTCCATCGGCTTTTCACCGATGATGAAGAGCATGATATCCTTATTCATCCACGCACGATAAACGCGGTCGCCCGCCTTGAGCGTTTCGCCGTTCTTGACGACGTCCGTCAGGTTCTTGAAGCCCTTTGCTTCCGCCTGACGCACGCCCTCCGCGACGCACTCACGCTCGGTCTTGCCGTTGTTCAGGAATGCCATATAATCCTTTGCGAAGGCGGAAAGCTGTTCCTTTTCGTCCTCCGCGAGGTTTTCCCACGCATTTTTGCGGTACATAGCGTATTCTCCTTTGAAAGGTGCATTTTCCAGTCTCCCGGAATGCATTTATTATACGCCAAATCGTGCAAAAGTGCAACCATCCGCCGCATTTCTTTCGTACCATTCAAAAAACCGGGCAGTCTTTTGAACTGTCCGGCTAATGAGAGGCGCTGGGGCGTTGCCCCAGACCCTACAAGGGACGCTGTCCCTTGACCCTGCAAGGGACAGACGGAAAGGGACGAAGTCCCCCCTTGACCCTTTTTGGGCTGCCCGGCTTGAGCGCGCTTCCCTACTGCCTTTCTGCCTTAGTCCCTGATTTCGCCGCACAAATTTTTCGTCAATAATTCATCCGTATTATCCTGCGCCAATGCCCACATGAGTTTTGTCACCGCGGCTTCCGTCGTCAAGTCCATCCCCGACAGCACATCCGTCCGCAGCAGCTGCGTCCCGACCTCATAAATCGACAAATCCGCCTTTTCATACATGCACTGCGTCAGCACCAGTATCCGAACGCCACGCTGCCGCAGCATCCGCAGTTTTTCCACCAGATTCCGCCGGATATAGTGCAGTCCGCCGAGTCCAAACGCCTCAATCACCAGTCCGCGATAGCCCGCCTGTGCGATGAAGTCCAGCACATCGGGCTGCGTACCGGGGAAGAGCTTGAGCAGGAACACGCGGCTGTCAACCTCCGGGCGGAGCTGGTACGGCATGTCAATCCTCTGCGGACGCAGGAAGTGCACGCCGTTGCTGTCCACCATGCCGGAAAGGGAGCGGTTGACGCTGTCAAAGGCATCGAAGGAGAGCGTGTGCGTTTTGACGGCGCGCGTGCCAAGAATCAGCTTGCGGTTGAAGCAGACGTATGTTCCGGCGACGCCCTGACAGGCGGCTTCGATAGCGCAGGAGAGGTTGATTTCGGCATCGGAGAGGGGCGCGCCGAGGGGCAATTGGCTGCCGGTCAGGATGACGGGCTTCATCTGCCCAAGGAGCATATAGGACAGCGCGGCGGCGGTATAGCCCATCGTATCCGTGCCGTGGGTAATGACAACGCCGTCGCAGTCCTGCATGGCGCGGTCAACGGCGTGGGCAAGCTGCGTCCACTCTTCCGGCTGAATGTTGCTGGAATCCATCGAAAACACGTCCACAGGCAGGAGCGTCACACCGTCGCGGCAGGAGATGCTTTTCGCCAGTTCTTCGGCATGGAGCGCCGGAGAGAGTCCATCTGGCGTTTGGCGGCAGGCGATTGTTCCGCCCGTAGCCAGCAGTGCAATGCGCATTCATCGTCACCTCGTGATAGAATTCACCCTGAATTATAGCACAGGGATGGCGAAAAAGCAAAAGCTGTGCTATAATTCAATCGAAAATCTTTTTCGGAAGAAGGGGTTCACGATGGTGTTTCTCATCATTCTGATTGTGCTGATTCTGCTGTACGTCTTTCTGCTGATTCCGCGCCTCCCCCGCCGCGATATGTCCGCGCTGACGAAGGTGGATTATGCCCATCGCGGGCTATGGAATGCGCAGCGGCCGGAGAACAGCCTGTCCGCATTTCGATCGGCGGTCGATGCGGGGTACGGCATTGAGCTGGACGTTCACCGCACGAAAGACGGCGTGCTGGTAGTGCATCACGACGACAATTTGAAGCGCGTGTGCGGCGTTGACCGGCGGATTGCGCAGAGCACGCTGGCGGAGGTGCGCGCGTGCCACTTAAGCGGCACGGACGAGGTCGTCCCGACATTTGACGAGGTGCTGGAGGCAGTCGGCGGGCGTGTGCCGCTGATTGTGGAACTGAAGGTGGAGCAGAACGTGGACAGCCTGTGCAGTGCCGTCCGGGAGCGGATGCAGCGTTACAATGGGCTTTGGTGCATGGAGAGCTTCGATCCGCGCGCGGTGCAGTGGTTCCGGAAAAACGCGCCGGAAATCATTCGCGGACAGCTTGCGTTCGGGCTGGGCGGCGAAGCGGCGCACAAGGGCGTGAAGCCGCTGACGGCGTTCTTTATTTCCACGCTGATGCAGCACGTTTTGAGCCGCCCGGATTTTCTGGCGTACGAAGCCATCAGCGAACACGGGCTGAATCTGCCGATGCGCCTTGTGCGCCTGATGCGCCCGTGGATGGTTGCGTGGACGATCCGCTCGCAGGAAGCGCTCGACCACACGCGCGGCAAATACGACATCGCAATTTTCGAGGGCTTCGTGCCGCCGGCAAAACGCAGTTAAACCCGGTTAAATCCGACATTCCAGCACTTTTTCGATTGACAGACGCGGAAAAAGCAAGTATAATGGAAGCTGTCCCATAGTCCCCTCGCACCCGGAATCGCGCTTGCGTCTCCTTCGGGTGCTTCTTTGCGGTTTATGCCGCGATATGAAAGGAGCAAGCCCATATGGCAGAAGAACAGAAACATAATATCATGACAGCGGAATCGCTGAAGAAATTGCAGGAGCGCTACGATTACCTGCTGAATGTCAAGCGCAAGGAAATCATCAACGCCATCGAAATCGCCCGCGGCTTCGGCGACTTGTCTGAAAACGCTGAATACACGGAAGCGCGCAACGATCAGGCGAAGAACGAAGCGGAAATCACCCGCTTGAAGGCGTTGATTGAAAACGCGGAAGTCGTCGACGAGAGCGAGCTGTCCACCGACCGCGTGTCCGTGGGCATCACCGTCCGCTACGAGAACACCGACACGGGCGCGCAGTCCGAGTACGGCATCGTGGGCGCGGGCGCGGACGAAGCCGACCCCGACGAAGGCCGCATTTCCAGCGAATCCCCGATTGGCGCTGCCCTGCTGGGCAAGACTGTCGGCGATATTGTGGACGTGGAAATTCCGCGCGGCACGCTGCACCTGCGCATTGTGGACATCCATCGCTGATTTGTCCGATTTTCGTATTGGACTTGTGCGCAGGAGGTTTCGCCTCTGCGGAGGCGAGCCGGGGGCATGAAAACAGACGAAGTCTGCGGTCGCCCCCGGCACCCCTTCGGGTGCGCATTTTCCTACTTTGATTTAATAACAGGAGTGGAATCTACTCATGGCTGATTATCCCGTAACGCCCCATACTCCGGCGCTGTCGGAGCAGGAAATTATCCGCCGCCAGAAGCTGCAAAGCCTCATCGACGCGGGGCAGAACCCCTATGCGGTCACCCACTTTGACGTCACCCACCATTCCAAGGAGATTACCGACAACTTCGAGTCGCTCGAAGGCAAGACGGTCTCTCTGGCGGGCCGCATGGTCTCCCGCCGCGTGATGGGCAAGGCGTCCTTTGCGCACCTGCTGGACGCGCAGGGCGAAATGCAAATTTACGTCACCCGCGACGATTTGGGCGAGGATGCCTATGCCGCGTTCAAGAAGGACGATTTGGGCGACATCATCGGCGTGTCCGGCACGGTGTTCTGCACCAAGACCGGCGAAGCGTCCATCCACGTCAATTCCCTGACGCTGCTGTGCAAGTCCTTGAAGGTGCTGCCGGAGAAGTTCCACGGGCTGGTGGATACCGACCTGCGCTATCGCCAGCGCTATGTGGACTGCATCGTCAACCCTGAAGTGCGCGACACGTTCCGCAAGCGCAGCCGCATCATCGCCGCTGTGCGCGAGTTCCTCGACGGCCGCGGCTATCTGGAAGTGGACACGCCCGTGCTGCACACGGTGGAAATCGGCGCATCCGCGCGTCCGTTCCGCACGTTCCACAACGCGCTGGGAATCCCCATGTTCCTGCGCATTGAGACCGAGCTGTACCTGAAGCGCCTGATTGTCGGCGGCTTTGAGCGCGTGTACGAAGTTGGCAGAATCTTCCGCAACGAGGGCATGGACGCGACCCACAACCCGGAATTCACGTCCGTGGAAACGTATCAGGCGTACGCGGATTACAACGAAATCATGGAGATGGTCGAGCAGCTCTACGAGTTCGTGGCGCTCAAGACCCTCGGTACGACCGACGTGACCTATCAGGGGCAGGTCATCCACCTGAAAGCGCCGTGGAAGCGCATCACGATGGCGGATTCCGTCAAGGAGGCGTGCGGCGAGGACTGGACGACGTGGCAAAGCGACGAGGAAGCCCGCGCCATCTGCGACAAGCGCAACGTGCATGTCGAGAAGGACGCGACGAAGGGCGACTGCCTGGCTGCGCTGTTCGACGAATATGTGGAAGCGAACCTGATTCAGCCGACGTTCATCACTGATTATCCGGTGGAAATCTCCCCGCTTGCCAAGCGCAAGCCGTCCAACCCTGCGCTGACCGAGCGCTTTGAGTTCTTTATCACCGGCCACGAGATGGGCAACGCCTTCACCGAGCTGAATGACCCGATTGACCAGCGCCGCCGTTTCGAGGCGCAGGTGGAAGCGCGCAAGGCGCAGGGCATCAACGCCGAGGTGGACGAGGACTTCGTGAACGCGCTGGAGTACGGTATGCCGCCGACGGGCGGTCTGGGCTTCGGGCTTGACCGCATGGTGATGCTGATGACCGACAGCGCGACGATTCGCGACGTGCTGCTCTTCCCCACCATGAAGCCGCTTGACTCTGACAAGAAGGCGGCGGATGCTGCGCAGAACGCGCCCGAAGCTGCCGCGCCTGCGGAAGAAGCCAAAGCGGAAGTCACGCCTGAACCGATCGACTTCTCGAACGTGCAAATTGAGCCGCTGTTCACCGACTATGTGGATTTCGACACGTTCTCCAAATCCGATTTCCGCGCCGTGAAGGTCAAGGAATGCGAAGCGGTGAAGAAGTCCAAGAAGCTCCTAAAGTTCGTTCTGGACGATGGAACCGGCGAAGATCGGATCATTTTGAGTGGTATTCACGAGTATTATGAGCCGGAAGAGCTGGTGGGCAAGACCTGCATCGCCATCACCAACCTGCCGCCCCGCCCGATGATGGGTATTGACTCCTGCGGTATGCTCATCTCCGCCGTGCATCACGAAAACGGCGAAGAAAAGCTGCATTTGCTGATGGTGGATCCCCACATCCCTGCGGGTGCTAAGCTGTATTGATTGCCCCAAAATTGTCGGTGCTTACGCCACAACTTACGCCAATTTACTCCGAGCTTACGCCAAAAATGCGTTTGAAATTCTGCGATTGCAGACAAGTTCCGATCGCATACGATAAGTTCATATGATTTAAGCCCGCTGATTTCGGTCAGCGGGCTTTTTCTATTTCTGCCCCTATTACATCCTCGTGATGTGATAGGGACTTTTTTGTTCTTGTGAGGAGGCGAGAAAAATTTCAAAAGAATATTTTGAAAAATCTTTTTATTTTGGCCCGAAATTTTCCCAATTAAGTATTGAGGGCAAAAACCTCACGAACCTTGAAAATCGAATACACATTCAACAGGTACATTCCTGATCGGGGGCGAAAGCCCCAGCCGGATGAAGGTGCGCCACGAACTTCCTGCCCGCAAGGGTTATCACGGAAAGCAAGGTTGGTAGCGATTCCGAACCATTCTGAAATATCCGCTTGCTACGGATAAGGCGATGAAACGATTCAGGGACAATGATACTTCCCTATGGGGCTGGCGGAGTACCCGGCAGAGGTGAGATTCCTATGAGTTCGGTCAGCAACCGAACGCCTGTTGATTTCCTTTTACGCATTTGGGGGATGAGATCGAGTTAAATGCGACCACCAAAGCACAGGAAACGCTTCCTGTGTTTTGGTGGATCAAGCGATCCAAATCTAATAAGAAGGAGGAAAAGCGAAATGCCAAACTGTAAAACCATTGCTATCTGCAATCAGAAAGGCGGCACAGGCAAAACGACCACAACGGTCAATTTGGGTGTTGGACTTGCACGACTCGGCAAGAAGGTACTCCTTGTAGATGCCGACCCACAGGGCGACCTCACAACTTGCCTTGGGTGGCGAGATAATGACAGTCTTACGACGACCATTACCGACAAGCTCTCCGGGGTTATCCGTGAGGATCATTCAGACCCGCAAAGCGGTATTCTGCATCACGAGGAAAATGTCGATCTGCTCCCTGCCAACATCGAGCTGTCTGCTATGGAAATGATGCTTGTCACTGCAATGAGCCGTGAAACCATTCTGAGAAGCTATCTGAGCAAGGTCAAAGACAATTATGACTATGTACTGATTGACTGTATGCCTTCGCTCGGTATGGTCACTCTGAATGCGCTGGCGGCGGCAGATAGCGTAATCATTCCCGTACAGGCGCAATATCTTCCGGCAAAGGGAATGACCCAACTGATGCAGACCATTGGAAAGGTCAGGCAGTACATCAATCCGAGCCTGCGAATCGACGGTATCCTATTGAATATCGTAGATAACCGCACCAACCTCGCAAAAAGCACTGCCGACGCACTGCGAAAGAACTTTGGAAGCGTTATTAAGATATACCGTTCCTCCATTCCTATGGCAGTGAAAGCCGCAGAGGTTGCTTCCAAAGGCGTAAGCATCTACAAGTATGAGCCGAGCAGTCCTGTTGCAAAGGCTTATGCTGAGTTCGCAAAGGAGGTGTCTGCCGATGGCAGGAAGAAAGAGCGACTTCACTCTGCCGACGCTCGATGACCTGTTTTCTACACAGGAGCTTCGGGACGATGCCAAGCTCAGTAAAATCCGAGATATTCCCCTTGAGCTGATCGACGATTTTCCCGACCACCCATTTAAGGTACGGGACGACGAGGATATGATACAGCTTGTGGAGAGTGTCAAGGAGCGAGGAGTCATTACTCCGGCTACCGTGCGTCAAAAAGAGGACGGCAGATATGAGCTGGTTTCCGGTCACAGGCGAAAACGAGCCTGTGAGATTGCCGGTTTTGATACGCTCCGTTGCGAGGTCGTAGACCTTGATCGGGACGCAGCCACCATTCTTATGGTCGAAAGTAATTTTCAACGGTCGCAGATACTGCCCAGCGAAAAAGCCTTTGCCTACAAGATGCGGCTGGAAGCGATGAAACGGCAAGCAGGCAGACCGAGCAAAGATAATTTAGTCCCAGTGGGACTAAATTTTCCACGGGTTGAGCTTTCAGAGCAAAGTGGCGAAAGTCAAACGCAAATTCAGCGATATGTACGCCTGACATACCTTGTCCCGGAACTGCGTGACTATGTGGACGAGGGGCAGATCAAGATGCGCCCTGCGGTGGAGCTTTCCTATTTGGACGAGGACAGTCAACGGGCGGTGGTCGATGAAATCGACCTGAATCAATGCACCCCTTCCCACGCACAGACCATTCGGATGCGCCAGTTCTTCACGGACGGCAAGCTCACGCCGGAGGTGATCTCCGCCATTATGGGCGAGGAAAAACCAAATCAGCGTGAGAAAATCGTCCTGCGTGGGGACAAGGTGCGAAGCCTGATCCCGAAGAATATCCCGCTGGCGCAGACGGAGGATTATGTGGTCAAAGCACTGGAGCATTACAACCGCTTTCTTCGTCAGCGGGCAGAGCGTGACAGCCGCTAAATGCAGGCGGAGTATGTTTCCTGCCGTCCCCTTCCTCACACTCCATCCCCTGAATAACTACCAGACTATCCGAGAATAAATATCTATCTCTTAAATTCACTCTATCTCTCTAAGCTAAGTCTATCTAAGAGTGAGGCAGAGATCGCACAATTCAGGATTCAGCCCTTTGGCGGTATGATGAAAAGTTGCGTCTTAGAACGCACCTTTGTCTGAATGGAGTGTATCGGGTAGAATGTTGACGAAGGGAGTGAAGCGTATGAAATCCAAAATCGCAGTTATTCTACTCGCCGTGTTTCTGTGTCTGACTACGGGATGCAACAACGCCTCGCATATTGCAGAAACGCCCAATCCTATTTCTTCTTCGGACAGTAACATCGTCCCCAGCGAATCAGAAACGGCTCAGGCAGAAAAGAAAACGGAGGTTGACCGTCCCCAAAGCACAGAATCGCAAACAGACAACCGTGTCGCAGAGTTCCCGGCAAGCATATCGGAAAGTGACACCCAAACAACAGAGGTTCCCGATCAGGCTGACCACAGCACGGCGGTGCTGCCACAGCCGAGCGAACCTGAAAAGAAAACAGACGAGTCCGAACGCCGACCGGAAACCGCTGCCCCGACAGAAAAAGAACAGCCCACACCTCCGGCAACGGAAGAACCAAAACCAGTAGATCAACCACAACCCACAGAGCCTCCCAAGCAGGAACCCACAGAGCCGGCATTTGACATCAGCTACTGGATCAGTTTTGCTAAGAGCTATGCCGAGAGTGTCGGTCTTACGCTGAACAGTGAAGCGGTGTACTGCTGGGACAACCCCATTGATGCGGATGTCGGCTGTATCTATCTGGAACGGGACATACAATCCCGACTCAATCGCTATGCGGCAGATGCGGACATCACCGATGTGTGGGTCTGGTATGAGTCCGTCTCCGCTGGCAGTTATCTGATCTACATCGGATACGCATAAATCAACATTTTGAAATCAGCATCGCAGCAATGCGGTGCTTTTTTCGTATCTACAAGGAGGTACGCAAATGAAAAAACTCTATCGCAGAAGCATTTCAGGGCTTATGGCGCTGCTGATCTGCTTCACAACCATTCTCGGCGGGGGTATCACCGCCTTTGCCGCTTCTTCTTCCGGCAAAGTGGCAAAATCCTATTCCATTGGCTTCCCCCGCAGTGGGGATGCTAATCTTGATTACAGCGGCACTTGGGGTCATGATGAGCTGCATTATATGAACGGCTGGACCTCCGGTGAGGCAACATGGATGACCACACTGCACACCATCGGTTCCTTCGATGGCCCTGCCTGCTACTGCATCGAGCCGGGGGTTCCCCGTCTACTGGAGAAAACCTATACAAGATTCGGCGAGGATTATTGGAAGAACTATCCATCTGATTACAACAGCACGATTGATGCCGATACCATCAAGACACTGCTGGGCAGAATCATGCAGTATGGCTATCAGGGTGACTTGTCCCTCGACTGGCGCTCACAGAATGAAGCCGATGCTGACAAAATGGCGCACATGATGGCTACGCAGGTGCTGGTATGGGAAACGGTCGTCGGAGAGCGGGATGCAAACTTCAACCATGTTGACCCCGGCAATGCTGATGCCGTGAAATCCATGTACCGCACCTCTCACCCGCTGTATAGTCGCTTCTCTGCTTACTACGACAGCATCGAAGCCAGCGTTCAGAGCCATACGGTCATTCCCAGCTTTATGAGCAAGACCCCCAACAAGGCGCAGACTGTCGAGCTGAAATGGGACGGTAATCAGTACACAGCTACCTTGACCGACAGCAATCATGTGGTGTCGAACTATACCTTCAGCAGCAACCTGTCCGATATTGTCTTTACGACCAATGGTGACACACTGACCATTACCGCTAAGACTGCACCTGCGGAACCTGTGACCATCTCCGCCAGCAAGAACAATATCCGTAAGGGCGTTGTCGTATGGAGCGACGGTCACTATGGGCCTGACGGAACCATGCAGGATGCGGTCACTTACGCAGCCACCGTTATGGACCCCGTGCAGGCATTTCTCAATCTTAAGGTATCCTACGGTTCTGCTAAGATCATCAAGACCTCTGAGGACGGAAAGGTAGACAACCTTACTTTCACCGTTACCGGCAATGGCGTCAATCAGACCGTCAAGACCAACGCCAAGGGCGAGATTCAGATCGATAACCTGATGCCCGGTGTCTACACCGTGACCGAAATGGACTACGACAAGTATGAGCCGCAGGAGTCCCGCCGTTTGACGGTGGTTTCCGGTCAGG
>ERZ772875.3019-NODE-3019-length-11120-cov-14.097967_pt1 | contig 11120 bp, 8 predicted proteins | sample MGYA00580585_ERZ772875 | MGnify/ENA primary metagenome ERZ772875 (study PRJEB29015, sample SAMEA2737736) | human gut metagenome | biome: human gut; feature: human-associated habitat; material: faeces | place: China | collected 2012 ... | reverse complement strand
AAAAAATAATTACTTTTCTGGATTATGCGATTATGATACAATTACGGAAAATAGTGTTTTATGAATCTGATCAATCGAATTTTTTGTGTAAAGGAGAATTTTATGAAAAAGATATTAGTGACAGGCGGAACAACTTTTGTAAGTAAATATGTGGCAGAATATTTTGTGAATATGGGTTATGAAGTTTTTGTACTTAACAGAAATTCTAAGCCACAAGTTCAGGGTGTAAAACTCATTGAAGGAGATAGGCATAATTTGGGTGGTGTATTAAAGGATACATTCTTTGATGTTGTAGCGGATATAACAGCCTATAATGATAACGATATAATTGATTTTGTTAGGGAATTGGGTTCTTTTGATCAGTATATTATGATTAGTTCAAGTGCCGTTTATCCTGAGTATGGTGTTCAGCCATTCCTGGAAGAATCAGAGAAATCCGAAAATAAATTTTGGGGTTCATATGGAACCGATAAAATAGCAGCTGAAAAGGCATTACTTGAAAGAGTGAAAGATGCATATATATTAAGACCGCCTTATTTATATGGACCAATGAATAACGTGTATAGAGAGGCTTTTGTATTTGATTGCGCCTTGGCGGACAGAAAATTCTATTTACCTAAAGATGGCAGTATGAAATTACAATTCTTTCATGTAAAAGATTTATGCAGGTTGATGGAGGTAATAATTAAAGACAAGCCACAAGAGCGTATTTTAAATGTTGGTAATGTTGAATCAGTTTCTATTAAAGATTGGGTCACAAAATGCTATGAAAGCTTAGGAAAAATACCGGATTTTGTAAATGTTTATGAAGATATTGAACAGCGAAATTATTTCAGTTTTTACAACTATGAGTACTATTTGGATGTATCGCGTCAAAACAAAATATACCCAGAAACCATATCATTAGAAGACGGATTGAGGGATAGTGTTAAATGGTATTTGGAACATAGCACAGAAGTTAATAAGAAACCTTATTTTAAATATATAAATGAAAATCTAGTGGAGGATTAATTACAAAAGCTATCAAAGATTATCAGCGATTAAAGAAAGATGAAGCAGATCGGTTAGCGATTGGATGGGATGTAAAGAGAGAACTTTCAAAAATAAACTATCGTATCCACACGGATGCAGTAAAAGAATTTTTGATAAGTTTCATTTGAAAATGGGGTTTGCGGAAGCAAATAGAATTATTTGTTTTACGAAAAGGTTAACAGATTTAGAGGAGTAGTATGTGATGGCGAAAAACTATGAATATAAAAAAGCAACCATAGCAGACATTGATGAACTTGTAAGGACTAGAATTATCGTCCTTCGTACTGCCAATAAACTATCGAATGATGTGGATATGTCATTGGTGGAAAAAGAATCCTATGAATATTATAAGAACGCATTAGAAACTGGTGAGCATATTGCATATCTGGTGTATGATAACGAAACCTTTATTGGCGCTGGTGGTGTCAGTTTTTATCGGGTTATGCCGACATATCATAATCCAACAGGTAAAAAGGCTTATATTATGAATATGTATACGGCACCGGCATATCGAAGACAGGGGATTGCATTTCATACATTGGATTTACTGGTAAAGGTTATAAGGAAACAGGGCGTATCACAGATTACTTTAGAGGCGACAGAGATGGGACGACCATTGTATGAAAAATATGGATTTGTAAAAATGGAAGATGAAATGGAGCTGATCAAATGACAAGAGTTTATTTCGTGCGTCACGCACAGCCGGAACACGAATGGGAAGAAGACAGGACAAGACCTTTGACGGAAGAAGGTAAGAAAGATTCTGTGGTGCCATATATTATCGAACTGGACTTTGAAAGCAGCTGTAACGAACTGGAATCTGAATGTCCGATTTACAGTTTTAAGTTGATTGCCAAACAGGAACATTGTTATATAGAGAAGGAATTTAAAGGTAAGTAGCGTGCGGATAAAAAGTAATATTGTTTTATCTATGGAAGGATTGTAGTTATGCAATATGCAAGAAAATTGAGAAAAGGCGACAAAGTAGCAATTGTAAGCTTGTCAAGTGGAATGCTCGGTGAAGAATTCTGCAGTCATAATATTGAGATTGGCGTAAAGAGATTAAAAGAATATGGTTTGGAGCCGGTATTTATGCCAAATGCTTTGAAGGGTATTGAATATTTGCAAACTCATCCGCAAGCAAGGGCGAAAGACCTAAAAGATGCATTTCAGGATAATTCTATTGCAGGGATTATTTGTGCAATTGGTGGTGATGATACATATAGGCTTTTGCCTTATCTGATGGAAGATGAAGAGTTTATAAAAGCGGTAGAGGAGCATCCAAAATTATTTACAGGATTCTCAGATACTACGATCAATCATTTGATGTTTTATAAACTGGGATTGTCTACTTATTACGGACCAAACTTTATTTGTGATTTGGGAGAAATTGCAGATGAAATGTTACCATATACCAAAAGGGCATTTGAGAGTTATTTGGAAGGTAATGAATCTGATGAAATTATATCCAGTGATACTTGGTATGAAGAAAGAGAAGATTTTTCAAGAGCCGCAATAGGAACAGAAAGAAAAACTCATAAGGAAGAACGTGGGTTTGAACTTCTCCAGGGAAGTGAAATTTTCCAAGGAGGATTATTAGGTGGATGTTTGGAAAGCCTTTATGATATATTGACCAATAGCAGATATGAAGATGAAAAGGAAGTTTGTGAAAGATATGATCTGTTTCCAAATAAGGAAGAGTGGATTGGGAAAATTCTATTTATAGAAACCTGCGAAGAAAAACCGACTCCTGAATTGTTTGAAAGAGAAGTGTTATTACTGAAAGAAAAGGGAGTATTTGACGTGGTAAATGGTGTATTAGTTGGAAAACCACAGGATGAAGCTTATTATCAGGAATATAAAGATATTCTTATTAGAGTGATAGACAATGAGGAACTTCCCATCGTTTATAATGTGAATTTCGGACATGCTATGCCACGATGTGCGTTACAGTATGGTGCTGTTGCAAAGGTAGATATGAAGCAGAAAAAGATTTATGTGAATAGGTAGGAGCGAATACTATGGCTGTATCATATAACAAATTATGGAAAATATTAGTGGATAAAAAAATGAGCAAATCTGATTTGCGTAAAAAGGCAGAAATTGCTCCTAACACGATGACAAAATTACGTCGTGATGAAGAAGTAAGTCTTACAAAGGTTATTGATGTGGTATGTAAAATCATAGACGAAGTTTCATTTGCAGGGGCTGATTCTGTTATGCATGGCACGATAGAAAAAATGGCAGAACACTGACAAAAAGTTATGGAAAATTTTCCTGATGAATTTATAAGTTCATCAAAGTAGTGAAACTCATGCAGGAATATGTTATACTAAAGGCAGACAAAGCTGGAGGATATATGGATGAGCACCTGCAAGGCACTGTTATCTAAAATTATAAATAAAGATGCTTTTTACGAGCAGAAGGATGTGACACAGAATATTTTTGCGTTCCGTGTGGTGGGAATCTGCATTTTATTCTATTCGTTTGTGATGATTCTGAACAGCCTGCATATTTTTATCGTGGATCAGGCGATTTTTATCAGAGGCTATGTGGTGGCATGTGTGCTGGCGTTGATTTATGGATTGCTGCTTGTGAAGGTGGGGCTTGAGCACCCATTTACCAAGTATCTCAGCGTTACGGCCATCGGGCTGATTGTCATGGTCGCGAGTGCATCCCTTACCTACCATATGATCATTATTATGATGATCCCGATTATCATTTCAAGTATGTATACTTCAAAGAGACTGTCGGTTTATGCCTTTATATTTACAGTGGTTGTGATTACGATCAGTACTTATGTGGGCTATTATTTTGGGGTATGTGATGCAAACATGGCACTGCTGACGGTGACATCACTGGATCATCTGCAGAAGGATGGTGTGTTTTTGCTCAACAAAGTAAACGAAAATCCTATGGTTACGCTGGCACTTTATTATGTGATGCCGCGATCGCTGATGGCGGTTGCATTTTATTATGTAAGTAACAGTGTAAACAGTATTGTGCGCAAGTCCATGGAAAATGCAATGCGTATGGTACAGGCGGCTTCCATGGATGATATGACGGGACTTTACAGCAAAAATAAACTGCTTGAAACAGTGGAACATATGGAGCCAAAAGAACGCCCGGTTGCGGTTATTTATTGGGATGTCAACCAGTTGAAATATGTAAACGATACGTTTGGCCATTTGTACGGAGACCAGCTGATTGCCAAAATTGCGGGATCCATTCGGGCAGCAGTGACGAGTGAGGAAACCAATGCTTACCGTTACGGTGGGGATGAATTTCTTATGATTATTCCGGATGGGACACAGGAGATTGCAGAAGATGTCATTGAAAAGTGGAGGCAGGTGATGAAGCCGATTCAGAAAAACAGTGAGATTCCGGTATCTGCCTCCGTGGGATATGCCGTGGGAAAATATGAAAATATAATGGAACTGATCGAGATCGCAGATCAGAGAATGTATAAGGACAAACAAATACGCCGCCAGTAGCGGCGTATTTTATGGCTCAGAGGGATAACAGAACCGAAAAGGGGGTAGAGAAAATTTGAAAACAAACAAATATGAAATAGATATGTGCAATGGTTCGATCATGGATAAACTGATCTCGTTTGCACTCCCACTCATGCTGTCTGGAATTTTACAGCTGATGTTCAATGCGGTTGATATCATTGTTGTGGGGCATTTTACGGGAAAACAGGCACTGGCGGCAGTGGGATCGACCACGGCACTCATCAACGTGTTCACCAATCTGTTTATCGGAATTTCGCTGGGGGCTAACGTGCTTGCGGCACGTTTTTTTGCGTCCGGCAGGGAAAAAGAAATGTCAGACACGGTACATACCGCCATTCTGCTGGCACTGATCAGCGGAATTCTCATGGCAGGAATCGGGGTAATCAGTGCAAAAGGTGCGCTGCTTCTTATGGGAACGCCGGACAATGTCATTGCACAGTCAACCCTTTACATGCGGATTTATTTTCTGGGGATGCCGTTTTTTATGCTCTATAATTATGGGGCAGCGATTCTGCGTGCGGTGGGAGATACCAAGCGGCCGTTGTTGTTTCTGGTGATTTCCGGATGTGCCAATGCGCTGCTGGATCTGATTCTTGTGATCGGTTTTCATCTGGGTGTGGCAGGCGTAGCTACTGCGACGATTACGGCACAGATGATCTCCTGCATTCTGGTTTTGTTATGCCTGTACCGCACCGACAGCTGCTATCAGCTGCGCTTTTCGAAGTTGAAAATAAAAAAGGTTTATCTGCTACAGATTTTTCAGGTGGGAATTCCTGCCGGGATTCAAAGTACGGTTATTAACTTTTCAAACGCGCTGCTGCAGTCTTCCGTGAATTCCTTCGGAGATACGGCGATGGCGGGGTATACAGCGGCAAATAATATTTTGGGATTTTTGTATATGTCGGTAAATTCCATTACACAGGCATGTATGAGTTTTACGAGTCAGAATTATGGTGTGGGAAAATATAAACGTATGGATCGTGTGCTGATCGACTGTCTGATTCTTACGGTCAGTGTTTCCCTGCTGCTGGGATGTGGCGCATGGTTTTTCGGACCACAGGTACTTAGTATATATACGAGAGAAAAGGATGTGATCGAGAGCGGCATGGAGATTCTTGCCATTACAACAGTGCCATATTTTCTGTGTGGCATTATGGATTTGTTTCCCGGAGCACTGCGGGGGATGGGACATTCGGCAGTGCCGATGATCCTGTCGGTGATCGGTACGGTCGGAACGAGAATTCTCTGGATTTTTGGATTTTTCCCACATCACAGATCGTTGTACTTCCTGTTTATTTCTTATCCGGCATCCTGGATCATCACGATTGTGATGCAGGTCATCTGTTTTTATTTTGTGAGAAAAACGGTGCGCAGGGAATTGATGCGGGGATAAAACGCAGCGTAAAAAATGTGCCCAAAAATCGGAAACGATTTTTGGGCATTTAGTTTCTTGAAGGAAGAGAGAGAACATGCTACTATAATGGAAACTGAAATGAAGAAAATAGTTTCCTTCCGGCAGAAAGGATGAAAAGAATGAATAAAGAACTGAAAGAGAACATTATGCAGGGAACGTTGCAGGCATTCAATCAAAAGGGTTTGAAATTTACGATGGATGATATTGCAAAGATTTTAGGGATCAGTAAAAAAACGATTTATCAGGTGTTTCGTGATAAGGAGGCTTTGTTTCTGGAAACGGTGGACTATTTGTTTGACCGGATCAAGGACAGTGAGCAGAAGATCGTAGAGAATCCGGAGATGGACACCCTGCAAAAGATTCACACAATCCTTGGTGTGATGCCGGAATGTTATCAGGATGTGGATTTTCGACAGTTATATCAGTTAAAAGAAAAATATCCGGAGATTTATCATCAGGTGGAAGTACGGCTCGAAACAGGCTGGGAAACGACCATTGCCCTGTTGGAACAGGGCATGCAGGAAGGTGTGATCCGTCCGGTCCGGATTCCGATTTTAAAGATGATGCTGGAAGCATCGTTAGAGCAGTTTTTCCAGCGCGATATCCTGCTGCAGAATGAAATTACTTATGCGCAGGCATTGCAGGAGGTTGTCGGGATTCTGATGTATGGAATTGCTTCGGAAGGGGAAAACGAAAGGGGAGCATAAAGAAGCATGGAGAGGTTGTATTGGAACAATGACTGGAAATTTGCCGAAACATGGGAAGAAGCCATGAAAGAGGCAGTATATCCGGAAAATGAGATGGAGGATGTGCGGCTGCCGCATACCTGCAAAGAGCTTCCGTATCATTACTTTGATGAGCATGCGTATCAGATGCTGTGTGGATATCGCAGACATTTTATGGCGCCGGAAGCGTGGCAGGGGAAAAGTGTGGAACTGACCTTTGAGGGCGTGGCGCATGATGCGGTTGTTTATGTCAATGGGACAGAAGTGAAAGCGCACCATTGCGGTTATACGGCATTTTTTGTGGAAATTGCAAAATACCTGAAATATGGGGAGGACAATGTACTTGCGGTGCGTGTCGACAGCCGGGAAAATTTGAATATTCCGCCGTTTGGATATGCCATAGATTACATGACTTTTGGCGGGATGTATCGTGAGGTTTATGTGCAGGTGAGAAATAAGACACATCTCGCAGATGTATTTATCAAGCCACAGATACATCCTCTGCAGGTGACTACAGAGATTACGGTACAGAATATTTCGGATGGGATAACGTTGCAGCAGGAAATCCGCAAAAAAGGCGAGGGTGCATATAGTCCCCTGGGAAAAAAGCCGGTAAAACAGACAAATGTGCAAACCGTTTTTCCAGTGCAGGAGATCCGTTTGTGGGAACCGGAAAATCCACATTTGTATGAAATCCGGACAAGTTTGTGGAAAAATGGGGAAATGATAGATGCGCGTGTGGATATCACAGGGTTTCGGGAGGCCGGATTCCGAAAAGATGGTTTTTATCTGAACGGAAAGAAACTGCGGCTTCGAGGGTTAAACCGTCATCAGAGTTATCCGTATGTGGGATATGCAGCGCCGGCATCCATGCAGATTTTCGATGCCGATATTCTCAAAAAAGAACTTGGCGTGAATGCTGTGCGCACTTCCCATTATCCGCAGTCGCAGGATTTTATCCGTCGTTGTGATGAAATCGGTCTGCTTGTGTTTACCGAGTTTCCGGGGTGGCAGCACATCGGGGGTGAAGAATGGAAGCGGCAGGCGGTGCAGAATTTAAAGGAAATGATCGTGCAGTACCGCAATCATCCTTCCATTATTCTCTGGGGTGTGCGGATTAATGAGTCGCAGGATGACGATGTTTTTTACAGGGAAACAAACCGGGTGGCACATGAACTGGACGATACACGTGCAACCGGCGGAGTGCGGATGCTAAAGAAAAGCCATCTTCTGGAGGATGTTTATACATACAACGATTTTCTTCACGATGGCAGACATCCGGGGTGTAATCCGAAACGAAAAGTTACACCGGATATGAAAAAACCGTATCTGATCAGTGAGTATAACGGGCATATGTTTCCGACCAAGCCGTTTGACGATGAGGAACACCGGACGGAGCATGCAATCCGTCATGCAAATGTATTAAATGCGGTGGCACAGGAGCCGGATATTGCAGGAAGTTTTGGCTGGTGTATGTTTGACTATAATACGCACAAGGATTTTGGCAGTGGTGACCGGATCTGTTACCATGGCGTGATGGATATGTTCCGCAACCCGAAACTTGCGGCGGCGGTGTATAGCAGTCAGCAGGAAGATACACCGGTTTTAGAACTGAGTTCTTCGATGGATATCGGAGAGCATCCGGGCGGAAACCGCAGCGGAAACTGGATGATTACAAATGCGGATGCCGTGCGGATGTACAAAAACTCTAAATTAATCAAAGAGTATCATCGGGAGGACTCCCCATATCGTGCACTGGCGCATGGACCGATTCCTGTGAATGACTTTATCGGAAATGCGATTGTCGAAAATGAGCCGATGAAACCGAAACAGGCCAGACTGATAGGGCAGCTGCTTAACATGACGGCGTATTACGGGCTGAACAATCTTCCGGCAAAGTTCTACCTTCTGGCATTGCGGCTGATGGTCTGCTATCACATGAAACCAAAGGATGCGGTTGCGCTTTACACACGTTATGTCGGGGACTGGGGGACGACTTCCACGGTCTATAAGTTTGAGGCTGTCAGGGACGGAAAAGTGGTAAAGACCGTGATCAAGGAGCCGATGCAGCAGGCACATCTGGAGGTGAAGGTAAGTGCACATAACCTGACCGAAGGCAGAACCTATGATATGGCGGCGGTTCGTATCCGGGCACTGGATGAAAATGGAAATGTGCTGGGATTTTTCAATGAACCGGTGCAGTTTGAAGTGAAAGGTGTTCTGGAACTGATCGGTCCAAAGACCATATGTTTACAGGGAGGTATGGGCGGTACTTATGTAAAGACGACCGGACAGGCCGGAGAAGGAATTTTGACAATTGAAAATGCGCAGACGGGGAAAATCTGTGAACATTTTCAGGTGGCACGGGAAGAGTAAGGGGGAAATACAATGAAATTATCAGCAAAAGAAAAAACGGCATTCGGCCTGGGGGCTGTCGGAAAAGATATGGTATATATGCTTTCGGCGAGCTATATTCTGTATTATTACCAGGATGTTCTCGGAGTAAGTGCGATGGCAATGGGAATTATTCTCATGGCAGCGCGGGTGTTTGATGCATTTAACGATCCGATTATGGGAGTGATTGTTGCAAAAACCAGAACACGCTGGGGAAAATTCCGTCCATGGCTTCTGGTTGGAACCCTGTGCAATGCGATCGTGCTGTATCTGATGTTTGCCGCACCGCCGGCATGGAATGGAAGTGGGATTGTGGCATATGCAGCCATTACCTATATTGTGTGGGGAGTCACTTATACCATGATGGACATTCCTTTCTGGTCGATGATTCCGGCATTTACAGAAGGCGGAAAAGAGCGCGAAAATTTAACAACTATGGCGCGTTCCTGTTCGGGTGTCGGTTCCGCTCTCGTTACGATTATTACGATGAAATGTGTGTATATGCTGGGACAGGGAAATGAGCGCACGGGTTTCCGCTGGTTTGCACTTATTGTTGCGGTATTGTTTGTGCTGTTTATTACGATCACCTGTCTGACGATCCGGGAAAAATCCACGGTTCATATGGAAACGCCGACCGTACGGCAGATGTTTTCGGCGCTGATTCACAACGATCAGGCAATGACGGTTGTCATCACCATTGTACTGATTAACTGCTCTTTGTATATTACGTCCAATCTGCTGTTGTATTTTTTCAAGTATGATGTGAGTGGGGAGAGCTGGTATAACAGCTATACACTTTTTAGTACATTTGGCGGAGCGGTACAGATTTTGTCCATGATGGTATTGTTTCCGCTGCTGCGGAAGTTTATGAGCAGTATCCGTGTGTTCTACCTGAGTTTTGGAATGGCAATCGCAGGGTATGCGATTCTGCTTGTGCTGATGATTGGCGGTCATACTGCGCTTGGAGCCCTGGTGGTGCCGGGATTTTTGATCTTTGCGGCATTTGGCATGCTGACCGTGCTTACCACAGTATTTCTGGCAAATACGGTAGATTATGGGGAAATGAAAAATCACCGCCGTGATGAAAGTGTGATTTTTTCCATGCAGACGTTTGTTGTGAAACTGGCTTCGGGAGTTGCCGTGCTGATCGCAGCGATCTGTCTGTCTCTCTGTAACCTCAAGCAGGATACAAGTGCGGCGGTTGTTGCGCGTGCAGCGGATTCTTCGGTGCTGGGACTGCGGCTGACGATGGCGGGAATTCCGATGATCGGTCTTTTCATCGCGATATTGGTATTTCGGAAAAAATATATTTTGACAGAGAAAAAGCTGCAGGAGATTAATGCAGCAATTAAAAATCAGGAGAACTGCTAAAAGAAAGGATGACAGCTATGATTCGTAAAATTGGACAGGCATTCGTACTGGATACGGCACATACAACATATGCATTTTCCATTCTGCCGGGGGGACATCCGGAGCATCTGTATTACGGGAGAACTATTCATATCGAGCATCCGGATGATCTTGAAATTCTTGTGGAAAAGCATGTGTTTGCACCGGGAAATGTGAATATCTGTGAAAAAGAGCATGCCGGTTTTTCGCTGGAGGATGTGCGGCTGGAAATGTCTTCGTACGGAAAGGGCGATATCCGTGAGCCGTTTGTTGAGGCCATTCTTTATGATGGGGCAAAGACTCTGGATTTCCGCTATGAAGATGCCGTTATTACCGGGGAAAAAGATGCGCTGGACGGACTTCCGGGTTCCTATGGAAGTGCGGGAGAAGTGCAGCAGCTGTGTGTGACAATGTTGGATCGGCAGTATGATCTGAAGCTGTTGCTCTACTACTATGTCTATGAGGCGGCAGATGTGATCGGACGGAGTGCGAAGATCGTCAATGCCAGCAGTCAGGATGTACAGCTTACGCGTCTGATGAGTCTGCAGCTGGATTTTGATGACAGTGATTATATTTTTACGACATTTCGCGGCGCATGGGCGCGGGAGATGCACCGCTGTGACCAGACGCTGACCGGTGGCAGAATTGTCA
>ERZ772875.3015-NODE-3015-length-11140-cov-3.619937_pt1 | contig 11140 bp, 6 predicted proteins | sample MGYA00580585_ERZ772875 | MGnify/ENA primary metagenome ERZ772875 (study PRJEB29015, sample SAMEA2737736) | human gut metagenome | biome: human gut; feature: human-associated habitat; material: faeces | place: China | collected 2012 ... | reverse complement strand
AGCTGCCGGAGCGGTGCTTAAGCCGCAAGGCGGGAATTGTGCGGTGTTGCCCTAAAAAAGACGGCTGTTGCGGCGGCAAAAGGCGGCAACGGCCGTTTTTTGAAAGCCATCGGTATATAGTTCCTGAGTAAAGACAGGAGAGTATGGGAAAATGAAAACAACAACTTCGCACCTGAAAGAGATCGTCATGCAGGGTGTATTTACCGCCTGCGCGTGCATCTCCATTCTGGCCGTGGCGCTGATCTGCATCTTCTTATTTGCAAACGGCCTGCCCACCATTTTTGAGATCGGCTCCCTCAAGTTCCTGCTTGGCACCACCTGGAAACCCGGCAACAACCTGTACGGCATCCTGCCTATGATCCTGGGGAGCATCTATGTCACCGCAGGCGCGATCATTGTGGGGGTGCCCATTGGGCTGCTGACGGCCATCTATATGTCCCGCTTTGCATCGCCCCGTATCAACAAGGTGCTGTTGCCGGCGGTACAGCTGCTGGCCGGTATCCCCTCGGTCGTGTACGGCTTCTTCGGCATGATCGTTATGGTCCCGGCGGTACAGGCTATGGTCAAATCGGACTTTTTCAAAACTGTGCTGCACGTGAAAAGCGGCAAGGGCATGAGCCTGTTTACCGCCAGCCTGCTGCTGGGCATCATGATTTTGCCCACCATCATCACGGTCAGCAAAACCAGCCTGGACGCTGTGCCCCAAAGCTATTACGAGGGCAGCCTGGCTCTGGGTGCTACCCATGAGCGCAGCGTGTTTTGCGCGGTGCTGCCCGCCGCCAAAAGCGGCGTAATGTCCGCTGTAATCCTGGGTGTGGGCCGCGCCATCGGCGAAACGATGGCCGTTGTGATGGTTGCCGGCAACCAGACCTGGATGCCCAAGGGCTTGTTCCAGGGGCTGCGCACGATGACCTCCAACATCGTCATCGAGATGGGTTACGCTGCAGACCTGCACCGCGAAGCGCTGATCGCAACCGGCGTTGTGTTGTTCGTTTTCATTCTGCTGATCAATCTCTGCTTTAGTTTGGTAAAGGGGGGCGAAAAGAATGGCTGATTTTGCTGCAACCGCCGGTAAAACCGATGATATGACCCACGCAAATGCGAAAATCGTTCCCCCCGCCCGCCACGAAAACCGCATGGCGGCCCGCGCGTATGCCCTTGTCATGCGCTGGCTGGTGCGGCTGGCGGCCCTGATTACCGTGACGATCCTTGTGTTCCTGATCGGCTATATCCTGGTCAACGGTATTCCCAACCTCAAGCCGTCCCTGTTTGAGTGGACCTATAATTCCGACAACGTATCCCTGATGCCCGCGCTTATCAATACCATTCTGATGACGGCGTTCTCGCTGGCCATTGCCACACCGCTGGGCATTTTTGCTGCGGTCTGGCTGGTGGAATACGCCAAGCGCGGCAGCAAGCTGGTCAAGGTGGTGCGCATCACCACCGAAACGCTGCAGGGCATCCCCTCCATCGTATACGGTCTGTTCGGTATGCTGTTCTTTGTCATGCAGCTCAAATGGGGCTACAGCCTGATCGCCGGTGCCTTCACGCTGGCCATCATGGTGCTGCCGGTCATCATGCGCACCACCGAGGAAGCGCTGCTTGCAGTGCCGGATTCTTACCGCGAGGGCAGCTTTGGCCTGGGGGCCGGCAAGCTGCGCACCGTATTCACCATTGTGCTGCCCAGCGCCATGCCGGGCATCCTGTCCGGCGTGATTTTGGCAACGGGCCGCATTGTAGGCGAAACCGCGGCCCTGATCTACACGGCCAGCACCGTTGCCGCCGTGCCCGCCAGCGTGTTCAGCTCCACCCGTACCCTTGCCACCCATATGTATCTGCTTTCCAACGAGGGCCTGCATATCAATGAAACCTACGGCACTGCCGTGGTGCTGTTGATCCTGGTGCTGCTCATCAACAGCCTGTCCAGCTTTATTGCCGGCCGCCTTGCCAAAAAGTAATGCCGAAAGGAACTGCATGATGAATAAATTCGAAGTTAAAAACATGGACCTGTATTACGGCAGCTTCCATGCACTGAAAAATATCAATATTGCCATCCCCGAAAAAGAGATCACGGCGTTCATCGGTCCTTCCGGCTGCGGCAAGTCTACTTTCCTGAAGAGCCTGAACCGCATGAATGACCTGGTGGAAGGCTGCCGCATTTCCGGCGATATCCTGCTGGACGGTGTGGATATCTATAAGGATAAGATGGATGTCAATGTGCTGCGCAAGCGGGTTGGCATGGTGTTCCAGAAGCCCAACCCCTTCCCGATGAGCATTTACGATAACATCGCCTACGGTCCCCGCACCCACGGTGTGCGCAGTAAGGCGCAGCTGGATGAAATTGTGGAAAAAAGCCTGCGCGGCGCTGCCATCTGGGACGAAGTGAAGGACCGCCTGAACAAAAGCGCGCTGGGCATGTCCGGCGGCCAGCAGCAGCGTTTGTGCATTGCCCGCGCCCTGGCGGTGGAGCCGGAAGTTCTGCTGATGGACGAACCGACCTCTGCCCTGGACCCCATCTCCACCTCCAAGGTGGAAGAGCTGGCTCTGGAATTAAAGGACCGCTACACCATCGTAATCGTGACCCATAACATGCAGCAGGCCGCCCGTATTTCAGATAAGACGGCGTTCTTCCTGCTGGGTGAGCTGGTGGAAATGGGCGATACGGAACGCCTGTTCTCCACCCCTGTGGACAAGCGCACGGAAGATTATATTTCCGGCCGTTTTGGTTGATCGGAGGAGCAATACCATGCCTAGTGTGCGTAAATCTTATGATGAAGAGCTTTTGCAGCTGGATACCTTGCTGGCCCGCATGGGTCACGAAGCCGGTGCCGCCATTGAAAGCGCACTGACTGCCCTGCGCAATGATGATATTGAACTGGCCCGCAGCGTGGTTGCGCGGGACAGCCAGATCGACGCAGGCGAACACGAGATCGAACACCGCTGCCTGCAGCTGCTGCTGCGCCAGCAGCCGGTGGCTTCGGATCTGCGCAAGGTCAGTACAGCCCTGAAAATGGTAACGGATGTGGAGCGCATCGGCGACCAGGCCAGCGATATTGCGGAGCTGGTGCTGCACCTGCACGCCAAATCCACCGATGCCGTGGGCGTGCTGGAAGATATCCTGAAAATGGGCGATGATGTGCTGAAGATGGTCAAACGCTCCATTGCCGCCTATGTGCAGGTGGACCTTGCCGCCGCCGCGGAAGTGATCGCCCATGATGATGTCATCGACACCGCGTTCAGGCGCATCGGCAGCGAAATTGCCCAGTACATTGCCGCCCATCCCACCGAAGCAGAGACCGCGCTGGATCTGTTTATGGTGACCAAATATCTGGAACGCCTTGGTGACCACGCCGTGAACGTGGCCGAATGGGTCGAATTCTTAAAGACCGGCGTTCACAAATCCCGCAAGATCGTGTGATCTTGCCCGGCGGCGTGTGAGGTCGCTCCAAGGTGAACCTGAAGCCAACTGCTTGGATTTTGAATTTTCAGGTACACCCAATAACATTGCCATTCTCTTTTTTATGTTTTCCTATACCGCACCAAAGGGCCAGCACTGCACGCTGGCCCTTTGGTGTTTTTATGTGTAGACTGCTGGGAAGGAAACCTGGCAGAAAAGTGGAAGAAGCAATGCAGAGTGTGTTATACTGGAAAGGACAAATCGAGAACGGCTGCACAATATGAGCACTGCGATGAGATTTTGAAAGAAAAGACCGCACACCTCTTTATAACCCAAAAGCCCAAAGCGGCACGGTTCACTTAACCGGCAGCTTTGGGCTTTTGCTGTTTTATCAGAGAAAAAATTACGCGCTTACATCTTCAAACTGGCTGTTGTACAAATCGGCGTAGAACCCGCCAGCGGCCAACAGGTCGTCGTGGGTGCCCTGCTCCACAATGTCACCATCCCGCATGACTAAAATCAGGTCGGCGTCCTTGATGGTGGAAAGCCGGTGGGCAATCACAAAGCTGGTGCGGCCGCGCATCAGGTTGTCCATGGCGGTCTGGATGCGCTGTTCGGTGCGGGTGTCCACACTGCTGGTGGCTTCGTCCAAAATCAAAATTTTGTTGTCCGCCAGAATGGCGCGGGCAATCGTCAGCAGCTGTTTCTGGCCCTGGCTCACGTTGGAAGCATCCTCGTTCAACTCCATCTGGTAGCCGCCGGGCAGCGTGCGGATAAAGTGGTCGGCACAGGCGGCCTTGGCGGCGGCGATGACTTCCTCATCGGTGGCATCCAGGCGGCCATAGCGGATGTTTTCCATAATGGTGCCCTGGAACAGCCAGGTATCCTGCAATACCATGCCAAAGCCTTCGCGCAGGGCGCTGCGGTCAAAGTCCTTTACGTTGTGGCCGTCCAGCGTAATGGCGCCGGAGTTGACATCGTAAAAGCGCATCAGCAGCTTGACCATGGTGGTTTTGCCTGCGCCGGTGGGGCCGACAATGGCAACTTTCTGGCCGGGTTTTACATCGCAGCTGAAATCCCGGATAACAGTCTTTTCCGGCGTGTAGCCAAACTTGACATGGTCAAAGGTGACCTGGCCGTCAATGCAGGCGGGGTCTGCCCGGCGGGCGGGGTCAGCGTTCTGTTCTTCTTCCGGCTCACCCAAAAATTCAAACACGCGCTCCGAAGCCGCCGCCATACTTTGCAGCATGTTGCTGACCTGGGCCAGCTGCTGGATGGGCTGGGTGAAGTTGCGCACATACTGGATGAACGCCTGGATGTCACCAATGGTGATGATGCCGCGCGCGGCAAAAATGCTGCCGGAAACGGCCACTGCTACATAGCCCAGGTTGCCCACAAAGGTCATGATGGGCTGCATCAGGCCGGAAAGGAACTGGCTTTTCCAGGCGGATTCAAACAGGCGGTTGTTGGCTTCGTCAAAATCATTCAGAACGGCATCTTCGCGGTTGAACGCTTTGACCACATTGTGGCCGGAATATACTTCCTCCACCTGGCCGTTCACGGAGCCCAGAACTTTTTGCTGGGCGCGGAAATATTTCTGGCTGAACCTGACCACCAACAGCACCAGCGCCATCGAGACCGGCAGGATCAAAATGGCAATCAGCGTCATCGTGGGGCTGATGGTCAGCATCATGATGAGCACGCCGATCATGGTGGTAATGCTGGTGATCAGCTGGGTAATGCTCTGGTTCAGGCTCTGGCCCAGGGTGTCCACATCGTTGGTAATGCGGGAAAGTACCTCGCCCACGGTGCGCTTTTCAAAATAGGCAAGGGGCAGGCGGTTGATCTTTTCGCTGATCTGGCGGCGGAAGTCATAACACATCTTCTGCGAAAGCCCGCTCATGATCCAGCTCTGGCAGAAACTGAACGCAGCGGAAACCAGATACATGACCAGCAGGATCAGCAGGATTTTGCCGATATAGCCAAAGTCAATGCTGCCGGTGCCCCGCAGCTTGGCCACCCAGCCGGTGGCCAGGGCAGTGGTGGCTTTGGCCAGCACCTTGGGGCCTGCAATATTAAAAATCGTGGAAAGAACAGCAAAAACAATCACGGCAATCAGGCGGAACTTGTAGTGCCCCAGCTCTGCCAGCAGGCTGCGCATGGTGCCCTTAAAGTCTTTTGCCTTTTGGGTCGTCATTCGTCCGGGATGCGGCATCAGGCTTCCCCTCCTTTCAGGTCCAGCTCTTTGTTGCTCAGCTGGCTGCGGGCAATTTCCTGGTAAGCCGGGCAGCTTTCCATCAGCTGGGCGTGGGTGCCCTTGCCCACAATGCGGCCATCTTCCAGAACCAGAATCTGGTTGGCGTGCAGCACAGTGGAAATGCGCTGTGCCACAATAATCACGGTGGCGTCGCCGGTTTCGGCTTTCAGCGCGCGGCGCAGGGCAACATCAGTCTTGTAGTCCAGCGCGGAGAAGCTGTCATCAAACAGGTAGATCTTCGGGTGTTTGGCAATGGCGCGGGCGATGGAAAGCCGCTGCTTCTGCCCGCCGGAAACGTTGGTGCCGCCCTGGGCAATGGGGCTTTCGTACCCCTCCGGCTTGGCGGAGATGAACTCTTCCGCCTGGGCAATGCGGGCGGCGGTGCGCACATCGGCATCGGTGATATTCTCGCCGCCGAATTTCAGGTTGGAATCAATCGTGCCGCTGAACAGTACGCCCTTTTGCGGCACATAACCCAAAAGGCCGCGCAGGGTGCTCTGCGGCATCTGGCGCACATCCACGCCGTCTACCGTCACGCTGCCGCCGGTCACATCATAAAAACGGGTGATCAAATGCAGCAAACTGGTTTTGCCGCAGCCGGTGGAGCCGATAATGGCCGTGGTCTGGCCGGGTTTGGCGACAAAATCAATATCGTGCAGGGCGTCCTCGCTGGAGCCGGGGTAGGTAAAGTTGACATGATGGAATGCGACTTCGCCGTTCCAGTGGTGCTGATTGAGGTCAGCGGGGATGGCTTCCGGCACCGGGTCATGGATGACCGGCTCGGTGGTCAGCACTTCGTCAATGCGGTCCGCGGCAACGCCGGCACGGGGCAGCATCACGGCAACCATCGTCAGCATCAGGAAGGACATCACGATCTGCATCGTGTAGGTGATAAAGGCGATCATGCTGCCCACCTGCATGGTGCCGGCATCAATCTGTTTGCCGCCGAACCAGACGATCAGCAGGGAAGTGCCGTTCATAATCAGGGTCATAAAGGGCATCATGGCGGCCATTACCCGGTTGGTGAACAGCTGGGTGCGCATCAGGTCGGTGTTGGCGGCGTCAAAGCGTGCTTCCTCGTGCTGTTCGCGGCTGAATGCGCGGATGGGCATAATGCCGGTCAAAATCTCGCGGGATACCAGGTTCAGCCGGTCCACCAGCTTTTGCATGATCCTGAACTTGGGCATGGCAAACTGCATCAATACCGTAATCAGCGCCAGCAGCAAAGCAACGGCCAGCACAATGATCCAGGTCAGGCTGGAACCCGCCTGCGCCACATGGATGATGCCGCCAATGCCAAGGATGGGGGCATACGCCACCATGCGCAGCAAAATTACGCAGGTCATCTGGATCTGCTGTACATCGTTGGTGGTGCGGGTGATAAGGGATGCGGTGGAAAACTTGTCCGTTTCAGAGGCAGAAAAGCTGACCACCCGGCGGAACACACCGCGGCGCAGATCCCGCGCAATGGCAGCCGCCACGCGGGAAGCAAGCAGCCCCACCAGAACCGCGGCGGCAACCATCAACAGGGTCAGCCCCAGCATCCGGCCGCCGGTCTGTATCAGGTAGTTCATCTGTACCGCATCGCTGATGCCAAGGGCCTGATATTCCAGCCCCACCAGCAGCACTGCCTGGGCTGAAAGCCCGCTCAGCTCACTTTCGCCGGCCTGACCCATGGCTGCGGCCAGCTGGGACTGTACGGCATCCCGGCTGAAACCGGGCATCTGGGTCATGGCCGCAAACTGGGCGGTAACGGTATCCAGCGCGGCGGCATCCGGGGCGTTGCCCTCCCCGGCTGCCTGAGCGGAAGCCAGATAGAGCACAATATCCGGGGTGGAAAATACCTCCGCCAGCGTATCCCGGTCCGCATCGGCCCGCAGCAGGCGGACCGTATAGGGGGATGCGAGCTTTTTCTGTAAGCTGGTAGCGGAGGAGAGTGCGTTGTCGGTACCGCCCGGCTGGGTGTAAGCGGCTTCCACCGCGGCGGCGTCCGCGTCCGTCATCAGCAGCTCCAGCACCTGCAGGGTGGAATCCCGCACTACTTCTGGCACAGCGTCCGCAATGCCGGACTGTTGGATGCCGGTATCCACAATTTTGCTGGTGTAGTCCGGCAGGGTCAAATCGCCGTATGCCTGCACCAACAGCAGGGCAATAATAACAAGGCAGGCCGCCCAGTGTTTGGCCAGATGTTTGAAAATTTTTGTCATGGCATCTTCTCCTTTTCGGCCAGCAGCTTTTCGTTCTGGCGCTCAATGGCCTGCAGCAGGGTTTCGGCATCCTTTGCAAACTGCTGGCAAAATTCTTCGCCCAGGTCATCCATAATGCCGGTGATGTAATCATTCAGACGGCTTTCGCAGATCAGGCGGGATTCCTCCCCTTTTGGGGTGATGCGCACCAGAGTACGGCGGCGGTCATTGGGATCGGTCTGGCGCTGGGCCAGGCCATCCTGCTCCAGTGTGCGCAGTCCGCGGGAAATCGCCGGCAGCGGCTGCTTGAAAATCTCCGCCAAGTCCGAAACATACACGGCACCATCCTGGCCGCGCACCTCAATGGCGTGGTTCAGCCCTTCCAGAATGCCAAGATGCAGCTTGGGGGCGTTGGCAAGGCTTAAAGACGCCCCGCGGCGCACAGACTTTTTCAGCCGGTCAAGATAGCGCATCACGGCTTTGCTGCGCTGGTCACCAATATGTCCCTCCATAAAGGTTCTCCTTTCTGTTGCTATATGTAAATAGTTGGCATATGTTAAGCATATGGAAACAGTATAGCCCCGCAGCCGAAAAAATGCAATGGCTGCGGGGCTGTGTTTTAAATTTGTTTACAAACGACTTATAAATCAAAGTCACCGGTAAACAGCTGCACCCAATAGGGGTAGCCATCCACCATAGTGTAGCCAACGCCGATGCAGTCATAGTTTTCGTTCAGGATGTTGGCGCGGTGGCCGGAGCTGTTCATCCAGTCGTTCATCACGATCTCCGGGGTTCTCTGGCCCATGGCAATGTTTTCGCCGGCATAGGCATAGTCAATGCCCAGGTGCCACAAAATGGTAAAGCATTCAGAACCGTCGGGGCGGGTGTGGCTGTATCGCTGGGAAAGCTCCTTGGCGCGGGCTGCTGCGGCAACCATCAGACGGTCGTCCTTGACCAGGGGCTGCAATCCGCGGGAGGTGCGCTCCTGGTTGACCAGCTCGATTACGCGGTCTGCCATGGCTTCCTCGCTGGTCGTAATGCTGGCCTGCATCACGCCGGTATCAACATTAAAAAGGTACAGATTGCCGTCGATCGTCACAATGCCTTTGGCCATGGTGCCGTACACCTGGTCAAAGTAATAGGTGCCGTCATTGTTGGTATCCCAGCCTTTTACCATGTGGCCGTTGGCATCATACCGCACCCATTTGCCGCCGCTGGATTCCTGATAGACATCCTTGCTGACGGCTTTTGCACCCTGCTGCACGTTATCCAGCCAGTACCAGGCACCGGAGGCCGGATCATAGATTTCTTTGCCGCGGTAGGCTGCATTATTGGGATCATAACCCTGGCGCTTGCCAGCCTCGTACCAGTAATCTTTGCCGTTTATGCGCTTCCATGCGCAGTTCAGGCCAATACCGGTCACCGTATCAAAGCTGCAGGGCAGGCCGTCGATCGTTGCATCACCCTTGGTCATGGCACCGGTGACAAGGTCAAAGTAATAGGTACCGTCATCGTTGGTATCCCACCCTTTGATCATATGGCCGTTGGCATCATAGCGCACCCATTTGCCGCCGTTGGATTCCTGGTAAACATCCTTGTTGACGGCTTTTGCGCCGCCCCGGTTGGCGTCCAGCCAGTACCAGGCGTCGGAATCGGGGTCATAGATTTCCTTGCCGCGGCCAGTGGTGCCCTGCTTTACGCCGTTTTCGTACCAGTAGTCCTTGCCGTTCACGGTTTTCCAACCGGTATAGCCGCTGGCAGGGGTAGCGGTAGGTGTAGCAGTCGGCTTGACCGGCGTTGCAGTGGGGGTCGCCGTAGGCGTTGCGGTAGGCGCTGCAGTAGGCGTTGCGGTAGGTACAGCAGTCGGGGTTGCTGTGGGGACTGGGATATCCCTTGTCTTGATATATTGGCGCACATCCTGGTGGTATTCCTGCTGGCTTACGGCATAATAAATGCCATCCCACTGGGCCGCAATGCCGATGCTTTGGAGACTTTCCTTCTTTTTCTCGGTCACTTCATGGCTGGCCGGATCCAGTTCATATTGTTTGATCCAGCTGCTCTGCTCGCACGCTTGTTTGTCCGTGGCGACCAGCAGCGTTCCGTCCAGCGCAATACTGCCGGCAACCACACCCGAATCATCTTCATGCGCCAGGTTGGAATCACAGTCGCCCAGGTCATCACGCCAGAAAAGGCGTTCGCCGGACGCATAGTACCAGTCGCCCCCGCACGGGAAGATCGCGCTCCGCTTGTCTTTCCACCAGGTGTTTTCATAGGTATCATCGGTGGCCAGGTTCACGATGTTCTGCGTGCCAAGGTTTTCAAGGTCAAAGGCAACGCTGTCATCGCCGTCATCGTTATGGTTGGTGTTCATCTCCTCTGTGGTACACAGCAGGTGTTTATGCATGCAATATCCCAGCTGATCCGAACCGTCCACCGGGTCATCCCAGGTGCAGTCCACCTGGTACCAGTTCCCGTCCAGCTCGACCATGTTCCACGCATGGCCGATATCTTTACTGGTTACCAGCACACCAGTGATACCCAGCTTGCGCAGGGTAAGGGCATACGTTTTGGCGTAACCGTCACAGACGGCAGTCCCTTCCAGCAGGGCGCCGCGCAGGTTGTGGTCGTCCTGCACATCATCACTAAGGTGTTCCCGGTCATAGGCAATGTTCTGCACCAGCCATTCATGCACATAGAACACCTTTTCCAGATCCGTCTGGCACAGGGTGTTGGCCTGGTCCACCAGCTGGTCCAGCTTTACCTGCATGGCGGCAACATCCTGCGCCGTGCAGTATTCAAGGCCGATTGCCACCGCCAGCCCGGTATCTCTGCTATAATAGCAGGACAATTTGCTGATGGCCTCGCCGCCTTCCACCCGCGCATTCAGGTCAGCCAGGGTGGAAAGCACCAGATCTTTATCCAAGTTCAGGTCTTTGATATTTACTTTCTCTGCTGTTTCCGTATGGTTCTTTACGGCATTGGCCACGCGTTCCACGATCGTCTGCGCCGCTTGAATGTTGTTGCCATCCTCCGCCAGCGTTGCCGGCTGCGCAGCCAGTGCTTCACGGGCAGCTATGATGTTTTCCAGCGTGCCTTCCACTTCCACCACGCAGATACGGCAGGCGCCGATCTCGTTGATCTCCTTCATATAGCACAATGTCGGAATGGTGATATTGGCCAGGCGTGCAGCCTCCAAAATGGTGGATCCGGCGGGAGCGCTGACCGAGCGGCCATTAATTGTAATCGTAACGTTTTCCATAACTATTCTCCCCCCACCTTTATCTCTTGACAATCGCTTTG